>Ga0222419_100236_pt1 | contig 80907 bp, 67 predicted proteins | sample 1B20Ametagenome_FD_182474 | JGI IMG/M metagenome (GOLD analysis project Ga0222419, IMG submission 182474) | Enriched microbial communities from leaf-cutter ant dump, University of Wisconsin, Madison, United States - 1B20A (version 2) | ecosystem: Environmental > Terrestrial > Nest > Insects nest...
ACGCTCTCGGTGAGCGGTGCGGCGATGTATACCGCGCTGGCACAGGGCGATGCCGACGCCACCGTTTGTGCCTGGCTGCCCAGCACCCACGGCAACTACTTCGAGCGCACCAAGGACAAGCTGGATGACCTTGGTCCGAACATGAGCGGCACCAGGATCGGCCTGGTCGTGCCCGATTACGTCACGATCGACTCGATCGACCAGCTCGCCGACCATGCCGACAAGTTCAAGGACCGGATCATCGGCATCGATCCGGGTGCCGGCGAAATGGACATCGCGCACAAGGCCATCGAGGAATACAAGCTGCCGCTGACCTTGGTCGATGGCAGCGATGCCACCATGACCGCCGCACTGAAAGACGCCATCGACAACCAGCAGTGGATCGTGGTGACCGGCTGGACGCCGCACTGGAAGTGGGCGCGCTGGCAGTTGAAGTACCTGGAAGACCCGAAGGGTACGTTCGGTGGCCCCGAGAACATCGATACGGTGGTGCGCAAAGGCCTGGAGCAGGACATGCCGGAAGCCTGGCGCGTGCTTGACGGTTTCCATTGGACGCCGGAAGACATGCAGAAGGTGATGGCGGCCGATCAGGTGCAGGGCGCCGACGCGATGGCCAATGCCGCGGCATGGGTGAAGGAGCATCCGCAGCAGGTCGAAGCCTGGGTGTCCGGCACGCCCGCGACACCGTAAACCGGTCCCGGCATGGCGCCGGGACAACTCTGTGCCCCGTACTCCCGCCGCTCGTCACCGGGCGGCGTGGGCGACTGCGTGCCGTTTTCGGCCGGATCGGGGCGAAGCCACTCGATCAATCGCGAGGACGCACATGATGAATCTCAAACCACTGGCCTGTGCCGTTGCCATCGGCCTCGGCACCAGCCTGGCGCCGCCTGTCCATGCCGCGCCGCAGGAAACCGACGAATACCAGAGCGAGAGTGCCGAAATTGCCGCCATGCGTGCGCAGATTGCCGCCATGCAGCGCCGGCTGGACCAGATGGAACAGCGCCACGCACAGGCGAAGGCCGCCGACCCCACCGCATCACCGCAGCCGGTGGCGGCCGAAGCGGATGCCGTCGCGCAGGTGGAAGACGAGCCGGGTGACAGCCGGCAGCCTGCCGCAGAACCGTCCGAGGATGGCATCAAGCTCGGCGGCGCGGTGCGTTTCCAGTACAGCAACGAAGGCTATGCCGAGAGCAACCACAAGCGTCGCGGCGACATGGATTTCGACATCTTCCGGCTCGATCTCAATGGATCGATCGGTGACGTGGAGCTGTCGGCGCAGTACCGCTGGTTCCAGTACATGAGCGCGATCCATCACGCCTGGGTCGGCTACAAGTTCACCGACAAGGACGAAGGACAGCTCGGCATCACCCGGCTGCCGTTCGGCAACCAGCCGTTCAACTCGCACAGCTATTTCTTCAGCTCCAACTACTACCTCGGGCTGGAGGACAGCTACCAGATGGGTGCCTTGTACGCTCATTCCGGGGACAACTGGAACGTGCAGTTGGGCTTCTTCAAGAACGATTCGATGGGCGGCGTCGACGGTTTCGTCAGCAACCGCTCCGAGAGCTACACCTACAACGTGGTGGGCTGGCGTGCCCCCGGCGAGGGCAATGGCGACGACCCGCTGAATCCGATCGGTGTGGCGGATACCGGCGCGGCGCGGGTGGCTTATACCTTCCATCTCGACGGGGACAATTCGGTGGAGGTCGGTGCCTCGGCCCTGCGCGGCAGTCTGGAGGACAGCACGCGGCGCGCAGGCCACTATGACGCCGAGGCGCTGCACGCCAATGCCAACCTTGGCCGCTGGAACCTGCAGCTGCAGGCATCCCGCTACGCCTACCACGTCAACGGCGGCGCCGACCGGCTGGCAGTCGGTGCGTACGGTTTCTACGACTCGATCGCCGCCAGTGCGCGCAGCTATACCGGCAATGTGGCCTATCGGCTGCCGGTGTCGTGGGGGCCGGTCACCGCGCTGACCTTCTACAACGACTACTCGATGGTGGCCCGCAAGTCCGGCCACCTGCCGCACACCTGGATGAACATCACCGGCATGTCGCTGGAGGCGGGTGGCCTGTTCACCTATTTCGACTTCGTCAGGGCCCGCAACCAGCCGTTCATCGGCGGCAGCATGGCGGGCGATGGCGGGCTGGAGCACCGCTTCAACATCAACGTGGGGTATTACTTCTAGGTCGGTACGTAAGGCTCCGCGCCGTCCGCATGGATCGGGGCGATGCGTGGGGCCGCCGCGTGCAAACGGCGGCAATCCCCTGCGCGCGTCTCCCGTCTCATTGACAGCCCGGCGCGGCCGGGCTAGCTTTCCCCATTCTTCGATCCGAGCGACAAAGGTGGCCCGCAGCAAACTGCCGGCCGAGCGTGCGACATGGACACTACCCGCATCCCGAACTGACCCCGCGCGCCAGGCCTGAGCTTGTCGAAGGGCGCTGCGCGCCCTTTTTTGTTGGCCGTCTCCGGCCCCTTCCAACGTTTGTCCGCCCGTCCGGGCGATGCAGCAGGCAAGACACATGATTGAGATCACGCTACCCGACGGCAGCAAGCGCCCGTTCGATCACCCCGTTACCGTGCAGGACGTGGCCGCCTCGATTGGCGCCGGCCTGGCCAAGGCCACCCTGGCCGGCAAGGTCGACGGCAAGCTGGTCGACGCCAGTTTCCCGATCGGGCAGGACGCGAGCCTGCAGATCATCACCGAGAAAAGCCCCGAAGCGCTGGAAATCCTGCGCCACTCCACCGCTCACCTGATGGGGCAGGCGGTGCAGCGGTTGTTCCCGGGTGCGCAGGTCACCATCGGCCCGGTGATCGACAACGGCTTCTATTACGACTTTGCCTACGAGCGCCCGTTCACGCCCGAGGATCTTCCCGCGATCGAGGACGAGATGCGCAAGATCGTCGCCGAGAAACTGCCGGTGACGCGCAGCGTGAAATCGCGCGACGAGGCGGTGGCGTTCTTCCGCGGCCTGGGCGAGGAGTACAAGGCCGAGATCATCGAGGGCATCCCCTCCAACGAGGAGCTGTCGCTGTATTCGCAGGGCGAATTCACCGACCTGTGTCGCGGCCCGCACGTGCCGAACACCGGCAAGCTGCACTCGTTCAAGCTGATGAAGGTGGCCGGCGCCTACTGGCGCGGCGACAGCAACAACGCGATGCTCAGCCGCATCTACGGCACGGCCTGGCTCAACGACAAGGACCTGAAGGCCTACCTGTTCCAGCTGGAGGAGGCCGAGAAGCGTGACCACCGCAAGATCGGCAGGCAGCTCGACCTGTTCCACCAGCAGGAAGAAAGCCCCGGCATGGTGTTCTGGCACCCCAACGGCTGGGCGATCTGGCAGCAGGTGGAGCAGTACATGCGCGGCGTGTACCGCAAGAGCGGTTACCAGGAAATTCGCTGCCCGCAGGTGCTGGACGTGTCGCTGTGGAAGAAGTCCGGCCACTGGGACAACTATCAGGAGAACATGTTCTTCACCGAGTCGGAGAAGCACACCTTCGCGCTCAAGCCGATGAACTGCCCCGGCCACGTGCAGGTGTTCAACACCGGCCTGCACAGCTACAAGGAGTTGCCGATCCGTTACGGCGAGTTCGGCGGCTGCCATCGCAACGAGCCGTCCGGTGCGCTGCACGGCATCATGCGCGTGCGTGCGTTCACCCAGGACGACGGCCACATCTTCTGCACGCCGGAACAGATCGAGGCGGAAGTCACCGCTTTCCACGCCCAGGCGATGCAGGTCTATGCCGACTTCGGCTTCGACAACATCGAGGTGGCGCTGGCGCTGCGTCCGGAAAAGCGCATCGGCGACGACGGAGTCTGGGATCGCGCCGAAGCTGCGTTGCGCGGGGCCTTGTCGGCTGCCGGCGTGACCTGGACCGAGCTGCCGGGCGAGGGTGCTTTCTACGGCCCCAAGATCGAGTACCACATGCGCGACTCGATCGGCCGCGACTGGCAGGTCGGCACCATGCAGGTCGATTTCATGATGCCCGAGCGTCTGGGCGCGGAATATATCGACGAGCATTCCCAGAAGAGGCATCCGGTAATGCTGCACCGGGCCATCGTTGGCTCGATGGAGCGCTTCATCGGCATCCTGATCGAGCACCATGCCGGTCTGTTGCCGACTTGGCTGGCGCCGGTGCAGGCGGCGGTGTTCAACATCACCGATGCGCAGGCCGATTACGTCCGCGAGGTGACGCAAACCCTTGTGGACAAAGGTTTCCGGGTGCAGCCGGATTTGCGCAACGAGAAAGTCGGCTATAAAATCCGCGAGCATACGATGCAGAAAGTGCCTTATCTCCTCGTGGTCGGTGACCGCGAGAAGGAGACGGGGGCGGTTTCTGTCCGTACCCGTTCCGGCGAGGATCTTGGCAGCATGCCGCTGTCGGACTTCATCGAACGTCTGGAGGCCGAGGCCCGGCGCTGAGCGCCTGGCGGCCTGTTTCATCACTTCTTCTGGAGGATCGTGGTATCGCTACCACAGACAACAAGGGCAACCGTCGCAACCATGAAATCCGCGTTCCGCGGGTGCGTGTGATTGGTGTCGATTCGGAGCAGTTGGGCATTCTCAGCCGCGACGAGGCATTGAGCCTGGCACAGGAAGCGGGTCTGGATCTGGTCGAGATCCAGCCGAATGGCGACCCGCCGGTCTGCCGCATCATGGATTACGGCAAGTACAAGTTCGAAGCCCAGAAGAAGGCTCAGGCGGCCAAGAAGAAGCAGAAGCAGGTCGAGATCAAGGAAGTGAAGTTCCGTCCGGTCACGGACGTGGGCGACTACCAGATCAAGCTGCGCAACATGCTTCGCTTCCTCGAGGAAGGTGACAAGGTCAAGGTCACCATCCGCTTCCGTGGCCGCGAGATGTCGCATCAGGATCTGGGCCAGAATCTGGCGAAGAAGATCCAGGCCGACGTGGGCGAGATGGGCCAGGTCGAGTCCTTCCCGCGTCTGGAAGGTCGCCAGATGATCATGATGATCGGGCCGAAGAAGAAATAAATCCCTGTTTCGACGGGGTATGCAACGGGAGCCTGCCGGTGATGGGGGCTCCTGTTGGTGTTTGCGGACCTCGAACTGGGCCCTTCTTCCATCGGGAGCGGGGCGGACGGAGCGGAGGGTGCCCGCACGTGCATTTGGAGTTGCATCTCCGTTGAGCCGCATGCAGGGCCCGCGCCCTCACCTCCATCCTCTCCCGGAGGGAGAGGGTGCAATGGTCAGCACTTCGTGCTGGTATTTGGCTCTCCGAACACGTACAATCGCGGGTTCGACCCGTCTGGAAGGGTCGTGCACCGGTCATGGCAGGACGGAAAGAGCAGCCAGCAGGTTGCCGCCAGATCAGTCAGAAACGGGATCATTCCCATACAAGGAGCATCAACATGCCCAAGATCAAGACCAACCGGGCGGCGGCGAAGCGTTTTCGCAAGACCGCGTCGGGCAAGATCAAGTGCGGCCACGCTTTCCGCTCGCACATCCTGACCAAGAAGTCGACCAAGCTGAAGCGTGGTCTGCGTGCAAAGAACCACCTGAAGGCGTGTGACGCCCCGGGTGTGGCCCGCATGTTGCCGTACTGATAGACGAGGAGATAAACCATGGCTCGTGTAAAGCGTGGCGTTACCGCCCGTCGTCGTCACAAGAAAATCATTGGTCGCGCGAAGGGCTACTACAACGCCCGCCGCAAGGTCTTCCGCGTTGCCAACCAGGCCGTCATCAAGGCTGGTCAGTACGCCTACATCGGCCGCAAGCAGCGCAAGCGCCAGTTCCGTGCGCTGTGGATCGTCCGCATCAACGCTGCCGCGCGCATGTTCGGCCTGTCGTACAGCCGCCTGATCAATGGCCTGAGCAAGGCCGGCATCACGGTGGACCGCAAGGTTCTGGCCGACATCGCCGTGCACGACATCAAGGCTTTTGGTGCGATCGCCGAAAAAGCGAAGGCTGCTCTGGCGGCGTAAAGCTTTGAGCGATCAAGCTTGATCGCGAAGATCAAGAGCGGCCTTCATGGTCGCACTCTTCAGAAAAGCGAACGTTTGCGGGGAGGTGGCCAATGGCCCCTCCCCGTTTTCGTTTCCGTGGGTCCTCAGTGGGAATCGCATCGATGGACGATCTGGACAACCGCGCCGCGCAGGCGCTGGCCGATATCGACAAGGCTGACACGCTGGAGGCGCTTGATGCGTTGCGCGTGGGCCTGCTCGGCAAGAGTGGCATCGTCACCGCCGAGCTGAAAACGCTGGGTGCGCTGGCGCCTGACGAGCGCAAGGCACGCGGCGCCGAGGTGAACAAGGTCAAGCAGCGGCTGGCCGATGCGCTGGCTGCCCGCAAGAGCGTGCTCGAACAGGTCGAGCTGGATCGCCGGCTGGCTTCCGAAACCATCGACATCAGCCTGCCGGGCCGCGATGGTGAACGTGGTGGCATCCACCCGATCACCCGCGCGCTGGAGCGCATTGCCTCGATCTTCGCGCGACTGGGTTACCAGCGTGCCGACGGCCCCGAGATCGAGGACGACTGGCACAACTTCGAGGCGCTGAACTTCCCGCCGCACCACCCGGCGCGGGCCATGCACGACACCTTCTATTTCGGTGACGGCCGGTTGCTGCGCACGCATACCTCGCCGGTGCAGATCCGCACCATGGTGGGGCGCCAGCCGCCGATCCGCATCATCGCGCCGGGCAAGGTCTATCGCAGCGATTCGGACCAGACCCACTCGCCGATGTTCCACCAGATCGAAGGCCTGCTGGTCGACGAGACCTCCAGCTTCGCCGACCTGAAAGGCACCTTGTCGGAGTTCATCCGCGCCTTCTTCGAGCGCGACTTCGAGATGCGTTTCCGCCCCAGCTACTTCCCCTTCACCGAGCCCTCGGCTGAGGTCGACATCCGCTGGGAAACCCCGGACGGCCAGTCGCGCTGGCTGGAAGTGCTTGGCTGCGGCATGGTGCACCCGAACGTGCTGAAGAACTGCGGCATCGACCCGGAACGCTACACCGGCTTCGCCTTCGGCCTCGGTGTCGAACGCTTCGCGATGCTGCGCTACGGCGTCACCGACCTGCGCGCGTTCTTCGAAAACGACCTGCGATTCCTCAGGCAGTTTGCCTGACTCAAGAGAATAGGGAATGGGGAATAGGGAATAGTCAAAGCGGCGTCGGCGCCATGCCTTTGGCTCTTCCTATTCCCTGTTCCCCACTCCCCATTCCCGGAATTCAAACAATGAAATTCTCCGAAAACTGGTTGCGTGAACTGGTGGATGTGCAGGCCGACCGTGCTGCATTGGCGCATGCCTTGACCATGGCCGGGCTGGAAGTGGAAGAGCTGACGCCGTTGGGTGAGGAACTTGATGGCGTGGTGGTGGCCGAGATCGTCGCCGCCGAAAAGCATCCGCAGGCCGACCGGCTGCAGGTGTGCAGGGTGGACGCGGGGCAGGGCGAGCCGCTGCAGATCGTCTGCGGCGCGCCGAATGCACGCGTCGGCATCAAGGTGCCGCTGGCCAAGGTCGGCGCGAACCTGCCTGGCGGCATCGCGATCAAGGCGGCCAAGCTGCGTGGCGTGGAATCGTTCGGCATGCTCTGCTCGGCGAAGGAACTGGGTGTCGACGCCGATGCTTCCGGCCTGCTGGAGCTGCCGGCCGACGCTCCGGTGGGCCAGTCGCTGGCCGACTACCTTGGCCTGCCCGACGCAAGCTTCGAGTTGAAGCTGACTCCGAACCGCCCCGATTGCCTGGGTCTGGTCGGTCTGGCGCACGACGTGGCCGCACTGTTCGGCAGCGCGGTGAAGGTGCCGACGCAGGACGCGGTGGCGGTAACCGGCTCGGCCTCTCGCGGCATCCGCCTGGAAGCCGGCAAGGACGCGCCGCGCTATCTCGGCCGGGTGATCGAGGGCATCGATCCGGCTGCGCGCACGCCGCTGTGGATGGCTGAACGCCTGCGCCGCGGCGGGGTGCGTCCGATCAGCGCGGTGGTCGACATCACCAACTACGTGATGCTGGAACTGGGTCAGCCGATGCACGCCTTCGACAACGATGCGCTGCAGGGTGACATCGTGGTGCGCCATGCACGTGCCGGCGAGGCGTTGAAACTGCTCGACGGCAACGAGGCGACGCTGGACGAAGGCTTCGTGCTGATCGCCGACGAGCACAAGGCGCTGGCGGTGGCCGGCGTGATGGGTGGCTTCGACTCACGCGTCACCGACACCACCCGCAATATTTTCCTGGAGTCCGCGCATTTCGCGCCGGCGGCGATCATGGGCCGCGCGCGCAAGCTCGGCCTGCATACCGATGCCTCGCACCGTTTCGAGCGTGGCGTCGATCCCGAGCTGCCGCGTCGGGCGCTGGAGCGTGCCACCGGTCTGCTGCTGCAGATCGCCGGTGGCCAGGCCGGCCCGGTGCTGGTGGCGGAGAATCCGGCCGACCTGCCGAAGCCGGCCCCGGTCACCTTGCGTCGTTCGCGCCTGCGCCGCGTGCTTGGCGTGGAGGTGGCCGATGCCGAGGTGGCGCGCATCTTCACCGCGCTGGGCATGCAGGTAGCCGATGTGGCCGGTGGCTGGCAGATCACCGCGCAGAGCAGCCGTTTCGACATCGAGCGCGAAGAAGACCTGATCGAGGAAGTCGCGCGGATCTTCGGCTACGACAACATTCCCACCCATTCGCCTTCCGGGGCACTGGTTCTGGCGATCGAGCCCGAGGCGCGCATCGGTGAGCTGGCCTTGCGCGAGCAACTGGCGGCCCGCGGCTACCACGAAGCGGTCAACCTGTCTTTCGTGCCGGCCGATCTGCTGGCCAACTGGGGTTTTGACGAGGGCCTGGTGCCGCTGGCCAATCCGCTGTCGGCTGATCTGGCGGTGATGCGCCCTTCACTGCTTCCGGGTCTGATCGAGGCGCTGCGCCACAACCGTGCGCGCCAGCAGGAGCGCGTGCGCCTGTTCGAGGTCGCACGGGTGTTCGCCGCCGGCGATCCGCCGGTGGAAACGCCAAGCCTGGCCATCGCAGCCTGCGGCGGCGCTCATGCCGAACAATGGGGTGAGCCTTCGCGTGCGCTGGATTTCCATGACCTGAAGGGCGATCTCGATGCATTGATCGCGTGGGGTGGCGAGCCGCAGCGCTGGTCGGTGCATGCCGACGATCTGCCGGGCTGGCTGCATCCGGGGCGCAGTGCGCGGATCGCCCGTGACGGAGTGACGGCGGGTTACCTCGGCGCCCTGCATCCACGGCTGGCTGGAGCCCTTGATCTGGGTGCCGACGTGCATGTGCTGGAACTGGCCCTGGATCCGCTGCTGGCCCGTCGCCTGCCGCAGGCACAGCGGGTGCCGCGTTTCCCGGCAGTGCGCCGCGACATCGCCGTGGAGGTGCCTGTGGCCGTGGCTTGGGCACAGGTCGGGAAGGTCGTGAATGACGCGCTGGGCGAACGCCTGAAGGAGCTTCGCCTGTTCGACTGCTACAGCGGAAAAGGCGTCGAGGAAGGCCGAAAAAGCTTTGCTATGGGCTTGATTTTACAGGATGCTTCACGCACCCTTACCGACGAAGATGCAGACCTTTGCGTACGTGAGGCAGTGGCTGCATTGGAGCAATCGTTCGAGGCAAAGTTGCGAGGGTGAGATGGCGCTGACCAAGGCGGAGATGGCCGAGCGGCTTTTTCTCGATGTGGGTCTCAACAAGCGTGAGGCCAAGGAATTCGTGGATGCCTACTTCGAGGTGGTCCGCGGAGCACTGGAGAGCGGGGAGCAGGTGAAGTTGTCCGGGTTTGGCAATTTCGATCTGCGCATGAAAAACCAGCGCCCCGGGCGCAACCCCAAGACCGGCGAGGAAATTCCGATCTCCGCCCGCCGCGTGGTGACGTTCCGGCCGGGGCAGAAACTCAAGGTGAGAGTCGAGGGCTATGCTGGACCAAGGGAATAACACTGAACTGCCCGCCATTCCGGCCAAACGCTATTTCACCATCGGTGAAGTAGGCGAATTGTGCGGCGTGAAGCCCCATGTGCTGCGTTACTGGGAGCAGGAGTTTCCCGCGCTCAATCCGGTCAAGCGTCGCGGCAATCGTCGTTACTATCAGCGCCACGACGTGCTGATGATCCGCCAGATCCGTTCGTTGCTGTACGACGAAGGTTTCACCATCACCGGTGCACGCGCGCGGTTGGAAGGCCCGCAGGCCCGGATGGAAGCAAGCATGTCGCACCAGATCGTGCGCCAGGTGCGGATGGAGCTTGAGGAAGTATTGAGCCTGCTGCGTCGCTGACCGCTTCCGAACCGGGCATTCAAGCTGCTACACTTGCCAGCTTGCCGTATCGTCGGGGCGTAGCGCAGCCTGGTAGCGCATCTGCCTGGGGGGCAGAGGGTCGTCGGTTCGAATCCGGCCGCCCCGACCAATTCGGCACGGACACAAAAAAAGCGCCCGAAAGGGCGCTTTTTTTGTGTCCGGAATAGGGAGTGGGAAATAGGGAATAGGAGAAGCGCGGATCCGTGCGGGCTCTGGCCAAGAAAGACCCTATCGGCTTCTTCTGCTCCGAGTGAAGGCGGGAGCCTGCGCGTCGCGACCATCCGAGGACGAAGCGCGCAGCTCGGTTGCTCTTCCTATTCCCAATTCCCCACTCCCCATTCCCGACTAGTAAATCACCCTGCTGCGCAGGGTCCCCGGAATGGCGGCCAGTTGGGCCTTGAGTGCATTGGCCTGGGTTTCGTCGGCGCTGACGTCGATGACCACGTAGCCGACTTCGCTGTCGGTCTGCAGGAACTGGGCGTCGATGTTGATGTTGCCGGCGGAGAACAGTTCGTTGATGCGCGAGAGGGTGCCGGGGACGTTGCGGTGGATGTGCAGCAGGCGGCGGCTGTGCGGGTGTTCGGGCAGGGTGACTTCAGGGAAGTTCACCGCCGACAGGGTCGAGCCGTTGTCGCTGTAGCGCACCAGCTTGCTGGCCACTTCGATGCCGATGTTGTCCTGTGCTTCCAGCGTGCTGCCGCCGATGTGCGGGGTGAGGATCACGTTGTCCATGCCGACCAGCGGGGAGGCGAAGAGGTCGTCGTTGCCCTTGGGTTCGACCGGGAACACGTCCACGGCGGCACCGCCGAGATGGCCTTCACGCAGTGTTGCGGCAAGTGCCTCGATATCCACCACGCTTCCGCGCGAGGCGTTGATCAACACCGTGCCGGTGCGCATCCGTTGCAGTTGCGATTGGCCGATCATCAGCCGGGTGGCGGGGGTTTCCGGTACGTGCAGGGTGACGACATCGGCGCGTTGCAGCAGGTCGTCGAGGCTGGAGGCGGCGTGCGCATTGCCCAGCGACAGCTTGCTCTCGATGTCGTGGAAGATCACCCGCATGCCCAGGCTTTCGGCCAGTACGCCGACCTGGGTACCGATGTGACCGTAGCCGACGATGCCGAGTACCTTGTCGCGCGCCTCGTAGCTGCCGCTGGCCGACTTGCTCCAGCCGCCGCGATGGCATTGCGCGTTTTTCTGCGGGATGCCGCGCAGCAGCATGATGGCTTCGGCGATCACCAGTTCGGCCACGCTGCGGGTGTTCGAGTACGGTGCGTTGAATACGGGTATGCCGCGCAGCCGGGCACTGTCGAGATCGACCTGATTGGTTCCGATGCAGAAACAGCCGGCTGCGATCAGTCGTCGGGCGTGGGACAGCACTTCGTCGGTGAGCTGGGTGCGGGAGCGAATGCCGACGATGTGCGCATCGGCGATGCGTGCCTTCAATTCGTCTTCGGGCAGGGATTTCGCATGTCGTTCGACCTGGGTGTAACCGGCGCGATGGAATACCTCGACCGCGCTGGCGCTGACCCCTTCCAGCAACAGTATCTTGATGTCCTGACGGGGGTAGGAGGTCTGCATGTTTGTCCCGTGGCGAGTGGAAGAGTGTCCAGGCCAGAGTAGGTCAGGATTTGCGGCACCGCAACACTAGACCAAACGGAGGCTGGCTGGCAGTCTTTGACGTCCCATTGGAGACCTGCATGTCCGACCCACGTCTTGCCGAACTTGCTGCCTGCGTTCCCGGCGTCCGCCTGCTGACCGGGGCCGGTGAACTGGAACATTACGGTCGCGACTGGACTCGCCGCTGGACACCCGCGCCTCTGGCGATCGCCTTGCCGGGCGATGCAGCCGAAGTGCAGGCGATCGTGCGCTGGGCCAACAAGACGAACGTGGCGATCGTGCCTTCGGGCGGACGGACCGGGCTTTCCGGTGGTGCGGTGGCAGCGCATGGCGAGCTGGTGCTGAGCCTGGAGCGGATGAACCGGGTATTGGCGTTTGATGCGGTTGACCGCACGCTCACCGTGCAGCCGGGAGCTGTCCTCCAACACGTGCACGAGGCGGCACGGGAGCACGGGTTGATATATCCGGTGGATTTTGCGGCGCGTGGTTCATGCTCGATCGGCGGCAACATCGCCACCAATGCGGGCGGGATCAGGGTGGTCCGTTACGGCAACACGCGGGAGTGGATTGCCGGCCTGAAGGTCGTCGCCGGCAATGGCGAGTTGCTGGAGTTCAACCGTAGCCTGGTCAAGAACTCCAGTGGCTACGATTTCCGCCAGTTGCTGGTTGGTTCGGAAGGCACGCTGGGCATCGTGGTGGAGGCAACGCTGAAGCTGGCTGATCCGCCGCCGCCTTCGCAGGTGATGCTGCTGGCGCTGCCGGACATGCCGTCGCTGATGCAGGTGTTCGCGTTGTTCCGGGCGCGGCTGTCGTTGCAGGCGTTCGAGTTTTTCACCGACGTGGCATTGCGCCATATGCTGGCGCATGGCGCGCAGCGGGCCATCGAGGGCGAGCATCCCTTTTACGTGGTGACTGAGTTCGATGCCGCCGACGAGAGGCAGCAGGAGGCAGCTCTGGAGGCTTTCGGCGAAGCGGTGGAGCAGGGCTGGGTCAGCGATGGCGTGATGGCGCAGAGCGAGGCACAGGCTGCCGCACTGTGGCGATTGCGCGAGGGCATCACCGAGAGCCTGGCGCCGCACCGGCCCTACAAGAATGACGTGTCCGTGAGGATCAGCGTGGTACCGGCCTTCCTGCACGACATGCAGGCCCTGCTGGCGCGCGAGTACCCGCAGGTAGAAGTGGTCTGGTTCGGCCACATCGGTGACGGCAACCTGCATGTCAATGTGTTGCGGCCGGATGGCATGGACGAGGATGCCTTCATTGCCCAGTGCGAACACGTCACCCGGTTGCTGGCCGAAACCCTGCAGCGCCATGGCGGCAGCATCTCGGCCGAACACGGCATCGGCCTGGTCAAGCGGGCGTATCTGGAAAGTACCCGCAGCGCGGCCGAGATCGCGCTGATGCGGGGCGTGCGCAAGGTGTTCGATCCGCGCGGCATCCTCAATCCTGGCAAGTTGTTCGACGGGGACTGAAGACCCGGTAGGTGATGCCCGTGCTAGTCTTGTCGGCTTGTATGTCCGCATTGAGGAGCCGCCATGTCGTCGTCGCCACTGCGTTCGCTGTATCCCGAAATCGAGCCGTTCGACAGCGGTTTCCTGAAGGTGTCCGAGCTGCACACGCTGTACTACGAGCAGTGCGGAAATCCGGATGGCAAGCCGGTGGTGTTCCTGCATGGCGGCCCCGGTGGTGGCACCAATCCCAAGTGCCGGCGCTTCTTCGATCCGGCGGTCTACCGCATCGTGCTGTTTGACCAGCGCGGCTGCGGCAAGTCGACTCCGCACGCCGAACTGACCGACAACACCACCTGGGATCTGGTCGCCGACATCGAGCGCGTGCGCGAGCATCTGGGCATCGACCGCTGGCAGGTGTTCGGCGGCTCCTGGGGCTCGACGCTGGCGCTGGCCTACGCGCAGACGCATCCGGACAAGGTCACCGAGCTGGTGCTGCGCGGCATCTTCATGCTGCGTCGCTGGGAGCTGGAGTGGTTCTACCAGAAAGGCGCCGACGCGCTGTATCCGGACGCCTGGGAAACCTATCTGGCAGCGATCCCCGAGGTCGAGCATGGCGACCTGATCAGCGCCTATCACCGCCGGCTGACCAGCCCCGATGCAAAGACGCGCATTGATGCCGCGCGTGCCTGGTCGGTATGGGAAGGCGCCACCAGTTTCCTGTGGCAGGACAAGTCACACATCGAATCCAGCGGAGCCGACGAGTTCGCGTTGGCCTTTGCCCGCATCGAATGCCACTACTTCGTCAACGGCGGTTTCTTCGACCATGACGACCACCTGCTGCGCAATGTCGATCGCATCCGGCACATCCCCGCGGTGATCGTGCAGGGCCGTTATGACGTGGTGTGCCCGCTGCGCAGCGCCTGGGATCTCCACCGTGCCTGGCCTGAAGCCGACCTTCGCATCGTGCAGGACGCCGGCCACTCCGCCTTCGAGCCCGGCAATGTGCATGAGCTGATCGAGGCTACCGACAGGTTTGCCTGAGGGCCGGGATTCGGGATTGGGGATTCGGGATTCGCAAGGGCAAGAGCGTCAGCCGCATGCACTCTGATGCCGACCGGGCTGCTGCAAACCCCACGCTCTTGCTCTTGCCTTGCGAATCCCGAATCCCGAATGCCGAATCACGGATTTTTAGTGCCGAAAATCTTGTCGCCGGCGTCGCCGAGGCCGGGCAGGATGTAGCCGTTTTCGTTGAGCCGCTGGTCGATCGAGGCGGTGTAGATCTCGATGTCGGGGTGGGCGGCGGTGATGCGTTCCAGGCCTTCAGGGGCAGCGACCAGGAACAGGCCCTTGATGTGTTTGCAGCCGGCGGCCTTGAGCATGTCGACGGTGGCGACCAGGGTGCCGGCGGTGGCCAGCATCGGATCGACGATCAGCGCGATGCGTTCGTCCATGCGTCCGGTGAGTTTTTCGTAGTAGGTGACCGGCTTGAGCGTCTGCTCGTCGCGTTGCAGGCCGACCACGCTGACTTTGGCGGCGGGGATCAGGTCGAGTACGCCGGGCAGCATGCCCAGGCCGGCGCGCAGGATCGGCACGATGGTGATTTTCCGCCCCTTGATCCGTTCGACCTGCAGCGGTCCGGCCCAGCCTTCGATTTCTTCCTCGACGGTTTCCAGATCCTTGGTGGCCTCATAAGTCAGCAGTGCTGCGACTTCGGAAGCCAGTTCACGGAACTCCTTGGTGCTGATGCCGGCGCGGCGCATCAGGCCGAGTTTGTGGCGGATCAGCGGGTGGCGGACTTCAACGATTTTCATGGATGGCCCTGTGGATTGCGTGGGCCGATTGTGACGCACCAGGCATCTCCCGGCGAGCGGAGTGCGGTGATGGCGGGGAAATGGATCCATCCGTGGATCGGGGGCATCGTCCGTGAGAGGTCGCGGGAGCAAGACGCGAATGGTTTTGTCCCGCCGGTCCGGTGACTTCCTGCGCCGCAGTTCAGGAAGCGGAGGTCTTGCTGCTGAGGCAGTGGCTCATGAAGTTCTTGCGCTCGTCGCCTTTCAGTGAGCGGTTGCCGGCCTCGGCGTTGCAGGTCTTCATCCTGTTGGCCTGTCCGGAAGCTTCGGAGGCTGGTGCGGTGGCATGGCCCTTGAGGCAATGGCTCATGAAGGTGCGGCGTTCGTCCCCGCGCTTGCCGGTGGCTTGCTTGTTGCAGTCGGCCATGCGCTGTTGCTGGGCTGTACGGGGCTTCGTGGCGGGTGCGGTGTCGTCGGCGGCGGGCGTGGCCGCGAACGTGGTGCCAGTCATGGCGAGCAGGGCGCAGACGGCAAGAGCACGGATGGGGAGTGGCATGGCAGGTTCCTTCCTGGACGACCGGCTTGTGCCGGCAGGATCAGTCTAGGTCGGGCCATGGCGGCAGGCAGTCGGCGTGGCCTGACATGCCTGAAGTATTGTGCTGCGGCGGCGTGTCAACCGCCGCCGCAGCCTGGAGCAGGGCGAAGCGAAGCGGCTCAGGCCGCCTCGGCCTTGGCCTTGCGCGGGCCTTCGAGAAGTGCCGTGCGCACGTGCGCCACGATCAGGTCGACCTCGGCGCTGGTGACGTTGAAGTGCGGGGTGAAGCGCAGCGAGTTGACGCCGCCGTGGATCACGCCGATGCCGTGCTCGCGCAGGTATTCCTCGGTCGAGTTCGCGCCGAAGCACTTGTACTCGGGGGCCAGTTCGCAGGAGAACAGCAGGCCGGTGCCCTGCACCTTGGTGATCAGGCCGCCCAGTTCGTCCTTCAGCGCATTGAGCTTGTCGACGAACTCCTTGCCACGCTCGCGGATGTTGGCACGCACCTCATTGCTGAGCTGGCCCAGCGTGGCCAGCGCCACGTCCAGCGCACGCGGGTTGGTGGTCATGGTATTGCCATAGATGCCCTTGCGGTACAGCTTGGCGGCGCGTTCGCTGACGGCCAGCACCGACAGCGGATACTGACCGCCGTTGAGTGCCTTGGAGAAGGTTTCCATGTCCGGTGCCGGCAGTTTTTCGAAGCCGGGGTAGTCGGCGAGCGACAGCACGCCGTGTGCGCGCAGGCCGGCCTGGATCGAGTCGACCAGCAGCACGGTGCCGTGGGCTTCGGTGAGCTCGCGGGCGGCGAGATAGAACTCCGGCGTCACGGCGCGGCCGGGGTCGCCTTCGCCCATCACCGGCTCCAGGAACATCGCCTCGATGAACCAGCCGTGCTTGTCGGCATCGGCGAACGCGGCCTTCAGCTGCTCGACGTTGTAGGGATCGACGGTGAGCACGCTGTTCTCATGGCGGTAGCTGGCGAGGTGCTGCTGGTAGGTCTTGCGGGTGGAGTCGGAGTACAGCGCCGGCTCGCCGGTGCGGCCGTGGAACGCACCCTTCACCACCAGGCGCTTGATCGTGCGGCCGGCGTGGCGAGCGCCTTCATCGGTCATCGCCTTGGCGTTGACGTCGGCGATGCGGGCAGCCAGCGTCACGGCCTCGGAACCGGAGTTCAGACACAGGTAGTTGGTGTACGGGCTGCCGCCGCGGCTGCGGCCCAGTTCCTTGTTCAGCGCTGCGGTGAAGCGCAGCTGCGCCACGCTGGGCGACATCACGTTGGCCATTACCTGGGGACGGGACATCGCTTCCAGGATCGCCGCGTTGTTGTGGCCGAAGCCGAGCATGCCGTAGCCGCCGTTGTCGTGCAGCACGGCGCCCTTCAGGGTGACGATCCATGGGCCGCGTGCCGCACCGGGCAGGTATGGGTTGACCGCGTCGTCGGGGTAGAAGTTGACGAAACCGGCCTGCGCCCGTGACAGCTGCTCGGCTTCATCGAGCTTGAGGAAGTCGGCCAGATCGGCGCGCAGCTCACGGTGGCGCTCGACGGCTTCGGTGATCGCCTGGCCCAGCAATGGATCGCTGGCCGCCATGCGTTCGATGGTGGCGTTGTCCAGGCCGGTGGTCCGCGGCTTGCCGCCGAATTCGCGCAGCTCCTGCAGTTGGTCGATCACACTCATGATGAGTCCTCCGTAGCTCCGCCGGATGGCGTGACGTGCCGGGGCGGAATGGGTGAATGCGTGGCCGGAAACGCGTGGCTTTCGGCGTTTCCTCAATGTTTTCAGTTGTTTCGAGCCGCTGCTTGGAGACGTTCGGGGCGGCTTTCCGTGCCACAGGATACCTTGCGGCCAGCGCCGCCGTAACCCCGTGAACAGGGCGGGGATGACGACTGTCATTCCCGATGACTGACGTCGGCAACTGCTTTTTCCGGCGGGCGACGGAGAGGATGGCGATACAGGAGATCAGCCATGACCCATCCCGACGAAACCATCGCCCGCCTCGACAACGCCGTCAAACGCTACGGCCGACTTGCCGCGCTGGAAGGCACCAGCCTGCAACTGCATCGCGGCGAACTGCTGGCTCTGCTTGGCCCCAATGGTGCCGGCAAGACCACCGCCATCGGCCTGTTGCTGGGGCTGATCCGTGCCGATGGCGGCACGGTCGAACTGTTTGGCCAGGACCCGCAGAAGATCGAGGCGCGTCGGCGCATTGGCGTGATGCTGCAGAACGCCGCCCTGCCGGCGACCCTGCGGGTAGGCGAGCTTTTGCGCCTGACCGCCAGCTACTACCCCGATCCGCGCAGCGTGGAAGAGTCTGCTGGATTGGCTGGCGTGGTCGACCTGCTCGGTCGTCCCTACGCGAAGCTGTCCGGCGGCCAGCAGCGGCGCGTGCAATTCGCGCTGGCGCTGTGCGGACGCCCTGAACTGCTGTTCCTCGACGAGCCTACCGTGGGCATGGACATCGAGGCACGGCAGAAATTGTGGGTGGCGATCCGCCAGCTGGTGGCCGAGGGCTGTTCGGTGTTGCTGACCACGCATTATCTGGAAGAGGCCGAGGCGCTGGCCGACCGGGTCTGCGTGATGTCGCGGGGACGGATCATCCATGAGGACACCGTCGATGCGTTGCGCGCCCGCGTGGCGTTGAAGCGCGTCCGCTGCCTCAGCGCGTTGCCGCTGGAGACGGTGCAGGCATGGCCGGAGGTTGGCGAGGTACGCCGCGAGCGCGAGCGCCTGCACATCGGTACCAGTGTGGCCGAGGCGGTGGTCCGCCGGTTGCTTGACGCCGACCCGCAGCTTGCCGAACTCGAAGTGCAGCGTGCCGGCCTGGCCGAGGCGTTCACCGAATTGACCCGCGAGGCCGACGAGGCCTTGCCCGAAACACAGCGCGAGGTTGCCTGAGATGAGCGAGGTATTGTCGATTCCGTTGCCTGCGGCCACCGCCACGATGTCGCGTCGGCGAGTGGTGGGAGCGTATCTGGCGGAGATACGCAGCGAATGTCTGCGCTACCTCCGCTCACCGGGTTTCATCCTGCCGATGACGCTGTTCTCGACGGTGTTCTACCTGATGTTCGGCGTGTTGCTGAACCATGGCGACGCATCGCGCTACCTGCTGGCCAGCTACTGCGCATTCGGCATCATCGGGCCGGGCCTGTTCGGTTTCGGTGTCTCGCTGGCGATCGAGCGGGACGGCGGGCTGTTGACCCTCAAGCGCGCCCTGCCGATGCCGCCGGGTGCCTACCTGCTGGGCAAGATGGTGATGGCCATGATCGCGGCCAGCGTGGTGGTGGCGTTGCTGCTGCTGATGGGCATCTTCCTGGCCCAGGTCGATTTGTCGTGGCGGCAGATGCTGGCGTTGCTGATGACGGGGGCGTTCGGCGTGTTGCCGTTCTGCGCGCTGGGCATGTTCGTCGGTACCTTGCTCAAGGGACAGGGTGCGCCGGGGTTGCTCAACCTCGTCTATCTGCCGATGGCTTTCCTGTCCGGGTTGTGGCTGCCGTTGTCGATGCTGCCCCGTGTTCTGCAGCAGGTGGCACCGGTCTGGCCCAGCTATCACCTCAACCAGCTGACCCAGGCTGCGGTGGGACTGAATCACGGCCCGCTGCTGGGGCATGTGCTGGTGCTGGGTGGTTTCGCCGTGGCTTTCCTGTGGTTGGCTGCGCGGCGACTGAGCCGGCACGGTTGAAGTAGCTATGCTGTGCAAACCGGACTTCACGTGGAATACCGAAGCATGATTCCCCATGCCATCGCGCGATGGTTTGTTCCCGCACCGGACTCCGTCGTCGCTGACGACATTCGGCGGGGAAGGTCGCCCTGGGGCAGCAGCATCCATCTGATGTGGTCGTGCTGGATCTTCATCACACCGCTGTTCGATGGTGGCTTGAAGGGTTACACCGTGGACTGGCTGCTGTTCACCGTGGCCACCTATCCGGTGTTCCTGTTCCTGTACGCCAGGGTGCAACTGGCTCCCCGCAGGACGAGTCGTCTCCATGCCTGGGCCATGGCTGCGCTGTGCTTCGGCGTGATGCGCTGGTACCCCAGCGGCCTGAGTTATTTCGTGTATGCCTGCGTGATGCTGGGCCATCATGACCTGCGCCAGTACCGCTGGTACGTGGCCCAACTGCTGGTGCTCAACGCGATCTACGTGGCGCTGGGCTGGTGGATGGGGTATCCGAAGGTGTTGCTGATCAGCATGCCGGTGACGGCTTTCGTCGTCAGCGCGATCGTCATGGTCGAAGGCTTGAAGGGGCAGAAAGATGCGCTGCTCAGCCTCTCACACGACGAGGTGCGCCGGTTGGCTGCCACGGCAGAGCGTGAGCGGATAGGCCGCGATCTGCATGATCTGCTCGGTCATACCCTGTCGTTGATCACGCTCAAGCTGGAGCTGTCGCGCAAGTTGTTCGATCGCGACACGCAAGCGGCAAGGCGTGAAGTGGAGGAGGCGGAGAAAGTGGCGCGGCATGCGCTGGCCGAGGTGCGCAGCGCGGTGTCCGGCATCCGTTCCACCGATCTTGCTGCCGAGCTGGCGGCAGCCCGCCTGCTGCTGGAGTCCTCGCGGGTGCACCTGGACTACGACGAATCCCCCGGCGACTTGCCCGGGGATGTGGAGCGCGGCCTGTCGCTGGTATTGCGTGAGGCGGTAACCAATATCGCCCGCCATGCCGATGCCAGCCAGGCGTGGATCGGGATGACGCGGGAGCGGGGAAGCTTCTGTCTGAAGATCAGCGACAACGGCCGGGGCGGCATCATGCGCGACGGCAATGGCCTGAGTGGCATGCGTGAGCGCGTGCGCTCGCTGGGTGGTTCGCTGTCGCTGGAGTCACCACCGGGGCAGGGATCGTGTTTGCGGGTTGTGGTGCCATTGCCGACCATGCGCCTGGTGGAGCCATCGCGGCCGGTGGCGGACACGCTGGAGGACGAGTCGGTGACGCATCCGGCACCCGGTCGGCCCGTGGCTTGATCCTGCCCGCCCAAAGGCCCGCACGACTCATGACTTCATTCGTTCATGCAAGCAGACACAGGGGAGGCGCCGCATGATCCGCGTACTGCTGGCCGAGGACCAGGCGATGGTGCGCGGCGCGCTGTCGGCCTTGCTCGATCTGGAAAGCGATATCGAGGTGCTTGGCTCGGCGGCCGAGGGCGAGAGCGCCTGGCGCGAGGTGCAGCGGCTCAAGCCCGACGTGCTGGTCACCGACATCGAGATGCCTGGCCTGACCGGGCTGGAGCTGGCCCAACGCATCCAGCGCCAGGGCTTGCCGATCAAGGTGGTGATCGTCACCACGTTCGCCCGCCCCGGTTTCCTGCGGCGCGCGCTGGATGCGGGTGTATCCGGCTACCTGCTCAAGGACGCACCGGCCGAGAATCTTGCCGAGGCATTGCGCACGGTACATCGCGGCGGCCGCTCGATCGACCCGCAACTGGCGCTGGAAGCCTGGTCCGAGGCCGATCCGCTGAACGATCGCGAGCGCCAGATACTGCGTCTGGCCGGTGAAGGCCAGTCTGCCGGCGACATTGCCGCGCAGCTGAAACTTTCGCATGGCACCGTGCGCAATTATCTGTCCGAGGCGATTGGAAAACTCGGCGTGACCAACCGCATCGAGGCCTACCGGCTGGCCCGGCAGAAGGGCTGGCTGTAGCCAGCCAGCTCCGGCTGGCCGACAATCACTGTCCTGACCGGAGCGGAAAAGACCGATGCCGCGAGCGGCAATCCCGCGGATGCTTGTGTGGCTGTGCTGCGTGTTTTTGCTGCAGGCCTGTTCACGTGCGCCGCAAGCCACGCTGGACCACGACGCCTACATCTGGCAGCGGGTGTGGACGCCGGAAGTGGTCACGGCCATGCAGGACAGCAGCACCGCCATCCACGCTTGGCGCGTGCTGGCTGCGCAGACCGATGCGACGGGCCGGCTGCAGCGCTTCCATCCCGATCGTGCCGCGCTTGCCGCCAGCGGCAAGCCGGTGGTGCTGGTGCTGCGCATCGACGGGCAGTTGCCGCAGTTCAACGAGGACGCCTTGCTGGCCGGTGCGCTGGATCTGTGGCGTGACTGGCAGGGCAGCGGCGTGTCACTGGCCGGGCTGGAAATCGACCACGATTGCGGCACGGCCCGTCTGCCCGCCTATGCCACTTTCCTGACGCGATTGCATGCGGCCATGCCGGCACCGGCTTCGCTGTCGATCACCGCCTTGCCGGCCTGGCTGTCGTCGCCGGCCCTGGTTGATGTGCTGGCTGCGGTCGACCAGTCCGTGCTTCAGGTGCATGCCGTGCGCGACCCGCGGGCAGGGCTGTTCGATCCGGTGCTGGCGCGGCACTGGGCGGACGATTACGCCGCGCGCAGCGACAAGCCGTTCCGGCTGGCTCTGCCCAACTACGGCTCACGGGTGAGCTGGGACGCACAGGGGCGCATCGTGGCGGTAAGCAGCGAGGCGGTGGTGCTGGACGCGCACGAAGACAGTCGCGAACTGCTGGCACAGCCGGCACAACTGGCGGATTTTCTGCGCTCGCTGCGCACCGATCCGCCGCCACATCTCGAAGGCATCGCCTGGTTCCGACTGCCCACCACGCAGGATCTGCGCACGTGGAGCCTGCCGACCTGGCTGGCGGTGATCCGTGGCGGGCCCCTGCAGGCGAAAGTCGTCGCCAGCCTGCAGCCTGGTGACGTGGCCGGCGCCTGGGATGTGCGCCTGCGCAACGGCGGCGAGGTCGACGTGAACCTGCCGGTGCGGGTTGCGCTGCCGGACGGTTGTTCGCCAGCCGATGGCGTCAACGGTTATCGTCTGCGCACGGACCAGCGCGGCATATCGCTGGAGCGCGTACAGCAAGGTCTGCTGCGCACCGGACAACAACGGACGATCGGCTGGGCGCGTTGCCCGGCCGGGGGAGAAAACCTGCATGTGGATCAGTAGACGGTGGTGGTCGGGCGCGGCGGCGATGGTGGCCGTGGCCGGCGTGGTGTGGGCTTGCGGCCCGGAATTCCCCAACCAGTTGCTGGATGATCGCACCGCCACGCTGGAGGCCACGCCGGTGAACAGCTTCGCCTACGAAGTCACGCACTTGCGCAAGGCGGACGATGGCCTGAAAGCGCACGAGCAGCCGGCGTGGATGGCATATGACGACGAGCCCAGAACGTCGCCAGTGGACAGCGACCTCGACGAGGAGCAGCTGGCCCTGCGTCAGCGGATGGCTGCGGCCGGGAGCGGCGACCAGGCCTACGAACTGGGCGAGGGCCTGCCCGAGGCGGTGCGCCTGTACGCAGCGGCAGCGGTGGACATCCACCACGCCGACGGCGACCCGCAGCGCCTGCTGGCAGCGGAGAAGCGGCTGCGCACCCTGCTGGATCTGCCTGAGGAGCAAGCCAGACCGCGGGCGGTGGCGGCAGCCTACATGCTGGGCGAGATCCATCTGGGGCAGTTCGTCGACTGCGTGAACTGCAAGCCGGACGATCGTGAAGGCGAGATCCGCGGTGCCTTCATGCAGGTGCGCGAACTGGCCCGCAAGGGCGTGCCGGATCCGGACGGGCTGGCGGTGGCCAGCTACGGCGAGGAGGCACGCCTGTACCTGCGTGGCAGTGCCGACGTGAGCGATGGCAGCGCCGATGGCAATTTCTGCCGCTGGCAGGGCTTCATGACCGGCGGCGAGTGCGGCGCCACCATTCCCGCGCCGATGTATGCGCAGGCAATGGGCCTGTATGCGGAGCAGGCGGCGCGGGGTTCCAACAGCGGCGTGACATCGCTGCGGCATCTGGCCGGCTACGCCTTCGGGCACCCGTCGCTGCTTGCCGGATTGCTCGACGATCCACTGGCGCAGCAGGTGATGGTGTCTTACGCATTGGCGTACTCCCGCGACGAGGTTCCGGGCGGGGACGATTACCTGGATGCGCCAGCGGTCGGCGCCACCCGGCTGGCTGCACTGGCCGATGCCATCCAGCAGCGCGGTCTGGATCAGGTCGAAGGCGCCGATCGCCTGGCCGCACTGGCCTATCGCAGCGGTCGCTACGAACTGGCCGCCACGCTGGCACGCAAACAGCCGGGCGCGCTGTCCAGCTGGGTGGAGGCCAAGCTGGCCCTGCGCAAAGGCGACATGGATGCAGCAGCGGCGGCCTATGACAAGGCGATCCAGGCGTTCCCTCGCGTGGACTCCGGGGCGCAATCGCCTGAAGCGGACACGTTTGGCATCGAATCACCCGATGCGGGAATCGACCTGCTGCATGGCGAACGCGGCGTGCTCAGCCTGGCGCGCGGCGAATACGTGCAGGCGCTGGAGCAGATGTGGCCGGCAGCCGATGCCTGGTGGGGCGACGTGGCCTACCTGGCCGAGCGGGTGCTTACCACTGACGAGCTGAAGCAGTTCGTTGATGCACGCGTGCCAGCGGACACGAAGACCACCGAACACGGCGACAGCTTTTTCGACGCTGGTGTCAGCCGCACCACCGCCCTGCGTGAACTGCTGGCGCGGCGGCTGATGCGCGAGGGCCGCCACGACGAGGCATTGCCGTATTTCCGCGACTCGTCGGAGTCCGGGCCGGCAATGGTCGACGAGGATGGCAGCGAAGCACCACGTCCGCGTGAATGGGCACGGCAGTACGCCGATGCACTGGCGCGCGGCCAGTCCGCGTGGACCGATATCGGCAAGGCCGAGGCGCTGTATCAGGCGGCCACGCTGGCACGTCATCGCGGCATGGAAATCCTCGGCTACGAAGCCGCGCCGGATTACTACGCGGTAGGTGGCGCCTATCCCGGCGGGTTGGGCCAGGACGTGGCCGATGTCGGGCCATACCTGACCCAGGGCGAACATGATCGCTTCGTCGCCAGTGCCGCGCCGCTTCCACGCCGTTTCCAGTACCGCTATGTCGCCGTCGATCAGGCCAGTCATTCCGCCGATCTGCTGCCGCCGCGTTCGCAGGCTTTCGCGGCGGTGCTGTGCCATGCCACCGGCTGGATGATGGATGGTCCCCGCGACTACAGCGACCAGGCCATACCCGATGAGAGCCAGCGCCGTGTCCAGGCACTCTACCGGCGCTATGTGGAGCAGGGGGCTTACGTGGCGTGGGCCGCCGATTTCGGCCATGGCTGCCCGGCACCGGATTTCGATCGTGCCCGCGAACTGCTGAAGCAGCAGCGCATTGCCCATGTGCGCCAACTGGCCAGCCACTACCGCTGGGTTCTGCTCGGCGTCGGCGTATTGCTGCTGGTCGGCGTGGCGGCACTGTTCCGCCGGCGCCGCTCCGCGTAGGTGGGCGGGAACGGAATATCGAGTTGTTTGCGGCCCGCTTGCATGCCGCTAAATCCGGAATCCGTCATCGAATGATGGTTATTTCCCGGGTCTGCAGATAATGCCGACCCGGGAATATTTTCTTTTTTCAAAAAACGCTTGCATTGCCGGATCAATGCGCGTAATGTTCGCGGCCTTCGCCATCATGGCGACGAATCACCAAGGGTCATTCCATGTCATTCCGCAGAGTCCATTCGAACAAACCATGCCTGTCGCGCCAGTATCGCGGCGCAGGTCTGTTCGTGCGCGGCATGGATGGCCTGTTGGCAGCCAATATCCGGTAAACGATCGATCCCTTCGGAGATCGGTCACCCCGATCTCCCGAGGCAACGCGGACGCCCTCGGGTCACCATGCCCGGGGGCGTTTTGTTTCTGGCGTTCGCAAGGGATCTCCATGCACCCAACATCTTTCATGTCTGTTTCGCCCTTTAAGGATGCGCTGAATAGATCAGAGCATCCTTGAGCATCCGGCCCGTCGTGGCCGAGGCAGGGGCACGGCTGCGACCAGGCGCATGTGCGCTGCGTCCCGATGCTTCGGCGCGGGCTGTGCGGGGAACGGATCAAAAGATCGGGCAGCGATGCCCGCCACCATTGCCGGTTGGCGACAGCCGGCAATCGGGAACATCGAAGCGGCAGGCCCCAGCGGCATGGGCTTCAAGCCCCATCCGGTGCGCGCGGCATTGCCGGCAGCGTATGCCGGGGACTGTACGGCGATGTTCCACATGACGACGTTGGCTCAGCGGTAGAGCAGCAGGGTTTCCTGCCGGCGCCGGTTCGAATCCGGCACGTCATCCACTGGATAGCTCAGATGGGTAGAGCATCGGATTTGTCATCCGAGGGTCGCGGGTTCGACTCCCGCTCCGACATGACCTGTCACGTCATGACCAGGAACGAAAGTTCCCACCGGGAAACGCCTCGTGCGGCGTCCGGTCCAGCCGCCAGGGAGGGCGGGTGAGCCGGGCAAGGCAGCGATGGCAGTGCTGGATCCACGCCCTCGAATCGGGCGGTCGGTCTGCCGGGTCCGTCGCGGAAAATGCGGCGGCCAGCAAATCGGCTCCCCGCAAGAGCGCATGGATTTCGCTCCGTCGTCGTCAAGAGGCGTTTCCAACTTATTGACCGAATCGGTGATGGAGAAAATCACCGTTTGTCCCGAAAGGAGTCCGAAGGACTCCGTCATTTCAGCGAAAGCTGAAATCCAGTGACTTTGCTTTTGAAAGGGATCAAGTCGCAGGTCTCCGGTTTTCATCGGGCCGGAATGATGGTCCCTGAAAGAATGCCCGAAAGGGAGGGGTTTTTGCGGCCTTTTTTCCTTTATCAAAGTGCGTCATGACGATCCGCTGGCGCATGGAATGAAAATGACGGATCGAACGGAAATCATTGCAAGGGAATATCACCATGTTCTGGATCAAGCGTTTTGTCATTGGTGACGGTGAGCGTGGCCTGTTGTATCGCGACCGTCGTTTCCAGCGGGTATTGCTGCCGGGCGTCCATCGCTTCGTCGATCCGCGCGGCCGCATCACCGTGACCGTGCACGACCTGACCCGGCCGGAATACACCGGTGCCGACGCCGAGTTGCTGATGGCGCGGATGTCCGGCGAGCTGGCCGACTGCTTCACCGTGGCCGACATCGGCACGCAGCAGGTCGGTCTGGTGCTGAAGAACGGCAAGCTGGAAGACGTGCTGGCACCGGGTACGCGCAAGCTGTACTGGAAGGGTCCGGTGGCGGTCGAGGTGCAGGTGGTGTCGCTGGCCGACTCGCTGCAGGTCGAACCGGCCGTGGCGACGCGACTGCGCCAGCTCGGCCTGCTGGCCCGGGTGGCGGTGGCGCTGGAAGTGCCGACCGAGTCGGCCGGCCTGCTGTTCATCGACGGCAAGCTGGTGCGGACGCTGGCACCGGGTGCCTGGGCCTTCTGGAACTTTGCCCGCAACGTCACCGCCGAGGTGGTGGAGCTGCGTGTGCAGTCGTTGGAAGTCTCGGGCCAGGAACTGCTGACCCGCGACAAGGTGAGCCTGCGGGTGAATCTGGCAGCCAGCCTGCGGGTGACCGATCCGGTCGCCGCCCGCAGCAAGGTCACCAGGTATGCCGACTACCTCTATCGCGAGCTGCAGTTCGGCCTGCGCAAGGCGGTGTCCGGCAAGACCCTGGACGAGTTGCTGGGTGACAAGGCCTCGCTGGATGCGGACATCTTCGCCTACGTGCGTGGCCGCGTCGTCGAGCTGGGCATCGAGGTGCTCGGCGTGGGCGTGAAGGACGTGATCCTGCCGGGCGAGATGAAGGACATCCTCAACAGCGTGGTGCAGGCGGAGAAGGCGGCCCAGGCCAACGTGATCCGCCGGCGCGAGGAGTCGAACGCCACCCGTTCGCTGCTCAACACCGCGCGGCTGATCGAGGAAAGCCCGGTGCTGATGCGCCTGAAGGAATTCGAGGCGCTGGAGAAGCTCAGCGGCAAGATCGACAAGCTGACCGTGTTCGGTGGCCTGGATGGCGTGCTGAACCAGCTGGTCGCAACGAAGCAGTAAGCCCGTGGCGGGTGCCGGATGCGCCTGCCACGGATCTTCAAGGAGAGATCAAGTGAGCAACATCCCGTACGAATGGTTGCACGCCGGAAATGACAGCACCCCGATCAAGGGCTGGGTGCGCGGCGTGCCGGTGGAAGCCTCGGCGCGGCAGCAGGTGCGCAACATCGCCAGCTTGCCGTTCGTCGGGCCGTGGGTAGCCGTCATGCCCGACGTGCATGTGGGCATCGGTGCCACCGTGGGTTCGGTGGTGCCGACCCGCGGTGCGATCATCCCGGCGGCGGTCGGCGTGGACATCGGCTGCGGCATGGCTGCGGTGCGTACCACCCTGCGTGCCAGCGACCTGCCGGACAACCTCGCGCAACTGCGCGCCAGCATCGAGCGCGGCGTGCCGGTGGGCAACGGCCGCGGTGGTGATCACCGGCAGTTGCCGGTGCGGATCGAGGCGCAACTGGCGCAGTCGGATCTGGCCGCGCGGCTGCAGGCGATCCACGCGAAGCACCGCGGCATCCGCACCGACAAATTTGGCCGGCAGACCGGCACGCTCGGCGGCGGCAACCACTTCATCGAAGTCTGCCTCGACGAGTCGGACGCGGTATGGGTGATGCTGCACTCGGGTTCGCGCGGCACCGGCAACCTGATCGGCAGCTACTTCATCCAGCGCGCCCGCGAGGAGCTGGCGAAGCGGGTGCTGGGCTTCCAGCCGCCGGATCGCGACCTGGCTTTCTTCCTCGAAGGCGAGCCGCTGTTCGACGATTACGTCGAAGCGGTGTCCTGGGCGCAGGACTACGCCCGCGCCAACCGCGAGGCGATGATGGCCCAGGTGCTGGCCGAACTGCGCCACCGCTTGCCGAAGTTCCGGCTCGAAGCGGTAGCGGTGAACTGCCATCACAACTACGTGCAGAAGGAAACGCACGGCGGCGAGGAATTGCTGATCACCCGCAAGGGTGCGGTCAGCGCCCGCGAAGGCGAGCTGGGCATCATCCCCGGCAGCATGGGCACGCGCAGCTACATCGTGCGTGGCAAGGGCAACCCGGACAGCTTCCACAGCTGCAGCCACGGTGCCGGCCGGGTGATGAGCCGCACTGCGGCGCGCCAGCAGATCACGCTGACCCAGCACCGTGCCGCCACCGCCCACGTGGAATGCCGCAAGGACGCGGCGGTGATCGACGAATCGCCGGCGGCGTACAAGCCGATCGAAGCGGTGATGGCGGCCCAGTCCGATCTGGTCGACGTGGTGCACACGCTGCGCCAGGTACTTTGCGTCAAAGGCTGAATGGTGCCGGCGGCGCGCAGGTTACGCCGGGCCACATCCCTCGTAGGGCGGGCACTGCCCGCGGCTTTTCGCACCGCGACGCCTCGCGAGGGTGGACAATGCCCGCCCTGCGCATGGGGCTCGATGCTTTTGAAGCCTCGGATCCGGAGTAGGGAGCGGAGGGTCTTTTTGGCCAGCAAGGCTTCTGCAGGATAATGGCCCGTTTCCCGATGCCGGCCACCCGCCTTGAAGAAGTCCGATTTCGATTTTGAACTGCCGCCCGAACTGATCGCCCAGGCACCGCTGCCGGAGCGTTCGGCCAGCCGTCTGCTGCTGCTGGACGTGGCCGCCGGGACGCGCCAGGACCGGATGTTCCGCGAGTTGCCGGATTTCGTGCAGCCTGGCGACCTGCTGGTATTCAACGACACCCGGGTGCTGCCGGCGCGGCTGTATGGCCGCAAGGAAACCGGTGGGGCGGTGGAGATCCTGATCGAGCGGGTCACCGGTGCGCACGAGGCCACGGTGCAGCTCGGCGTCAGCAAGAAGCCGAAAGAGGGTGGCCGGATCGAACTGGCCGACGGCAGCCATGCGGTGGTGCTGGGGCGCGACGAGGGTTTCTTCCGGCTGCGCTTCGAGTCGCTGCAACCGCTGGAAAAACTGCTGCAGAAGCTGGGCGAGATGCCGCTGCCACCGTACATCGAGCGCCACGCCGACGACAGCGACATGGAGCGTTACCAGACCGTGTTTGCCCGTAAGCCTGGCGCCGTCGCCGCGCCCACCGCCGGGCTGCATTTCGACGAGGCCACGCTGGAGCGTTTGCGCCAGCGCGGTGTCGAATTCGGCTACGTCACCCTGCATGTCGGTGCCGGCACCTTCCAGCCGGTACGCGTCGACGATCTGAAAGACCACCACATGCACCGCGAGTGGCTGAACGTCGGAGCCCATCTGGTCGAGCAGGTGCGCCGTACCCGCGCCAACGGTGGCCGGGTGATCGCCGTGGGCACCACCGTGGTGCGTGCGCTGGAAAGCGCCAGCAAGGACGGCGAGCTGCATCCCTTCGCCGGCGAAACGCAGATTTTCATCTTCCCTGGCTACCGCTTCAGCAGCATCGACGCCCTGATCACCAACTTCCACCTGCCGCAGTCGACCCTGCTGATGCTGGTCTCCGCCCTGGCCGGCCGCGAGTTCATGCTCGACGCCTACCGCCACGCGGTGGAACAGCGCTACCGCTTCTTCTCCTACGGCGACGCGATGCTGATTTTGCCCTGAGGGCCGGGATTCGAGTGCCCGCCCTGCGCGGTTCGCGGCGGAGTGCAGGTACATCGTACGGCGCACATCGCCGCCCCAGCGTGCGGCCAAACCCGCGATAATGGCCGGATGACTTCTCTGACTTTCGATCTTCTGGCCACCGACGGCGCGGCACGGCGCGGGCGGCTCACGTTTCCCCGCGGCAGCATCGAGACGCCGGCGTTCATGCCGGTGGGCACCTACGGCTCGGTCAAGGCGATGACGCCGCGCGATGTCACCGACATCGGTGCCGAGATCATCCTGGGCAATACTTTCCACCTGTTCCTGCGGCCGGGGCTGGAGATCATCGAGCAGTTCGGCGGGCTGCATCGTTTCATCGGCTGGGACAAGCCGATCCTCACCGACTCCGGCGGCTTTCAGGTGTTCTCGCTGGCGCACAAGCGCAAGATCACCGAGGAGGGCGTGACCTTCGCCTCGCCGGTGGATGGCTCGAAGGTGTTCCTGTCGCCGGAAGTGTCGATGCAGATCCAGAAGACGCTGGATTCGGACATCGCGATGATCTTCGACGAATGCACGCCGTACCCGGCCACCGAAAAGGTGGCGGCGCAGTCGATGGAGCTGTCGCTGCGCTGGGCGGCGCGTTCGCGCCAGGCGTTTGATGAGTTGAAGAATCCCAACTCGCTGTTCGGCATCGTGCAGGGCAGTGTCTACGAGGACCTGCGCCGCCGTTCTGCCGAAGGCTTGGTGAGCATCGGCTTCGATGGTTACGCCGTCGGCGGACTGGCGGTGGGCGAGCCGGAGGCCGAGCGCAACCACACGCTGGATTTCACCGTGCCGCTGCTGCCCGCAGACAAACCGCGCTACCTGATGGGCGTGGGCCGGCCGGAGGACATCGTCGAGGCGGTACGCCGCGGCATCGACATGTTCGACTGCGTGATGCCCACCCGCAACGCACGCAACGGTTTTCTGTTCACCGCCGAGGGCACGCTGCGCATCCGCAACGCCAAGTACGCCATCGACACCGCGGTGATCGAGGAAGGCTGCGATTGCTACACCTGCAGTCACGGTTTCAGCCGCGCCTACCTGCGTCATCTGGATCGCTGCAACGAGATCCTCGGCAGCCAGCTGGCCACCATCCACAACCTGCGCTACTACCAGCGCCTGATGGCCGGCCTGCGCGAGGCGATCGCCGCCGGCACGCTGGACGACTTCGCCGCCGCGTTCTACGCCCGCCGCCAAGCGTAGGGCGGGCATCGCCCGCGGCTCTTCGCAGGCTCCATCGCTGGAAAAGCGTAAAAGCCGCGGGCAATGCCCGCCCTACGGGCCATGGCAGGGGCACCGTGCAGCCCCTCGGGACGCATGGCATAATCGAGAATCTTTTATCAGGCGTTCAGCTGCACAGGCTGGCTGCGCCACAACCTGCGAGACGACAACGATGAATTTCCCGGTCTCCCCCGTGCTTGCCCAGGGCACTCCTCCGCCGCAGGGTGGCGGCATGTCCATGATCGTCATGATGGTGGTGCTGTTCGGCCTGATGTATTTCATGATGATCCGCCCGCAGATGAAGCGGCAGAAGGAACATCGGGCGCTGGTCGATGGTCTGTCCAAGGGCGACGAAGTGGTCACCAACGGCGGCATTGCCGGGCGGGTGGAAGAAGTCGGTGATGCGTTCCTCACCGTCGAGATCGCCCCCAACGTGAAGATCAAGGTGCAGAAGGGCGCGGTCCAGCAGGTGCTGCCCAAGGGCTCGCTGAAGTCCGTCTGAGTCGCGGCATGGTGACGCCTGTTTCTGTTGGCGTGTTCCCGTGTGACCTCCCCGATAGTTGCTGTTGCTGCGGCATGTGCCGCAGCTTTGATGGATCCAAGGCATGAGTGATTTTCCCCGCTGGAAATATGCGCTGGTCGCGCTGGTGATGTTGTTTGGCGTGATCTATGCGTTGCCGAACGCCTTTCCGCCGGTGCCGGCGGTACAGGTCACGGCCAACCGCGACGCGCCGCCGATCGACCAGTCCGTGCAGCAGAAAGTGAATGCCGCACTCACCGCGAAGAAAGTCGCGGTGACCAGCGTGTTCATCGACGGCGACCAGTTGCTGGCCACGTTCGCCAACTCCGATGTGCAGAAAACCGGTGCGGACACGATCCGCGAGGCACTCGGCGACGGCTATACCGTCGGCTTCAAGCTGCAGTCCAACGTGCCGTCATGGCTGAGCGCCATCGGCGCCCGTTCCATGCCGCTGGGTCTGGATCTGCAGGGTGGCGTGCACTTCCTGATGGAAGTGGACCAGGCCGATGCGATCGAGAAGCAGGAGAGCAGCTACGCGGACGATATCCGCAGCCTGCTGCGCGACAAGAACATCCGTTATCAGTCCGTGGCACGCAGCGCCAACAGCGACCAGGGCATCGCAGTGATCCTGCGTTCGGCCGAGGATCGCACCACGGCGGCGGACCTGATCGCCAACGAATACCTCGATCTCAACGTGGCCAACGGCGCCAGCACCGGTGACCGCTTCGTGCTGAACGTGGTGATCAAGCCGGAAAAACTGCGTGAATTGTCGCGCAACGCGATCACCCAGAACCTGGGCACCCTGCGCAACCGCATCAACGCGCTGGGCGTGTCCGAGCCGTTGATCCAGCAGCAGGGCGACAGCCGCATCGTGGTCGAGCTGGCCGGTGTGCAGGACCCGACCGAGGCCAAGAAGCTGATCGGCGCCGTGGCAACCCTGCAGTACCGCCCCGGCATCGGCCAGGCCGGCGACGCGCGCGCGGTGGAAGCTGCCCGTACCGGCAATATCCCGCCGGACGCGAACCTCTACTACATGCGCGGCAGCAACCTGCCGGTGCTGGTGAGCAAGCAGATCATCGTCACCGGCAACCAGCTGATCGATGCGGCTTCGGGCATCGACCAGCAGAGCGGTACGCCCAAGGTGGACGTCACCCTCAACGCCGCCGGCGCCAAGAAGATGGGCGACTTCACCAACGCCAACATCGGCAAGCCGATGGCGGTGGTCTACGTCGAACAGGTCTACGAGACCAAGATGGTGGACGGCAAGGAAGTGCGCGTGCCCAAGGTCACCGAGACGGTGATCAACAACGCCACCATCCAGGGCGCCTTCAGCCGCCAGTTCCAGACCACCGGCCTGGCCAGTCCGAAGGAAGCCTCCGACCTGGCGCTGCTGCTCAAGGGCGGTGCGCTGGCCGCGCCGATGGACATCGTCGAGGAAGGCGTGATCGGCGCCAGCCTGGGCCAGGACAACATCGACAAGGGCTTCAAGGCGGTGATGCTGGGCCTGGCCCTGGTGCTGCTGGCCGCGGCGATCTACTACAAGCTGTTTGGTCTGGTTGCCGACATCGCGCTGTTCTTCAACCTGGTGATCCTGCTGGCGGTGATGTCGCTGATCGGAGTCACCCTGACCATGCCGGGCGTGGCCGGTATCGTGCTGACACTGGGCATGGCGATCGACGCCAACGTGCTGATCTGCGAACGCGTGCGTGAGGAGTTGCGCAATGGCTCGAGCCCGCATGCCTCGATCCGCGCCGGCTACGAGAAAGCCTGGGCGACCATTCTCGACGCCAACGTCACCCACCTGATCGCCGCACTGGCGCTGACCACGATGGGTACCGGCGCGATCAAGGGCTTCGGCGTGACGCTGCTGATCGGCATCCTGACGTCGCTGTTCACCTCGGTGACGCTGACCCACGCATTCACAGCGGCGATCCACGGCCACCGCAAGCTCAAGACGCTGTCGGTCTAAGGAACCACCATGGAAATTTTCAATCACGACAGCAACATCAACTTCCTTGGCATGCGCAAATTCAGCGTGGCCATCGCCATCCTGCTGATGGTGGCCTCGATCGCGCTGGTTGCGTTCAAGGGACTCAACTACGGCATGCAGTTCAACGGCGGCGTGTCGATGGTGGTCGACTACGACAGCTCGGTGGAGATTGCCGACGTACGTTCGGCGCTGGACGCCGGCGGCCTCGACAACGCGATGGTGCAGAGCCTGGGTGGCACCCGCGAAGTCTCGATCCGCTTGCAGCCCAAGGACGATCCGGCCGCGACGGACGCTGCCGGCAAGTTCAATCTGGACCAGATCGCCGCCGACGTGGTGAAAGTGCTGCAGGTCGCCCGTCCCGATGCGAAGCTGAAGAGCCGCGACTACGTCAGCGCCGAAGTCGGTGCGGAACTGCGCAGCGACGGTACCGTGGCCGCGATCTTCGTGATCCTCGGCATCATGTTCTACCTGTGGATCCGCTTTGAGCGCCGCTTCGCGATCGCCGCGGTGATCACCGAAATCCACGACACGCTGGTGACCCTGGGCATCCTGGCGCTGGTGCAGCGCGAGTTCGACATGACCGTGCTGGCCTCGGTGCTGGCGGTGATCGGCTACTCGATCAACGACAAGGTGGTGGTGTTCGACCGCATCCGCGAGCTGTTCCGGCTGGCGCGCAAGGCCGAGCCCGAGGAGATCCTCAACCGCTCGATCAACAACACCTTGTCGCGCACCATCATCACCTCGTTGTTTACCGGTATCACCATGGGGGCGCTGTATTTCTTCGGTGGTACGGCGGTGCACGGCTTCGCCATCACCATGCTGATCGGCATCGTGGTCGGCACCCTGTCGTCGATCTTCGTCGCCAGCCCGATCCTGCTGTGGCTGGGCGTGACGAAGAAGGACCTGATGCCGGTGACCAAGGAAAACCCGGAGCTGGCACGCCGGCCGTGAATGGCTGATTTGGCCCCAAAGAAAAGGCCCGGTTCGCACCGGGCCTTTTCTTTGGGGGGATTCGGGAAAAGCCGCGGGCAATGCCCGCCCTACGCGCTCCTGAGGCTCTCCTCAAGCTCCGCCAGTACGCATTTCAATATGGATGCCTCATGCGTAGGGCGGGCACGGCCCGCGGCTCTTCGTGGGTCCCTCATCGCTGCTTCACGACGATATCGCCCGGACACCGCCTGCCGGGTTGCGAGTGCCTCCGATGGGGATGTCGGGAAAAGCGGAAAAGCCGCGGGCAATGCCCGCCCTGCGCGTTCCTGAGGCTCTCCTCAAGCTCCGCCAGTACGCATTTCAATATGGATGCCTCATGCGTAGGGCGGGCACGGCCCGCGGCTCTTCGCACCCCCCAGAGCCTCCTTCAGTTCCGCCAGCCGCTGCGGTGTGCCGACATCGGTCCAGGCGCCATCGTGGAACGAACCACCCAGCTCGCCACGCGCCATCGCCGCATCGAGCAAAGGTCGCAACTTGAAGCGCGGTGGCTTGCCCTGCACGCCATCACCCACGGCCTCGTGCCAGCCATCCAGCAACTCACGCCGGAATACGCCGATGCCGGCATAGGTCAGCTTCGGTTCGCCATCGGCATGCAGCAGCCTCTGCTCATCCAGGCGAAAATCGCCGTCGGGATGATGCGCCGGATTGGCGGTCATCAGCAGATGGGCCAGCCCCTGCGGTTCAGTGGGCAGGGCCGTGAAATCCACGTCACACCACACGTCGCCGTTGATCACCAGGAACGGTTCCGTGCCAAGCAGTGGCAGCGCGTGCAGCATGCCTCCGCCGGTTTCCAGCGGCTGCCCGCCCTCGTAGGCATAGCGGATGCGCAGGCCCCAGCGCGAGCCGTCGCCCAGCGTGTCGGGGAACTGGTCGGCCAGATGCGAGGTGTTGATCACCACGTAGTGCACGCCGGCTGCCGCGAGCTTTTCCAGGTGCCATGCGATCAGCGGTTTGCCACCGGCCTGCAGCAGTGGCTTGGGCGTGTGGTCGGTCAGCGGGCGCATGCGCTCGCCCAGGCCGGCGGCGAAGATCAGTGCGTGCCTCATGGCTTGCCTTTGGTGAGGTCATGGCCTGCCGCATATTGCTCCAGCAGCGCGGCGAAATCGCCCAGCTCAGGGTAGCTTCGCGCCACCTCGATCACGTAGCGGTATACCTGCGGTACGTCCTTGAGATAGCCGGGTTTGCCGTCGCGGTACCACAACCGGTAGAACTGGCCGAGCACGCGCACGTGGCGATGCAAGCCGGTGAGATCGAACCAGCGCAGGAAGCGGGCAGCATCGACTTCGTCACCGATCACTCCGGCAGCAAGCAGGCGTTGCCGGTATGACTCCACCCAGCGTTCCACCCGTTCGCGTGGCCAGGCGATGTAGGCATCACGCAGCAGCGAGGCGAGGTCGTAGGTGACCGGCCCGTGCAGTGCGCCCTGGAAATCGATGATGCCCGGGTTGTTGTCGTCGACCTGCAGCAGGTTGCGGCTGTGGTAGTCGCGATGCACGAACACTTTCGGCTGCGCCAGCGCATTGCGCACGATCACGCTGAAAGCCGCCTCCAGCACATCCCATTCCTCGCAGGCCGGGACATGGCCGAGATGGCGTTCGAGAAACCACTTCGGCATCACCTCCAGCCCTTCCACCAGCTTCTGGTGGTCGAACGGCGGAAGCCCGTCGCTGGATACCCGTGTCTGCATCATCAGCAGTGCATCCATCGCGTCGCCGTAGAGCTGGTCGGCGTTCGTCTCGTCCAGCACGTCGAGGTACAGTCGCGAGCCCAGATCCTCGATCAGCAGAAAACCCTGCCGCAGATCCTGCGCACGCACCTGTGGCACATGCAGCCCGGCTGCCGTCAGTCGCGCACCGATCGCCAGCCACGGCTGCGGATCCTCGCGCTCCGGCGGCGAGTCCATCACGATCCAGGTTTTTCCCTCATGCGTGGTACGCCAGTAACTGCGGAAACTGGCGTCGGAAGAAGCGGGATCGAGGGTAAGTGTTTCATCGCCCAGAGCGGTACGGGTCCAGGCGAGGCGGGCGGTGGAACGCGGGGTGGTGATCATGGCGCGATGGTACCCGCTTGCCGCAGGGTGGGCACTGCCCGCCGCCGCGCAGCACGGGGCACAACGGGGATCAGCGGGATTCGCGCGGCGGGGTGGTGAGCATGGTGATCAGCTCGCGCACCAGCTTGCGGCGGGATTCGGGCAAGGTCAGGAAAGCCTCGAAGGCGAGCCGGTCGTGGCCGCGGACGTGATCGGGCCAGGCGGCATTCGGTTCGCGTACGCCTTTGCGCGTCGAGACGCCGAACTGCAGCTCATGCGGTGGAACACCAGCGATGCGGGCCAATGCCTGCAGGTTGGCCTGCTTGGGAATGTGCTTGCCGTGCAGCCAACCGGAGATCGCCTGCGGTGTCACCGCCTCGCCGCCGTTGGCCGGAACCATCGTCTCCAGCTCGCTCGGACTCGCTTCGACGCCGGCTTTCTCCAGTGCGGCGACCAGGCGTTTCGCGAAGGCGGTCTGTTCGGTCTTCATGGGGCATGACCTTAGGGTGCGGTCATGCCTGCTTCGGTAATTTATGCTTGATGATTCATGAAAGAGTTGCTTACATTGGACGATTGGAACTCCGTCGGTCGTCGTCATGCCCAAGCCACCACCCCAGCAACTTCCGGGCCGCGTACCGGCCGGCACGCAGGATGGTCATGCGATGTTGCTGGAGCAGCTGCGGGAGTTGCTGCCGGCTGCTTTTCCCGACGGCGAACTTGATCGCGCTGCGTTGCTTGAGACGTTGAATCTGGGGGAGCCTGCCGAGCCGGCATTTGCTTTTTCCTGGCCGGGGCTGGAGCAGGCTCGGGAGGATGCGCGCGTCCCGACGACGGCAACCCTGATCCCCGATGAGGCGGCATCGGTCCGCTGGGACGATGCGCGGGACGTGTTGATCGAGGGCGACAACCTGCAGGTGCTCAAGCTGCTGAAGAATGGCTATGCCGGTGCCTTCAAGTTGATCTACATCGATCCGCCCTACAACACGGGCGACAGCTTCACCTACAACGACGACTTCTCCATCCCCGAGCCCGACTACCTGCGCGCCAGTGGTCAGCTGGACGAGCAGGGCGCGACCGCCAGCCGGAAGGAAACCCGCGGACGCAAGCACGCCCCCTGGCTGACCATGATGTTTCCGCGCCTGGTGGCGGCCCGCCAGTTGCTGCGCAAGGACGGCGTGTTCCTGGCCAGCATCGACAACAACGAGGTCCATCATCTGCGTCTCTTGCTGGACGCGGTGTTTGGTGCCGAGAATTTCGTTGACATGATGACGTGGCAAGGAGGGAGGAAGGGCGACGCAAAACTGACAGCTAGTGGACAGGACTTCATTCTGATCTATGCGAAGAACCGCCAGCAGTTGAAAGATCTGGACGTGCGCTGGCGTGAAAAGAAAACCGGTCTCGAAGCGGTCTATGCGAAAGAGGCTGAATTGATCGGTAGGCATGGGGCTGGTTTTGATCATGCCCAAGAAGAGCTGCGGGAGTGGTTCAAGGAGTTGCCTGAGGGACATTCCGCCAAACAACACAGCCACTACAACCATATTGATCAGGGCGGGGTTTGGACGTCGGACAATAGCTCCAGTCCCAATTACCGCGAAAACTTGATTTATCCCTTCAAAGGTTACGAGCCACCGGAAAATGGTTGGCGATATGAGTTACCTCGCATGGAGCAGCTGGATCGTGATGGACGGCTGCTTTATCCCAGCGGTCGAGCCAAGCGCATCCGTATCAAAAAATATCTGCATGAGCAGGAATATTGGGCGCCGTCTTCAACGTTCTACCGTGATCGAAGCGGAGCGTCTGCCGCGCTCAACAAACTCATGGGCGCCAAAGTCTTCGATGACCCCAAGAGTACCGATGTACTGGCGCGGCTGGTCCATGCGATCACCGGTGATGGCGACCTGATACTGGATTTCTTCGCGGGCTCCGGTTCCACCGGGCACGCGGTGTGGGAGCAGAATCCGCGTGACGGCAAGACGCGCCATTGGGTGCTGGTGCAACGTCCTGAGCTGCCGGATGAAACCACCGAGACTGGCCGCAATGCCGTGGCCGCCGGCTATGCCACGATTTTCGAGATCACGGCCGAACGGCTGCGCAGGGCGGCTGCTGCCTTGGGTGAGGGACATGGATTCCGGGTATTCCGTGCCCGGGAAACCGGGTTGTCGGTGGATGCGCCGATCATCGCGCAGGATGGGCAGGGCGAGGGCGCGCAGTACAGCCTGATGCTGGCCCGGGCTGGGCAGCCGCCAGTCAAGGAGGGCGCGAGTCCCGATGCGCTGGCGTGGGAGGTTGCGCTCAAGGCCAGCACCATCCGTCTGGACGAGGCGTTCGAGCTGGTGGAGATCGAAGGATCGACCGTGCACATCTTTCGCAATGCCGCTGGCGAACGCCTGCTGGTCTGCCTGGATCGCTTTACCCAGGCCATGGCTTCGGCGCTGGATCTGCGTGAATCCGGTGATGACACTTTGATCCTGCGTGGCGACAGGGTTGACGACGCGTTGACTCTGACCCTGGCGCCACGGCTGCGCTCGAAGCTCATCATGCTGGAAAGGATGGCTCGTGAAGTTTCGATTTGACGACCAGCCGCATCAGGCACAGGCAATCGAGGCCGTCGTCGATCTGTTCGAGAGCGGTGCGCTCGTGGCGCAGCAGGGATTTGTCGGACAGGCTGCCGGCGCCATGGGACATGCCGGCTTCCGGCTGGATCGCACGGCATTGGCCCGCAACCTGTCGGTGGTGACTCAGCGTGAGGCGGTCGAGCCGCAGGATGCTCTTGTCCCGATGGTGGAGGCCGATCTGCTGGAGCAGGAGCGGGACTTTCCCAACTTCTCGGTGGAGATGGAGACTGGCACCGGCAAGACCTACGTCTACATCGCGACGGCCTTGCGATTGGCCGAGATCCACGGCCTTCGGAAGTTCGTGATCCTGGTGCACACGGTGGCGATCCGTGCCGGCGTGGTGAAGACCTTCGAGCAGACCCGCGAGCATTTTCGCGCCAAATATCCGCATCTGGATTATCAGTGGCATGTACTTGGCGACAGCCAGGCCGTTCCGGATTTTGCCGATCCGTCTTCCAACGTGCAGTTCCTGGTGGCAGGCATCAGCTCATTGGACAAGCCGGCAACAAACACGCTCTACGCTTCGCCGGAGCAGGCCAACCTGTGGCAGGGAGGTGCCAGCGGGATTGCGCAACTGACCCGGTTGCGTCCGGTGGTGCTGATCGACGAGCCGCAGAACATGGCCACGGCCAAGCGGCGAAAGACCATCGCCACACTCAATCCGCTGGTGGCGTTGCGTTACAGCGCCACCCACCGTGAACCTTTCAATCGGGTTCATCGCCTTTCCGCACGGCGTGCGGCGGAACTCGGCTTGGTGAAGCGCGTGAGCGTGAAGGGCGTGGTCGGTGGCGCCAACGGCCAGCCCTATCTCCATCTCAAGAGTATCCAGGCCAAGCGCCAGCGCGGCACGACGCGATGGCTGGCTGATCTGGTAATCGATGTCGGTGGCGGTGATCGCAAGACACTGGTGCTGTCGCCCGGTACCGACCTGCTGGATGAAAGCGGGGGGCTGGCGCAATACCGTGGCTACGTGATTGACAGCATGACCCGTGCTGAGCTGCGCTTCGAGAATGGCGTGACGCTCGCCATGGGGCAGACCTTGGGCGTGGATGGCGTTTCGGTGTGGCGTGACCAGATGCGCCACACCATTCGCGCGCATCTGCAGAAGCAGGCAGACGTGGAGCACCGGGCATTGAGGGTGAAGGTGCTTTCGTTGTTCTTCGTGGAGCGGGTGGCTGACTACCTCGGCGACAGTGCCGTCCTGCCGGCGATGTTCGATGCCTTGTTCCGCGAGGAGTGGCTGCGCTCGGGGCGCGCGGCGGAAGCCATGCCCGATCCGGCATCCCTGCGGGTGCACTATTTCCCCTCAACCAAGGCTGGTGTCTGCAGGGACACCAGCGGCAAGGCCAATGAGGAAGGTTTCGAATCGAGGGCGTACGACGAAATCATCGCCAACAAGGAGAAGCTGCTGGATGCGGCCAATCCCCGGGCGTTCATTTTTTCGCACTCCGCGTTGCGGGAGGGTTGGGACAATCCCAACGTGTTCCAGATCGGCTTTCTGCGGCATACCCGTTCGGAAACCGAGCGGCGACAGCAGATCGGACGCGGCTTGCGTCTGCCGGTGGATCAGGCCGGCAACCGGGTCCATGACGAGGCGCTCAATCGCCTGACTCTCGTGGTCGACGAGAGCTTCAGTGAATTCCGTGACGGGCTCAATGCGGAATACGGCGGGGCAGGCGACCGGCCGGATGTGGAGAACGAGGATCGGCAAGTCACCATCCGCTTGCGAAAGGAAAAATTCAGAAGTTCCGAATTCGATGAATTGTGGCGTCGCATCCGCTATCGGGCGGTCTATCGGGTCGAACATGTGGACGAGGCCATGCTGGTCTCGTCGGTGGCTGCGCACGAACATCTGGAGAACCTGCGCAGCATCCAGCGGCGCGCCAATGCAGTGCAGAGTGCTGACCTGGTCTATGACGACGAGGGCAAGGTGATCACTGCGGATGAGGCGGTTGCGGAGACTGCCGGTGAGCGTGTCGTGTTGACCGGAAGGTCATTGCCGAACGTGGTGGAACTGGTCGAGGATCAGTTGCTGCACGGAAAATTCCCGCTGCAGTTGACCCGTCCGACCGTGGTGGCGGTGTTGTCGGGGATTCCTTCGCGATATCACGCGGGGGCGATTCACGATCCGGAGTACTGGGCGAGAGTTGTCGCACAGGTGATACGCACCACGGTCATCGAACAGATGGTGCACAACGTGCAGTACGTTCCGGTTGATGAGGCCCTATGGTGGGATGCCAACATGGTTTTCCTGGAGCAGGAAACCAGCAGCAAGTCGTTGGTGGAGCAGGGGCGTCCGGCGCCTCCGTCCGGTGTTGCCGAGTCGCCGGGGGATGGCAGCAATCTTTACGACTGCGTCGATTACGACAGCTTGGTCGAACGGTCGTTTGCCGAGATGCTGGAAAACCATCGTAGCGAGGTGAAATTGTTCACCAAGCTTCCTCGCCGTTTCCGGGTAAGAACGCCGGTTGGCGAGTACTCGCCGGACTGGGCCATCGTCTACGGCGAGGAGGGCGAGGAGCAGCTTTGTCTGGTACGGGAAACCAAGGACACGCTGAACCTCGCCGACCTGGAGTGGGATGAGGCCATGCGGATCCGTTTCGCGGCACGGCATTTCGAGGCAGCACCGCTGGGGCGAGTGGACTTTGGCAATACCACGGCGCAGGCCGGCATCCGGTTGAAGTCAGATCGGGTGAAGTAGGTAGCGACATGTGTCGTGTGATAGTGCGGGATCAAGCACCTTCAAGCCGCCGTCGGCAATGGCTGCACCTTGTGCAGGCTTTCCTTCAACTCGTGCTCGGCGAGCATGAGGTCGTGGTCGGTCTGCAGGTTCATCCAGAACTGCGGGCTTTGCCCGAAGGCACGGCCGAAGTGCAGGGCGAGTTCCGCGGTGACTGGGCGCTCGCCACGGATCAGGTGCGAGATGCGCATGGGCGATACGCCGACCGCTCGGGCGAACGCCGCCTGGCTCATACCTCGATCAGCGAGGATTTCTTCCAGCAGCTTACCCGGATGGATGGAGGGCAGGGCATGGGTGTTGGTCGGATTGCTCACGATGCGGATTCCTCGAAGGCGTCGCCATCCTCGAAGCGGAAGCACAACCGCCATTGGTCGTTGATGCGGATGCTCCATTGACCGGCGCGGCTCCCATCCAGCATTTCCAGTCGATTGGAAAGTGGCTCGCGCAGGTCTTCCGGACGGGTAGTCATGTGCAAAAGTTTCAGTCGCCCCAGTGCCCGTTGCCGGATGTCAGGAGGGAACCGACGACTGCCTCCCGTGGTTGTCAGGCGTGCGGTTTCCTTGTCGGCAAAGCTCCTGATCATCTGCGGACTCCTGTCTGCGCGGATTCCGGCATCGTAAACAGAGTGTTTACGGACAGGGCAACGCGGAGCCTCCTTCACAGGGCGGGCATCGCCCGCGTTGCGCGGAGTCTCCAAGGCGGGCAGTGCCCGCCCTACGCGTGTTTGTTGCGTTCCGGGAAGCCGCGTCTCGCAGGGCGGGCATTGCCCGCGTTGCGCGGGGCCTTCGGGGCGGGTGTCGCCTCCACCCCGATCGCCTCAATTGACCACTTCTCTCATAAACAGTACCATTTTGGTCTGATTTCAACTCCCCCGTACCCCGCCCAGTCATGTTGCGTGTCAGCCGATTGACCGATTACGCCACCGTGGTGATGACCTGCATCGCCGCGCATCCGGCGGATGTGCTCAGCGCGGTGCAGATCGCCGACGAGACGCGGCTGGAATTGCCGACGGTGAGCAAGTTGCTGAAGGCGCTGGGGCATGCCTCGCTGGTGGAGTCGTTCCGCGGCGTCAACGGTGGTTACCGGCTGGCGCGGGCGGCGACGGACATTTCGCTGGCGGACATCGTCGAGGCGTTGGAAGGGCCGATCGGGATGACCGAGTGCAGCCTGGCCGAGGGCCAGTGTGATCGCGAGGCGCAGTGCGGCGTGCGTGGCAGCTGGCAGCGCGTGAACAGCGTGCTGGACCGGGCGCTGCGTGAGGTCAGCCTGGCCGAAATGCTCAAGCCGCCGGTGGCGCAACGCCGGAAGATAGCCGCCCGCGTCGATGCCGGCGGAGCCACAACCGAATGAACAGCATGATCAACGAAAGCAGCAGTACCGCCACCGCGCTTCGCGACAACGCCGAGGTGGCTGAGGCGCTGGGCCGCAATTACAGCGCCGGCTTCGTCACCGAGATCGAGATGACCGGCCTGCCACCGGGCCTGGACGAGGACGCCATCCGCGCACTGTCGGCGGTCAAGCGCGAGCCGGAATGGATGACCGAGTGGCGCCTGCAGGCCTATCGCCACTGGCTGACCATGCCGCAGCCGGACTGGGCCAAGCTGAACATCGATCCGATCGACTACCAGGCGATCAGCTATTACGCGGCGCCGAAGAAGCAGCCCACGTCGCTGGACGAGGTCGATCCGGCGCTGCTGGAAACCTACGAGAAGCTGGGCATCCCGCTGCACGAGCGTGCAGCGCTGGCCGGCGTGGCGGTGGATGCGGTGTTCGACTCGGTTTCGGTCGGCACCACCTTCCGCAAGCAGCTGGCCGATGCCGGCGTGCTGTTCTGCTCGATGAGCGAGGCGATCCGCGAGTATCCCGAACTGGTGCGCCAGTACCTCGGCAGCGTGGTGCCCAGCGGTGACAATTTCTTCGCCGCGTTGAATTCGGCGGTGTTCTCCGACGGTAGCTTCGTGTTCATTCCCAAGGGCGTGCGCTGCCCGATGGAGCTGTCCACCTACTTCCGCATCAACGCGCAGAACACCGGACAGTTCGAGCGCACCTTGATCGTGGTCGAGGAGCGCGCCCAGGTGTCGTACCTGGAAGGCTGCACCGCGCCGCGACGCGACGAGAACCAGCTGCATGCGGCGGTGGTCGAGCTGGTCGCGCTGGAAGGCGCGCAGATCAAGTACTCCACCGTGCAGAACTGGTACCCCGGCGACGAGAACGGTGTCGGCGGCATCTACAACTTCGTGACCAAGCGCGGTGATTGCCGTGGCGACGATTCCAAGATCACCTGGACCCAGGTGGAAACCGGCTCGGCGATCACCTGGAAGTATCCGTCGGTGGTGTTGCGTGGCGACCGCTCGGTGGGCGAGTTTCATTCGGTGGCGCTGACCCATCACCACCAGCAGGCCGACACCGGCACCAAGATGATCCACCTGGGCAAGCACACCAAGTCCAAGATCGTCTCCAAGGGCATCAGTGCAGGCCGCAGCTCGAACAGCTACCGCGGCCTGGTGAAGATGGAGAAGGGCGCCGAGGGCGCGCGCAACTACACCCAGTGCGACAGCCTGCTGATCGGCAAGCAGTGCGGCGCGCACACCTTCCCCTACATGGAAGTGAAGAACCCCAGCGCCACCGTCGAACACGAGGCCACCACCTCGAAGATCTCCGACGACCAGATGTTCTACTGCCGCGCCCGCGGCATCTCCGAGGAAGACGCCGTGTCGATGATCGTCGACGGCTTCTGCAAGCAGGTCTTCCGCGAACTGCCGATGGAGTTCGCGGTGGAAGCCAAGAAGTTGCTTGAGGTCAGCCTTGAAGGGGCGGTGGGGTAGCTTCGCAGGGAGAAGGGAGCAGGGAATGGGGAATAGTCAAAGCCCCGCAAACCCGCTCCTCTCCCGCAAAAGCGCCATGCTGCCGGCTTTTCCCATTCCCTGTTCCCCATTCCCTATTTCCCGCTGAAAGCCATGCTGAAAATCGAAAATCTTCACGCCCGCGTCGAGGGCAAGGAAATCCTCAAGGGGCTCAGCCTCGAAGTGAACGCGGGCGAGGTGCACGCGATCATGGGGCCCAATGGCGCGGGCAAGTCCACGCTGGGCAATGTGCTGTCGGGGCGTGACGGCTACGAGGTCACCGCCGGTTCGGTGATCTGCGACGGCGTGGATCTGCTGGCGCTGGAGCCGGAGGCGCGTGCCGCCGCCGGCGTGTTCCTGGCGTTCCAGTACCCGGTGGAGATTCCGGGGGTCAACAACACCTACTTCCTGCGCGCGGCGCTCAATGCGCAGCGCAAGGCACGCGGCGAGGCCGAGCTGGATTCGATGCAGTTTCTCAAGCTGGTGCGCGAGAAGCTGAAGATCATGCAGATCTCCGACGAGTTGCTGCACCGCGCGGTCAACGAGGGCTTCTCCGGCGGCGAGAAGAAGCGCAACGAGATCTTCCAGATGGCGTTGCTGGAGCCGAAGCTGGCGATCCTCGACGAGACCGATTCGGGCCTGGACATCGACGCGTTGAAGCAGGTGGCGCAGGGCGTCAATGCGCTGCGCTCGCCGGAGCGTGCCTTCCTGATGATCACCCACTACCAGCGCCTGCTCGACTACGTGGTGCCGGATTTCGTGCACGTGCTGGCCGACGGCCGCATCGTCGAGAGCGGCGACAAGTCGCTGGCGCTGGAACTGGAGCGCAGTGGCTATGCCGGCATCGCGGGAGCCAAGGCATGAGCCAGCCGGCATCGTCGCCGCTGCTCGATGCGCTGCTGCAGGCACCGTTGCCGGCCAGTGGCATCGCGTGGCTGGATGCATCGCGCCAGGCCAGCCAGGCGGCGCTGGCCGACGCCGGCCTGCCGGACACGCGGGTCGAGGCGTGGAAGTACACCGCGCTGCGTGCGCTGGGCCAGAAGCATTTCGCTGATGGTGATGCCGGTGCCGGCAGCCGCGAGTTGGATGCCTCGGCGTGGGCTTTGCCGGGCGTGGATGGCCCGCGGCTGGTCTTCGTCAACGGCGTGTTCCGCGCCGATCTTTCCGCGTTCGACGGGCTGCCGGAAGGGCTGTCGCTGCAGCCACTGTCGCAGGCCCTGCAGGCAGATGCCGGATCGTTGCAGCCGGTGCTTTCCCAGGTCGACGTGACCGATCCGCGTCATCCTTCCGCCGACGCCTTTGCGCTGGCCAATGCCGCCCGTGCCCGTGATGGCGTGGTGCTGCGCGTGGCTGCCGGCACGCGGGTGGAGACGCCGGTGCAGCTGGTTTTCGCCGGTGCCGCCGGCGACAGCGAACTGGCCTGGCATGCGCGCGTGCTGGTCTCGCTGGGCGAGGGTGCTGCGTTGCGTCTGATCGAACAGCATGTCGGTAGTCATGAACAGTCGCAGCTGGCCACTTCGATGGCCGACTTCACGCTGGCTGCCAACGCCGAGCTGCGCCACGTCGTGCTGCAGCAGGCGGGCACGGCCACCAACCTGATCCGACGCAGCCGGCTGCACCTGCGCGAAAAGGCGAAGGCGTCGCTGCACGTGCTGGAGCTGGGCGGTGCACTGGTGCGCCACGACCTGCAGGCCGAACTGACTGGTGATGGCGCTCAGTTGCAGACCCGCGGCGTGTTCATGCCGCAGCGTCGCCAGCACATCGACACCCAGCTGGCGATCCGCCATCAGGCATTGAACACCGTGTCCAACTCGCAGTGGCGCGGTGTGGCCGCCGATCGTGCGCGCGGCGTGTTCCGTGGCGCGATCGTGGTGGCGCCGGGTGCCGATGGCACCGATGCCAACCTCAACAACAAGAACCTGCTGCTGTCGGCCAGCGCCGAGATCGACACCAAGCCGGAGCTGGAAATCTACGCCGACGAGGTGCAGGCCGCGCACGGTGCCACCGTCGGCCAGCTCGACGAGCGCTCGCTGTTCTACCTGCGCTCGCGCGGGATTCCGCTGGCCGAGGCACGTGCGCTGCTGACCGGCGCCTTCTGCCGCGCGATGCTGGACGACCTGCCGGACGCAACGCTGCGCGAGCACCTGATCGGCCTGCTGGTGGCGCAACTGCCGGCCTGAGCCGGCGACGATCTTTCCCTTCCCGGCGGGAAGGTTTTCCACGGAAGCTGATGATGAACGCACAAGCCGACACGCCCACCGTTTTCGACATCGGGCGCATCCGCGAGGATTTCCCCTTGCTGGCGCGCAGCGTGCACGGCAAGCCGCTGGTCTACCTGGACAGCGCCAACACCAGCCAGAAGCCGCTGTCGGTGATCGAGGCGGTGGACCGCCACTACCGCGAGCACAACGCCAACGTGGCGCGCGCCGTGCACCAGCTCGGTGAGGAAGCCACCGCCGCCTACGAGGGTGCGCGCGACCGGCTGGCGCGTTTCATCAACGCGCCTTCGCGCAACGAGGTGGTGCTGACCTCCGGCACCACCCAGTCAATCAACCTGGTCGCCTACAGCTACGCGCTGCCCAAGCTGCAGCCGGGCGACAGCATCCTCACCACGGTGATGGAGCACCACGCCAACATCGTGCCCTGGCAGCTGGTGGCCGGAAGGGCCGGCGCCACGGTCAAGGCGGCGCCGATCAACGAGCGCGGCGAGCTGATCGTGGAGAAGTACCTGGAGCTGCTGACGCCGGAGGTGAAGCTGGCCTGCGTCGGCCACGTCTCCAACGTGCTGGGCACGGTCAATCCGGTGCGCGAGATCGCCCGCGAATGCCGCAGGCGCGGCATCCCGCTGCTGGTCGACGGCTCGCAGGCGGTGCCGCATCGCCCGGTCGACGTGCAGGCGCTGGGCTGCGATTTCTACGCGGTCACCGGGCACAAGATGCTCGGCCCCACCGGCACCGGTGCGCTGTGGGCGAAGCGCGAACATCTGGAGGCGATGCCGCCGTTCTTCGGCGGCGGCGAGATGATCCGCGAGGTGACTTTCGCCGGCACCACCTTCGCCGCGCCTCCGCACAAGTTCGAGGCGGGCACGCCGAACATCGCCGGCTTCGCCGGGCTTACCGCGGCGATGGACTACTACGAGTCGATCGGCTTCGAGGCGATCCACGCCTGGGAACAGCAGTTGCTGCGCTACGCCACCGAGCGCCTGCGCGAAGTGCCCGGCCTGCGCATCCTCGGCGAGGCGGCGGAGAAGGAACCGGTGATCTCGTTCCTGCTCGAAGGCGCCCAGGCCACCGACCTGGCCACCTTGCTCGACCTGCAGGGCGTGGCCGTGCGCTCCGGCCATCACTGCGCCCATCCACTGATGCAGTTCTACGGTGTCCCGGCCACCCTGCGCGCCTCGCTGGCGTTCTACAACACCCGCGAGGAGATCGACGCCTTCATCGTCGCCTTGCTCAAGGTGCGCAAGCTGCTGATGTAAGAGACGGCATGGGGCCGTTTTGACGCCGTGAAGCGTAGGTCGGGCACTGCCCGACATCGGCGAAGCCGCACGGCCTGCACGTGAACTGCAGGAGCCCGCCCGCGTGCGATGTTTTGACGCCGTAGGTCGGGCACCGCCCGACATCGGTGAAGCCGTGCACCTGCATTTGAGCTACAGGAGCTCGCTCGCGTGAGATGTTTTTGAAGCTTTGAAGCTAAAGCTTCAAAAGCAGGATCAAGAGCGTTTCGTCCTCCTACGGAGGGCGAGTTACTTTCTCTTTGCGTGGCCAAAGAGAAAGTAACCAAAGAGAAAGGCCACCCCGCTTACGCGCCTGATGGACATCCTGTCCATCAGGTCCGCGGCCGGGCTACGGGGTTTTTCGACAGCCCATCCATGGGCTGTCGAAAAACTGGCCGGCATCCCTGCCGGCCACCCTTCGGGCTTTCCTTCACCCGCCCGCCGCTTCAGAGGGGCCCCGGTAGAGCAGCGGGCCATCGTGGCCCGCATTTTTCGAACGAGCCAGAGCAACAGCAACAGCCAAAGCAACAGCCAAAGCAACAGCCAGGCGGAGCAAGAGCAGAGCAAGGGCGCGTAGGGCGGGCATTGCCCGCGTTGGCGAGTGCCTTCATCTGGAGCGGGCAGGCCGCTGCGGGCTCAAGTTCCCGCAAGCGACGTCCGGCCGCATGGTCTTGTCATCGCCGGCAAGGCATCATCTGTCTTTCGATCCGACCACGGGACGCCATGTTCGCCACCTTGCCGCGACCGATCCGCATGACCCTGGCGATGCTGGCGCTGATCGTCAACGTCGTGCTGCACGTGTTGCCGTTGTTCGTCTTCACCCTGATCAAGCTGGTGCTGCCGCTGGCTGGCGTGCGGCGTGCCTGCTCGCGTGTGCTGGTGGCGATCGCGGAAAGCTGGATCGGCGTCAACAACGTGTTGTTCGACCTGTTCACCCGTACCCGCTGGGTGGTCGAGGGGCTGGATGGCCTGCGTCGTGACGGCAACTACCTGGTGCTGTGCAATCACCAGAGCTGGGTCGACATCCCGGTGTTGCAGAAGGTGCTGAACCGGCGCATCCCGTTCCTGCGCTTCTTCCTCAAGCAGCAGCTGATCTGGGTGCCGTTGCTGGGGCCGGCCTGGTGGGCACTGGATTTCCCTTTCATGAAGCGCTACTCGCGTGAAACCCTGGCGAAGCATCCGGAACTGAAGGGCAAGGACCGTGAGTCCACCCGTCGTGCCTGCGCGAAATTCCGCCAGTTGCCGGTGGCGGTGATGAACTTTGCCGAGGGCACCCGCTTCACTCCTGCCAAGCACGATGCGCAGCAGTCGCCGTATCGCCGCCTGCTGCGGCCCAAGGCCGGCGGCCTGTCCTTCGTGCTCGACGCGATGGGCGACGGGCTGCACGCCATTCTCGACATCACCATCGTCTACCCGATGGGCCCGTGCACGATGCTCGACCTGATTGCCGGCCGCGTGCGCGAGGTGCGCATGCACATCCGCCAGCGGCCGATCGATGCCGGCCTGCGTGGCGACTACGAAGGTGACGCCGCCTACCGCGAACGCTTCCAGGCCTGGGTCAACGACGTGTGGCAGGACAAGGACGCACAGATCGCGCGGATGGCGCCCTGACTCCCTCTCCCCCGGTAAAACCCGAGGGAGAGGGAGTCAGGGCCCCTACGAAGGTCGAGGTTTCACGTGGCCGGGCATGGTGGTCCCGCGTGCGAAAATGTCCCGATTGCAGCACTGCGGAGGTGTGACCCATGCGTATCCTGATCGTTGGTGCCGGTGCGACCGGTGGTTATTTCGGTGGACGGCTGTTGCAGCATGGTCGCGACGTGACCTTTCTGGTGCGCGAGCGACGTGCGGCGCAACTGGCGCAGCATGGGTTGGCGATCCACAGCGCCATGGGCGATGCCACGATGCCGTCGCCGCCGACGGTGCTGGCCAAGGATCTGCACCAGCACTACGACCTGATCCTGCTCAGCTGCAAGGCCTACGGGCTGGAACAGGCGATGGACGACATCGCGCCGGCGGTGGGACCGCAGACGGCGATCCTGCCGATCCTCAACGGCATGCGCCAGCTCGATCTGCTGGATACGCGTTTCGGTGCGCAGCATGTGTTGGGCGGGCAGTGCGTGATCGCCGCCACGCTGGACGAGCAGGGTGGCGTGCGCCATCTCAACCAGTCGCACGGACTGACCTTCGGTGAGCGTGACGGCAGCGCGTCCGAGCGGATGCAGCAGATCACCGCGGCGCTTTCCGACGCCGGTTTCGACGCGCGGCCCAGCCACCACGTGCTGCAGGACATGTGGGACAAGTGGGTGTTCCTGGCCTCGCTGGCCGGCATCACCTGCCTGATGCGCGGTTCGGTCGGCGCGATCGTCGCCGCCCCCGGCGGTGAGGCCACCACGTTGGCGCTGCTGGAAGAATGCCGGGCCGTTGCCGAACGCGCCGGCCACGCTCCGCGCGAAGCACTGGAACGCGCCCGTGCCACCCTGACTGAAGCCGGCTCCAGCCTCACCGCCTCGATGCTGCGCGACCTGCAGAACGGCTACCCGATCGAAGCCGACCACGTGATCGGCGACATGCTGGCCCGCGCCGCCTCACCAGCGGCAGCGCCGGTGCTGGCGGCGGTGTATGCGCATTTGAAGGTGTACGAAGGGGCGAGAGGCGAGGAGTGAGTAAAAGCCGAAGCGTCAGCGCTGCGGCTTTTACTGATCCACTTCCATTCCCGGCAAGTCATTCATCTCTGCCGGGAAATTCCCGGCTGCCAGCCTCTACTCACTTCTCACTCCTCTTCACTCACTCCTCGCTCCTCGCCTCACCAGATAATCACCCGCTCCTCCCCATCCCGCACCATCGCGTCGCCGCTCTTGCACTGGAACGCCTTGGCGAACTCCGGCATGTTCGACGGGGCGCCGATGGCGCGGTACTGGGCGGGGGCGTGCGGGTCGGTGTTGAGCAGGGTGAGCTGGGCTTCGGGGCGGATGCTGCCGCGCCAGACGCGGGCCCAGTTGAGGAAGAAGCGCTGGTCCTGGGTGTAGCCGTCGATCTTGCGGCTGGCTTCTTCCGGGTTCTTGGCGAGAGCCATCTGCAGCGCGGTGTACGCGGCGTTGAGGCCGCCGAGGTCGCCGATGTTCTCGCCCATGGTCAGTTGGCCGTTGACGTGCTTGCCGGGCAGCGGCTCGTAGCTGTTGAACTGGGCGGCGAGCTTGGCGGTGCGGGCCTCGAAGGCGCTGCGGTCGGCGTCGGTCCACCAGTTGACGTTGTTGCCGGCGGCGTCGAACTTGCTGCCCTGGTCGTCGTAGCCGTGGCCCATTTCGTGGCCGATCACCGCGCCGATGCCGCCGTAGTTGATCGCGTCATCGGCGTTGGCGTCGAAGAACGGCGGCTGCAGGATCGCCGCAGGAAACACGATCTCGTTCTTCTGCGAGCTGTAGTAGGCGTTCACCGTCTGCGGGGTCATGCCCCATTCGTCGCGGTCCACCGGCTTGCCGATCTTGGCCACGCGCCAGGCGTAGTTGAAGCGGCGCGCGGCTTCGACGTTGGCGTAGTAGTTATCCGGCTGCAGCTCCAGGCCGGACCAGTCGCGCCACTTGTCGGGGTAGCCGATCTTCGGCGTGAAGGTGGCCCACTTCTCCAGTGCCTTCTGCTTGGTTTCGTCGCTCATCCATTCCAGTTGCTCGATGCGCGTGCGGAAGGCGGCGCTGAGGTTTTTCACCAGTTCCTCGGCGCGTTGTTTCGAGCTGGCGGGGAAGTTGTCGACCACGTACAGCTGGCCCAGCGCCATGCCCATGCTGCCGTTGACGGTGCCCAGCACGCGCTTCCAGCGTGGCTGCATTTCCTTCTGGCCGTTGAGTGTCTGCTGCTCGAAGGCGAAGTCTTCCTGCTGGAACGGCATCGACAGGTAAGGCGCCGCGTTCGAGATGGCGTGGTAGCGGAAGTAGGCCTGCCAGGTGCTGGCCGGCACGTCGTCCAGCATCTTCTGCATTTCGGCGAAGAAGGCCGGTTGCGACAGCGAGAAGCCATCTTGCACGTCGGCGCCCTGTGCCTTGAAGAAGCCGGCCCAGTCGAAGCCCGGGGTGACCTTGTCGGCTTCGGCGATGCTGATGTAGTTGTAGCGGTTTTCCGGCTTGCGCATTTCCACCCGCGGCAGCGAGGCGGCGGCCAGCCGGGTTTCGAAGGCGAGCACGGACTTCGCCTGCTGCTGTGCTTCGGCGGCGGCGGTTCCGGTCAGTTCGAAGAGTTTGGCGATGTGCGCCACGTAGGCATCGCGGATCTCGGCGAAGTCCGGCTTGCTGTAGTAGTCGGTGGTCGGCAGGCCCAGTCCGCCCTGGCCGGCGTAGGCGATCTGTTGGCTGGAGTCCTTGAAGTCGGCGTTGCCGCCGAAGCTGAACAGCACTGGATGGCCTGCGGCGTAGCTGTCGCGCACGTAGGCGGCCACGTCTGCACCGTCGGTGATGGTGGCAATGCGCGCCAGGGTCGGCTTGATCGGATCGAAGCCGGCTTTTTCGATGGCCGCCTCGTCCATGCCGGAGGCATACAGGTAGCCGATTTTCTGCTCGATGGAGCCGGCGGTGGCACTGGCTGCGTTGCGGGCGGCATCCTCGACCAGCTTGTGCTGGACATTGAGGCTGTCCTCGCGCAGTTCGTCGAACGAGCCCCAGCGGGTGCGGTCGTCAGGGATCGGGTTGGCGGCCACCCACCTGGCATTGACGAAGCCGTTGAAGTCGGCGCAGGCCGCGATCTGCGGATCGAGTTCGTTCACGTCGAACGCGGTGGAAGGCGTGGCGGCGAAGGCATGGCCAGCGAGGCCGAGCCCGATGGCGAGTGCCATCGGCTTCATGAGGTGGTTCATGGGTTCTCCCTGTCGTCGATGGAACGTCGCGGCATCGCGTGATGCCAATCGGACACGCTAGGCATCGGTGGTGATGTTCGACCAGTGTCGAAGGTCACGGCGCGTGGGGCGGGCATGGCCCACGCCGGCGGTCGCACGCGTTGTCGGGCGGTGCCCGACCTACGGAGTTCGCGGCATGGGGCGGGCATGGCCCGCGCCGGCGGTCGCACGCGTTGTCGGGCGGTGTCTGACCTACGGAGTTCGCGGCGTAGGGCGGGCATGGCCCACGCCGGCGGTCGCACGCGTTGTCGGGCGGTGCCCGACCTACGGAGTTCGCGGCATGGGGCGGGCATGGCCCGCGCCGGCGGTCGCACGCGTTGTCGGGCGGTGCCCGACCTACGGAGTTCGCGGCGTAGGGCGGGCATGGCCCGCGCCGGCGGTCGCACGCGTTGTCGGGCGGTGCCCGACCTACGGAGTTCGCGGCGTGGGGCGGGCATGGCCCGCGCCGGCGGTCGCACGCGTTGTCGGGCGGTGCCCGACCTACGGGGTTCGCGGCGTAGGGATGGCGTGGCCCGCGCCGGCGGCCGCACGCGTTGTCGGGCGGTGCCCGATCTACGGAATTCGCGGCGTGGGGCGGGCATGGCCCGCACCGGCGGTCGCACGCGTTGTCGGGCGGTGCCCGACCTACGGGATTCGCGGCGTGGGGATGGCATGGCCCGCGCCGGCGGCCGCACGCGTTGTCGGGCGGTGCCCGACCTACGGAGTTCGCGGCGTAGGGCGGGCATGGCCCGCGCCGGCGGCCGCACGCGTTGTCGGGCGGTGCCCGACCTACGGAGTTCGCGGCGTAGGGCGGGCATGGCCCGCGCCGGCGGTCGCACGCGTTGTCGGGCGGTGCCCGACCTACGGAATTCGCGGCGTAGGGCGGGCATGGCCCGCGCCGGCGGCCACACGCATCGTCGGGTGGTGCCCGACCTACGCTTGCTTCTTTGGCTGTGTGTTCCAGGCGCCGAAGTATCATGGGCGGCTTTTCCCACCGCCCCCGTCGAGGCCGCATGTCCACCGCTCCCGTCACGTCTTCCTGGTCCAGCCTGCTGCATGGTCGCAACGGCATGCGGTCACTGGCGCTGGCCGGTGGCACGGCGCTGCATGCGATCAACATCTATGTGGTGACCACGATCATGCCGTCGATCGTGGCCGACATCGGCGGGCTGGCGTATTACGCGTGGAACACCACGCTGTTCGTGATCGCCTCGATCATTGGCGCCACGCTGGCCGCCGCACTGGCCGACCGGTATGGCGGCAAGCGTACCTATCTGCTGGCGCTGGGCGTGTTCACCGTGGGCTCGCTGGTCTGTGCCAGCGCCGGTTCGATGGCGTGGCTGCTGGCCGGGCGCAGCCTGCAGGGGCTGGGCGGCGGCGTGCTGGTGTCGCTGGCCTACGTGCTGATCCGCCAGGTGTTCGAGCCGGGGTTGTGGACGCGGGCGATGGGGCTGGTTTCCGCGATGTGGGGCATCGCCACCTTGTCGGGCCCGGCGATCGGCGGAATCTTCGCCCAGTGGGGCGATTGGCGCGCGGCGTTCTGGAGTCTGTTGCCGGTGGTGGGGCTGCTGGCGGCGATCGTGTCGGTCTGGCTGCCTCCGGCAACACCGACGGCAACCCCTGCGCGGGTGCCGGGTGCACGTCTGGCCTTGCTGGCGCTGTCGGTGCTGGCGATCTCGCTGGCCAGCCTGAGCGAAGCGCGTGGCATGCAACTGCTGGGTGTCGGCATCGGCCTGTTGCTGGCGGCCTGGATCGTGCGGGTTGATCGCCGCGCAACGCTGCGGCTGTTGCCCACCGGCGCCTATTCAGCCTCGCGCCTGCGGGCGATCTACCTGGTGATCGCGGCGCTGGTGGTGGGCAGCACGGTGGAAATTTTCGTGCCGTATTTCCTGCAGGTGATCCACGGACATACGCCGCTGATGGCTGGATACCTGACTGCGGTGATGGCCGGTGGCTGGAGTTTCGGGTCGATGCTCAGTTCGGGGCGCGACGGCAGCTTCGGTGCGGCCTGCATCCGTACCGGACCGTTGCTGATGAGCGTCTCGCTGGTGCTGCTGGCGTGGATGCTGCACTCATCGTCGGGCTTCGTGCATGGCGTCGGCTTCGCCGCCTTGTGCCTTGCGCTGGCGGGTGTCGGGCTGGGCATCGGGCTGGCCTGGCCGCATCTGCTGGCGACCCTGTTGACGGTGGCGCCGGCAGACGAGGGCGCGCTGGCATCAGCCTCGATTTCCACGGTGCAGTTGTATGCGATGTCGCTCGGTGCGGCGCTGGCCGGGCTGATCGCCAATGCCGCCGGCCTGAGCGATCCGGGTGGCTTGGCCGGGGCGCAGGCCGCCGCGGTGTGGGTGTTCGGCGGCTTTGCGGTGTTGGTGGTGCTGTCGGCTCCGTGGGCACGGCTCGCCGCACCGAGGCAGTAGCGGGCCGGTTTGCCGGCTGCGGCGAAGCACTGCATGAAAAGCGGGAAACCATCCGTGATAATGCGCGGATGCCTTCTTCCCCCGATCCCGTTTTCCGTACGGCCGGCCCTGCCGATGTCGATGCCATCGTGGCCCTGGTCGAGTCGGCCTATCGCGGCGAATCCGGCCTGCGTGGCTGGACCACCGAATCGCATCTGCTCGACGGCCAGCGCACCGATGCGAGGGATGTGGCCGATGTCATCGCCCGTCCGGACAGTCGCATCCTGCTGGCCGAGCGCGATGGTCGGCTGTTCGCCAGCTGCCATGTCGAGAGGCAGGGCAACGCCGGTTACTTCGGCATGTTTGCGGTCGATCCGGAAGCGCAGGGCGGCGGGCTGGGCAAACAGGTGCTGGCCGAGGCCGAACGCATTGCCCGCGATGAATGGCAGTGCCGCGCGATGCGCATGACGGTGATCGTGCAGCGCGAGGAACTGATCGCCTGGTACCTGCGCCGCGGCTACCACCGCACCGGCGAGTACCAGCCTTTCCCCTATGGCGACGAGCGTTTCGGCATCCCGCGCCGCGACGATCTTCGCTTCGAGGTATTGGTCAAGGCATTCGACGAGGTGACGGCATGAACGACTGGATCAGGGTAGGCACGCGCAGCGATTTCCTGCCCGGTGAATACAAGGTGGTGTGGGATGGCGACACGCCGATCGCCGTCTACAACATCGACGGCGCGTTGTACGCCATCGAGGACACCTGCACCCACGACGGCGGTGATCTGGCCGGCGGCGAGGTGTTCGGTTTCGAGGTCGAATGCCCCCGTCACGGCGCCCGTTTCGACGTGCGCACCGGTGCCGTCACCCGTCCCCCCGCCTACGAACCCATCGCCAGCTTCCCCGTCCGCGAGGAAGACGGCGCCATCTGGACCCGCGACGACCGCTGAGCGTCGGCCGTACGCGATTGGCGAGCTCTGCGGGGCTCGACTTGGCAGTAACAAGGCGCGCATCCCGCGTAGGGCGGGCACTGCCCGCGGCTTTCGCGGAGCTCAGGGGCCTTGCGAGCGAGGGCACGGCCCACCCTGCGACATTGCTTGCAGTCTCCGCCCCTCCCGCCTCTGATATTGAGATTGATTCTTATTTAAGGTCATAATGCCCGGTATTCGTGCGGCCGCTCTGGTGCCCGCACATTCATCAGGTCAATGCCCTTTGTCCGTCGCTTGCGGCAGACCAGGGCCGGTCACGGGTATTCATGGGAACGTCGCAACCACAAGCAGCCACCGCCGTGCAGCGTCGCGCATTCTGGATGCGCCAGTTGCACCAGTGGCATTGGATCAGCTCGGCGTTGTGCCTGATCGGCCTGCTGCTGTTCGCGGTGACCGGCTTCACGCTCAACCACGCCGGGCAGATCGAGGCCGAGGCGCAGACCACCCATCGCAACGTGTCCCTGCCGGCCGGCCTGCTCGCGGCGGTGGCCGGCGAGGACGAGCACAAGGCTGCAGCTCTGCCGGAGCCGGTGGTGGCATGGCTCGGTGACGAGCTGGATGTGCATGTGGCCGCCCGCGAGGCGGAGTGGTCGGCTGACGAAATCTACCTGTCGCTGCCGCGGCCTGGCGGTGACGCCTGGCTCAGCATCGACCGCATCAGTGGCGAGGTGGAATACGAACTGACCCGCCGCGGCGCGATCGCCTACCTCAATGACCTGCACAAGGGGCGCAATGCCGGAGCGGCGTGGAGCTGGTTCATCGACGTGTTCGCGTTGGCCTGTCTGGTGTTCGCGATCACCGGCCTGTTCCTGCTGAAGTTCCATGCCGCGCGCCGCACTTCCACCTGGCCGCTGGTGACGTTCGGGCTGGTTCTGCCCGTGCTGCTGGCGCTGATTTTCATTCACTGACGAGACCCGAGCCCATGCGTCGTTTGTCATGCCTGACCCTCGCCCTGTTGCTGTCCGCGCCGCTGGCCGCGGCTGAGTTGAATGTGACCGTGCAGATCCCCGAGCAGAAATCGGCCGAATATCACCGCCCCTATGCGGCGGTCTGGATCGAGCGCGCCGACCGCAGCGTCGCCGCCCAGCTTGCCGTCTGGTATGCGCAGCAGACCACCAAGGAAGGCGAGGGCACCAAGTGGCTGCCCGACCTGCGCCAGTGGTGGCGTCGCGGTGGCCGTGACTTGTCGATGCCGGTGGACGGCGTGTCCGGGGCGACCCGGCCGACCGGGCAGCATCAGCTGAAATTCGTCGACGGCCAGGCGCCGCTGGGCAGTCTGGACGCGGGCGAATACACGCTGGTGGTGGAAGCCGCCCGCGAAGTCGGTGGGCGCGAAGTGGTGCGCGTGCCGTTCACCTGGCCGGTCGACGGCAGTGTGCATCTGAGCGCGCAAGGCAGCAGCGAACTGGGCAAGGTCGACCTCGATATCCATCCGTGACATTCGCGAGGCGTCATTCACTGCTGAGGTGAGTGGCGCCTGCATCCACTCGTCATCCCGGCGAAGACCGGGATCCAGAGCCTTCCATGCAGCCACGAAAGAGCAAGGCACTGGATTCCTGCTTGCGCAGGAATGACGGTTTTCCGGGGAGTGATGGGCTTGGGCAAGTGCCATTCACCTCTGACATCTTCAAGGGAGCCAACCATGTACAAGCGCACGTTGAAATGGGCCATTCTCGCCGCCGCCATCGCCATGCCGCTGGCCAGCCAGGCACACAAGATGTGGCTGGTGCCTTCGGCCACCAACGTTTCCGGTACCGATCCGTGGGTGACGGTGGATGCGGCGATCTCCAACGATCTCTATTTTCCCGACCATCACCCGGCCCAGCTGGACCGCGTCGTGATCACCGCGCCGGATGGCAGCGTGGTGCAGCCGCAGAACCCGGCCACCGGCAAGTACCGCAGCGTGTTCGACGTGCAGCTGGCGCAGCAGGGCACGTACCGGATCGCCATGGTCAACCAGGGCCTGTTCGCCAACTACGAGCTGGATGGTGAGCGCAAGCGCTGGCGCGGCAAGATCGCGGACATGAAGGCGTCGATCCCGAGCGGAGCGAAGAAGCTGGTGGTCAGCGTTTCCAACAATCGCGTGGAAACCTTCGTCAGCAACGGCAAGCCCGGTGGTGATGCGCTGAAGCCGACCGGCAAGGGCCTGGAGATGGTGCCGGTGTCCGGTTTCACCGATCTGGTCGAGGGCGAGCCGGCCACCTTCCAGTTGCTGCTGGACGGCCAGCCGGCGGCGGGCCTCAAGGTCACCGCGATCGCCGGTGCTACCCGCTATCGCAACGCGCAGGAAGAAATGACCACGGAAACCGGTGCCGACGGCAAGTTCTCCCTGACCTGGCCGCACCCGGGCATGTACTGGGTCAACGCCTCTACCGAGGACGACAAGGCAGGCGTGGAGCAGGCCAGCAAGCGCCGGCTGGCCTATACCGCCACGCTCGAGGTGCTGCCCGAGTAAGTCGCCATGGGCGTACGCCTGCTGATCCGTTCGGCCTTGCTGCTGCTTGTGGTCGTCACCGCACCTGCGCTGGCGACCAACCTGCAGGAGCTGCATGGCCGCACCATGGGCACGACCTGGTCGGTGCGGCTGCTGCCGCCGCCGGGCGTGTCCGCGCCGGCCTTGCAGGACGGCATCCAGGCGGAGCTGGATGCCGTCGACGGGCAGATGAGCACGTACAAGCCGGACTCTGACCTGTCGCGCTTCAACCGCGCACCGGCCGGAAGTTGGCAACGCCTGCCGCCGGAGTTCTTCACGGTGCTGCAGCATGCGTTGCAGGTGGCCAGGGACAGTGACGGCGCCTACGACCCCACGGTGGGACCGCTGGTGAACCTGTGGGGCTTCGGCCCCGACCAGCGGCCGCGCCAGCCACCTTCGGCGGCGGACATCGCGGCGGCGAAGGCACGCGTGGGCTGGTGGAAACTGCAACTGGATCCAGCTCGCCGCAGCGCGCGCCAGCCCGGCGGCCTGCAGCTGGATCTGTCAGCGGTGGCCAAGGGCTACGGTGTGGACCAGGTCGGCCGTTATCTGCAACGTAGTGGCGTCGCCAACTGGCTGGTCGAGGTCGGCGGTGAGCTGAAGGCGCACGGCCGCAAACCGGACGGCAGTGCGTGGCGGGTCGGCATCGAGCGGCCGGATGCCGCGATCGGCGCGGTGCGCTCCGCCGACGAATTGATCGACACGGTGGTGCTGGACGATCAGGCCATCGCCACCTCGGGCGACTACCGCCACGTGTTCGAGGATCACGGCCGTTACTACTCGCACCACATCGACCCGCGCAGCGGCTGGCCGGTACCGCATGAAGTCGCCTCGGTCAGCGTATTGGCTGATCAGGCCATGCAGGCCGATCCGCTGGGCACCACGTTGAGCGTGCTCGGCGCCGAACGCGGCATGGCCTTTGCGCGTGAGCATCACCTGGCGGTGCTGATGATCGTGCGTACCGCCGACGGTTTCGAGCAGCGCATGTCGCCGGCCTTCGCGGCGAAGGTACGGCCATGAGCCGGCGCGATCCGGCCAGCGCACGGCTGGCGCTGATCGGCGATACCGCGATGATCGGCGGCTTCGTGCTGCTGTCGGCATGGCTGCTGTGGCTGCAGCGTGATGGTTTTCAGTGGAGTGATCCCGGCATGAACCGCTGGCTGGGCGCGGCACTGGTGGTGGCCGCGTGGCTGGGCCTGCTCGGCGTGCTGCGCCTGCGCCGCTCGTCGTCATTGAAACCGGTGGCTGCCGGTGAGCCTGCGGCATCGCCGGTCGACGGCCACGTGCTGCAGGTGATCCACGCCAGCCAGACCGGCGTTGCCGAGCAACTGGCGCGGCAGACCAAGGAAACCCTTGAAGCGGCCGGCATGCCGGTGCGCCTGCGCGGCTTCGAGGATCTGCGCCTGGACGAACTGCGCGGGGCAGGGCAGGTGCTGTTCGTGGCCAGCACCACCGGCGAAGGTGATCCGCCCGACGTGGCCGAACGCTTCGTGCGCGCCGCGATGAAACAGCCCGCCGACCTGCATGGCCTGCGCTACGGCCTGCTGGCGCTGGGCGACAGCGACTACGAGGACTTCTGCGGCTTCGGCCGGACCCTGCAGCAATGGCTGCAAGCCAGCAGTGCACAGGCGCTGTTCGACCCGGTCGAGGTCGATCGCGAGGACGGGGCGGCGTTGCGCCACTGGCAACATCACCTGGCCATGCTGTCCGGCGCCAGCGAACTGCCCGACTGGCAGCCACCGGCCTATCAGAACTGGCGACTGGTCGAACGCCGCCTGCTCAACCCCGGCAGCGTGGGCGAGGCCTGTTTCCACCTTGAACTGCAACCGCCCGAAGACGGCGCGGACTGGCAGGCCGGTGATCTGGTCGAGATCGGCCCCTGCCACGCCGCCGCCAAGGTGGAAGCATGGCTGGCCCTGCATGGTCTCGACGGCCGGGTCGAGGTGAGCCACGACAACGAACGCCTGCCGCTGGCCGGGCTGCTGGCACGCAGCCATCTGCCCGACACCGGTGAGGTTGATGGTCTGGACGAAACCACGTTGGCCGCCACCTTGCAGCGCCTGCCGCATCGCGAGTATTCCATCGCCTCGCTGCCCGCCGACGGCGCGATCCACCTGCTGGTGCGCCGCATGCGTGGCCTCGGCGGCTACCTCGGCCTGGGCTCGGGCTGGCTGACCGAACACGCGCCGATCGGCAGCACGATCGCCCTGCGCGTGCGCAGCAACCCCAACTTCCACATGCCGCCTGACGACCGCCCGCTGATCCTGATCGGCAACGGCACCGGCCTGGCCGCCCTGCGCGCCCTGCTGAAAGCCCGCATCGCCGCCGGCCATCGTCGCAACTGGCTGCTGTTCGGCGAACGCCACGCCGCCCACGATTTCCACTACCGCGACGAGATCCGCCAGTGGCAAGCCGACGGCTGGATCGAATCCCTGCAATTCGCCTGGTCCCGCGACCAGTCCGAACGCATCCACGTACAGCACCGCCTGCGCGAATCCGCCTCCCAATTGCGCCAATGGGTCGAAGCCGGCGCCGCCATCCACGTCTGCGGCAGCCTCGACGGCATGGCCCCCGGCGTCGACGCCGCCCTGCGTGACGTGCTGGGCAATGCGCAGGTGGAACGCCTGCGCGGGGAAGGGCGCTACCGGCGTGATGTGTATTGAGGGCCGGGATTGGGGGTTCGGGATTCGCAAAATCAAAGCCCAACGCCGCGTAGGGCGGGCACTGCCCGCGTTGCGTGCGGGCCCCCGCGCGGGCGATGCCCGCCCTACGCGATGGTCGGTGCCGGGCATCGCGGAATGAACGACAAGCACCGAAGCACGTGCGTAGGGCGGGCACTGCCCGCGTTGCGTGCGAGCCCCCGCGCGGGCGATGCCCGCCCTACATGCTGGCGCCGTATGCCGTGTGATGGGCAACCGGGCGCGTGTGTCGGTGATCGGGTATCGCGAGGTAGCAATCACATGCGTAGGGCGGGCACTGCCCGCGTTACGTGCGGGCCCCCGCGCAGGCGATGCCCGCCCTACGCGATGGTCGGTGCCGGGCATCGCGGAATGAACGACAAGCACCGAAGCACGTGCGTAGGGCGGGCACTGCCCGCGTTGCGTGCGGGCCCCCGCGCGGGCGATGCCCGCCCTACGCGATGGTCGGTGCCCGGCATCGAGGAATGAACGACAAGCACCGAAGCACGTGCGTAGGGCGGGCACTGCCCGCGTTGCGTGCGAGCCCCCGCGCGGGCGATGCCCGCCCTACGAATCCCGGCCCCCACAGGTCATGACCTCTGGCCTATGTCATGATGTCCGGAGAGGGGCATTGTGGCGGACTCGTCCGGGGGAGTAGTGATATGCGGTCAGCAGTACGCAAGTGGGGTTGTCTGTGCGTGATGGGCTTGCTTGGCCCCGCGCTGGTCATGGCGCAGCAGGCTGACCCGGCGATGCCGGCAGCGGCAGCTTCGGTGGAGGCGCCAGCGGCGGCCACCAGTACGGCACCTCCCGACATACCCTTTGCCGCTGCCGATGCTTCCGCGGTAACCGTGCCCAGCGCTCCGGAAGCCTGGGGCGGCGAGCGCAGCGGCAACGAGGCAACGCTTTCCGATCGTGTGGTCAGCTACCGCATCGACGCCGAGCTGGATGCCGCCAAGCACTCCGTCACCGGCAAACAGCACATGACCTGGCGCAACCGCAGCAACCAGCCGGTCGGCAGCATCTACGTGCACCTGTATCTCAATGCCTTCCAGAACGAAGGCAGCACCTGGTTCACCGAACGCGAGGTGCTGACCGCGCATGGTCGCTCGCGTGGCGCGGCGGTGCTGGAAAAAGGCGAGTGGGGCTGGATCGACCTGCAACAGGTGAAGCAGGGCGATGCATCGCTGAAATGGACTTTCGTGCAGCCCGACCACGGTCCGTCCACCGACCAGACCGTGGCGCGCATCGATCTGGCGGAGCCGGTGCCGGCCGGCGGCACGCTGGAGCTGGACATCGACTTCGTCAGCCAGTTGCCGCGCGTGGTCGAGCGCACCGGCTGGTTCGGTGATTTCAACCTCGTCGCCCAGTGGTTCCCCAAGATCGGCGTGCTGGAACTGGCCGGCGAACGCGGCGCCACCGCACCGCGCTGGAACGTGCACGAATTCCACTTCAACAGCGAGTTCTACGCCGACTTCGGCCTCTACGACGTGCGCCTGACCGTACCCGACGACTACACCGTCGGCGCGGTGGGCAAGCTGCAGGGGCCGGCGCAGAGCGCCGACGGCAAGAGCACCTACCACTTCGTGCAGGGCGACGTGCACGATTTCGCCTGGGTGGCGGCCAAGGGCTACAAGACCCTGGACGGCAACTGGGAAGGCCCGGGCAGCCCGAAGGTGGACGTGCGGGTGATCTATCCCGAGGAATACGAAGCCAGCGCCAAGCCGGTGCTGCAGGCCACCATCGACTCGCTGGATTACTTCTCGAAAACGCTGGGTGCCTACCCGTACGAAACGGTGACGGCGATCGTGCCGCCGTACAACGCCTCGGAAGCAGGCGGCATGGAATACCCGACCTTCTTCACCGCCGGGGGCTACGCGGAGGTCGAGCCGGATACCACCACCCAGTACATGCTCGACTTCGTCACCATCCACGAATTCGGCCACGGCTATTTCTACGGCCTGCTGGCCTCCAACGAATTCGAGGAACCGTTCCTCGACGAGGGCATGAACGAATACTGGGACGGTCGCATGACCCGCGAGATGGGCAAGGACATCGCCCTGTCCACCGGTTGGATGAAGCGCATCGGCATCACCCCGAAGATGACCGGCTTCGACATGGAACGGCTTGGTGCGGGCCTGCGTCATCCACCCGATCCGCTGGGTGAAAACGCGTGGGATCGCCTCTCCAGCAGCAGCTACGGCACGGTGTACTCACGTACCGCCACCGCCATGCACGACCTGGAAGAGCGTCTCGGCAAGCCGGTGCTGGAAAAGGCCATGCACGAGTACTACCGGCGCTGGAGCTTCCGCCACCCGTCCGCCGCCGACCTGCGCGCCACCCTGGCCGAAGTGTCCGGCAAGCCGCAGGTGGTCAACGAGATCTTCGACCAGTACGTGTTCGGCACCGCGCAGATCGACGATCGCGTGGCCAGCATCGACACCGTCGAAGTACTGCCGCACGCCGGCAGCACGCTGAAAGACGGCAAACGCACCGAACTGGACAGCGACACGCTGGACGAACAGCTGGAAAAACAGCGCAAGGAATGGGCCGAAGCCCATCCGGATGCCAAGCCGGACAGCGGGCCGTTCCCCTGGCACAGCACGGTGACGGTAGTCCGCGAAGGCTCGCCGGTGCCGCAGTTGTTGCGGGTGAAATTCGCCGACGGCAGCAGCGAGGACGTGCACTGGAACGACAACCGCCGCTGGGCCCGCTTCGAGTTCACCAAGCCGTCCAAGGTGGTCTCGGCCACGCTCGACCCCGAACAGAAGATCATGCTCGACGCGAACAAGCTCAACGACAGTCTCACCACCAAGGCTGACGGCACCGCTTCGCGCCGCTGGAGTGCGGATGCCGCCTCTCTGTTGCAGGTCTTCCACGCCTTGATGGGATCGCTGTGATGATGACGAACCGACATGTTTCCCGCCGCGTCGACACCGGCGCCCTGATGCGCGCCCCGTTCGCCGCCATGCAATGGCGCCTGCTGGTGCTGTGGACCCTGCTGTTGCTGCTGCCCACCGCCGTGGTGGTACTGCCGCTGTGGCGCAGCCTGGCCAAGTTGCTCGACCACTCCATCCACGTGCCCGAATGGGCCGCCGGTTTCAGCCCGCTGATGTTCGGCGACACCCTGCAATCGATGATGGGCAACGCCGGCTGGCTCAGCGGCGCCTTCCTGCTCAGCCTGCTGCTGGGCGTGCTGATGTCACCCTTCCTCACCGGCATGGCCATCGGCGCCGGCCGCGCCGGCCGTGCGCTGGGCTTCGGCCACCTGCTCCAGTGCGGCATCGTCGAATACGGTCGCATGTTCCGCCTGATGCTGTGGTCGATCCTGCCCTACGCCATCATGGCCGCACTGATCGGCATGATCTTCAGCATGGTCGACGGCATCGACAGCAAAGCCGTCCTGCAATCGGAAGCCGACCACGCCGGCAACCTCGCCCTCACCGCCGCCATCGCCCTGTTCGTGCTGGCCCAGTCCATCGTCGAATCCGCCCGCGCGGCTTTCATTGCCGATGGTGGGCTGCGTTCCGCCACGCGGGCAATCGGGCGGGGCTTCATGCAGTTGCTGCGTCGTCCGCTCAGCACCTTGCTGAGCTATCTGCTGATCACCGCGATCGGCTATGCCATTGCGGCGGCGATCGGCGTGGGGCGGGTGAATACGCCGGCCATCGGGGCTGGCGGGCTGGCCACGGCCGTGTTGCTGACGCAGTTGGCGGTGCTGGTGATGGGGTGGGTGAGGGTAGCGCGGTTGTTTGCGTTGGCCGAGGTGGGCAGGTCGGTGGTGGGAGGGAGTTCGCGGGTGGGGATGCCTGGGGGGTTGTAGTAAAGGGGAAGGGGGGCGAGAGACTTATCGGACACCGTCATTCCCGCGAAAGCGGGAATCCAGTGACTTTCGTCCTGCCGATTGCTGCGTGGCTATTGATCCGAAACGAAATTGGTCGCGAGGACGCTCGTGATGGCAACTCACGTGATGCACTGGTTCTAGCAGGGGTGGGACTACTGGCAAATCACCTCTTGGAGCGATCAATTCGCCGGGATCGGAAGAAGCTCCGAAAGATGGAGGCCATGCTGGCCGAGTATCAGGCCGAGTATCAGGCGATGAAGCCGAGTGGTCAGTCTCCATCGCCAGAGATGCTGCTGGGGCCGAGGGCGCGGCCCGTCAGGCCAACCCCGCAACCGAGGTGGTTTCATTGTTGGTTGTGGAGGATCAAGGTTGGCAAGAGGGGCTGATGGAATGCGTCAGGGTCGAGCACAGGGCATTGATGGCTTCGGAATTCCGGCGCGTAGCGGGTACGAAAGATGTCCCTGACACCTTTTCTTGACACCTTTTCTGCAAGCCGGCGCTGCTTCGCGGCGCGGCCTAATTCAGGCGTTATGCCTCAAATGACGGAGTCACGCGGATGATTGCCTTCCTCGGATGGGGGTCCCTCGTTTGGGATGCTGGCGCACTACCCATTCACCGCCAATGGCACGCGGATGGCCCATACGTGCGCGCCGAGTTTCTCCGCCAGTCTAATAATGGGCGACTCACGCTCGTTTTATCACATGACGCAGAGCCAGTTCGCTCTCTTTGGGCCACATTCGCTGGTTCTGACCTTGCTCAAGCTCAGGATGCTTTGCGCATTCGCGAGGGAATTCCATTCAATAATCTAAGAAAGCACATTGGGTCGTGGTCGCGTGGCGCCGCAAACCCAGCATGCGTTTTAGATCTTGAGCCATGGGCAAACGCTCGGGGCATTGAGCATGTGGTCTGGACCGCGCTACCTCCAAAGTTTAATGGGGCAAACGGCACTGGCCCAACTATTGACCAAGCGGTTTCGTATCTTGCTAGTCTTACCGGACCGGCCCGCGACCTTGCAGAGCAGTACATCCGGCGCGCCCCGCCCCAGGTAGACACTTCCTACCGCCGGCACATTGTGGCAGCACTTGGCTGGTCGTATGCTCAGCATCGTGGCCTTGGGACATAACAATTCGTTCAAGCCGAAACCGCTTCGCGGCTCGGCTTAACTCAGGCGTTAGGCCTGCGCATGCCTGCCGAAAGGAGTCATCAATGTGAAGGTGTCTGTTTCTTATGGTGAGCGAGTTTACGGGAATAGCACCCACAGTGAAGCCTCAGAAATTCGTATATCCGGCTCAAGTACGAATATCAGTATTAACATTGATTACAAGGCGCCGCAGTCAGGCCGGGGCTGGGATTGGCTGAGTGCCGGATCAGTAGGCGGGGCGAAAATCGAAATGAGTCTGGCCGACGCGCAAGCACTAGCTAACGCTTTGCTTGAGTTTGCTTCGGCACTAGTAACGCATGATCCATTCAAAGAGTCGATGTATGCACGCTTACGAATTCGTGATGGCTTCAAGGCCAAGCAAAAGATAGTCAGAGATGTCTACAAAGCACTAGGCTAGACCAGGGGGTGTCAATCAAAGGGGACGGAGGCAATTAAGACAAGGCGTCGAGTGGTAATCAAAGGACTTAATTGCCTCCGTCCCCTTTTACTGCAAGTGGGGCCACCGGAATAGCCAGAAAGTAAACCTGATCTCGTTTTAGCGCGGGTTCTAACTATTAATTCAAGGCGGCCGGCTTCGCCGCCGCTTAACTAAAGCGTTAGGGGGCACAAGATGGATTGCAGCCAGGCTGAACAAATCGCTACACTTCTCAATGATCAGAATCAGCTGACCGTCAAATACACTGCGGACTGCGTCCTTGAGCATAGAGACAATTATTTGGTTCGGTTAGACCACTTGGGGAGGGTGATCGCTTGCGCCGAACTCAAGCAGGTCCAGTGGTACCAGTTCGAGCTGTTGCATGTTACTGTTGCGCAGCAACACCATAGGCAAGGGCATGCTCGTGCGCTGGTGGCCGAGGCGGAGAAACAAGCGATCCAACGCGGCGCGCGCATCCTTCAAAGCACCATTCGGGTAGGTAATGCCGCCAGCGAGCAGTTGTTCAAGTCATCAGGCTTTGAATCTGTGTCTCGTTTCTATAACGCTAAGAGCAAGAACGTCATCAGCGTGTGGCAGCGGGTGCTGTCGCCAGTGCCCTCTAATTAGGCATCCGAGGCGGGCGGTTGCGCCGCTGCTTAACTCGGGTGCTAGAACTTTGGGGGTGGTTGCCATGGATGAAAAAACAAACTTTGCACTAACCATAATTTTATCCTTTGTGCTGGGCATATTATTGGGTGTTGGCGATAGAGTGGTGGCTGAGTCAAATGGTAGGGAGGCAAGGGTTGGAGACAATCAGTTAATCGATCTACTGCTTATGATTTTTTTTCTCATGGCTTTAGGCTACATTTTAGCTATCGTATGGCATATTAGGTTGCTGTCGTTTGTGTTTGTCGTAATTATTGCATCCGTATTATTTGGAGCCAATTATGGTTCGAAAATGGCTCTAGATAGGAATCAAGCAATCGTTCGAGTCTTTTTAGCTTGCTTAGGCATTGGCGCTCCTCTAATGTTTCATTATGTTTTATAACTAGTAACATCCGAGAAAAGGTGTCAAAAAAGGTGTCAGGGGAAATTTAGGTGAAAATGTCCCTGCCCCTTTCGCCCAGGCCGCTCGTCGTCCTACCGGCTCAACCGACACCAACACCCTGTAGCCCAGCTGCGCCAGCGCTTCATCGACCTGCTCCAGCTTGGATTTGTGGGTGAGGCTCAGCAGTCGATCAACTTGTAAAAAAGGTGTCTAAAAAAGGTGTCAGGGACAATTTGGACACAAATGTCCCTGGCACTTTTTTTGGTGTTACTCGTCATGGTTTTACCGCCAATCGGACCAAAGGCCACCAAAGGGGGCGGAGGCAATTAAGACAAGGGCGTCAGTGACCTCGCCCTCAAGATGGTGTTGATGCTGGCCGCCCGCGTGGCCTTGCCATCACTGGACGGCCCAAGGTCTTCTGGACCATGAGCTGGAACTTGGCGTCGCCAAGGACTCGCTCCTGTTGAAGGTGGGCACGGATTCGCTGCAGATCGTCATGGCTGACACCCGCATGCAACCAGGTGCGGTATGCCTCAGCGGACCAAAGGGGACGGAGGCAATTAAGACAGGGCGTCAGTGACCTCGCCCTCAGGATGGTGTTGATGCTGGCCGCCCGCGTGGCCTTACCATCACTGGACGGCCCAAGGTCTTCTGGACCATGAGCTGGAACTTGGCGTCGCCAAGGACTCGCTCCTGTTGAAGGTGGGCACGGATTCGCTGCAAATCGTCATGGCTGACACCCGCATGCAACCAGGTGCGGTATACCTCAGCGCAAACCAAAGGGGACGGAGGCAATTAAGGCAGGGCGTCAGTGACCTTGCCCTCAGGATGGTGTTGATGCTGGCCGCCCGCGTGGCCTTACCATTACTGGACGGCCCAAGGTCTTTTGGACCATGAGCTGGAACTTGGCGTCGCCAAGGACTCGCTCCTGTTGAAGGTGGGCACGGATTCGCTGCAAATCGTCATGGCTGACACCCGCATGCAACCAGGTGCGGTATGCCTCAGCGCGGGCGAAGGCATCGCGATCAAGTGCGAGATAGATGGAATGGGGCTTCACGAGTTGATCCTTCAACAGTCCCGGATTGGCGTGAACACTTGACCACCGGTACTGTTCCGGCCGCTCCACCATCGCCGCTCGGACCGGGTTGAGTTCGATGTAGCGATAGACCGTCATCACGTAACGCTCCGTGTCGACCAGACAGGATTTGAACCTGCCTTGCCAGAGCGTACCGCTGCGGCGGTGGCGCCGATTGAACGCTTGGACATGGCACTGGCCGGCATGGCGCATGGCCCGGGACAGGGCCCCGGGCTGCGGCGAGGTCAGAAGCAGATGGATGTGGTTGCCCATGAACACATACACATGTACTGCGATGTCATGGGAGGCCACGGCTTCGCAGAGTAGATCGTGGTAGTGCTGACGATCGGCATCGTCCACGAAGATGGCACATCGATTCACGCCGCGTTGGACGACATGGAGCGGAATACCCGGGAGTTCGAGGCGAGGACGACGCGGCATCTCACGATCGTAGCGACAGCCGGCCGCCGTTCCAGTCAGCGATGAAAAGCGATACAGGTAGGCAGTGGCTGGCGCGTCGAGTGACTTAATTGCCTCCGTCCCCTTTTACTCTCGTATCCCGTCATGGTTGCGGGAGGATGGCCGGGCCTTGCTTTCACTCGAACAGGTCCAGTACCGGCAACCCGTGCTCGCGGCAATGACGTTCGTAGTCCGCGCGCTGGGTGCCGGCGGTGGCACGGAAGGTCACCACGTTGCCGGGGCCGAGGAACTCGACCGCGCCCATCACCACCACCAGCGCGAGCATCGGTTCGTCGCCCACGATCTTCCACCAGTCGACGTTGCCGGGTGGCTCGTACACATAGTCGCCGGGGCCGATCAGCTCGCCAGTGCACAGCTTGCGCGTGCCGGCGAGGTTCCAGGCGTGGATCTCGCCGGTGTGGCGGTGCAGCGGCATCACCACGCCGGGCTCCATGCGCAGCAGCTCCACGAAGCCACGATCGTCGGCAAGGAAGCGCAGCGGGCTGGAAGACTTGCCGGGCGTGGAGGAGGGAATCCACGGGCGTTCGGTGGCGGGGCTGAAGCGTGCGGGCAGGTAGTCGTGCAGGCGGTTCATGCGGAAAAGCTCCCGTGTCGGGTTCAGGCGGTCACGCTGGCCAGGTAGTGTTCGAACGATGCGTCGACCGCCGCACGACCGCCGCCGATGATGTTGCGGCCCCAGGTGTAGCCATACACGTCCTCGAACGCGTAGCCGGCCAGGCGCGCCTGCATGGCGCGCACCTCCGAGGTGGGCAATGGCATGAAGTTGGGATAGCTGTGCATGAACGACACGCGGCGCCGGTTGGCGGCTACCTGTGGCGCATCGCCCACCAGCAGCGCGCCGCCCGGGCGTGGACCGTTCTTCCAGTGCAGCACGGTGCTGCCGGGGAAGTGGCCGCCGCTGCGGATCAGGGTCACCGCGTCGGAAAGGCCGTGGTGGTCGCCGCGCCAGAAGTGGATCGCGGACGAGGGGCGGCGTACCCACGCGCGGTCCGCCTCGTGCAGCAGGATCGGCACGTTGCCCAGCGCCTCACTCCATTCCAGCATTGAAGCGTAGAAGTGCGGATGCGATATCGCGATCAGGTCCACTCCGCCGCGCACCTTCAGTGCGGCGACGGCGTCGTCAGTGACCAGGCTCAGGGTTTCCCACAGGATGTTGCCGGCGTCGGTGGGCACGTACAGCGCACGCTGGTTGATCGCGAAGGCGGGCGACACGCCGATGCCGAGCAGGCCGTCATCGTCGGCCAGTCGCAGCGTGCAGGTGGCCTTCAGCGTCTCGTGGGTGGTCCAGGTCTGGCCGTTGGCGCCGACGTACTGGCGCTCGTCCTCGCACACCGGGCAATGCACGGGGCTGTCCGGATACTGGGTGCCGCAGGTTGCGCAGATCGACAGGGTCATGACGGGTCTCCGTGGGGCAGGGATCGATTCGGGGCCCACTCTAGGCGTAATCTGGCTCCTTGATTGATCCATTTTCATGGAATGTCATGGAGCCAGTTTTTCCTTTTCCAGTGGACGTGCCGCGCGAGCGCGGCGAGCGCACCCGCGCGCTGCATGAGCAGTTGCGCGCGGCGATCCTCGACGGTCGCCTGCCGGTCGGCGAGCACTTGCCCGCCACGCGCCGGGTGGCCGAGGCGCTGGGCGTGGCGCGCAATACGGTGATCGCCGCTTACGACCTGCTGGTTGCCGAGGGCTACCTGGTGCCGCGCCAGGGTGCGCGGCCGCGGGTGGCAGACATCGCCCGTCGTCCGTCGCTCCCGGAACCTGCCGCAGCGAGCGATGTGGCGTCGCGCTTCGCGCCCGCCTGGCGGACGCCGTTCCCGCGTCCCCCGGTGCCGCGTGCATTGCCGCCACAGAACTTCCGGCTCGGCATACCTGACCATCGCCACTTTCCGCATGTCATCTGGCGGCGGCTGATGGCGCGCGAGTTGCGCCGACTTGCGCGTGAGCCGTTCATCTACGCGCCGTCGCAGGGCACCGAGGCATTGCGTGGGGCGATCGCGCGACATGTGGCGTTCGCCCGCGCGGTGGCTTGTACGGCGGACGACCTGATCGTCACCTCCGGCGCGCAGCAGGCTTTTGACCTGGTCGCCCGTCTGCTGGTTACGCCGGGGCAGACCCGGGTGGCAGTGGAGGAGCCCGGCTACCCGCCGGTGCGCGCGGCCTTCGCCGCCGCCGGCGCGCAACTGGTGCCGATCCCGGTGGATGACGAAGGCCTGCGAGTGGATCGGCTGCCCGACGACGTGCGCATCATCGGGGTCACGCCCTCGCACCAGTCGCCCACCGGCGTGGCGATGTCGCTGCACCGGCGTGCCGAGCTGCTCGACTTCGCGCGCTGCCGCGGCGCGGTGGTGGTGGAGGACGACTACGATGGGGAGTTCCGCTTTGGCGGGCGCCCGCTGGATGCCCTGCAGACGCTGGACCGTGATGGCCGGGTGTTCTACGTGGGCACTTTTTCCAAGAGCCTGTTCCCCGCATTGCGCAAGGGTTTCGTGGTGGCGCCGGGATGGGCTCGCGACGGGCTGGCCATGGTCAAGCATTGCAGTGACTCCCACTGCGACATCGTTACCCAATCCGCGCTGGCCGCCTTCATCCGCGACGGCCACCTCGCCCGCCATGTGCGCCACATGCGGCCGATCTACGCGGCGCGGCGCGAGACCCTGCTGGATGGGCTGCGCGGTGAACTCGGCGAATGGCTGGAACCGATCCCTTCCGAGGCCGGCCTGCATCTCGCCGCGCGCCTGCGTGATCCCGCTGCGGCGGCGCGGCTGATGCCGGTGGTGCTGCGCCATGCGCCAGGCGCGGAGTCCATCGCGGACTACGCCATGACGCGCCGCGTGGAACCGGCGGTGACCTTCGGCTACGGGGTGATCGATGAGGCGGAGATCGCAGCCTCGCTGGCGCGGATGCGGCGGGCTCTGCGCGCAGCCTAGAGCCTGCCCGCGACTGCAAGGCATCGTACGAAGCGTCACCCCCCTGCGTTTTTGCTCGTCGTCCCTGGCGCTTCCTGGAAATGCAAACCGGTGCCAGTCATCCCTGACATTCCACCGTTCGTCCCGCGCCGGATGTACTCGGTCCCATGCCACTTGGTTTTGCCAGGCAGTTCATCCAGGGTCATGGCCCCAGAGCCGGACGGTGGCAGATTCCATGAAGAAGATCGGTGCAAACATGGTGGCAGTGTTTCTCCTGGCCGTGGCGTGCGTCGCGCTTGGGGCGGAAGCGGAGTCGCTTCGGCCGTCTTTCGATCTGCGTGTCCTTGATGTGCCCCACGCGGTCACGACTGATGCCGGCATGCAGGTGTTCGAGGAGCTTCACCTGACCAACTTCACTGAAGCACCGCTTCGGCTCGACCGTGTCGAGGTGGTGGATGTGCAGGATGGGCGCGTGCTGGCGAGCCTCACGGGTGAAGCATTGCAACACCGGCTTGCGCAGGTCGGCTCCCTGGGCGAGGCCGGCGAGGCCGTCGTCCTGCCCGGGCGGCGCGACGTGCTCTACATCGAGTGGCCGGTGCATGAGGCGCTGCCACGGACGATCGAACACGTGGTGACGTACTCGGGGCCATCGGATACGGAAACGGATGTGGTGCGTGGCGCGCGCACCGACGTCTCGCATGCAATCGGTGCACCGCTGGGGCCGCCATTGCGGGGTGGGCCCTGGGTGGCCATCCACAGTGCCGACTGGGACCGCGGGCATCGTCGCGTCTTCAATGCCGTCGGTGGGAAGGCACGTATTCCTTCGCGTTTCGCCATCGACTGGATGCGCGTGGATGACGTCGGACGCACCACCCGGAACGATCCCGATGTGCCCCGCAACTGGCTGGGCTACGGCGCGGAGGTACTGGCCGTGGCGGACGCCACAGTGGCCGCCGTTCGCGACGACATGGCCGAGTCCGCCAGCGTGTCGGGCAATCCGAAGCATGTGCTGGCCGATGACGCCGGCAACTTCGTGGCGTTGCGGCTGGCAGACGGCCGGTACGCGTTCTACGAACACCTGCGCCCGGGCAGCATCGCGGTCAGTCCCGGCCAGCATGTGCGACGCGGTGACGTGCTGGGCGAGTTGGGGTTCAGCGGTGCATCCGTCGGGCCACACCTGCATTTCCACGTCGCCGATGGGGTGTCCCGGGTCGGCTCCGAAGGCCGGCCTTTCACGCTGGACCGGTTCGATTTGCTGGGTCGCTATGTCGACATGGGACAGCTCGGCAAGTCTGGCTGGACGCCGCGGAGCGCTCGGAAAGCCGAGTGCCGCCGCCAGGAATGGCCGTCCGAGAACGTTGTCGTCCGGTTTCCTGATTGAGCACCATCATTTTTTCGCCGGGACAAAGGGGACGGAGGCAATAAGTCGCCGGTCGCAACCGCCACCACCGACCTGCACGGCTTTCATCGCTGGCTGGAACGGCAGCTGGCGGTCGTTCATCTGCTCCTGACCTCGCCGCAGCGACACGCTCTGGCAAGGCCGGTTCAAGTCCTGTCTGGTCGACATGGAGCGTTGCGTGATGACGATCCGAAGCGAATCCGCGCCCATCTTCAACAAGAGCGAGCCCTTGGCGACACCAGGTTCCAGTTCATGGCTTGGAAGACCCTGGGGCGTCCAGTGATGGTGAGGCCGCGCGGGCGGCGAGCATCAGCGACTGGCACATGAGGCCCTGTGATTCGCGGACTTGTCCGCGACGGGTCAAGGTGCTGCAAGGCCACGTTTGCCGGAACATTTCATTCATGCTACAAACAATATGAAACGGCGTATTGCATGATTGAGTATTCCACGTGCTGAATTGAAGCAGGTTGCGGGAGGGGGCATCGGGGCATGGTTCGGAGCACGACAGATGACCACGCCTGGTGCGTGGCCGATGGCTTGCCATGCCGGCCTGAGGCCTGCCGCAGCATGCCAGCTCCGTGATGACCGGTTCCAGCGTGCGGTTTGCCGGAATGTTGTCACGTCCATGCCACAGGTACCGGGCAGCCAGCCGGCCGTGGCCTTCGTAACCGTCCGTCCTTTTGCACACGCTGAGGTCAGTAGATATGCGCAAGCGGTCCGATTACAGCTCCTTGTCCCTCCGGTGCCACCCTGACCACGATGGTGGATGGCTGGCACCCGGATATCCACTCCACTCCGGATCTGTCGTGGAAGCCACCGGTCCGCGTCCGGGCAAATATCGCGGCACGATCCGCAGGGCGCCGGGAAAAACACGGCTCGTGGCGGCCATGGCGCTTGTGCCGTTCCTGATCGGCTCGGCGCTGGCTGGCCCGAACGACCTGGATGCCCCAGCTTCGCCCCAGTCCAGTTCACAGCAAACGAAGCAGGCGCGCGATGCCGTTACGCTCGATCCGTTTTCCGTATACGGCGAGGCCGGCAATCCACTCATTGCCACGAGCAGTGACTCCCTGACCACCGGCAATACCTCACTGGCCGACATACCGCAGACGATCCAGGTGATGACCAAGGCGCTTCTGGTCGACCAGAACGCAAAATCCATTGGCGACGCCATGCGCAATGCGCCGGGTGTCGCTGTCCATCAGGGCGAAGGCTATCGCGATGAGATCGTCATCCGCGGTGTGGACACCAAGGCCGATTTCTTCGTCAATGGCATGCGTGACGACGGCGAGCGCATGCGCGATTTGTACAACGTCAAGCAGATCGATGTGCTGCAGGGACCTGCCGCGCTGCTGTTCGGCCGAGGTGGTGCGGGCGGTGTCGTCAACATCATAACCAAGCAGCCGGAGCGCACCCGCATCAGGGAAATGACGCTGGAGGCCGGGTCGTGGCAGCGGCGCCGGGCGACGCTGGACATCGGCGATGCCGTGGGTGAGACGGCGGCTTTCCGCATCAACCTGATGGGTGAGGATTCAAACAGCTTCCGCGAGTACATGAATGGCCATCGATATGGCATCAACCCGGCCATGGCGTTCAAGCTGGGAGACAACACGTCGCTGGACCTGAGCCTGTCGCGCGAATACGACCGACGCTTCGAAGACCGGGGCATCCCGGCGCGGGGAAACCGGCCGGCTCTCGTGCCACGCAGCCGGGTGTTCGCTTCCGAAACACAGAACTTCGCCCGCACTCTGGTGCACAGTTTCGATGGTCGCCTCGAGCATGTTTTCAATGACTCGTTGACACTGCGCAATACCCTGCGCGTCAACCGGCTCGATCACTTCCATCAAAACGTGTATCCGGGCAGTGATGTGGCTCCCGACGACACATTGAGCCTGACTGCCTATCACCATCGCGACAGGCGCAACGGCTTTTTCGACCAGTTGGAGCTGATCCAGAAACTGGATACGGGCAACGTGCATCACACCATTCTGTACGGGCTGGAGGCCGGCGTGCAGGTGGATGACAACGTGCGATTCCAGGGCGGGCCGCTTCCGAATGTGCCGCTGGCAAGACCCCATATGGATGTCTTGATCGACCGGCCGGAACTGAGCAACCACTTCATCGGCCAGTCCCTGGCCGGGTATGTCCAGGACCAGATTGATTTCTCCTCCCGCTGGAAGGTTCTTGCCGGGGTTCGATGGGAGCAGTTTCTGGTCAATGCGAAATATTACTTTCTGCCGGAAGGGACGAAGACGAGACATGTCGACAGAATGTTGAGTCCGAGCCTGGGCGCCATGTATGCGCTGACTGAAAACACGTCCCTGTATGCGAGCGTGACGCGTGCCTTCACGCCTGCCGGCAGCAGCCTGTCGTTGTCTCTGCGGACTCCGGATGCCGCTGATCTTCCGCCTGAAAAAGCGACGAATTACGAGATTGGAGCGAAGGCGAGTCTGGGCGACGACCGTTTGATATTGACCGCTGCACTGTTCCAGTTGGAGCAGGAGCATGTCCGGGCGCGTCACCCGGTGATTCCCGATCTGCTGGTGCCCGCGGGTTCACAACGGAATCGCGGTTTCGAGATTGGTGCAACGGGTTACATCAATCGCAAGTGGAGCGTTTACGCGGGCTATGCGCATCTGGATGCCAAGATCATGAGTTCGACTGATCTGGCGGTGGCTGGCGCCCAGGTGGGCCTGATGCCGAAAAACCGGGTTTCCCTCTGGTCACGTTATGACTTCAACGACCACTGGGGCGTGGGTGGCGGGTGGGTCAGCCAATCAAAGGTCTATACGACATTCAGCAACAAGGTGGTGTTGCCGGGGTACGGGAAATTTGATGGTTTGGTGTATTACCGGTGGGGAAACTACAAAATCAATTTGAATGTGAACAACCTGTTTGACAGGCACTATTACGCGACGGCCCAGGGTGACAACCAGATCACGCCCGGAGATCCGCGAAGCTTCAGCCTGATGTTCACCATGAATCTGTAACAACCGCACACCGCGCGCCAGGGATGGCGTGCCGTGGCTGTTTGCTCCGGATGTACCGGTTTGCCGGGCAGTTGCGATGGTGGCTGCGGCGTCACTGAGCCGGTTCCGGTGGTGCGGCGCCGTTGTTTCCATTTCCGTGATTGGCCCCGGCAGATGGAAGCCAGCGCTGCCGCGGGCGGGGCTATCCGGCTGTTTCCATGGCGCGCGAGAAGGTGCCGGAAACGCGTGGCACCGGCTCAGACGCAACCCCTCGCAGCAAAAACGGCATCCGGTCTTGCCAGCCGGACACGAAGATGCCGGACGACCGCTACTCGCCGCCGGGAAACCGGCCGGCATCCGGCTGCTTGCCTGCCAGCCGGCGGATGGACCACAAGGTACACTCTCGCCTCTTTCACTGCCGGGCAGTAGTCCAATATCGCCGCAGCGCATTTCGATCGTTTCGATGCCGACAACCGGCATGTCGAGTGGTTGCGCGACCTGGCCCGCCTGCAGCTTGCCAGCGACCGCTGAGAGGAACATGGTGGGCGGGCTGCCTGTGCAGAGAGCGCAGGCGCATGGTCCGGAGAGTGGCCGCCAGTGGTGATGGTGCCCGCTTCAGGGAGCTTCACGGGGAGGGGGATGCATGATCTTTTTTTATCTGATGGTTGCCATGCTTTTCCACATGGCGACCAAAAAATTTCTTGGCGGCAGTGTGCCGCTGATCTTTTCCCTGCTGTGGCCGATCCTGCTTCTGGGCGTGCTGTGGGTGCTGGTCAGGGAGCGCTTGAAGAAGCGGGCGGGCCGGTGAGGGCGATGGCTTCCATGCCCGGCGCGTAGCCGGTTCCGGTCGGGTGCCTGTGCAGGAGCGGTAGTCTGGCCGTTGACATGGCTCGAAGGGCTTGCCATGTTGCGCAGCCGCGCGCGCACCAGCTCGAATGCTGGCCTGATGGCGGGGAAACAGGAAGGCCGCTACTGTGTCGCCGAAGGCAATGCCTGCACGCAGGGACCTGTCGGAAGGGGTTTGCGCTGCGGATTTTCTTTTCGGAAAACCCAAGGGGTCATACATGCGAAAGACAGCTCTTCTCATCGCTCTGGGCGTGCTTCTGCTCCCGGTCCACGACGCCGATGCGCGCAAGCGGCAGCCACCGGTGGACACTTACGAAAGGACGACGGACTGGGTGCCGCTTTCGAAGTCGATGACCGAGCTTCTCGATGAGGGCTGGAGGATCGTCGGGTTCAACAACTACCAGACCGAAATGTTTTCGAACAACTTCGCCTCCTACAACTTCGTGTTGTTGAACGGAGACAAGTACGTCGTCTGTTTCATCACGGATCCCGCGATGAATGACGCCAAGTCGAAGTGTCGTGCCTTGAACTGAGTGCCTTCATCCCCGGTACCTTTTTCACCTCCGACATGGCAAAGCGCTGCAGGCGGACAATGCCCTGCATGCGCTTCAGCCGAGCCGCATGGCGATCACCGTCAGATTCGCGAGCGAGCGGGCCCGCATCTTGTGCATGACTTTGCCCCGATGCGCTTTGACGGTGATCTCGCTGATGCCGAGTCGATCACTGATCAGCTTGTTGGGGAGCCCTGACACGACCAGTTGCATGACTTGGTGTTCCCGCGGACTCAGGGAAGCGTGCCGCTTGTGGAGGTCGGTCAACTCGGCGGCTTCCCGTACGGCGGTTCGACTGTGCTCGATCGCGTTTGCCACGCTGTCCCGGAACGAGTCCGTGTCAAGCGGCTTGAGCAGGAAGTCCAGCGCTCCGGTTTTCATGGCTTCAGCGCAAGTGGGTACGTCGATGGCGCCTGCCACGATGATGATGGGCATGTCCGGGCGCTCGGTCGCCAGATGCTTTTGCAGGTCGAGGTTTTCCTGATCGCGGGCCATCCCGAGAATCAGGCAGCTTGGACCCGTCGCGCATGGTCTTGCGAGGAATTCGGATGCCGAGGCATGGCCTTCGATGCTGCAGCCCGAGCCACGAAGCATGGCCGCGATCGATCGGCGTGTGGCGTGATCGCGATCAAGCACGAAAACATGGGGCGTCGCATCGACAGGCGATGCGGTGGACGAGCGGTCCTGATGGCGGCCGTCGATGGCGACGTTGTGCTCAGGCCATTCTCTCCGGTTTCGTCTGCCAGGCGCACGCGCGCCGAATCCCATTTCCTCGACTCGTTCGAACATCACGTTCTCCGTCTTTCGAGTTTGCCGACCGGCGCCAGATGCCGGAATGGACACGGATAGCGTAGAAAGCGTAGGCCTTGCCCGAAACGCGAATATGGGCGAGTTGTGAACAACACTTTGGAGGGGTGGGCTGCCTTTCCGGCATGCCAGCAACCCGAAAGGGGGGTGTGGCGATGGGACAAGTCCGGGATAATCGAACCGCCGGATTCGCGCTCTTCGCACGAGCCTGGTTCGCAAGGCAGGGAACGATCGATGACGTTGGACGACAACAAGCGCATCCGGATACTCGCCGTTGACGATCATCCCGTCCTGCGCGAAGGCTTGGCTGCCATGATCGCGGCCGAGGACGACATGATCCTGGTCGGCGAAGCCGAAACCGGCGAGCAGAGCATTGCCCTGTTCGAGCAACTCCGCCCCGACGTCACGTTGATGGATCTGCGCCTGCCGGACATGAACGGCATCGAGGCGATCACCACGATCCGTTCGACCCACCCCGATGCACGCATCATCGTGTTGACGACGTATCTGGGCGACGTGCAGGCGTTGCGGGCGCTGAAGGCCGGCGCGATGGGTTATCTGATGAAGGCAACCTTGCGGCGCGACCTGCTGGACACGGTTCGCGCGGTGCATGAGGGCGAACGCCGGGTGCCGACGGAAGTTGCGGCGGAGCTGGCGCAGCATGCGATGGACGATGCATTGACGCCACGCGAGGTCGAGGTGCTGAAGCTGATCGGTGCGGGTTGCTCCAACAAAGTGGTCGCGCATCGTCTGGAGATCAGCGAGGACACCGTCAAAGGGCACGTCCGCAACATCCTGTCGAAACTTGGTGCCCGTGACCGCACGCATGCGGTGACGATTGCGCTGAAGCGGGGCTTTTTCGACCTTTGATACGGCGTGCGCGTAACGCGTGATGGCGTCGTTGCGCCGGGTGGGTATGGCCCGACGCACGCGAGGTCGCTACCGCATGGAATCACCCTTGCTCGATCATCAGCAAGGCGGTATCCACGCGAAAGCAGTCAAGGTACGCGGCAAACGCATCGTGATCGCCCCGACTTCGTAGGGCGGGCACCGCCCGCGCCGCGGAATGGCGGTTGGCGGAAGAGCCGCGGGCATTGCCCGCCCTACCGCACGGAAATCACCCTTGCTCGGTCATCAGCAAAGCGGTGTCTACGCAAACACGGCCGAGGTACGCGGCAATCGCATCGTGATCGTTCCGACTTCGTAGGGCGGGCACCGCCCGCGCCGCGGAATGGCAGTTGGCGGAAGAGCCGCGGGCAGTGCCCGCCCTACCGCGCGGAAATCATTCTTGCTCGACCATCGGCAAGACGGTATCCACGCGAAAGCAGTCAAGGTGCGCGGCAATCGCATCGTGATCGCCCCGACTCCGTAGGGCGGGCACCGCCCGCGCCGCGGAATGGCAGTTGGCGGAAGAGCCGCGGGCAGTGCCCGCCCTACCGCGCGGAAATCATTCTTGCTCGACCATCGGCAAGACGGTATCCACGCGAAAGCAGTCAAGGTGCGCGGCAATCGCATCGTGATCGCCCCGACTCCGTAGGGCGGGCACCGCCCGCGCCGCGGAATGGCAGTTGGCGGAAGAGCCGCGGGCAGTGCCCGCCCTACCGCGCGGAAATCATTCTTGCTCGACC
>Ga0222419_100237_pt1 | contig 80825 bp, 82 predicted proteins | sample 1B20Ametagenome_FD_182474 | JGI IMG/M metagenome (GOLD analysis project Ga0222419, IMG submission 182474) | Enriched microbial communities from leaf-cutter ant dump, University of Wisconsin, Madison, United States - 1B20A (version 2) | ecosystem: Environmental > Terrestrial > Nest > Insects nest...
CGGAAACCTCGGCCCGCCTCCGGAACCTGGAAGACCATTCGGTAAAACCGAAAGACCTAGGGTTAACCCGGGTGCCTGGCGGCGAAGAAACGAGACTATAGCACGCTTTTTTAAACACGTGCAAATCTGTCATCGAACCGTCATGAAATCCCGGGCGCCACGGCGCCCAGGCGCCTGCTGGACGCCCGCCGCGCGGCCTGTCGGCCCCGCGCGGAAAGCTTCCGCGCCTCGTCCAGTCCCGAGGTGATAAATTCATGCAGAACTCCCCTTGATAAAAGAACAGGCCCCCATGCCCAGCAGCGAAGACATCCTCATCAACGTCACTCCGTTCGAAACCCGCGTGGCCCTGACCGCCCAGGGGGTCGTGCAGGAACTGCATATCGAACGCAGCATCCAGCGCGGCCATGTCGGCAATCTGTACCTGGGCCGCGTCGCCCGGGTGCTGCCCGGCATGCAGAGCGCCTTCGTGGACATCGGCCAGGAGCGGGCGGCCTTCATCCACGTGGCGGACCTGCGGCAGAACCGCCACGCTCGCGTCGGCGGCGGCGACCATGCGCCGCAGACCCCCATCGAGAAGCTGCTGTTCGAGGGCCAGCCCCTGCTGGTCCAGGTGATCAAGGATCCGCTGGGGACCAAGGGCGCGCGGCTGTCCACCCACATCAGCATCGCCGGGCGGATGCTGGTCTACCTGCCGCACGAACCGCACATCGGCATTTCCCAGCGCATCGGCGACGAGGCGGAACGCAACGCGCTGCGCGAGCGGCTGGTGGCGCTGAAGCCCGAGGACGAACCCGGCGGATTCATCGTGCGCACCCAGGCCGAGGACGCCAGCGACGAAGAGCTGGCGGCCGACATCGCCTACCTGCGCGCCTTGTGGGCCAACATCCAGGCCCGCATCCGCCAGGTGCCGGCGCCTTCCCCCGTCTACGTCGAGCCGACCCTGGCGCAGCGCGTGCTGCGGGACATGGCGACGCCCGACACGGCCTCCATCACGGTCGATTCGCGCACGGTGACCCAGGAGCTGGTGGAATGGGCGCAGCGCTACACGCCGTCCGTGGCGGACCGCATCCATCACTACAGCGGCAACCGGCCGCTGTTCGACACGGCGAACGTGGACGAGGAAATCGCCCGCGCCCTGTCCCGCCGCGTGGACCTGAAGTCGGGCGGCTACCTGATCATCGACCAGACCGAGGCCCTGACGACGGTGGACGTGAACACGGGCGGATTCGTGGGCGGACGCAATTTCGACGACACGATCTTCAAGACCAACCTGGAGGCGGCGGTCGCCATCGCCCGCCAGCTGCGGCTGCGCAACCTGGGCGGGATCATCGTGCTGGACTTCATCGACATGGACGACGCCGGACACCAGGCTTCCGTGCTGGCCGAACTGAACAAGGCCCTGTCGCGCGACCGCACCCGCACGACGGTCAGCGGCTTCAGCCAACTGGGGCTGGTGGAGATGACCCGCAAGCGCACCCGGGATTCGCTGGCGCACCAGATGTGCGAACCCTGCCCCACCTGCGAATCGCGCGGCACGGTGCGCACGCCGCGCACGCTGTGCTACGAGATCCTGCGCGAAATCCTGCGCGAGGCGCGCCAGTTCGACCCCAAGGAATTCCGCATCGTCGCCGCGCAGCCCGTGATCGACCTGTTCCTGGAAGAGGAAAGCCAGCACATGGCGATGCTGGGCGACTTCATCGGCAAGCCGATCTCGCTGGAGGTCGAGGCCGGCTACAGCCAGGAACACTACGACATCGTGCTGCTGTGAGCGCCGGGCGCGGCGCTCCGGCGCCCGGCCGGGACGCGCGCCAGGATTCCTGGTTTTTGTATCCAGTTGACTGGTTTACAATGCTTCCTTCTTGATCGCATCAGAAAGGATCCCTGGCGTGGAACAGGCATCGAGTCAACGCAAACCCCTCAAGCGCCAGAACCTGGCCTCCATGTTGGTCGACGACCTGCGCAAGCGCCTGCTCTGCGGCGAATTCAGCGGTGGCACCCTGTTGCGCCAGGAACAGCTCGCCCAGGAATACGGGGTGTCGCGGATGCCCGTGCGCGAGGCCCTGCGCCAACTGGATTCGGAAGGCCTGGTGATCATGCAGGCCAACCGCGGCGCCACGGTGTCGGAACTCTCATTGGCCGAGATCGACGAGATCTTCGACCTGCGTGCGGTCCTGGAGCTGGACCTGCTCGAACGCGCCATTCCGAACATGACCCAGGCGTCGATCGACAAATCCCGGCGGATACTCGAGGAGCTGGACGAGGCCTACGCCACCCGCGACATCGCCCGATGGGGGGCGCTCAACGGGAAATTCCACATGAGCCTGTACGAGCCCTCCGGGCGGTCGATCTCGCTGTCGCTGGTCAACCGCATCAGCCTGCAGGTCGACCGCTACCTGCGCCTGCAGATCTCGATGACCGAAGCCATGACCGACGGCGCCGTCGAACACAAGTCCATGCTCGATCTGTGCGGCCAGGGCAAGACCGCCGAGGCGCTGGAACTGCTCGCCACCCACATCCGGCGCACCAAGGCCCAGCTGATCGGCATTCTCTCCGCCCGCCACGGCGGCTAGCCTTCCCCCTCGCCCGCCGCGCGAGCCCGGGATGAGGCCGCCCGGCGCGCGCGCACCCCACCTCCCTCTCCGGACGCCGGGCCCTCGCGGTCCGCGCGCCGCGCGCCCAGGCGGACGCGGATCCCGGAATCCCCCCGACCCGCACCAGGGTTTCTCCCGATCCGAATCGCGTTGACACTCCAATGCCTGGCCTTTACCATGGCCTTTCATTTTGGATACAGGATACTTTCGGCAGGATCCTATGAATACATTCTTGACGTCGCTGATCGACCGGCTCAACTTCATCGTCCGCATCCTGATCGGCCTCGGCCTGCTGTGCATGGTCGTGCTGATCTCGCTGCAGGTGGCGGTGCGCTTCATCCTGCCCAAGCTGGGCATGCCCGCGGGCCTGCCCTGGACGGAAGAGGCCGCGCGCTACCTGATGGTCTGGGTGATCTTCCTGGGCGGCGCCATCGCCGCGCGGCACGGATTGCTGATCGCCGTCACCGCGCTCATCGAAGCCCTGCCCACGGTCCCCTCGCGCCTGCTGCGGCGCGCGGCCCTGACCCTGCTGGCCGGGATCTTCGTCGCCATGGCCTGGTACGGCTGGCAATGGACCCTGTTCGGGGCCGACGAGATATCCCCCGCCCTCACACTGTCCAAGTTCTGGCTCTACCTGGCCATGCCCGTGGGCTGCGCGCTGGCCGCGGTGAACACCCTGGTGCTGATGTTCCAGAACGGCGAAACGCAGGAAGCGCTGACCGCCTGAGGCGCGCCACGCCCCCACAAGCACAACGACAAAGAGACAAACCATCATGCTCCTCATGTTCGGCACCCTGCTGTTCTGCCTGGCGATCGGCGTTCCCGTGTTCGCCTGCCTGGGCATCGCCGCCGGCCTGGCCATGCTGCAGTTCGGCCTGGACCTGCTCAGCGCCCCCCAGACCATCTTCGAATCGCTCGACTCCTTCACCCTGATGGCCATCCCGTTCTACATCCTGGCGGGCAACCTGATGCAGACCGGAGGCATCTCGCGGCGCCTGATCCACCTGGCCAATTCGATCGTGGGCTGGCTGCGCGGGGGCCTGGGCGCCTCCTCGATCCTGACCTGCATGTTCTTCGCCACCATGTCGGGTTCGTCCTCGGCCACCACGGCCGCGATCGGGTCGAGCATGATCCCCGCCATGGAAAAGAAGGGCTATCCGAAGAACTTCGCCGCGGCCTGCGTGGCCGTGGGCGGCGAACTGGGCGCCATCATCCCGCCCTCGCTGACCATGATCGTCTACGGCCTGGTGGCCAACGTGTCGATCGGCAGCATGTTCATCGCGGGCATCCTGCCCGGCCTGCTGGTGGGTTTCTCGCTGATGCTGACCATCGTGCTGGTGGCCACGGCGCGCGGCTTCGACAACGTCACCCGGGTCAGCCCCCGCGCCTGGCTGGGCAACGTCTACGCCGCGCTCAAGGGATCGATCCTCGCGCTGATGATGCCGGTCATCATCCTGGGCGGTATCTACTCGGGCATCTTCACCGCCACCGAGGCGTCGGTCGTCGCCGTCCTCTACGGCCTGCTGGTGGGCGGCCTGATCTACCGCGAACTGACCCTGCGCGACCTGGTCCGGACCTTCATCGACTCGGCCGTCATGACGGGCGTGATCATGCTGATCGTGGGCTGCGCCGCCCTGTTCGCCTACATGCTGACCCTGAACCAGGTGCCCCAGACCTTCGGGCGCTTCATCGTCGAGATCGCGGGCGGCCCCATCGGCTTCCTGCTGCTGGCCAACCTGCTGCTGTTCGTGGCCGGCATGTTCATGGAAGCCTTCGCCCTCATCATCATCCTGGTGCCCATCCTCGCGCCGATCGCCGTCCAGTTCGGCATCGACCCGATCCACTTCGGCATGGTCATGATCGTCAACATCTGCATCGGGATGGTGACCCCGCCGGTCGGCGTGAACCTGTTCATCGCCTGCCAGATCGCCAACCTGCCGATCGAAAAACTGCTTCGTCCCCTGGGCATCTTCCTGGCCGTGCTGATCCTCGACGTCCTGCTGATCAGCTACATCCCCTGGCTGTCCATGGCATTCCTCTAGCCTCCCGACCCACCCCCACACCATCATCACGGAGACACACCATGAAAAAAATCCTGCTTTCGGCATGCCTCGCCGCCGTCCTGCCCCTGGGCGCCGCCCAGGCCGCCGACGTCGTGGAGCTGAACCTGGGCCACGTGCTGGCGACCGACAGCCACTACCACATCGTGGCCGAGAAGCTCGCGGAGGTCGCCGCGGCGAAATCCAAGGGCACGCTGAAGATCAACGTCTTTCCCAGCGGCCAGCTGGGCGGCGAGGTCAAGCTGATCCAGTCGGCGCGCACCGGCGCGGTGCCACTGGTCGTGACCGGCGAACCGCCCGTCGAGAACACCGTCAAGGAATTCGGGGTCTTCTCGCTGCCGTACCTGTTCCCCGACCTGCAGAAGGCCAACCACGCCATGCAGAGCCAGTTCGGCAAGCGCATGCTGGGCTACCTCGACAAGCACGGCCTGGTCGGCCTGGGCTGGATCTCGTCGCTGGAGCGCAATATCTACGGCGTGCGCAAGGTCGAGCACCCCGACGACATGAAGGCCATGAAGATCCGGGTGATCCAGTCGCCGGGCTACGTGAAGGCCTACGAGGCGCTGGGCGCGCAACCCACGCCCATGGCGTATTCCGAGGTCTACCTGGCCCTGCAGACCGGGGTGATCGACGCCGGCGAGGCCTCGCCGGACACCATGATCCAGGACAAGTTCGCCGAGGTCAGCAAATACTACAACCTGGTCAAGATCCACTACATGCCCGCCATCCTGCTGATGAGCAAGGCGCGCATGGACAAGCTCTCGCCGGAACACCAGAAGATCCTGCGCGAAGCCGCCGACGAGGCGGTCAAGTACGGCATCCAGTACTACACCGACGGCTACGCCAAGAGCCTGGAGCAGATCAAGGCGATGGGCGTCCAGATCGTTTCGCCGGACATCGCCGAATTCCGCGAGAAGACCGCCGCCCTGTACCCGTCCCTGCTGGCGGACATTCCCGACGGCGAGGCCAACGTGAAGGCCGCCCGCGCCGCCATCGAATAATCCTTTTTCCAACCCCCTGTTCAACCCAGAAATACGGCCCGGGCGCTCCCCGGGCCAGGAGATCGTCATGTCCCAAGAATTGAAAGGCATCTGCGCCGCCGCCTGCACCCCCATGAGCGACGATGGCTCGAAGGTGGATTACGACCGCCTCAAGACCCACCTGGACACCCTGGTCGAGGCCGGCGTCCACATCATCGCCGTGTGCGGCGGCACGGGTGAATTTCCGTTCCTGTCCACCGAGGAAAAGCGCCGGATCGCCGAAGTCGCCGCGCGCCACATCGGCGGGCGCACCAAGCTCATCGTCCAGTCCTCGGCCATCCGCACCGAGGACGCCATCGAGGCCTCGCGCCATGCCGAGGACCTGGGCGCCGACGCGCTGCTGGTGCTGCCGCCCTACTTCGAAGGCCCCACTCCCGACGGCGTCTTCAGCCACTACGAGAAAATCGCCCGGGCGGTCAAGACGCCGATCATGGCCTACAACATCCCCGTGCACTCGGGCTTCGACATCACGCCGGACTTCTTCAAGCGGCTGCAGCAGATCGACAACGTCAAGTACATCAAGGACACCAGCGGCAACTTCGTGCGCCTGCAGGAACTGATCGCCGCCGGCCTGCCGGTCTTCAACGGCGCCGACCCCTTCGCCTTCCACGCCCTGGTGGCCGGGGCGCGGGGCTGCTTCTGGGGTGCGGTCAACGCCATGCCCCGCCAGGCCGTCGAGCTCCACGACCTGGTCCAGGCCGGCCAGGCCAGCCAGGCCGCCGAACTCTGGAAGCGCATGCTGCCCGCCAACCTGTTCTTCTGGAACCACCCGTACAACCCGGCGGTGAAGGCGGCCACGAACATCCTGGTGAACAAGGTGGGCGCCTGCCGTCAACCCGTCCAGCCCCTGTCCGACGCGGACCTGCGCGAACTGGACGCCGCCCTGCAACCCCTGCGCTGACCCGGCGCGCACCGAACCAGGAGACCCCATGTCCGCCATTGAACGAGTCTACGACCAGGCCCGGGCCGGCACCCTGTACGCCGGCCCGGTGATCCCGGGATTCCAGGCCTCGGCCGCCCGCATGCCCGTCGTCAGCCCCATCGACAACACCACGATCGGCACCCTCGTCGCGGGCACCGCGGCCGACGTGGACGCGGCCGTCGCCGCCGCCCGCGCCAGTTTCGAATCGGGCGAATGGTCGGGCATGGCCCCCGCCGAGCGCAAGCGGGTGCTGCTCGACTGGGTGGCGCTGATCCGCGAGCACTCGGAGGAAATCGCCGCGCTGGACTGCGTGGACGCGGGCAAGCCCATCACGGAATGCCTGCACACCGACATGCCGGCGACGCTGGATACCTTCGCCTGGTACGCCGAGGCCGTTGACAAGTGCTTCGGCCGCATCTCGCCCACCGGCGGCGACGCCCTGGGCCTGATCGTCAAGGAGCCCATCGGCGTGGTCGGCGCGGTGCTGCCCTGGAACTTCCCGGCCCTGATGTTCGCCTGGAAGGTCGCGCCCGCCCTGGCGGCCGGCAACTCGGTGATCGTGAAGCCGGCCGAGCTCACCTCGCTCAGCGCCTACCGCCTGACCCGGCTCGCCCACCAGGCCGGCGTGCCCGCCGGCGCCCTGACCCTGGTCACCGGCACGGGCGAGGACACCGGCGAGCCCCTGGGACGCCATCCCGACGTGGACATGGTGTCCTTCACCGGTTCCACCGAGGTCGGCCGCCTGTTCCTGAAGTATTCCGCCGAAAGCAATCTCAAGGAAATCGTGCTGGAATGCGGCGGCAAGAGCCCGCAGGTCGTGTTCGAGGATGCCGACCTGGACGCGGCGGTCGGCCAGATGCTCTCGGCCGCCTACTGGAACATGAGCGAGAACTGCAGCTGCGGATCGCGCCTGATCGTGCAGGCGAGCATCAAGGATGCCGTCATCGAGCGCCTCAAGCGCGGCCTGACCGACTGGAAGGTCGGCCTGCCCACCGATCCGGCCACGCGCATCGGCCCGATGGTCGAGGAACCCCACTTCCACAAGGTGCGGGCCTTCCTCGAGGAGGCTCCGGCCGCGGGCGCACGGCTCGCGCACGGCGGACGCATCCATGCCGAACTGGGCAGCGGCTGGTACGTCGAGCCGACGATCTTCGACGGCGTGACGCCCGCGATGCGCCTGTTCCAGGAAGAGGTCTTCGGCCCGGTCCTCGCGGTCACCGCCTTCGAGACCGAGGACGAAGCCGTGGCGCTGGCCAACGACACCCAGTACGGGCTCGCCGCTTCGCTCTACACTCGGGACGTGGGCCGCGCGCAGCGCGTGTCCCGGCGCATCAAGGCCGGCACGGTGTCGATCAACGGTTTTTCCGAAGGCGACATCACGGCGCCCTTCGGCGGCTACAAGCTGTCGGGCTTCGGCGGCCGCGACAAGGGCATGGAGGCGTTCGACCAGTACACCCAGACCAAGGTCATCTGGTACATGAACGCCTGAACATGCGACAGGACGAGGGAACGATGATGGATCCGCAAGAGGCCCTGGGCCCCGAAACGCTGCAGGACCTGCGCGGAAAACGGGCGCTGCTCTGGCTGTCCCCGGCGCACGACCCGACGGACGATGGCCGGGACCTGCCCTACGACCCCTCGGCGGCGCACGCCCGCTTCGAGCGTTGCGCCGGCCTGCTGGCCCGCCTGTTCCCCGAACTGGAGGCGGCCGGCGGACGGCTGTCCTCGCCGCTGTCGCCCATCCCGCACCTGCGGCAGGCGCTCTCTTCGGTGGGCGAGCCGGGCGCCGGTTCCGAAGGCGCCTGGTTCCTCAAGCGGGACGACATCCTGCCCGTGGCCGGTTCGGTCAAGGCGCGCGGGGGGTTCCATGAAGCCCTGGCCCTGGCCGAGCGTCTCGCGCTGGAGGCCGGACTGCTGGATGCGGACGGCGACCGCGCGCGGCTGGCCGAACCCCCGGTCCGCCGGTTCCTGGGCCGGCATACCCTGTCGGTCGGCAGCACCGGCAACCTGGGCCTGGCCATCGGCCTGATCGGGGCCGGCCTGGGATTCCGCGCGGCCGTCCACATGTCCTCGGACGCCAAGGCCTGGAAGAAAGACCGTCTGCGCAACCGGGGCATCGCCGTCGTCGAGCACGACGGCGACTATGCCGCCGCCGTCGCCTCGGGCCGCGCGGCGGCCCTGGACGATCCCTCGATCCATTTCGTCGACGACGAGCGCTCCGAGGCGCTGTTCCTGGGCTATGCCGCGGCGGCGCGGGAACTGCTGGACCAGCTCCGGGCCGCCCGCCGCCCCGTGGACGCCGCCCACCCCCTGTTCGTCTACCTGCCCTGCGGCGTGGGCGGAGCCCCCGGCGGCATCACCTACGGCCTGAAGCGCCTGCTCGGTCCGCACGTGCATTGCTTCTTCGCCGAGCCCGCCGCCTCGCCCTGCATGCTGGTGCAGGTGGCGGCGGGCACTCGGGCCCCGGTGTCGGTGCACGACATCGGCCTGGACAACCGGACCGAGGCCGACGGCCTGGCCGTCGGCCTGGCGTCGCCCCTGGTCGCCCCCATCATGTCGCGGCTGCTGGCGGGCGTCTTCACCGTGGACGACGACACCCTGTTCCACGACGCGCTGGCCCTGGAACAGGCCGAAGGCATCTTCATCGAGCCTTCGGCCGCCGCCGGCCTGCGGGGCCCCCGCTGGCTGCTCGGTTCGCCGCGCGGGCGCCGCTACCTGCAGCGCCACGACCTGACCCCGGTGATCGCCGGCGCCACCCACGTGATCTGGAGCACCGGCGGCGCGCTGGTGCCGGAGGACATCCGCGCCCTGTTCCGGGCGCGGGGCGCGCGCTAGTCCCGCAGGGCCTCGATCGCGGCGGCCACCCCCGCCCCGTAGGCGGGATCCGCCTGGGTGCAATGCTGGATGTGGAGGGCCTGCACGTCGGGCGTGACGCCCGCGATGGCGCGGGCCGTGTTGTCGAACAGGGCCTGCCGCTGTTCAGGCGTCATCAGGCGGAACAGCGCGCCCGGCTGCGAGAAGTAGTCCGTATCCTCGCGGTGGTTCCAGTGGTCCGCGGCGCCTTCCAGGCTGAGCGGCGGTTCGCGGAAGTCGGGCTGCTCGGCCCATTCGCCGGAGCGGTTGGGCTCGTTGCCCGTCAGGCCGCCGTGGTTGCCGTCCACCCGCATCGCGCCGTCGCGGTGATAGCTGTGGAACGGACAGCGCGGCGCGTTGACCGGGATCTGGTGGTGGTTGACCCCCAGGCGGTAGCGCTGGGCGTCGCCATAGGAGAACAGGCGAGCCTGCAGCATGCGGTCCGGCGAGAAGCCGATGCCCGGAACGACGTTGGCCGGGGTGAAGGCGGCCTGCTCGACTTCGGCGAAGAAGTTTTCCGGGTTGCGGTTCAGTTCCAGCACGCCGACCTCGATCATGGGATAGTCGCCGTGCGGCCAGACCTTGGTCAGGTCGAAGGGGTTCAGGTGATAGCCGCCGGCCTCTTTTTCGGGCATGACCTGGATGAACAGCGTCCAGCGCGGGAAGTCGCCCTTGGCGATGTTGTCATACAGGTCGCGCTGGGAGCTTTCGCGGTCGCGGCCGATCAGGTCGGCGGCCTGCGCATCGGTCAGGTTGCGGATGCCCTGCTGCGACTTGAAGTGGAATTTCACCCAGAAGCGTTCGTTGGCGGCATTGATGAAGCTGAAGGTATGGCTGCCGAACAGGTGCATGTGTCGGAAGTCGGACGGAATGCCGCGATCGCTCATGACGATGGTGACCTGGTGCAGGGCCTCGGGCAGGCCGGTCCAGAATTCCCAGTTGTTCTGGGCGCTGCGCATGCCGGTGCCCGGATCGCGCTTGACGGCATGGTTCAGATCGGGGAATTTCAGCGGATCGCGGAAGAAGAACACCGGGGTGTTGTTGCCGACCAGGTCCCAGTTGCCCTGTTCGGTATAGAACTTCATGGCGATGCCGCGGATGTCGCGCTCGGCGTCGGCCGCGCCGCGTTCGCCCGCGACCGTGGAGAAACGGGCGAACATCGGGGTCTGCTTGCCGATCCCGGAGAACAGCGCGGCGCGCGTGTAGCGGGTGATGTCGTGGGTGACGGTGAAGGTGCCGTAGGCGCCCGCGCCCTTGGCGTGCATGCGGCGCTCGGGGATCACCTCGCGGTCGAAGTGGGCCAGCTTTTCGAGCAGCCAGACGTCCTGCAACAGGGCCGGGCCGCGCGGGCCGGCCGTCTGGATGTTCTGGTTGTCGACGACGGGCGCGCCGGCGGCGGTGGTCAGTTTCTTCATGAGCATCTCCTGTGCGTCGGCGCCGCTTCGTGGACGGCGCCAGGTCGGGGGAACCTTGGAGCCCGTGCGCCGGGCTCCTCATGAAAGACAGTCTAACGAGGCCTGATGAATAAATAAAATTGAATATTGCTCTTGATTTGATAGCGATCAGCTATTGATCAGACATTCCCGTCCGGACCGGCGCCGGGAATCAGGTCGGCAGCTCGGTCGTTTCCTTGATGGACTGCAACGCGAAACTGCTGCGGATGTCGACGACGGCCGGATGCCGCATCAGCGTGTCCATGGCGAAACGGGAAAAGGCCGCCAGGTCCTGGACCTGGACCCGCAACAGGTAGTCCATGTCGCCCGACATGGCGTAGCACTGGACGACTTCCGACCAGCTCTGGACGTCGCGGGCGAACGCGGACATGGCGCCGTGCTCGGCGCGGTGCGACTTGTCCAGACGGACGAAAACGTAGGCCAGCAGCCCCAGGCCGAGCTTTTCCGGATCCGCCAGCGCGACGTAGCGGCGGATGTAGCCCTGATCCTCCAGGCGCTTGACGCGCCGCAGGCAGGGGCTGGGCGACAGGGCCACCCGCTGGGCCAGGTCCTGGTTGCTGATCCGGCCATCTCGCTGCAGATGCGTCAGGATCAGGCGATCTGTCCTGTCCAGGTCGTCGATAGGCATCATATTGTCTCAACCACGAGTTATTAGATGAATGATTGCGTCACGGTAGGGAATCGTACCGCATGTTTGCAATCTTCCTCCTCGCTGTTTTCCCTAGAATCCCCATGAGACATCCAAGAAATGTCCATCAGGATGGAGACTGCCATGACCTCACCCTTCACCCCCTGGGACAATCCCCTGGGCACCGCGGGCTTCGAATTCGTGGAATACACGGCGGAAGACCCCGCCGCGCTGGGCCGCGTGTTCGAGGCCCTGGGCTTCCGGGCTATCGCCCGGCACCGCAAGAAGGCCGTCACGCTGTACCGCCAGGGCTCGATCAATTTCCTGGTCAACGCGGAACCCGATTCCTTCGCGCAGCGCTTCGCGCGCCAGCACGGCCCGTCGATCTGCGCCATCGGCCTGCGCGTGCGGGACGCGGCCCGCGCCTACAAGCTGGCCCTGGAGCGCGGCGCCTGGGGCTTCGATTCGCATAGCGGTCCGATGGAACTCAACATTCCCGCCATCAAGGGCATCGGCGATTCGCTGATCTATCTGGTGGACCGCTGGCGCGGCAAATACGGCCACGGCGGCATCGGCGACATCGGCATCTACGACGTGGACTTCGAACCCCTGGACCACGCCACGGCCCACGACGACCTGCGCCATGCGGGCGCCGGCCTGCTCGGCATCGATCACCTGACCCACAACGTGCATCGCGGCCGGATGGGCGAATGGGCCGAATTCTACGAGCGCATCTTCAATTTCCGCGAGATCCGCTATTTCGACATCGAAGGCCAGCTGACCGGGGTGAAATCGAAGGCCATGACCTCGCCTTGCGGGCTGATCCGCATCCCCATCAACGAGGAAGGCGGCGAGACCCCCGGCCAGATCCAGGAATACCTGGACCAGTACCGGGGCGAAGGCATCCAGCACATCGCCCTGTCCACGGACGACATCCACCGCACCGTGGAACAGCTGAGCGGCCGGGTGAAATTCCTGGACACCCCGGACACCTACTACGAACTGCTGGACGGACGCCTGCCGGGCCACGGCGAGGACGTGGAACGCCTGCGCCGCAACCGCATCCTGCTGGACGGCGCCCCGGGCGGCGGCCTGCTGCTGCAGATCTTCACCGCGAACCAGATCGGGCCGATCTTCTTCGAGATCATCCAGCGCAAGGGCAACGACGGCTTCGGGGAAGGCAATTTCAAGGCGCTGTTCGAATCCATCGAACTGGACCAGATCCGCCGGGGCGTGCTGCGCACCTGAGGCGCCGCGCAGCGCCCCGACCCGGGCCGCACCGCGGACGCGCGCGGGCACCGGGGGCGCCCTACAATGCCGGGATGCGGCCTGCCCGACGGCGCCGCGCCCCTCCCGGAATCCTGGCATGCTCCACTACCTGAACACCATCCGGCTGCGCAGCACGCGCATGTTCCTGACGATCACGCGCATCATGCTGCCGGTCATGGTGATCGTCTACATCGCCGACCGCCTGGGCCTGGTGCGCATGGCCGGAGAAGCCCTGACGCCGGCCATGGCGCTGCTGGGGCTGCCGCCCGAGGCGGGCATCATCTGGGCCACCACCATGCTGACCAACATCTACGGCGGCATGGCCTCGATGGCCGCGCTGTCCGACGGCATGCACATGACGACGGCCCAGGTCAGCGCGCTGGGGGCGATGATGCTGTTCGCCCACAACATTCCGACCGAGCAGTCCGTCGTGCGCCGCGCCGGCGCCAGCGCGCTGGTCACCGGGGCGCTGCGCATCGTCGTCGCCATCCTCTACGGCGCCGCCGTCAGCTGGACCTGCCGGGCGCTGGACGTGCTGCAGGACCCGGTCTCCCTGGCCTGGATGCGCCAGGACGCGGGGCTGACCCAGGGGCCGCCGGATTTCTGGCCCTGGGTCCTGTCCACGCTGCAATCGCTGGCGCTGGTCCTGGCCGTCATCGTCGGACTGGTCGTGCTGCTGGACGTGCTGGAGCGCCTGGGCGTCACGCGGCTCGTGACCCGGCTGCTGACGCCCGTGCTGCGCCTGTCGGGCCTGGAGGAACGCGCGGCGCCCCTGACCACGGTCGGCGTGCTGCTGGGCCTGGCCTATGGCGGCGCGCTGATCATCGACGCCGCCGAGCGCGAGAACTACAGCCCGCGCACGCGGCTGCTGGCCCTGTCGTGGCTGTCGCTGTGCCACGCCCTGATCGAGGACACGCTGCTGATCCTGGCGCTGGGCGCCAATCTGTGGGTGATCCTGGTGCTGCGCGGACTGGTGACCCTGGGCGTGCTGGCGGCCCTGGCGGCGCTGACGCGGCCGGACACTGCCTGGGGCCGCAGGCTGGCGGCATCGGCGCAATAACGGGCCGGCGCCGCCGGCCTCAGCGCAGCAGGTGCGCGTAGCGCTGGCGGAATTTCGCCAGCTTGGGCGCGATGACGAACTGGCAATAGCCCTGCTCCGGATTGCGCCGGTAGTATTCGCGATGCGGTTCCTCGGCCGGCCAGAAAGGCCCCGCCGCCTCGATCCGGGTGACGATCGGATCGTCGAAGGCCGCCCGGGCCTCGGCGCGGACGGCTTCGGCCAGGGCCCGCTGCGCCTCGCCCCGGTAGAAAACGACCGAGGCGTACTGCGGCCCCGCGTCATTGCCCTGGCGGTCGAGCGTGGTCGGATCGTGCGTGCCGAAGAAGACTTCCAGCAGGGTGCGGTAGCCGACCCGTTCCGGATCGAAGGTCACCCGCACGACCTCGACGTGGCCGGTGTCCTGGCGACAGACCTGTTCGTAGGTCGGATGGTCCACGCGGCCGCCGCAATAGCCGGGCCGCACGTCCAGCACCCCGTCCAGGGCGCGGAACACGGGCTCCAGGCACCAGAAGCAGCCGCCGCCGAAGATCGCGGTCTCGGATGCGGTGTTTCTTCCTTGGTTTTCCATGCGGTTTTCCTCGTCTCGTGCGCGCGGCGGACCGGTGTCAATCCGCCGCGGGGGCTTGCTTCAGCGACAGGATCCACAGCGCCAGGCGCTGCGCATCGACGTCGGACAGGCGGGTCTGGGCCGGCATGGGGATCGCCCCCCACTGGCCGCGGCTGCCTTCGCGCATGACGCGGGCCAGGTGGCCGGCCGCCTCGGACCGGCCCTGGAAGCGCTCGGCGATGGCCCGGAACGGCGGCCCCACCCGGCGGGCGTCGACCTGGTGGCAGCCCAGGCACTGGCGCTGGCCGGCCAGCGCCAGGCCGTCGCCCGTCGTGCCGCCGGCCGCCCGGGCATTCGCCGCGCACAGCGCCAGTGCCCCCGCCAGCGCGATTCCGATCGCCTTGCCGCGCCCCATTGCCTGACTCATCCTCTCGTCATGTCCGATCACGGTATTATCCATGATTGTGTCTTTCCTCCCGGCCGCGCCCATGCCCTTCCCCCACATCGATCCCATCGCCCTGCAGATCGGCCCCCTGGCGATCCATTGGTACGGACTCATGTACCTGGCCGGCTTCGGCCTGGCCTGGCTGCTGGGGCGCTGGCGCATCCAGCATCACCCCACCCCGACCGGGCTGACGCTGCGCGACCTGGAGGACATCATCTTCTACGGGGTGCTGGGCGTGGTGCTGGGCGGACGCCTGGGCTACGTGCTGTTCTACAAGTTCGACGACTATCTGGCGCACCCGCTGTCGATCTTCGAAGTCTGGCAGGGCGGGATGTCCTTCCACGGCGGCCTGATCGGCGTAACGCTGGCCATGCTGTATTTCGCCCGCAGGCGCGGCCAGCCGCTGCTGGCGATCGGGGACTTCATCGCGCCCCTGATCCCCCTGGGGCTGGCCGCCGGGCGGCTGGGCAATTTCATCAACGGCGAACTGTGGGGCCGCCCCACGGACCTGCCCTGGGGCATGGTCTTTCCGGGCGCGCAGGACGGCACGCCGCGCCACCCCTCGCAGCTGTACGAAATGGGGCTGGAAGGTTTCGCCCTGTTCGCCCTGGTGTGGTGGTTCGCCCGCAAGCCCCGCCCGACGGGCCAGGTCGGCGCCGTCTTCCTGATGGGCTACGGGCTGTTCCGGTTCCTGGTGGAATTCACCCGCGAGCCGGATGATTTCCTGGGACTGCTGGCGGGCGGGCTGTCGATGGGCCAGCTGTTGTCGCTGCCCATGATCCTGATCGGCCTGGCCCTGTTCATTTGGGCAGCAAGACGATCGTCCCCTGCACCGACACGCTGATCCGTTCGCGCCCGCCCTCGACCGGCGCGGCGGCCTTGTCGGCGGCCATGGCGCTCATCATCATGCGGGGCATGGGCGCGGGCGGCATGGCGCCCTGGCCGCCCAGGTCGACCGTGCGGAACCGGTAGCCGGCGAAGCCCAGGGCCTGGGTCAGCGCCTGGGCGCGGGCCTTGAACGCCTCGACGGCCTGGCCCAGCAGTTTCTGCTCTTCGGCCGCGCGCCGTTCCCGCGAGACCGAGAACGACAGCCCGGCGATCGGCATGCGGTCGCCCAGGCTGGCCGCCAGCTTCGAGACGGCGGGGAAATCGCGCGATTCCAGCAGGATTTCGGCCTGGCCCCGCCATTCGGCGATCTTGCCGTCCCGGTTGGTGGTCGGCCAGATCCGGTAGGATCCGCTGCGGGCCTCGATGCCCTGGTGCCCCTTGGCCTGCTTCATGACCGAGCCCAGGCGCTGGTTCAGGGCCTCGGCGACCTCGGTCTGCGACGCCCCGGACAGTTCCGCCGCCAGGGTGATTTCCACGGTGTCCTGCCCGACCTCGGACGAGGCCTCGGCCGACAGCGAGGCCCGGGGCTCGGTGGATTCGGCCTCGTGGGCCAGCACGGGCATGGCCGCTGCCGCCGTACTCAGCAGCAAAACAGCCAGAAGATGCTTGCGATTGCGCACGCCTCGATACATATTTCCCCCTGAAAAAGACGAAAGCCCGTCGCGATCCCACGACGAGCTTTCTGGTAATGCCCCGCCTGTGCCGTCTAGGCCGGCATCCCGGAACCGAGGGTTCACGGTGGTCGCCATCAGTCAGGCTTCGGGCCGTCCAGTGAAGGCAGCGCTCCCATCTGTCAATCCGGCAACCTATGCCTATAGCATTGGTTCAAGGAATGTGTGGCCAGGTCACGAACACGGCAGGGACTTAAACGACCGGATGACCTGGCGCATCCGGAGAGTAACGGGTTAAACGGCGGTGCCCAGGACTTCGTCGAGCATCTCGTTCATGGACTCGATTTTACCCTTGAAATCACCCAAGGCAATATTTCCGAGGGGTCCGTCGGGCGCGCGCATGCTGAGCAGCTCGTTGGCGATCTGGATGGCGGCCATCACGGCGATGCGCTCGTTGCTGGCGATCTTGCCGACGCCCTTGATCGCCAGCATGCGCTGGTCGACCAGCCGCACGGCGGCCAGCAGGGCGTCCTTTTCTTCGAGGGGGCAGGCCAGCGAGTAATCGCGGCCGAGGATGGCGACATCGACGCGTTCCATGCTTCGCGGCTCCTTGGTCAGTGTGGGCGGGCCCTACTGGGCCTCCGCGCCGGGCAGGCGCTCGAGGATGAGTTCGATCTGCTGCTGGGCGCCGGTGGCGGCCTCGCGCAGGCGATCGCGTTCGGATTCGACCTGGACCAGCCGGCGCTGCAGGGAATCGGAGCGGATCTGGTGGTCGCGCACCTCGGATTCCAGGGCCGCCCTGTGCTGTCCGGATTCCTCGCGCGCGGCCTGGAGTTCCTGGTCGTGTCGTGCGAGCCGTTCGGACATGCGGGCGAATTCCTGGCCTTCGCGCAGCTGCTGGTCCTTCAGGGACTGGCATTCCTGCTCGAGCTGCCGGACCCTGGCCCGCAGGGCGGCGCGTTCGGATTGCAGGTCCCGTGCGAGCTGGGCGACTTGGCGGATGCGCTGAGACAATGCGTCGAGGTCTTGGAGCATGCGGTCAAACCTTCTGGAGTGCCGGCGCGATGCGCCACGAAAGGAATTGAATCATACCTGTTCAGGCCGTGGGGTTTTCGGAGCCGGCGCGTCCGCCGCCCGGCCGGCGGAGTCGTCGTGCCGCCCACCGCCCCGGTGTCGCAGGTAGCGGTTCTCGCGGCCCCGGCGAAACAGCAGGCCCGACAGTTCGTTGAGCGCCAGGGAATAGACCTCGCGCTTGAATTCGATGACGGCTTCCAGCGGCACCCAATAGGCGTTCCAGCGCCAGGCGTCGAATTCGGGCGTGTCGGTGGCGCGCAGGCTGACGTCGCTGTCGCGGCCCACCATGCGCAGCAGGAACCAGATCTGTTTCTGGCCCTTGTAGTGGCCGCGCAGTTCGCGGCGCACGTAATGATCCGGCACGGTATAGCGCAACCAGTCCCGGGTCCGTCCCAGAATGCGCACATGTTCGGCGCGCAGGCCGGTTTCCTCGTGGAGTTCGCGGTACATCGCCTGCACGGGCGTTTCGCCGTGCTTGATGCCCCCCTGGGGGAACTGCCATGCGTGTTCCCTGATGCGCTTGCCCCAGAAAACCTCGTTTTTCTGGTTCACGAGAATGATGCCGACATTCGGACGGTAGCCTTCGCGATCCAACATGGGGCCACCTCGGTTGTGAATTCAATACAATTACCGTCGATTATACGTACCAACCGGAATCCCTACCATGCGCGCCAGCCAGTACCACCTGAACACCCTGAAGGAAGCCCCCGCCGAGGCGGAAGTCGTCAGCCACCAGTTGATGACGCGGGCGGGCATGATCCGCAAGATCGCCGGCGGCGTCTACACCTACATGCCGATGGGCCTGAAGGTCCTGCGCAAGATCGAGGCCATCGTGCGCGAGGAAATGAACCGCGCCGGCGCCATCGAACTGCTGATGCCGGTCGTGCAGCCGGCGGAACTGTGGCAGGAATCGGGCCGTTGGGAACAATATGGCGCCGAACTGCTGCGCATCAAGGATCGCCACCAGCGCGATTTCGTGCTGCAGCCGACGTCCGAGGAAGTCATCACCGACATCGCCCGCAACGAAATCCACAGCTGGCGCCAGCTGCCGGTGAACTTCTACCACATCCAGACCAAGTTCCGCGACGAGCGCCGGCCGCGCTTCGGCCTGATGCGCGGGCGCGAGTTCACCATGAAGGACGCCTATTCCTTCGACCGCGACGAAGCTTCCGCCCAGGCCAGCTACGACGCCATGTACGCCGCCTACCAGCGCATCTTCACGCGCCTGGGCCTGACGTTCCGCGCCGTGGCGGCCGACACCGGCTCGATCGGCGGCACGCGCAGCCACGAATTCCAGGTGATCGCCGACACGGGCGAGGACCTGCTCGTCTACAACCCGGATTCGGACTACGCCGCCAACATCGAGCTGGCCGAGGCGCCCTGCCTGCTGGCCGAACGCGAGCCGGCGAGCGAGCCCATGGAAAAGCGCGCCACGCCCGACGCCCCCAAGTGCGAGATCGTGGCCGAGCAGCTGGACCTGCCGCTGTCGCGCACGGTCAAGTCCGTGGTGCTGGCCACCGACCCCGCCGAAGGTCCCGCCCGCCTGTGGCTGCTGCTGATCCGGGGCGACCACGAGACCAACGAGGTCAAGGTCGGCAAGCTGCCGGGCTTCGGCGACGGCCACCGCCTGGCGACCGAGGCCGAGATCGACGCGGTCTTCCACTGCGCCCCGGGCTACCTGGGCCCCGTCGGCGTGGACCCCGAGGCCATCACCGTGATCGCCGACCGCACGGTCGCCCACATGGGCGATTTCGTCTGCGGCGCCAACGAGGCCGGCTACCACCTGAGCGGCGTGAACTGGGGCCGCGACCTGCCCGAACCGGCCCTGGTCGCCGACCTGCGCAACGTGGTGGCGGGCGACCCCGACCCGCGCGGCGGCACCCTGGCGATCCAGCGCGGCATCGAGGTCGGCCACGTGTTCTTCCTGGGGGACAAATATTCGCGCGCCCTGAACGCCACCTTCCTGGAAACGGACGGCAAGCCGGCCGTGCTGCAGATGGGCTGCTACGGCATCGGCGTCAGCCGGATCTCGGCCGCCGCCATCGAGCAGAACCACGACGAGCGGGGCATGATCTGGCCGCGCGCCATCGCGCCGTTCGAGGTCGTGCTGTGCCCGATCGGCATCGGCAAGAGCGAAGCCGTGCGCGAGGCCGCCGAATCCCTGTACCAGGCGCTGCGGGCGCGTGGGGTGGACGTGATCCTGGACGACCGGGACGCCCGGCCGGGCATCATGTTCGCCGACTGGGAACTGATCGGCGTGCCGCTGCGCGTGACGCTGGGCGAACGCGGCCTGAAGGACGGCATCGTCGAAATCCAGGCGCGCCGAGACGCACAGGCGCAGCGCATCGCCCAGGCCGACGCCCCGGCGCACGTCCTGGAACGGCTGGAATCCCTCTAAACCAAGTCGAGCGAAAAGCGGGCGCTGTGGATCGGGATGGGATGCAAGGCGCGAACCGCAGCCATGGCCATGGCCATGGCGAGGATGCGCAACGCAGCAGACCGCCCGAATCCGCAGATGCACGCGGCGCCCGTGTCACAAGGCCTCACTAAAAAATGCCTCCGGATCGAACCAATCCCCCCGGCGAGCTGTCCATTCGCGTATATTACGAGGACACCGATACCGGTGGCGTCGTGTACTACGCGAACTACCTCAAATTCTTCGAACGCGGTCGCACGGAATGGCTGCGCGCGCTCGGAATGGATCAACACACTCTCGCAACACAGGAACAGATGATGTTTGTGGTCAAGCATGCGGACATTGCCTACCGGCAACCGGCCCGCCTGGACGACCGCATCCTCGTCCGGACTTCCGTGACCGGGCTGGGCGCCTCGACGATCCAGTTCGGCCAGCAGGCCCTGCGCGGCGACACGCTGCTCGCCAGCGCGGACATCCAGGTCTGCACGGTGCACGCCCTCAGCTTCAAACCCATCCGTCTCTCCCCCTCCATCAGGGATCTACTGGAAAAGGCCCTTCATTAACCATGCAAGCCTCTAGCGATTTGTCGCTGCTGTCCCTCATCGGCAACGCCAGCCTGCCCGTGCAGATCGTGATGCTGATCCTGCTCGGCGCCTCGGTCCTTTCCTGGACCTACATCTTCAGCAAGCGCGCGGCCCTGCGGCGCGCCGACGAGCAGACCCGCCGCTTCGAGGACGATTTCTGGGCCGGCGGCGACCTGACCGTCCTGCAGCAGGCCATCGCCAGCCGCCGCAACGAACATGGCGCGCTGGCGCGCATCTTCGACGCCGGCATGACCGAATTCGTCAAGGCGCGCCGCTCGTCCAGCCGGGGCGACACCCTGCTGGACGCGCCCCGGCGCGCCATGAAGGCCGCCTTCCAGCGGGAAATGGACAGCCTGGAATCGCACCTGAACTTCCTCGCCTCCACCGGCTCGGTCAGCCCCTACATCGGGCTGCTGGGCACGGTCTGGGGGATCATGCACGCCTTCATGGGCCTGTCCACCATGCAGCAGGCGACCCTGGCCGCCGTGGCGCCCGGGATCGCCGAGGCCCTGATCGCGACCGCCATCGGCCTGTTCGCCGCCATCCCGGCCGTGCTGGCGTACAACCGCTACACCAATCAAATCGACCGGCTGTCGATCCGCTTCGAAAGCTTCGTCGAGGAATTCCTGAACATCCTCCAGCGCCAGGTGCACTGAGATGAGCACATTCGGCAGCCGTCGCTCGCGCCGCATGAAGAACGACATCAACGTCGTGCCCTACATCGACGTCATGCTGGTCCTGCTGGTGATCTTCATGGTCACCGCGCCCATGATCACCCCGGGCCAGATCGAACTGCCCTCGGTCGGTACCGCCTCCGACGTGCCCGTCCAGCCCATCGAGGTCCAGATCGACGCCCAGGGCGCGCTCGCCCTGCGGATGCGCGAAGGTGGCGCCTCGTTCCGGCCCATCGACAAGGCCAACCTGCTGGCCGAGGTCCGCGCCGTCGCCACGGCCGACACCCCGGTGGTGATTTCCGCCGACGGCAAGGTGCCCTACGAATCCGTCATGCAGGTCATGGACCAGTTGCGCAATGGCGGAATCGGCAAGCTGGGCCTGCTGGTCAACCAGAACGCCCCGGCCGCGCGCTAGGGCCTGTTCACACTCATGAATCTGTTCGACCGTTTCTTCAACACCGGCTCCGATGACGACGACAGGCCCACCGGCTCGCGCGACGACCGGCGCGGCCTGATCGTCTCGCTGGCCGCCCACGGGCTGCTGATCCTGCTGATGGTGGTGGGCTTCTCCACCGCGCCCGACAATCCCGGCCCGGTCCAGGTCGAGCTCTGGGCCCAGGGCACGGTGGCCGACGCCGCCGCGCCGCAGGAACAGCCCGAGGAACAGCAGCCCGAGCCTCAGCCGGAACCCGAACCCACGCCCGAACCAGAGCCCCAGCCGGACGACAGCGCGCGCCTAGCCGCCGAGCAGGCCGCCCAGGCCGAAGCCGCGCGGCAGGCGCAGCTGGCCGAGGCCCAGGCGAAGGCCGCCGCGGCCGCCCAGGCGAAGGCCGACGCCGAAATCGCCCTGGCCAAGGAACGCAAGGCGCGCGAGGACATGGAACGCCGCCTGGCCGAGCAGGCCGCCAAGGAAAAGGCCGAGAAGGAAGCCGCCGAACAGGCGGCCAAGGAAAAAGCGGCCCAGGAAAAGGCAGAAAAAGAAAAAGCCGAGAAGGCCGCAGCTGAAAAGGCGGCGGCGGACAAGGCTGCGGCCGAGAAGGCTGCGGCGGACAAGGCCGCCCGCGAACAGGCGGCCAAGGAAAAGGCCGAGAAGGAAGCCGCCGCGCAGGCCGCCAGGGAAAAGGCGGAAAAAGAGAAGGCCGAAAAGGAAAAGGCCGCAAAAGCCGCCGCCGAGAAAGCCGCCGCTGAAAAGGCCGCGGCCGAAAAGGCGGCCAAGGAAAAAGCCGCGAAGGAAAAAGCCGCCAAGGAAGCCGAGGCCAAGCGCCAGGCCCTGAAGGCCGCCATGCGCGGCGACGCCCTGGAGGCCGCCGGCATTCCCAGCGGCAACGCCGACCGCAACCAGCGCGGGGGCGGCGGCAACGACGGCTACGCGGCCAAGGTGCGCGCCTGCGTCCAGCCCGGCGTGGTCTACAACGTGCCCCCGCGCAGCGGCTCGGCCAACCCCACGGCCAGCTTCCGCACCCGGCTGGGGTCCAACGGACAAGTCCAGGGCGTCGACCTGACCCGATCCTCGGGCAATCCCCGTTTCGACGACGCCGTCCAGAAGGGGATCCTGGCCTGCTCGCCCTTCCCGAAACCGCCTGGCGGCAAGTATCCGTCGTATATTGACGTGGACTACCGCATGTACGACTAAGGAGATCGTCACCATGACCGTATTCACAGCCTCCGGCTTCATCGGCCGCCTCTGGCGGCGCGCCGCCATGGCCGGCCTGGGCGCCGCGCTGACCGCCGCGGGCGCCTCCGCCGCCCATGCCCAGCTGCGCGTCGATATTTCCGGCGTCGGCGCCACCCAGTATCCGATCGCCATCGCCGATTTCGCGGGCGCGGCCAGCGCCACCTCGGCCCCCGAGGTCATCCGCGCCGACCTGACCCGCTCCGGCCAGTTCCGCCTGATCGGCGCCTCGGGCGCCGGGCTGGACGTCCAGAGCAAGATCGACTACGGCACCTGGCAGGCGCGCGGCGCCGATTACCTGGCCTACGGCACGGTCGCGCAGAATGGCGGCCAGTACACGATCAGCTACCGGCTGGTGGACAACGTGCGCAAGACCGAACTGGACCAGGCGTCCTACAGCGGCACCGAAGCGGAAATGCGCCGGATATCCCATCGGATCGCCGACCGGATCTACGAAAAGATCACCGGCGTGCGCGGCGTGTTCTCGACCCGGATCGCCTACGTGTTGCAGACCGGCAACGGTTATGAGTTACAAATTGCTGACGCCGACGGCCAGAATCCGCAGGTGATGCTGCGCTCGAAGCAGTCGATCATCTCGCCCGCCTGGTCGCCGGACGGCTCGCGGCTGGCCTACGTCAGCTTCGAATCGGGCAAATCCGTGATCTACGTGCAGACGCTGGCGACCGGCCAGCGCCAGCCGGTCTCCAATTACAAGGGCAACAACAGCGCGCCCGCCTGGTCGCCGGATGGCCATCGCATGGCCATCGTGCTGTCAAGAGACGGCATTTCCCAGATCTACACCATCAACACGGACGGATCCGACCTGCGCCGGGTGATGCGTTCCCCGCTGATCGACACCGAACCGCGCTTCACCCCCGACGGCCAGTCCCTGGTGTTCACCAGCGACCGGGGCGGCAGCCCGCAGATCTACAAGGTTCCGGCCGGCGGCGGCGACGCCCAGCGGCTGACCTTCTCGGGCAGTTACAATATTTCACCTAGGGTATCGCCGGATGGACAACAACTGGTGTACGTTACTCGCAGAAACGGTGCCTTCAGGATTGCAAGCCTCGCCTTGAACTCGGGCTCCGAACAGATTCTGACGGACGGCCCGGACGACCAATCCCCCAGCTACGCGCCCAATGGAATGCAGGTGCTCTACAGCGCCATCCAGAATGGTCGCAGCGTACTGGCGGTGACCTCGATCGACGGGCGCGTGCGCCAGACGCTGTCGGTGCTCAACGGCAAGGTCCGCGAGCCGGCCTGGGGCCCTTTCACAGACTGATTTTTTCGTGTGACTCTTCTTTCTTCTAAAGGACATTAAATGAGCTCGCGCATCACCAGGACCCTGACCATCGCCGCCATCGCCGCCTCGCTGGCCGCCTGCAGCTCCGTGCCGCTGGACCAGAACGGCGCAGGCAACGGCTCCGATTCGGCGTCCGCTGGGCAGATCATGGATCCCTTCAATCCGCAAAGCCCGCTCGCGCAACAACGCTCGGTCTACTTCGACTTCGACAGCTACACGGTGCCCGAACAGTACCGCAGCGTCGTCGAGATGCATGCCAACTACCTGACCAGCCACCAAGGCCAGAAGGTCCGCGTGGAAGGCAACACCGACGCCCGCGGCAGCACCGAATATAATCTGGCCCTGGGCCAGCGCCGTTCGGACGCCGTGGCGCGCATGATGACCCTGCTGGGCGTCAACGCCAACCAGATCGAAGCGATCAGCTTCGGCAAGGAACGTCCCAAGGCCCTGGGCAACACCGACGCCGATTACGCCGAGAACCGCCGCGCCGACATCAACTACCAGCGTTGATCGTCAGCCAGGCAGCGACAGCGCCGTAGCGGCCCCCGCTACGGCGTTTTTCATTTGACGGAAGACCCCATGACCGCATCCCATCGCCTGCACACCCTGTCCGCCGCATTGCTGGCCCTGACGCTGGCGGCACCCGCCGCCCAGGCCTTTTCGGACGACGAGGCGCGCCGCGCCATCCTGGAACTGCGCACCCAGATCAAGCAGATGAACGACCAGAACCAGCAGGCCCGGCTGCAGCTGGCCGACCAGATGGACCTGCTGCACCAGGAAATCGCCACGCTGCGCGGCCGCGTCGAGGAACTGAGCCAGCGCGCGCCCTCGGCCGGCGGCAGCGGCGGCAACGCCCCCCAGACCCCGCAGGCCGGCGATCCGCAGGAACAGGCCGCCTACGAGGCCGCCGCCGACCAGTACCGCAACGGCCGCTACAAGGAAGCCGCGGCCGGCTTCTCGACCTTCCTCCAGTCCTATCCCGACAGCGACCTGGCCGGCGACGCCCAGTTCTACCTGGGCAGCAGCCAGTACGCCTCCAAGGACTTCAAGAACTCCATCCAGACCATGCAGTCGCTGGTGAAGAACCGCCCCGACGACCCCCGGGCGCCGGACGCCCTGCTGGTCGTGGCCGCGGACCAGATCGAGCTCAACGACATGAAGAGCGCCAAGGCCAGCCTGCAGCGCATCATCAAGGACTACCCCGGCAGCGCGTCCGCCGAAACGGCCAAGAGCCGCCTGAAATTGCTGTAATGCCGGCCCCGACCACCGAACCGCCGCACCACGTCCTTCCCCTGCCCGATGGCGGCCTGCACTACACCCAGGCCGGCACGGGCGCGGGCGCGCCGATCCTGCTGATCCACGGCTCGCTGTGCGACTACCGCTACTGGCGCTGGCAGGTTCCGGCCTTCGCCGAGACGCACCGCGTCATCACCCCCAGCCTGCGCGGCTGCTGGCCCGACGCGCAGCCCCACCCCCTGGAGGAATACGCCGTCGACCGCCATGCCGGCGATCTGGCGCATCTGCTGCGCGCGCTGGACGAGCACGGCGGCGCGCACGTGATCGGCCATTCCCGGGGCGCCCAGGTGGCCCTGGCCCTGGCGGCCCGGGCGCCGGAACTGTGCCGCTCGCTGACGCTGGCCGATCCCGGGTTCCGCTTCGCGGACGAGCCGGAAACGCCCGTCTTCTACGCCGACGCCGTCCAGCGGCTGCGGGACGGCGATACGGAAGGGGCGATCGAGCAGTTCATCGACACGGTGAACGGCGCCGACACCTGGCGCAGGATGGTCGGCTGGTTCAAGGACATGGTGCGGGACAACGCCGCGACGCTGCTGTCGCAGATCCGGGAGGCCAACCTGCCGGTGGACCCGGGGGACGCCGCCGCCCTGCCCTGCCCGGTGCTGCTGGTCGGGGGCGCGCAGAGCCCCGCCAAATACGGCACCCGCCAGGACCGGCTGCAGCAGTTGCTGCCCCAGGCCCGCCGCGCGCGCATCGCCCTGGCCGCCCACGGCATGAACCTGGCCAACCCCAGGTCCTTCAACCGCGCGGTCCTGGAGTTCGTCGCGGGCGCCTGAGCGCGGCCGTCAGTGCTTCATGTGCTTGGGCATGTCATGCCCGCCCATGCCCGGCATGGCCTTGGGGGACTTGACCTCGCAGGTCGTGGAGAAGCCTTCGCCGTCGGCCAGCGTGAAGTCCAGCCGCACGGAATCGCCGATCTTCAGCCCCGCGCGGGGCTTTTCCAGCATCAGGTGATAGCTGCCCGGCTTGAACGCCAGGTCCTTGCCCGCCGGAATGGCGACCTGGTGGACCATGGACATCTTGCTCATGCCGCCGGACTCGGTGGTTTCGTGCAGCATGATCATGCCGTAGTCGGGCGAATGGGCGCCCGTCAGCACGGCATCCGCGGACCCGGCGTTGTGCGCCACGAAAAAGCCGCCCGAAGGCGCCGGAGAAGGAATCAGCCGGATCCAGCAATCGGACGCCGTCACGGTGGCGGACGTCCTGGCCGGCGCGGCGGCGGCCGCGCCGTGACCCTGCCCCCAGGCCGAGGCCGCCAGCAGCAGGCCGGCCGAAATTCCCAGTGTGCGCGTCAAGATCTTCTTCATTTCACTACCCAATGATGTGGCCCGCGGACCGCCTCGGCGGTCCTGCGGCGGAACCGGCCGGAACGCCGGCCGGAGCGGCCGGGCGGCATCCGCGACCCGGCCGGGCCAGTGTACTATGGGCTTTTCGACTTCTCTTTGCGCCATGTCCAAGCCGCTCGAAATCGTCGCCGGATCCGGGGCGCCCGACGCCGCGCCCCCCGAGGCCCGCATCACCCTAGATGGCTTCCGCGAACTGCTGGACCGGCTGCACCCCTTCGCCTCGGTGCTGGGCATCGAGATCCTGGACATCCAGTACGGACAGGCCACCCTGCGCCTGCCCCCCAGCCCGGCCAACCAGCGGCTGGGCGGGATCGTGGCCGGACCGATGCTGATGGGCCTGGCCGACCTGGCCCTGTACGCGGCCGTGGTCGGCGCCACCGGGGTCGCCGAATCCGTCACGGCCAGCCTGACGATCAATTTCCTGCGGGGCGCGCCGGCCGGCGGCATCGTGGCCCGGGCGCGGATATTGAAAACCGGCCGCATGACGGCCGGTGAGGTCCTGTTGCTGCCCGAAGGCGGCGGGGAACCCGTGGCCCAGGTGGTCAGCACCTGGGCCGTGCCTCGAAAGTCGGGCTAAGAACCCTTTTTGCCGCCGGGCCGCCCCAAGGCAAAAAGCGCCCCCTCGGGGGGCAGCAAGCGGCCGCAGGCTGCGCAGCGTGGGGGCTCTAATTCTTCGTCAGCTTGCCGACCACGCCCTCGACGTAGTAGTCCATGGCGTTCAGGCCCTTGTCGTCCAGCGCGCCCTCGGCCAGCACCACCTTGCCCTCGTTGGTCTTGATCGGCGCGGCGAAGACGTTCAGGGTGCCGTTGGCAATGGCGTCTTCCTTGGCCTTGAGATCGGCCTTCAGGGCGTCGTCCACGGCGGGGCCGAAGCCTTCCAGGGCGACCATGCCTTCCTTGAAGCCGCCCCAGACCTGGTCGGACTTCCAGGTGCCGTCCAGCATCGCCTGGGCCTCGCGGGTGAAGTACGGACCCCAATGGTGGGTGACGGCGGCCAGCTGGGCATGCGGGCCGAACTTCAGCATGTCGGAGTGGTAGGCGATGGCCCACTTGCCGCGTTCCTCGGCCGCCTGCACGGTGGCGGTGGAGTCGGTGTGGTGGGTGACGATGTCGGCGCCCTGGTCCAGCAGGGCCAGCGCGGCGTCGCGTTCCTTGCCCGGATCGAACCAGCTGTTGACCATGATGACGCGCACCGTGGCGTCGGGCTTGACGCTGCGCAGGCCGCGCGTGAAGGCGTTGATGCCCTGCAGGACCTCGGGGATCGGGTAGGCGCCCACATAGCCCACGACGCCAGTCCGGGTCTTGTGCCCGGCCAGGATGCCGGCGACGTAGCGCGACTGGTAGAAGCGGGCGTTGGTGGTGGCGACGTTCGGCGCGGTCTTGTAGCCGGTGGAATGCACGAACTTCACGTCCGGGAACTGCTTGGCGACCTTGATGGTCGGGTTCATGTAGCCGAAGGACGTGGTGAAGATCAGCTTGTTGCCCTGCTGGGCCAGGTCGCGGATGACGCGCTCGGCGTCGGCGCCTTCGGGCACGTCCTCGACGAACTGGGTCTTGACCTTGTCGCCCAGCTGCTGCTCCATGTATTTGCGGCCCAGGTCCTGCTGCCAGGACCAGCCGGCCTCGCCCACCGGGCTGACGTAGACGAAGCCGATCTTCAGGGGCTCCTGGGCGGCGGCGGGGCCGGCGGCCCAGAGGCTGGCCGCCGCGGTGGCGGCCGCCAGGGTTTGACGAATCAGGCGAGTTTTCATGGGGAGGGTCTCCGTGGACGACAACGATCAGTGATTGGGATTGAACACGCGCCCCAGGGACGCGGGCATGTTGATGCGGATCCAGTTCACGTTGCGCGAGATCAGGACCAGCACCAGGATGGTGGCCAGATAGGGCAGCATCGACAGCAGCTGGGAGGCGATCGGCACCCCCAGCGCCTGCATGTGGAAGGTCAGGATGGTGATGCCGCCGAACAGATAGGCGCCGATCAGCACCCGCAGCGGGCGCCAGGTGGCGAACGGCGTCAGCGCCAGGGCGATCCAGCCGCGCCCGGCGACCATGTTCTCGACCCACATCGGCGTGTAGACCAGCGACATGAAGGCGCCGGCCAGGCCGCAGCAGGCCCCGCCGAACAGCAGGGCCGCCAGGCGGATCCGGCGCACCGGATAGCCCAGGGCATGGGCGGATTCGGGGGATTCGCCCACGGCGCGCAGGATCAGTCCGGCGCGCGTGCGGTACAGGAACCAGGTCAGCCCGACGGCCAGCGCCAGGGCGCCGTAGACCAGGGGATGGTGCTGGAACAGGGCCGGGCCGACGAAGGGCAGATCGGCCAGCCCCGGCACCGACCAGGAAAACGCCTGGATCGTGGCGCCGACATAGGGCATGCCGATGAAGGCGGACAGTCCGACGCCGAACAGCGACAGGGCCAGGCCGCAGGCGACCTGGTTGGCCCCCAGCCAGACCACCAGCCAGGCGAACAGGCCAGCCATCAGGGCGCCGGCCGCGGCACCGGCCAGAAAGCCCAGCCCGGTGCTGCCGGACTGCACGGTCACGGCGAAGCCCAGGGCCGCCGCCACCAGCATCATGCCTTCGGAACCCAGGTTGATGACGCCGGATTTCTCGTTGACGAGCAGCCCCAGGGCCGCCAGCATCAGCGGCGTGCCGGCATTCATGGCGGCCGCGATCAGGGGAGCCAATACGTCCATGGTCAGCGTCTCCAGCGCAGGCGTTGGTGGATCAGGACATCGCAGGCCAGCAGCGAGAACAGCAGGATGCCCTGGAAGATGCCGGTGATGGCGTCGGGCATGCCCAGGCGCGTCTGGGACAGTTCGCCGCCGATGTAGAACAGGGCCATGACGAAGCTGGCGAAGATCACGCCGATGGGATGCAGCCGCCCCACGAAGGCGACGATGATGGCGGCGAAACCGTAGCCCGGCGACACCGAGGGCGTGAGCTGGCCGATCGGCCCCATGATTTCGCAGGCGCCGGCCACGCCCGCCAGGGCGCCGGAACCCAGCATGCAGCCCCACAGCGCGCGGCGCGAGGAGAAGCCGGCGTAGCGCGCGGCCAGCGGCGCCAGGCCGCCCACCGTCAGGCGATAGCCGGCGAACAGGCGCGACAGCAGCAGCCAGGCCGCCAGCGCCGCCGCCAGCGCCAGCCCGAAGCCCAGGTGCAGGCGCGTGCCCGGCCACACCGGCAGCAGGAAGCCGTCGTCGAACAGCCGCGACTGGGGAAAGCCGAAGCCGTCCGGATCGCGCATCACGCCGTGCACCAGGTAGCTGAGCAGCAGTTCCGCCACGTACACCAGCATCAGCGACACCAGGATCTCGTTGGCGTGATAGCGGTCGCGCAGCCAGGCCACCAGCGCCGCCCAGGCCGCGCCGCCCAGGGCGCCGGCCAGCAGCGCCAGGGCGATCATCAGCGGCCCGCCCCCGCCGCCCGTCCCGTCGTCGAAACGAAGGATGAACGCGCCGGCCACGATCGCCCCGACGACCAGCTGGCCTTCCGCCCCGATGTTGAAGATGTTGGCGCGGAAGCACAGCGCCAGGCCGACCGCGCACAGCAGCAGCGGCGCCATCTTGACGCCGATCTCGGCCCAGCCGTGCAGGCTGGCGAGCGGTTCGACGAAGAAGACGGCCAGGCCGTCCAGGGGCGGCTTGCCCACGGCCATGAACATGAGCACGCCGCACAGCGCCGTCAGCGCGACCGCCATCAGGGGCGACAGCCACACCATCCGGCGCGAAGGTTCCGCGCGAGGGACGAGTTCAAGCATGGACGGCCTCCGGGACGGCGCGGCCGGCGGGCGATCCGGCCGCATCGGCCCCGGGCCACAGGCCGCTCATCCACTGGCCGATCCGTTCGCGCGTGGCCTCGGCGCGGTCGATGGGGGGAGACAGGCGCCCCTTGGCCAGGACGACCAGGCGGTCGGACAGTTCGAACAATTCGTCCAGTTCCTCGGAAAACAGCAGGATGGCGCAGCCCGCGTCGCGCAGCGCCAGGAGCTCGCCCCGGATCTGCGCCGCCGCGCCCACGTCCACGCCCCAGGTGGGCTGGGCGATGATCAGCAGCCGGGGCTGGCGCACGACCTCGCGGCCGACGATGTATTTCTGCAGGTTGCCCCCCGACAGGCTGCCGGCCAGGGCCTGGGGCCCGGGCGCCTTGACGCGGAAGCGTTCGATGATGTCTTCGGTGATGCGGCGCACGGCCCCGGCGCGGATCCAGCCGCGCCGCACGGTATCCGGCCCCTGGTGGGAGAGCAGCAGGTTGCGCGCCAGGGACAGTTCGGGCACCGCGCCGCGCCCCAGGCGTTCCTCGGGCACGAAGGCCATGCCGCGCGCGCGCCGCCAGGCCGACGAGCGCTGGCCGACGGGCTGGCCGTCGAACAGGATGCTGTCCCGCGCCGCGCGCGTGTCCTCTCCCGAGAGCACGCCCATCAGTTCCTGCTGGCCGTTGCCGGACACGCCCGCCACGCCCAGTATCTCGCCCGCGCGCAGGTCGAAGCCGATGTCCGCCAGCGGCGTGGCGAAGGGGTGCGCCGGCGGCAGGCCCAGGCCGCGCGCCTGGAGCAGCACCGGCCCAGCCGCGTGCGCCCGGTGCTCGTGCACCGGCAGGTCGGTGCCGATCATCAGGCGCGACAGGCTGGCCTCGGTTTCCTGGCGCGGGTCGCAGACCCCGGTCACCCGGCCGGCGCGCATCACCGTGCAGCGATGGCACAGGGCGCGGATCTCGTCGAGCTTGTGGCTGATGTACAGGATGCTGCAGCCTTCGGCCGCCAGCTGGCGCAGGACGTCGAACAGGCGCAGCACGGCCTGCGGCGTGAGCACCGAGGTCGGTTCGTCCAGGATCAGCAGGCGCGGCCTGCCCAGCAGGGCGCGCACGATCTCCACGCGCTGGCGCTCGCCCACCGACAGGGTATGGACGTGGCGGCGCGGTTCGACATCCAGGCCGTATTGCGCCGCCGTGGCGGTGATCCGCGCTTCGAGGGCCTGCAGGTCGGTGCCCGGCGGCAGGCCCAGGGCGATGTTTTCCGCGACCGTCAGGGTGTCGAACAGGGAAAAATGCTGGAACACCATGCCCAGGCCCAGGGCGCGCGCCGCCGCCGGGTTGGCGATCCGCACTTCCTGGCCGTCCCAGTGGACCGTGCCCTCGTCCGGGCGGACCACGCCATAGATGATTTTCATCAGGGTGGACTTGCCGGCGCCGTTTTCGCCCAGGATGGCATGGATTTCGCCGGGTTCGACCATCAGGTCGATCGCATCGTTGGCGCGGACCGCCGGGTAGGATTTGCTGATGTTTCTTAAGGCCAGTCGCGGGGGCATGCAGGCATCCTGTTCGAATCGTTCGTGAAACACCCGGGATGCGAAAAATTCTACTCAGGATGCGCAGGGCCACCTAAAGGGGATAAACCCCTAGCCTGGCCGGGCGTGCGCGATCCGCCACCGCCGCGCCAGAGGGGCGCCGGACGGATGACACCGGAACATCACTGTAAATGAATGATCGATATTATTGCACGATGATGATGCGCCGTGCCCGGGCCCGGGCCGGACTGCTTCAGGCCTCAAAGGCCATGCGTCCCGCGAACCACAGGAACAGCATGCCCACCAGGCCGCTGCCGGCGCGCGCCAGTCCCTGGCGCCGCCGGAACGCCGCCGCCAGGCGCGAGCCCCCGAAGATCAGGATGGACAGGTACAGCAGGCTGCACGCCTGCAGGATCGCGGCCAGGATGAAGAAAGGCAGGGCCGGATGCGGGAAGGCCGGATCGACGAACTGCACGAAGAACGACAGCAGGAACAGGATGGCCTTGGGGTTGAGCAGGCTGAGCAGCAGGGCCTTGCGGAAGGGGCTGCCCGGGCCGCCGGCCACCGCATGGGTCTGCGCCGGCCCCGGCCGCCAGGCCGACAGCAGCAGGCGGATCCCCAGATACGTCAGATAGACCGCCCCGGCGGCCTTCAGGGCGACGAACACCATGGGCAGCAGCCGCAGCACCGAGGCCGCGCCGGCCGCCGTCAGGGTCATGAGGATGGAATCGCCGACGAACACGCCCAGGGCGGCCTGGTAGCCGGCGCGCACGCCGCGCCCGGCGCCGATCGCCAGCACGAACAGGGAATTGGGCCCGGGCAGCAGGATGATGAACACCACGCCGGCCAGATAGGTCCAGACGTCCAACACACCATATTGCGCCAGCATGGCAGGCCTCGCTACCGGGGAGAAGGCGGTATTTTATCCCTGGCGGACGCGACGGAGGCCGGCGCCCCGCCCCGCCGCGTTCAGGCGCAGGCCATCCGCTCGGCGGCGCGCATCGACCCCGTGGCGGCATGGCGCTCGTGCCAGGACAGGGCCTCGCCGATGAGATGCGGCGTATGGCCGCCCCTTGCGCAGGCGCGGCGGAAGTAATCCATCAGATCCTTCCGGTAGTCCGGGTGCGCGCAGCATTCGATGATGCGGGGCGCGCGCTCGCGTGGCGCCAGGTTGCGCAGGTCGGCCAGCCCCCACTCGGTCACCAGGATGTCGACGTCGTGCTCGGTATGGTCCACGTGGGCCGCCATCGGCACGACGCTGGAGATGTCGCCGCCCTTGGCCACCGACTTGCTCACGAAGATCGACAGGTGGGCATGGCGGGCGAAGTCCCCCGAGCCGCCGATGCCGTTCATCATCCGCGTGCCGCCGACGTGCGTGGAATTCACGTTGCCGTAGAGGTCGAATTCCAGCGCCGTATTGATGGCGATGACGCCCAGGCGGCGCACGATCTCGCAGTGGTTGCTGATTTCCTGGGGGCGCAGCACGATCCGCCGGGCGTATTCGTCCAGGCGCTCCATGAAGCGCCGGTACACCGGTTCCGACAGGGTGATCGACGAGGCCGAGGCGAAGGACACGCGGCCCGCGTCGATCAGGGCGATGGCGCTGTCCTGGAGGACTTCGGAATACATCCGCAGATCGCGGAACGGCGCATCCACCAGCCCGTGCACGACCGCGTTGGCGATGGTGCCGATGCCGACCTGCAACGGCAGCAGCGTGTCCGACAGGCGGCCCGCGGCCACCTCGCCCCGCAGGAAGCCGATGATGTGGCGGGCGATCGCCCGGGTGTCCTCGTCGGGCGGCTGGACGTTGGAGGGGCTGTCGGGATGGCCGGTGACGACGATGGCGGCGATGCGTGACGGATCGGCGGGGATCGCCGGCGTGCCGATGCGCTGGTCCGGTTCGGTCAGGGGGATGGGCTTGCGCCCGGGACGGTCCTCGGGCACGTAGATATCGTGCAGGCCCATCAGGCTCATGGGCATGCTGGTGTTCAGTTCGACGATCACCCGGTCGGCCTGGGCGACGAAGCTGGCGGAATTGCCGACGGACATGGAGGGCACGATGCCGCCGTCGGGCAGGATGGCGACGGCCTCGACCACGGCGATGTCGATCTTCGGCAGGTGGCCCGCGCGCAGTTGCTCCACGGTCTCGGACAGGTGCTGGTCGATGAACATGACCCGCCCCTCGTTGATCTCGCGGCGCAGCCTGGCGTCGGACTGGAACGGCAGGCGGCGGGCCAGCAGCCCGGCCTCGGCCATGAGGCCGTCGCTGTCGTTGCCCAGCGACGCGCCCGTGACCAGGTTCAGGCGCAAGGACTCATGCCGCGCCCGCTGCGCAAGCGCGGCGGGCAGGGCCTTGCAGTCCCCGGCGCGGGTGAAGCCGCTCATTCCGACCGTCATGCCGTCCCGGAACAGGGCGGCGGCCTCGGACGCCGTCATGATCCTCGATCTCAGCTCGGCGCATTGCAGGCGCTCCATCATCCTGGTCTCCTCGTCTATTGGTGTGATGACGAGCCGAGATTATCATTGCCAATATTCATGAAACACATGGATAGAATTCCGTATATCCATGATAGAGGGACCGACCGCCATGGACATGCGCGCGCTCAGCTACTTCATCGAAACCGCCAGGCGGCGGAACTTCACCCATGCCGCCACGGCCCTGGGCGTCACGCAATCGACGGTCAGCAAGATGATCCGCCAGCTCGAGGACGAGATCGGCGCGCCGCTGCTGGACCGGGAGCGGCGTCCGGCGAGGCTCACCGACATGGGCCGCGTGGTCCTGGCGCGCGGGCAGGACGTGCTCGCGGCGCACCGTGCCCTGATGCGTGACATCGCCCGCACCCAGGCCCTGGAACTGGGCCGGCTGGACCTCGGCCTGCCGCCGATGATCAACCGCCTGTTCACCGCGCCGCTGAAGGAATACCGGCAACGCCACCCGAAGATCGAGGTCGCGCTGCACGAGGACACGGGGCGGGCCATCGAGCGCCTGGTGGCCGAGGGCCGGCTGGACCTGGGATTCAGCCTGATGCCGGTGGCGCCGGAACTGGGCCTGCGCCCGCGGGTCGTCGCCCGCCACCGGATCCTGGCCATCGGCCAGCCCGGGCTGATGCGGCCGCTGCCGCCCGCGCCCCGGATCCGGGACCTGCGCGGGCGGCCGCTGGTCCTGCTGGACGACGATTTCGCGCTGTCCCGCCTGCTGGACCGGCAATTCCAGGCCGCCGGCTTCGAACCGCTGATCGCCGCCCGCAGCGGCCAATGGGACTGGACCCTGTCCATGGCGCAGGCGGGCATGGGCATCGCGCTGCTGCCCGAGCCCTTCATCCGGAACCCGGGAGACCTGGGACTCGACGCCCGCCCCCTGGGCCCCGATGCGCCGAGCTGGGACATCGCCCTGCTGGCGGCGGACTGGCCGATGCTCAGCCACGCGGCCCAGGCCTGGGTGGACCTGTGCCGCAAGCACATCGACGGCCCCTGGCCCCAGATGGGGGACGGCGGACCGGACTGAGGCGCGGCGCCCATGCGGAGCGCACAAACGAAATGCGGCGGGCCGGAGCGATCCGGCCCGCCGCATGGATCGCTCCCGGGAGTCAGGCCACGGCCTTTTCCTCGGTCGCGACCGAACTGCGGATCAGGTGGTCGAAGGCGGCCAGGGCGGCCTTGGCGCCTTCGCCGGCGGCGATGATGATCTGCTTGTACGGGACCGTCGTCGCGTCGCCCGCCGCGAACACGCCGGGCACCGAGGTCTGGCCACGCGCGTCGACCACGATCTCGCCGTGCTTGCTCAGTTCGACCGTGCCCTTGAGCCACTCGGTGTTCGGCACCAGGCCGATCTGGATGAACACGCCTTCCAGTTCGACGCGATGCGCGGCGCCGCTCGCGCGGTCCGTGTAGCTCAGGCCGACCACGCGCTTGCCGTCGCCGTGGATCTCGGTCGTCTGGGCCGAGGTGATGACGGTCACGTTGGCCAGGCTGCGCAGCTTGCGCTGCAGGACGTCGTCGGCCCGCAGCGCGTCGCCGAACTCGATCAGCGTGACGTGGCCCACGATGCCGGCCAGGTCGATCGCCGCCTCGACGCCGGAGTTCCCGCCGCCGATCACCGCCACGCGCTTGCCCTTGAACAGGGGGCCGTCGCAGTGCGGGCAGTAGGCCACGCCGCGGTTGCGGTATTCGTCCTCGCCGGGTACGTTGATCTGGCGCCAGCGCGCGCCCGTCGACAGGATGACGGTCTTGGCCTTCAGAACGGCGCCGCTGGCCAGTTCGACCTGGACGGACTTGCCCGGCACCAGGCGGCTGGCCCGCTGCAGGTTCATGATGTCGACCTCGTAGGCCTTGACGTGCTGTTCCAGCGCGACGCCGAACTTGGGCCCTTCGGTTTCCAGCACGGAGATGTAGTTCTCGATCGCCATGGTGTCGAGCACCTGGCCGCCGAAACGCTCGGCTACCACACCGGTGCGGATGCCCTTGCGCGCCGCATACACGGCCGCCGCGGCGCCCGCCGGGCCGCCGCCCACCACCAGCACGTCGAATTCTTCACGGGCGTTCAGGGCTTCGACCTTGGCGGCGTCGTCACCGGCGTCCAGCTTGGCCAGGAATTCCTCGACCCCGGCACGGCCCTGGTGGAACAGTTCGCCGTTCAGGAACACGGCGGGCACGGACAGGATCTCGCGTTTCTGGACTTCATCCTGGAACAGGGCGCCGTCGATCGCCACGTGGCGGATGCGCGGGTTCAGGACGGACATCGCGTTCAGCGCCTGGACCACGTCCGGGCAATTCTGGCACGACAGGGAGAAATAGGTTTCGAACGTGTAGTCGCCCGGCAGCTTGCGGACCTGCTCGGCCACGGCGTCGTCCAGCTTGGGCGGATGGCCGCCGACCTGCAGCAGGGCCAGCACCAGCGAGGTGAACTCGTGCCCCAGGGGGATGCCGGCGAAGCGCACGGCCACGTCGGTTCCGGCGCGGGCGATTTCGAACGACGGCACGCGCGCCCCGGGGGCGGCGTCCGTCAGGGTGATCTTGTCGGACAGGCTGGCGATGTCTTCCAGAAAGGCCCGCAGTTCCTGCGACGGGGCGCCATCGTCCAGCGACGCGCGTAGTTCGACGGGCAGCGTCACCCGTTCGAGGTAGGTTCCCAATTGTCCTTTGAGGCTTGCATCCAGCATGGTCTTTACCTTTCTTCAAGTGCCGCTGCGGTTCCGGCCTGTCGGGCCATCGCGCGGCGTGCGAACAGCCCCGGGCGTGCGCCGGATCGGCGCCGCCCGTGACTCGTTCCGCGGGGGGGAAACTGCCCGCCGCCGCACAGGGCGCGGACGGCGGGTCCTGCGGTCGCAGGCTTAGATCTTGCCGACCAGGTCCAGCGAGGGGGTCAGGGTCTTGGCGCCTTCTTCCCACTTGGCGGGGCAGACTTCGCCCGGGTGGGCGGCGATGTACTGGGCGGCCTTGACCTTGCGCAGCAGTTCGGACGCGTCGCGGCCGATGCCGTTGTCATGGATTTCCAGGACCTTGATTTCGCCGGCCGGGTTCACCACGAAGGTGCCGCGCAGAGCGATGCCTTCTTCTTCGATCAGCACGTCGAAGTTGCGCGACAGCGCGTGGGTGGGGTCGCCGATCATCGGGTAGTTGACCTTCTTGATGGCGTCGGACGTGTCGTGCCAGGCCTTGTGGGCGAAATGCGTGTCGGTGGACACGGAATAGACTTCCACGCCCAGCTTCTGGAATTCGGCGTAGTGGTCGGCCAGGTCTTCGAGTTCGGTCGGGCACACGAAGGTGAAGTCGGCCGGGTAGAACACGAACACGGACCACTTGCCGGCGACGGTCTGCTCGGTGACGTCGACGAACTTGCCGTTGTGATAGGCGGTGGCCTTGAAGGGCTTGATGGTGGTGTTGATCAGGGACATGAAGAAGGCTCCTTGTTCAGGGGTTCAGTGAAAGGGCCACGAGGGCAACGGAGACCAGTGTAGGCGAGCCCATATGATAAGTAAAATTGATTGTTTAAATAGAGTCGATTGTCATCGACTATCGGAATGGGGTCCTGTGTTCTGAATCGCGATTCTCGGGCGTTGTTTTATGCCGATTTTGCATCAATAAACATGCAGAAAAATCATGTAATCCGGGTATGATGCACGATCGCTGGAATATTTGCCGTAAGCCATTGATACAAAAGATATTTTAGCCTTTAACGATCCGGGGACCACCCATGCGCAAGAACCTGCCCGTCACTCAACAGGAATACGATTTTCCGGACGGTGAAACGCTGCTGTCCGCCACCGACCTCAAAGGCCGCATCACCTACGCCAACGCGGCGTTCGTGCGCGTGAGCGGCTTCGAATACACCGAACTGCTGGGCAAGGCCCACAACATCGTGCGCCACCCCGACGTGCCCCCCGAAGCCTACCAGGACCTGTGGGACACCCTGAAGCAGGGCCGCTCGTGGACCGCCGTGGTGAAGAACCGGCGCAAGGACGGGGATCACTACTGGGTGCGCGCCAACGTCGCGCCCGTCTACCACCAGGACGCGCTCAGCGGCTACCTGTCCGTCCGCACCAAGCCCAGCCGCGCGGAAATCGTCGCGGCCGAACGCGTCTTCGCGACCTTCCACGCCGGCCGGCCCGCCGCGCGCTTCCATCACGGCCTGCTGATGGACACGGGGTGGCGGCGCTGGCGCAACGGGCTGCGCACGCTGTCGCTGCGCCAGCGGCTGGCGCTGACCCTGGGCGGCCTGATCCCGCTCTGGGCCAGCGTGGCCTGGCTGGCCGGACTGCGGGACGCGGCCTGGCTGGGCGCCGCCGGCGGCGGCGCCGCGCTGGTCCTGCTGGCCGGGCTGCTCCTGGACCACCGGCTGGTGCGGCCGCTGCGCGCCATCCAGCGCCAGGCCGTCCAGGCCGCCACGGGCCAGCCCGTGGACGACTGGCGGCTGACCCGCCTGGACGAGATCGCCTCGATCCAGAAGGCCATCACGCAATCCAGCCTGAACCTGCGGTCCTTCATCGACGACGTGCACGGCCAGCTGGGCGGCCTGCGCCATGCCTCGACCGAGATCGCCCAGGGCAGCCGGCATCTCAGCGCCGAGACCGAGCAGGCGGCCGACCGCCTGGCCCAGACCGCCAGCGCCATGGAGCAGCTGGCCGGCCTGATCGAAAGCAACGCCGACCGCGCCCGGCAGGCCGTCGCCCTGGCCAAGGATTCCGGCAACGCCGCCACCCACGCGGCCGGCATCGTGGACCAGGCCGCGCAGCAGATCGAAAGCATGGACGCGGCCAGCCAGAAGATCGGCGAGATCGTGGGCGTGATCGATTCCATCGCCTTCCAGACCAACATCCTGGCCCTGAACGCCGCCGTCGAAGCCGCCCGCGCCGGCGAACAGGGCCGCGGCTTCGCCGTGGTCGCCGGGGAAGTCCGGGCCCTGGCCCAGCGGTCGGCCGGCGCCGCCAAGGAAATCGGCGGCCTGATCCGCGAAACCGTGCAGATCGCCCAGGGCGGCGTGGCCCGCACGCGCGAGGCCACCGAGGCCATGGGCCGCATCCTGGAACAGAACCGCCAGGTGGGCACGCTGATCGACCACATCCACCAGGCTGGACAGGATCAGGCCCGGGACCTGTCGCACATCCAGCAGACCTTCGTCCAGCTGGGCGACCTGACCCAGGGCAACGCCGCCATGGCCGAGGAATCCTTCACCGCCGTGCAAACACTGGACGGCCAGACCCTGAACCTGGCCAGCGCGGCCGGCGTGTTCCGGCGGGACGGGGACGCCGCCGCGCCCGCGCTGCCCCGGCCCGCGTCCTCGCCGCGCCTGGCGATGGCATCGTAGGGACGCGCGGCGGAGGCGCCCGGGGCGCCTCCGCCCTTCATGCGAGCCGGCGGCGCATGCGGTCAGGCATCCAGCAGCGCCTGGTAGTGCTTGCGCGCCCGCAGGTACAGATCCAGGGAAGCGGACAGGCACGCCTTCCAGGGCCGCGGCCAGCATGGTCAGATGGCCTTCGAACCCGGCGCAGGCCTTGGCGGCGTCCTCGTCGCCGGGCAGGCGCACCGTCAGCGTCAGCCGTGTGCCATCCGCCTCCTCGGCCAGCTCCCAGCGGATGGGCCGTTCGGGCTGCCGGCCGCTGCTCCAGGAATATTCCAGGACCCGCCGTGGCTCCAGCGCCGTGACGGCGCTGTCGATCACGATGCCGCTGTCGGCGAAATCGATGCGCACGGCCCCGCCCTGCCGCAGTTCGATCGTGCCGGGCGCCAGCCATTGGGCCAGATGCCGGGGCTCCGTCAGCATGGCCCAGACCGCGGCCGGCGCCTGGCCGTAGCGCCGTTCCAGCCGGCCCTGGAACCCCCGATCCAGCCGCTGGATCGTGCCGGGGTGGAAATCATCATCGCTCATCCGAAAACCTCTCTGGGTCGTTACGACAGGGCGCGCCCGCGCCCGTCAGGGTCGCCGGCCGCCGGCCCGAAACCCGCATCATCGTCCAGGCGGGGTGCCGGATTCCCGAATGCCCATGCCCGCCCTGGGGTCGTATGCTGTGCGGGAACGGCGCACCGGACCCCGGACGCGGCCCCGCCGCGCCCCGTTTCCCGGAGGATCCCCCCCTTGCCACCGACACGCCCCATCCGCGGACGCCTTGCGCGTCTCCTGCCCCCCGCCCTGCTGGCCCTGTGCTGCGCCGGGCCGGCGCACGCCGCGCACATCCTGGTGGACGCGGGCCATGGACCGGAGCACCCTGGCGCGACAGGCGCCAGCGGCCGCGCGGAATACCTGTACAACCGGGACCTGGCCGCCGCTCTCGCCCGCGCGCTCGCGGCGCTGGGCGACCGGACGACCCGGGTCGAGGGCATCGGCGCGGACATCCCGCCGGCCCGGCGCGCGGCGGGCGCGCCGGACGCCGACCTGCTGGTGTCGATCCATCATGATTCGGCGCAGGCCCGTTACCTCGCGGCGGGCCGCCGCTCCGAATTCGCCGGCTATTCGATTTTCGTCTCGGCATTGAACCCGCACCCCGCGCGCAGCCTGCGGTGCGCGCAGGAGATCGGCTCACGCTTGCAAGCAGCAGGCGAGCGCCCGTCCGGATACCACGCCGAACCGGTCGCGGGCGAAAACCACCCGCTCCTCGACCGCCGCCTGGGGGTCCACCGCTACGATGGGCTGGCGGTGCTGCGGACGGCGCCCATGCCCGCCGTCCTGGTGGAGGCGGGGGTGATCGTGAATCCCCGGGAAGAAGCACGGCTCGGGAGGCCGGACGTCATTGCGCGGCTGGCGGGGGCGATTGCGCGGGGGACGCATGCTTGCCTGGAAGATACGCGCGCCGGACCGCCCGACATGTAACAAGCCTCGGCCGCCCCTTGAAACCCCAGGAATCGTCCTTATAATTAGCACTCGATGAGGTTGAGTGCTAACAACGCCTCGCCTCCGCACCCTTCAATTTCTACGTACAGGAGTTCCTCCATGGCACTGCGTCCTTTGCACGATCGCGTGATCGTCAAGCGTCTGGACAACGAGCGCACCACCGCCTCGGGTATCGTCATCCCTGACAGCGCGGCTGAAAAGCCCGATCAGGGCGAAGTCCTGGCCGTCGGCCCCGGCAAGAAGACCGAGGACGGCAAAGTGATCCCGGTCGACCTGAAGGTCGGCGACAAGGTCCTGTTCGGCAAGTACGCCGGCCAGTCCGTCAAGGTCGATGGCGAGGAAGTGCTCGTCATCCGCGAGGAAGAAGTCCTCGCCGTGATCCAGTAAGCCACCTCACCGTTCAATCCCAAGGAATTTCAACATGGCTGCAAAGCAAGTTTATTTCGGTGACGATGCCCGCACCCGCATCGTCCGCGGCGTCAACATCCTCGCCAACGCCGTCAAGACCACGATGGGTCCCAAGGGCCGCAACGTGGTGCTGGACCGCTCCTTCGGCGCCCCCACCGTCACCAAGGACGGCGTCTCCGTCGCCAAGGAAATCGAGCTGAAGGACAAGTTCGAGAACATCGGCGCCCAGCTGGTCAAGGAAGTCGCCTCCAAGACCTCCGACAACGCCGGCGACGGCACCACCACCGCCACCGTGCTGGCCCAGGCCATCGTCGAGGAAGGCCTGAAGTACGTGGCCGCCGGCATCAGCCCCATGGACCTGAAGCGCGGCATCGACAAGGCCGTGGTCGCCGCCGTGGACGAGCTGCACAAGCTGTCCAAGCCCTGCACCACCAGCAAGGCCATCGCCCAGGTCGGCTCGATCTCGGCCAACAGCGACACCTCCGTCGGTGAAATCATCGCCAACGCGATGGACAAGGTCGGCAAGGAAGGCGTCATCACCGTCGAGGACGGCAAGTCCCTGGAAAACGAACTCGACGTCGTCGAAGGCATGCAGTTCGACCGCGGCTACCTGTCGCCCTACTTCATCAACAACCCCGACAAGCAAGTCGCCGTGCTGGACGACCCGTTCGTCCTGATCTTCGACAAGAAGATCAGCAACATCCGCGACCTGCTGCCGGTGCTGGAACAAGTCGCCAAGTCCAGCCGTCCGCTGCTGATCGTGGCCGAGGACGTCGAGGGCGAAGCCCTGGCCACCCTGGTCGTGAACAACATTCGCGGCATCCTGAAGACCACCGCCGTCAAGGCCCCGGGCTTCGGCGACCGTCGCAAGGCCATGCTGGAAGACATCGCCATCCTGACGGGCGGCACGGTGATCTCCGAGGAAACCGGCCTGTCGCTGGAAAAGGCGACCCTGGCCGAACTGGGCCAGGCCAAGCGCATCGAAGTGGCCAAGGAAAACACCACCATCATCGACGGCGCCGGCGATGCCAAGAACATCGAAGCCCGCGTCAAGCAGATCCGCGCGCAGATCGAGGAAGCCACCTCGGACTACGACCGTGAAAAGCTGCAGGAACGTGTCGCCAAGCTGGCTGGCGGCGTGGCCGTCATCCGCGTCGGCGCCGCCACCGAAGTCGAAATGAAGGAAAAGAAGGCCCGCGTCGAAGACGCCCTGCACGCCACGCGTGCGGCCGTCGAGGAAGGCATCGTCCCGGGCGGCGGCGTCGCGCTGATCCGCGCCAAGGCCGCCGTGGCCAAGGTCAAGGGCGACAACGCCGACCAGGCCGCCGGCATCAAGCTGGTCCTGCGCGCCATCGAAGCCCCGCTGCGCACCATCGTCAGCAATGCCGGCGACGAAGCCAGCGTGATCGTCAACGCCGTTGAAAAGGGCGAAGGCAACTACGGCTACAACGCCGCCACCGGCGAGTACGGCGATCTGGTCGAACAGGGCGTGATCGACCCGACCAAGGTCACCCGCACCGCGCTGCAAAACGCCGCCTCGGTCGCCAGCCTGCTGCTGACCACCGAAGCCGCCGTGGCCGAAATCGTCGAAGACAAGCCCGCCGCGCCGATGCCCGACATGGGCGGCATGGGTGGTATGGGCGGCATGGGCGGCTTCTGAGCCCCTGCCCTTCCCGGTCCGGCGCCTCGTGCGCCGGACCGGGACCCGGCTCCACCTCGCAGCTTGCACGCTGCTCGGACTCGTCAGGCACGAAATAGTCCGAAGGGACTATTTCGTGTCCTGCCTCATCCCCGTCACGGTTCGCCATGGCGGGGATTTTTTTCGTCTTCCGGCAGACTCCCCATCAAAAAATATCGATCGAGATGGAGGCAAACACCGCCTCTCGAGTGCGGCGATCGCGCGGCAAGGCGCCCCCATCCATTACAATGCCCGCACCACCCGGATCGGCCCCCTCATGACCCAGCCCTCCCCCTACAAAAGCACCGGCGGACTGCTGCGCATCGCGCGCGCGCTGGGCTATTCGCTGCGGGGACTGGGCGCGGCGTGGCGCCACGAGGCCGCGTTCCGCCAGGAAACCGTGCTGGCCGCGATCCTGATCCCGCTGGGACTGTGGCTGGGCGACACCGCCATCGAACGGCTGCTGCTGGCCGGCGCGCCGGTGCTGGTGCTGGCGGTGGAACTGATCAATTCCGCGATCGAGGCGCTGGCCGACGCGATCAGCACGGAACATCACCCCCTGCTGGGGCGCGCCAAGGACATCGGCAGCGCCGCGGTGCTGCTGGCGCTGCTGCTGGCGGGCGCCGCCTGGGCGGCGGTGCTGGTCCCGCGCTGGTGGCCGTCATGAACGCATGAACGCGCACGCGGCGCGCCATGCGCGGCCGCCAGCCAAGCCCCCCTACCCCGAACCCACACGACACCTCACCCGCCATCATGACTTTCACCGACAAGCTGAACCGCGCCTGGGCCGCCCAGGATTCCCTGCTGATGGTGGGCCTGGACCCGGACCCGCGGCGCTTTCCCAGGGAACTGGCAGGCCGCCCGGACGCGGTCGCCGAGTTCTGCCTGCGCATCGTCGAGGCCACCGCGCCCTATGCCTGCGGCTTCAAACCGCAGATCGCGTATTTCGCCGCGCTCGGGGCCGAGGACCAGTTGCAGGACATCTGCCGGACGATCCGCGAACGGCATCCCGACCTGCCCATCGTGCTGGACGCCAAGCGCGGCGACATCGGCAGCACGGCCGAACAATACGCCCGCGAAGCCTTCGAGCGCTACGGCGCCGACGCGGTGACGGTCAATCCCTACATGGGACGCGACTCCGTGCAGCCCTACATCGACTACGGCGACCGCGGCGTCATCATCCTGTGCCGCACGTCCAATGTCGGCGGCGCCGATCTCCAGGACATGCGGCTGGCCAACGGCACGCCGCTGTACCTGCACGTCGCCGACCAGGTGGCCCGCGTCTGGAACACCAACGGACAATGCGCCCTGGTGGTGGGCGCGACCTTCCCGGAAGAGATCGACCAGGTGCGCCGCCGGGTGGGGGACATGCCCCTGCTGATCCCCGGCATCGGCGTCCAGGGCGGCGACATCCCCGCCACGGTACGGGCGGGCCGCACGGCGGCGGGTACGGGCATGATGATCAATTCGTCCCGCGCCATCCTGTACGCCAGCGCCGACGAGGATTGGGAGCAGGCTGCCGCCAAGACGGCGCGCGCCACGCGCAGCGCCATCCGCGCGGCGCTGCAAGGCTGACCGGCTCGGCACGCGGCCGGCCGCCCGCGACGGCAGCCGGACCGGTTCATCAAAGGACGCTCATGGCTCTCGACTATCACTGGCTCTACGACACGGTCCGCGCACGATTCGAATCCGACGCGGCCCTGGAAGCCTTTCTGCCCCGGACGCTGACGCCCGAGGCATTGAAGCGCCAGGGCGACGACCGCTATCTTTCGGCGATGGCCCGGCGGGTCTTTCACGCGGGCGTGCAGCACACGATGGTCGACGCCAAATGGCCCGAGTTCGAGAAGGCCTTCCAGGGATTCGACCCCGAGGCCATGGCGCAGCTCGGCCCGGTTCAAATCGAAGCGCACATGCAAAACGACCGGATCATCCGCGACCGCGCCAAGATCAGCAGCATCCCGGAAAACGCCCGCTTCATCCTGGACATCCGCCGGGAACGGGGCGCCGGTTTCGGCGCGTTCCTGGCCGACTGGCCGGACACCGACACCATCGGCCTGTGGCGCCTGCTGGCCAAGCGGGGCGCGCGCCTGGGCGGACGCTCGGCCGCCGGCTTCCTGCGCCTGGCCGGCAAGGACACGTTCCTGCTGACCAGCGACGTGGTGGCGCGCCTGAAGGCCGCCGGCGTCATCGACCGCGAGCCCACCAGCCAGCGCGATCTGCTGGCCGTGCAGGATGCCTTCAACGCATTGCGGCGGGACTCGGGCCGGCCGCTGTGCCAGCTGTCGTCCCTGATGGCCCTGAGCATCAATCCGATGTTCTGAGGCGGGCGCGGTCATCCGCCCGGCCTTCCCTAGATATCAAGCACCAGCGTGGGGCCCGCGCAATCCGCAACACAGACGCAGACCTCGCGCTCGCGCTCCCGTGGCGTCAGCACCCGATCGTGGTGGATGGGCGGCCCTTCGCTCCAGGGGGTGCGGCATGCGCCACAAATGCCGCCCCCGCACGACACAATGATGTCGGCATCCATGGATTCCAGGGTGGCCAGCAGGCCGATTTCGGGCAATACGTCCTGTTCACGACCACTTTTGGCCAAGACGACACGATACGGCTTGACGTTCGGATCCGGCGTATGGGCAGGCGCAACAAAGCGCTCGATGTGCTTGCGATCTTCGGGCCAATCAGCGACCAGAGCCTCGACGGCATCCAGCATGCCGGCGGGCCCGCAGCAGAAGACTTTGGCGGTATCGCCATATTGTCTGATAAGGGTTCCCAGGTCGGGAGGAGCCACCCGTTGCGTATCGTACAGATGCACACGCCCCGCGGAGAGCGCCGGCTGGAGCATGTCGCCCAGGCTGGGCGGCCCCATGCTGGCCCAATGCAGCACGTAGTTATTCCTGCCCTGGCGCTCCAGCGTGCGGATGGCCGAGACAAAAGGCGTAATACCAATGCCGCCGGCAATAAAGACATTCATCGCTGAATCGGCGAATTCCAGCCCGCTCCTGGGCACCGAGACACCAATGGTCTGGCCCGGCTGCAGGGTTTCGTGAATATAGCGGGACCCACCCCGGCCATTCGCTTCTTTTTTCACGGCAACGATATACCGCCGATCGTCTTCGGGGTCATTGCACAGCGAATAGGTGCGCACCAGGCCCCCGTCCAAGTGCAGATCGATATGCGCTCCGGGCCGGAAAGCGGGCAATCGCCAACCATCCTGATCAGCCAACAGCAGCCGTTTCACACCGGGAACCGGCTCGTCAAGCGCCTGAACGAGCAACTGGAGATGTTTGATGGGAGACGCCATGTCACGCCTCCCGCACAATGTCGCCCACGCGGATCGTGCCGCCTTGCAGGATTTTGCAATTGAGCCCGGCCCGATTGATCATGGGATCAAACACGGCCTTGTCCAGGATTTCCTCGATATGCCGGCACGGCGTGGACAGGCGCGTAGCCTCCAGCAACGCCCCACCCAGCCAGAATCGCCGTCCGACCAGATGATTCAGAGGGACACCCTGAACGGTGACATTGCGGCGATGTTCTTGCGGCAGCATTTCGATGCCGGCATCCCGCTGCAACGCCTCAAGCGTTTCAATCTCGAACAACGTGATCTGGCGTCCCTCCTCTGGTTTATGCGAATAGAACCCCTGCTCGTGGCCGAGGAGGTAGCGGTCGCCGACAATACCCCTGCCGGCCACCAGGGTGAGCTCCTGGAACGATTCCATGGGCAAAAAGGCACGCGGCGTGATGTGCAGATGCCGGATGACCCCCGTCCAGGCAGGAACGACCCTATGCTCCTGCGCGGGCTGACTGACAACGGTGCTCATATGAATATCCTTGATGTTGAGACGCTTGCCACAAGGCGGGTGCTTGGTTTCACCCCGCCAAGGCTCGATCCAGAAAGTCCAATCGGTCCTGGCCCCAGAAGACCTCCCCTGCCAGCACATAGCTGGGCGAGCCAAACACGCCAGCCGATACCGCTTCATCCGTGTAACGCCGATACTGTCGCTCCGCCTCAGGCTGTGCCGCACGCTGCATCATGGCAGGCCCAGGCAGCCCCAGCCGGGCGGCCACGCCCAACAGCACATCGGCCTGAGCAATATCCTGTTCGTGACACCATTGCGCAGCCAGGATTTCCTTGTGCAGCCGGGCCACGGGATACCCCAGCAGCTCAGCTGCGATCAGGAACCTTGAGGCCAGCGAGGCATCCGGACACATATACCGGGGCGTCACGTTGATCTGCATGCCCAGTAACGGCATCCAGCGCCGCAATTCCTGCTCGCGGTAATCCTGACGCTGCACTGAACGCCGGGACAAGGGGATGCCTCCGGTGCGCGCATAGACATCCAGCAAATCCACAGGCTTGTAGTTCACCTGGACATCCTGGCGCTGGGCCAGCAGCGCCAGTCGATCCGCTCCCAGCAAGGCCCAGTCGGAATTCAACCAGAAGTAATAATCAAGCTGCTTCATACTGACGCCCTTCGAGGACGGGGGCCTGCGAACGCATCCGCCAGGCACACACGCCAGCAATCGCACCCAGGCTGAGCAGGTACCACACCACATAGCGCGGACTGCCGTCGCCCAGGGCCAACAACCAGGTGGCCACCAGGGGAGCCAGCCCGCCGCCAATCGCCCCGGAGATCTGTACAGCAAGGGAAATGCCGCTATAGCGGACCTCGGGCGGGAACTGACTTGAAAACAGGCTGCCTTCGGGGCCGTAGAGCATGGCATAAACGCAGCCAATGGCCAGCACCATGCCCAGGGTGATCATGCCGAATTCACGCGCCGCCAGCAGATCGAAAAACACATTGCCGACGATCAGCACGCCGATGGCTCCGAGCATAAAAACGTATTTGTGTCCGATGCGATCACCCAGCATGCCGCACAAAGGCATGGTAAAGAACGAGACTGCGGCCCCCCACATGATGGCATCGAGCACTGTGATTTTCGGAATCCCCAATGTCCCGGTGGCATAGGCCAGGGCAAATGTCACGACGGTATAAAACCAGGTGACTTCACCCAGACGGGCACCGATCACCAGCAAAACGCTGCGAGGATGCTTGGTGAGCACCGTGCGCAAGGGCACTTCGATTTTCTTGCCGGCGGATTGCATGGCTTCGAAATCGGGCGATTCAGCCACGCGAATGCGAATGAACCAGCCCACCAGCAGCAGCACCACACTGGCCAGAAACGGCAGCCGCCAACCCCAACTGAGCATCTGTTCTTCGGGCAATGCCGCAACGGCGGCCATGGCAAAAGACGATAGCAGCAGACCCGGCGCCACCCCGGCCTGGGGCAGACTGCCGAAAAAGCCTTTCTTGCCCTCGGGAGCGTGTTCAACCGCCATCAGCACGGCGCCCCCCCACTCGCCACCGACCGCCACACCCTGCAGGAAACGCAGGATGACCAACAGAATGGCAGCCCAATAACCAATGCTGTCGTAGGACGGAATCAGCCCGATCAGAATGGTGGGCACCCCCATCATCACCAGGGTGATGAGCAACATGGACTTGCGTCCGACACGATCTCCGAAATGTCCGAACACGATCCCGCCCAGCGGGCGGGCGAAAAAGCCCACCGAATAGGTGGCAAACGCCGCCAGTGTGCCCATCAGGGGATCAAACGCCGGAAAAAATATCTTATTGAAGATCAGGGCGGCGGCTGTCCCATACAGAAAAAAGTCATACCACTCGATGGTGGTCCCGAGCATGCTGGCTACACCAGCAGTCACATAGTGCTTCGATGACCCAGACCCGTGCGGCCTACCCGGGGATTGTTGGTTTTTCATGCGCATGTCTCCCTGCCGGCATTGGCCAGCATGTGTTTTGATCATTTTTCATGCCGGGGCGTCAGGCCCCGTTCAGATGGGTACTTCCAGTCAGGCGGCGGCTCGGTCGATCTGGCGGCACCAGTAGTCGAACGTGCCCTTGACGATCGAAGGCTTGAGCAGATAGTCGTGAGCCTCCTGCGCCAGATGGTCCGGCACGGGGGTCAGCTCACCGTAGACGCGAGCACGGGTCTGCATGCGGGCCGCGCGCTCCAGGTAGACCGACAGGTAGGTGGCTTCGGCCATGGTGCCGCCCGTCGTCAGATAGCCATGATGCGCCAGGATGATGGAACGCTTGCCGCCGAGCGCCTCGGAAATCAGCACGCCCTCCTGGTCGGCGATGGGCACCCCGGGCCAGTCAGCCAAAAACGCGCAGTCATTGTGAAAAGGTGTCATGTCCATTTGCGCCACCACCAGGGGCTGGCGTGCGGCCACCAGCGCGCTGACCCACGGAGAATGCGTATGGATGATGGCATTGACATCCGGCCGGCTCTTGTAGACCCATAGGTGAAAGCGGGTCGCCGGATTGGCCATGCCCTGCCCCGACAGGGTTTCCAGGTCAGCGCCGACCTCGATAAAGTCATTGGGCGTGGCCTCGTCAAACCCTAACCCAAAGCGCAAAGTCCAGTAGGCCCCCGGGGTGTCGGAGCGCGCACTGATCTGCCCAGCCAGCCCGGCCTCCTGGCCGGTTGCGGCCAGGATCCGACAGGCATAGGCCAAGTCTTCCTGGAGGGTTCGCTGAACGGGGTGAAGATGTTCGCGCATTTCTTGTGTAGCGCGTTGATCAAAATACGATTTTTCCCTAAGCACTGCCGTCATGATTCGTCCCCGTAGTGTGATTAATTGACATGAATCATTCTAGGGACGGGGCCGTTCCAAGACCATGAACCCCAAGTCATACCAGCTATGCCAATACCTGCTATGCCATTGTGGAAATAGCCTTGGCCATGTTCAGCAACTGCCGCGCCAAGCTGCCGGCGGCGATATCGTGGCGCACGATGGCGACCACCAGGCGTTGCAGTCCAGGCGCCTGCAAAGGAACCTTGACCAGGCCATAGTCTCGCAACAGTGGCGCCGGAATATTGGCCGGCAGCACACAAGCGCCGATACCCGTGGCGCTGAGCTGCAGCATGGCATCCACCGTTTCCGCCACCACGGTCACGCGCTCATCCAGTCCAGCGCTTTTCAGCATGCGCCGCAAGGCATAGTTCTCTGGAAAGCCCACCAGCATCAACGACGAACGAGCGAGGTCCACAGGCACCTGATCAGGCAGATCCTGCGCGCGCGCAATGAGACACATCTCGTCCATGAACAGCGGGGTCGATTCCAGCCTGTCGCTGGCCACGGCCGAGTCATAGACCAGGCCGATGTCAGCCTTGCCCTTTTCCACCAGTTCAACGACTTCGGGGGAACTGCGCGCCAGAACCGTCAGGTTGACCTGGGAATGCTTGCCGACAAAGCGCGACAGCAGGTCAGACACAAAGTAATAGCCGACGGTATGGATAATGGCGATGCTCAAGTTGCCTTGCGTCAGGCCTTCCCTGTCGCGCAGTTGCACCAGCATGTCATCGATCGCCGTATAGGCCGGCAAGGCGGCCTCGGCCAGCTTACGGCCGGCCTCGGTCAGCTCCATGCCCCTGCCAGTGCGCAGAAACAGCGGTTTTCCCAGATGGGCTTCCAGGGACGCCAGCTTGCGGCTCAGGCCCGATTGGCTCAAGCCCAGGTCTTCGGCTGCACGCGACAGCGAAGACAATTCCGCGATCTTCAGAAAATACCGGATGGGCCGGTCCAGACAATCCATGGCATGAGCCTTCTTATGACGACCTGTACACTGCGGGGCCCGCACCCGCGCCAGAGACAATCACGATCCAACGAAGCCCCCGAGCTTACTGCGAAACGGGTCAACCAGCCCCCTATTCTTCCCGCCCGGCCTGGCTTGAAGAATCCCGATCACGATTCGCTGACGGGGATTCTTGTGGTGTCCAACCACATTTTCCCCCATGGACATTTCCATGCCGCGACGCACCGGCATGGGCCTGCCCTGACTATCCTGTTCATCGGGAGCCCGTGTCAGCCGCTCATCAAAAATACAGGTCACGCGATGCGATTGGAAGGGTGATCACTGTTGTAAAAACAAACAGCACTTGATACGCTTGACGCCATGGAACGGCATGACAGCCAAACTCATCGTCAACCAAAAATCCTTTGATGAAACCGGCGGCATCATCCAAATGACCGTCTGGTCCGTCCCAGAACCTGTCCCGCCTTCGACGCGCGGATTCAAGTACCGGCTGGTCTATGCACGGAACGGCCGTCGCCTGGTTGGATTCGACAACGAACGCGGCAAGGGTGACCACATGCACCTGGGGCAAGCGGAACTGCACTATCCATTCACGACAATCGACCAGCTCATCAAGGACTTCATCACGGAAGTAGAAATCATCAGAGGTCCCCCATGACGACACCCAGAACACTGACGATTACCATCGACTCGGACTGGAAGACCGTGCTGCGGACCGCTGGGCACAAAGCGGCCATCGGCCTTGCGACGGGCCAACCGCAAGGCGAAACCTTGAACTTCGAGACCCCTGCCGTCTTTTTTGCGTACCTGAACGGGCGGCGCTGGCTGCTGCTGCGCGATCTGCTGGGCCAGGGAACCGTCGGGGTTCGGGAACTGGCGCGCAAAGTAGGCCGCGACGTAAAAGGCGTCCATACCGACACCCAGATCCTGGTCGATATCGGCCTGCTGGAAAAGGACGCCAAGGGTGCGCTGCGCTGCCCCTACGACCGCATCCATATCGACATGGTCATGCAGGCCGCAGCCTGACCCGGGCTCAGGCCTTCCCCAGTTCCACCAGCGCCGCCTGCAGGGCGCGGCGCACCGCCGCGGCGCGCACGGCCTCGCGGTCGCCCTCGAAGACCTGGGTGATCGCCCGGGTGACGATCCCGGGGCCGGCGCGGCGCGCGATGCCGAAGCACACCATGCCGACCGGCTTGCCGGGCGTGGCGCCGCCGGGCCCCGCGATGCCGGTGGTGGACAGCGCCAGATGGGCCTGGGGCACCGCCGCCAGCACGCCGCCGGCCATTTCCATGGCGGTTTCCTCGCTGACGGCGCCGAAGCGTTCCAGGGTATCGGACGACACCCGCAGCTGTTCGATCTTGGCGGCGTTGCTGTAGGTGACGAAGCCGCGCTCGAACCACAGGCTGGAGCCGGGGCAGGACGTGATGGCGCCCGCCAGCAGCCCGCCGGTGCAGGATTCCGCCGTGGCGCACAGCCAGCCGGCGGCTCGCAGGGCGGCGCCCACCTCGCCCGCCAGCGCGCGCATTTCGCGTTCGTTCATGACAATACCCCCAGGCGGACGAGCAGCGCCCCCGCCAGCAAGGCATACAGGGCCGCGACGATGTCGTCGATCATGACCCCGAAGCCGTTCTTGAAGCGCCGGTCGAGCAGGCCCACCGGCGGCGGTTTGACGATGTCGAAGAACCGGAACAGCGCCACCGACGCGGCCTGGGACCAGAAGTCGTGCGGCATCAGCCACAGCACCAGCCAGATGGCGACGATCTCGTCCCAGTTGATGCCGCCGTGGTCCGGCACGCCCAGGGCGTCGCCGCAGCGCTGGGCGGCCCAGCAGCCGATCCCGAAGGACAGCAGCAGGACCAGGACCATCCAGCCGTCCGCCAGGTCGCGCAGCAGGATGGCCCATAGCAGCCAGCCGGCCAGCGTGCCCCAGGTGCCCGGAGCCGGGTGGATCAGCCCCGACCCCAGGCCGAAGGCCAGGATCCTTTCGGGGCGGGAGAAGACCCAGGCGGCGGACGGTCGGAGGATGGGCCGGGCGGGGCCGGAATCCTTCGGGAGGTCCCGGCCCGTCATGCGATATCCCCGCACGGCTCGGTGAAATGGTCGAAGCCCCGGCGCGTCACCGGCACGGCCTGCCCCGCGCCGTCCAGCACGCGCACGCCCTGGCCGCGCACCAGCGTGCCCACCCTGGACACCGGCACGCCCAGCTGGCGTCCCAGCGCCTCGATCTGCTCGCGCCACAAGGGCCGGGCGGTGAAGCACAGTTCATAGGCGTCCCCGCCGGACAGCATGGCCTCGCGGCGCAGGGACTCGTCCAGGCCGGCCAGCGCCGGATGCGCCGGCAAGGCGTCCAGCCACAGTTCGGCGCCGCAATGGCTGGCCTGGAGGATGTGGCCGAAGTCCTGCAGCAGGCCGTCGGAGATGTCGATGGCCGCATGGGCCACGCCGGCCAGGTATCGGCCCAGCTTCAGGCGAGGCACGGGACGGTCCAGCGCGGATCGCGTGGCCCGCAGGCGTTCGGGGTCCGGGGGCAGCCGGCCCAGCACCAGGCGCAGGGCCAGGTCGGCCGCGCCCAGCGTGCCGGACACCCAGACGTCGTCGCCGACGCGGGCCGCGTCGCGGCGCAGGGCGTGCGAACGGCGGACCTCGCCCAGCACGGTGATGCTGAGCACCACCGCATCGCCGCGGGTGGTGTCCCCCCCCACCAGCGGGCAGTGGGCTTCGCGGGCCAGGGCATGGAAGCCTTCGGAAAAAGCCGCCAGCCAGGCATGGTCGACGGCGGGCAGCGACAGGGCCAGCGTGCAGGCCAGGGGGCGGGCGCCCATGGCGGCCAGGTCGGACAGGTTGACGGCCAGGGCCTTGTGGCCCAGGGATCCGGGATCGGTACCGGGCAGGAAATGCCGGCCCTCGACCAGCATGTCGGTGCTGACGGCCAGTTCGCAGCCCGGGGACAGGGGCATCAGGGCGCAGTCGTCTCCCACGCCCAGCATCCGGTCGGGCGACGGCCGCTTGAAATAGCGCGCGATCAGGTCGAATTCGCCATCCGCCTGCATAAGCCCGCCCCGCGCCGCATCAGCGGCGCGCCGTCGCCTGGACCTCGGGCGCGCGGACTTCGGCCGCGAGCTTGTCGAGCACGCCATTGACGAAACGATAGCCGTCCGTGCCGCCGAACGACTTGGCGAGCTCGACGGCCTCGTTGATGGCCACGCGATAGGGGACTTCGACGTGCTGGACGAGTTCGAAGCTGCCGATCAGCAGCACGGCGTGCTCGATGGGGGAAAGTTCCGCCAGCGGCCGGTCGATGTAGGGCACGAACCGTTCGCGCAGCGCGGCGGCCTGGGTGGCCGCCCCCTGCAGCAGGGTCTGGTACCACTGGGCGTCGGCCTGGTCGAAGTCCTCGCCGTCGCGCACGTGGGCGTCGATCTCGCCGAGCTCGGCCAGGTCGGCGCCGCCGCGCAGCAGCCAGGCGTACACCCCCTGCAGCGCGAATTCGCGCGCCAGGCGGCGCGCGCTACGGGCATTGGCGCGGCCGGCGCGCGCGGGCTTGGATTCAGTCATCCACGTCCTCTTCGTCGTCTTCGTCGTCGAAGTCGTCGTCCTCGTCCTCGTCGTCCTCGGCTTCCGGTTCCAGGGCCGCCACCAGGTTGGCCATTTCGACGGCGGCGCGGGCGCAGTCGCGGCCCTTGTCGGCCGCGCGGGCCTGGGCCTGCTCGTCGGTGTCGGTGGTCAGCACGCCGTTGGCGACCGGGATGCCGGTCTCCAGCGCGATCCGGCTGATGGCCGACGCCGATTCGTTGCTGACGATCTCGAAGTGATAGGTTTCGCCGCGGATCACGGCGCCCAGGGCGATCAGGGCGTCGAATTCGAAGGTTTCCGCCATCTGGGCCAGGGTCACGCCCAGTTCCAGCGCGCCGGGCACGGACACCACCATGACGTCGCGCTCGTCCACGCCCAGGGCGGCCAGTTCGTCCAGGCAGGTCTGCAGTTCGGCCGTGCCGATTTCCTCGTTGAACCGAGCACGCACGATGCCGATATGCAGGCCTTCCCCGTTCATGTCGGGGGTCATCACGTAGGGGTTCATAGTCGCGATTCCTTGATCAGGTCGCGGCGTCGGATACGCCGGGTTCGTTATGGTAACCCGTAATGGTCAGGGAGAACCCTGCCATGCTGGGCATTTTGCGCGGCCGCGCCAGCAGCCGGGCCTGGCCCACGCCGAGGTCGCGCAGGATCTGCGCGCCGATGCCGAACGTGCGCAGGCCGTGGCGCTCGCCGTCGACGACCGGCCGCGCGGCCTGGGCGTCGCCGCCGCTGCGGGCCCAGGCGTCGAACTGCGCGAACAGCAGGTCGGCGCCGCCATGGCAGTTCAGCAGCACCAGCACGCCGCTGGGCGCCTGCGCGATGGCCTGCAGGGCCTGGGGGATGGTCCAGCTGTGGCGGGTGGCGCCTTCGCACAGCAGGTCCAGCACGCTGGCCGGTTCATGCACGCGCACCAGGGCTTCCTGGTCGGGATGGATGTCGCCGTGCACCAGCGCCAGGTGCGGCGCATTGGAGGCGCGGTCCCGGTAGGCCACCGCCTGGAACGACCCCCAGGGCGTCGCCACCGGGCGCTCGACCAGGCGCTCGATCATGGATTCGTGTTCGCTGCGGTACTGGATCAGGTCGGCGATGGTGCCGATCTTCAGCCCGTGTTCCCTGGCGAAGAGCACCAGGTCCGGCAGGCGCGCCATGGTGCCGTCGGGCTTGAGGATCTCGCAGATCACGGCGGCCGGGGTCAGGCCCGCCATGGCGGTCAGGTCGCAGCCGGCCTCGGTGTGGCCGGCGCGCACCAGCACGCCGCCCTGGACGGCGCGCACGGGAAAGATGTGGCCCGGCTGGACAAGATCGGCCGGCCGGGCGTCGCGCGCCACGGCCGCCTGGATGGTGCGGGCGCGGTCGGCGGCGGAAATACCGGTCCCCACGCCTTCGGCGGCCTCGATGGAAACCGTGAAATTGGTGCCGTAGCGGGTGCCGTTCTGGTTGGACATCATCGACAGCTGCAATTGTTCGCAGCGTTCGTGCGTCAGCGTCAGGCAGACCAGTCCGCGCGCGTGGGTCACCATGAAGTTGATCGCGTCGGGCGTGACGAAATCGGCCGCCAGGACCAGGTCGCCCTCGTTCTCGCGGTCTTCCTCGTCCACCAGGATGACCATGTGGCCGGCCCGCAGCTCGTTCACGATCTCCTGGACCGGGGAAATGTCGAAGGACGGCTCGATCGAAGCCGCGCCGGATGCCATGTTCATGCCATGCCTGCCAAATTGAAAATGAATGCGGCCATTTTAGTCCTTGGCGGCCCAGTGTCCTGCTTGGTTAGTTCGTGCATTCAGATTCGGATGCATGGGCTTGTCAGACAAGGCGCAAACCGCAGCGATAGCCAGTGCTATCGCGAGGATTTGCAACGCGGTATGGCGAGCCCAGGCGCCGAAGATGAGTATTTGAATTAGCCAAACAGGACACTAATGCCCGCCCAGCAGGGCGTCGGCGAATTCCGCCGCGACGAAAGGCTGTAGGTCCTGCATGCCCTCGCCCACGCCGATCCAGTACACGGGCACGGGCCGCACCCCCTGGCTGCCGGCCGCCACCGCCGCCAGCGTCCCGCCCTTGGCCGTGCCGTCGAGCTTGGTGACGACCAGGCCGGTCAGGCCCAGCGCGGCGTCGAAGGCGCGGATCTGCGCCAGCGCGTTCTGGCCGGTGTTGCCGTCCACCACCAGCAGGACCTCGTGGGGCGCCGCCGCGTCGGCCTTGCCGATGACGCGCTTGATCTTCTTGAGCTCTTCCATCAGGTGCAGCTGGGTCGGCAGCCGGCCCGCCGTGTCGACCAGCACCACGTCCGCCGACCGCGCGCGCCCGGCGTTGACCGCGTCGAACGCCACGGCCGCCGGATCGCCGCCTTCCTGGGCGATGACGGTGACGCCGTTGCGCGCGCCCCAGGCCACCAGCTGTTCGCGGGCCGCCGCGCGGAAGGTGTCGCCGGCGGCCAGCAGCACCGAGGCCTTGCGTTCCCGCAGGGCATGGGCCAGCTTGCCGATGGACGTGGTCTTGCCCGCCCCGTTGACGCCCGCGATCATGACCACCATGGGCGCGGCCTCGCCCACGACGAAGGGCTTTTCCAGGACCTTCAGGTGCTCGGCCAGGATGTCGCGCAGCGCGGCGCGCACGGCCTCGGACTGCTCGATGCGCTGGCGCTTCACGCGCGCGCGCAGTTCCGCCAGCAGCTTTTCCGTGGCCTCGACCCCGGCGTCGGCCATGATGAGCGCGGTTTCCAGTTCCTCGAACAGGGTCTCGTCGACCTTGACCCCGGTGAACAGGCCGCCCAGGCTCTGGCCGGTGCGCGACAGGCCGCGCCGCAGCCGGCCCAGCCAGGATCCGGCGGGCGCGGACGCGGAGGCGGCCGATTCCTGGGCCGAGAGATCCAGCCTGGCCAGGGGGTCCGCCGGCTCGTCCGGCCGGTCCGACCAGGCGTCGGGGGGCTGCGCGGGCGCATCGGACGGCGCGGGCCCGACGCCCGAGACGAATTCGGACACGGGCTCGGCCGCCGCGGGCGGCGCTTCCGCCGGGGCACGGGCGCCCGGTCCGGCCGCGCCCGCCGCCCATGCCTCGGGCAGTTCGGTCGGCGCGACCGGCGCCACTTCCGGCGCATCCGGCATCTCCGGCGCGTCGGGGCTGCCGTCCTGCGCGAGCGCCGATTCCTGCGGCGCGGGCGCCTTCTTGCGTTTAAAGAAACTGAACATAGGCTTTACACTGAAAACGATCCGGCCAAGGCCCGGCACGGACCGAGTGCCGTGAGATTCACGACACCATCGACCGCGCATGAAAAAACACCAGATCCGTATTGTAGGCGGTGCCTACCGCCGCACGCCCATCTCCGTCCCGGAAGGCGATCACCTGCGACCGACACCCGACCGGGTGCGCGAGACCCTGTTCAACTGGCTGGCGCATTTCTGGGACGGCGCGTTCGCCGGCCGCCGGGTGCTGGACCTGTTCGCCGGGACCGGAGCGCTGGGCTTCGAGGCCGCTTCCCGGGGCGTGGAGACCGCCCAGCTGGTCGAACAGGCCCCAGCCGCGCTGGCCGGCCTGCGGGCCGTCCAGGCCCGACTGAAGGCGCCCGCCATCCGCATCCACGCGGGCGAGGCCTGCGCCTTCCTGCGCGCCCAGCCGGCCCCGTCCTACGACCTGGTGATGCTCGACCCGCCCTTCGGCGCGGGCTGGCTGCCGCGCCTGCGCCCACTGCTGGACCGGGCCCTGCTGCCGGGCGGCCTGCTGTACCTGGAATCGGAGGCCGCCCTGGACGCGCTGCCGCCGGAATGGGAACCGCTGCGCCAGGGGCGGGCGGGCCAGGTCCACTACGGGTTGATCCGGTTTGCTGCAACGCAAAAAAATATGAATAATGGCTGTTTGGGGAGCCCCTGAACCCCCGCCCGAATCCGCCGCGCGCACGGCGATCCGGGGTCCTCAGGTTCCGAACACCGATTCCGTCAACCTAAACGGAGACCGCATGATCACCGCCGTCTATCCGGGCACTTTCGACCCGCTCACCCGTGGGCACGAGGACCTCGTGCGACGGGCGGCCAGCCTGTTCGACCAGGTCGTCGTGGGCGTGGCCCACAGCCAGAACAAGCGGCCGTTCTTCACGCTCCAGGAACGCCTGGAGATCGCCGAGGAGGTCCTGGGGCACTACCCCAACGTGCGGGTGCGCAGCTTCGGCGGCCTGCTGAAGGATTTCGTGCGCGAGCAGGACGCCCGCGTCATCGTGCGCGGCCTGCGCGCCGTGTCGGATTTCGAGTACGAATTCCAGATGGCCGGCATGAACCGCCACCTGCTGCCGGAAGTCGAAACCCTGTTCATGACCCCTTCGGACCAGTACCAGTTCATCTCCGGCACCATCGTGCGGGAAATCGCCATCCTGGGCGGGGACGTCAGCAAGTTCGTGTTCCCGTCCGTGGAACGCTGGCTGCACGCCAAGGCCAAGACCCTGCGCGAGGCGCAGGAAGCGGCGAACGGGAAATAAAGGCGCCGGCTCAGGCCGGCCAGGCGATCTGGCCGGCGTCCGGATGCACCTTCACCAGCCGGCAGGGCTGGCCCAGCCATTGGGAAAACCAGGCCGAGGCCAGGTCGCCCTCGTCCACGACCCGTACGTCGCGCCCGCCGATCCGCGCGATGCGCTCGACGCTGTCGTCGTCCTCGATCACGTCCAGCGGGACGTCCAGGCGCAGCATGCCGTCCGCGCGGATCACCAGGTAGCCGAAGCGCAGGCTGACTTCCAGTCCGGCCAAGCCCGGCGCCCGGCCGGCGTCCAGCCAACGATCCTGATCGTCGACCGCCAGCCAGCGGCGGTCGTAGGGCCGGGCGGCCTCGTCGGCCAGGGCGGCCGCCCCGGCGATCGGCTGAAAAACGGATTCGGTCGTCATCGTGCGGTTTCCATCGTGATCGTCATTGTCCCAGCAGGCCCTTGATGGCCTTGCCGATGCGTTCCACCGGATCGGCGCCGGACGCCGGCGCCGCGGAATTCTTCGGGGCGGCGCCCGGCGCCTCGGGTTCCGGCGACGGCAGGGCCTGATCGATCAGGTCCTTGCCCTTGAGCAGTTCCATCAGCCCCGACTTCAGGGCGCGCTGGATGGACGGGTTGCGGATGCCCGACCAGTCCACCTCGTATGCGGGGCGGTCCCAGGCGCCGGCGATGCGGATGGGGATGGTCGCGCCCAGCAGCGGCGTCAGCGCGACGTCCAGGCCTTTGGGCAGCCGCGCCGCCACCTGGGCCTGCAGCACCAGGTCCAGGCTGCGGCCGGGCACGTCGATGCGCGCCGGCTTGCCCTCGGACAGCCTCACCAGATCGGACACCACGGACAGCTTCGACAGGGTCCCCTGGCCGTCCTTGAGATCAAGTCGGGCGTCCAGGCTGCTGAAAGCGGTGCTGCTTCGGCTGTCGAACGGCGAGGCCAGGGCGTCCAGGCGGCCCTTCAGGACGTTGCCCAGGGCAGCCGCCACGTCCGACAGGGTCCGCGAAGCGTCCACGCCCTGTACCGCGCCATCCCGCACCTGCGCGGACACCCGGCCCGCCAGCGAGCGCTGCAGGGCATCCACCGTCGCGCCCTGCGCCCGCAGGTCGATCTGCGCCGCGCCGCGCCCCGACAGCAGGTTCCGGCCCATCGCGGCCTGGATCAGGGGCGCCACGGCGACCTTGTCCAGGTTGAGCTTCAATCCGAACGTCTGGTCGGCCGCCGCGCTGAACTGGCCCGACAGCGTGCCCTCGTACAGGCCGGCCGACAGCTTGGGCACGGTCAGCGCGCCCTTCTGGACGCGGGCCTGGGCGCTGACGCCCGTCAGCTGCACGTCGCGCACCCGCAGGTCCCCGATCCGCACGTCGCCCTCGACGTCCAGGCCCCGCAGGAACGAGAGGTCGACCGGCGCGGGCGGCGTCTTCGCGGCGCCGTCCGGGGCCTTTTCCCGAGCCGCGCCCTGGTCCTTGTCCGCTTCCTTTTCGGCGGGCTGGCCCGCGCCGGCGGGCCGGGCCGCGGCGGGGGCCGGCGGCGCCGGCAGCCAGCGGTTCAGGTCGAGCTTTTCCGTATTCAGGGTGAACCGGGTCCGGGGCTGGGGCGTGGTCAGCTTCGTCGTCTGGGACTTGAAGGCCGCCTGCCCGCCGTCGATCACGGCGTTCAGGTCCGCCGACAGCAGGTCCTGCACCAGGTCCAGGTGCACGCTGCCGATCATGGGAAATTCATAGCTGCCGGACGGCAGCGCCTGGTCGCGCACGCCCATGTCGCCCTTGATGGCGCTCAGGGAGCCCTTGCGCAGGGTCGTGTTCCAGGCCAGCGGCGAGGTCAGCTTCAGGCGCAGCAGGCGTTCGCCCTGGGTCAGCCCCCCGTCCAGGCTGGCCGCGCGGAACTGCCATTCGTTGGCGTTGCCCGACAGACCCTCCAGGCCGAGCGAGACGGCCAGGGTATCGTCGCCGGTCCATTTCAAGGTGCCGGTCACGGGATCGGCCTGGGCGGACTCGGGCGAGATCGCCAGGGCCGGCGCGTCCAGGGCCAGGTCCAGGGCGCGCTTGCCGTCCTGGCCCACGGCGCGCAAGGCCAGCTTGTCGATCTTGAGCGCGGTGTTGCGCTGGTCCAGCCGCAATTGGGCGGCCGTCAGGCTGGCCTTCAGCCCCTGGATCGGATGGGCGCCGACGATGTTGCCGTTCAGGGCCAGTTCCAGGTTGTCGGCGGAAAAGTGGCGGGCATTGCCGTCGTAGGCCAGGTTGCCCCGCAGCGTGGCCTGCGACTGGTCCAGGTTGCCCAGGCGCCCGCTCAGTTGCACGTTGATCTTCTGCGCCGAATAGCCGCGCGCGGCCGGGTTCAGGCGCAGCAAGGCTTGCGCCTGGAGCTGGGCGTTCTGCACCGGATCGTTGCCCGTGATCACGGCCTTCAGGGACACGTCGAAGGGCTGGTCGTACGTGACCCGGCCGGTGTTCGCCTCGATCTGATCGAGGGTCGTGGACAGGCCGTCGCGCTGGTCGACGTACTGGACCCGGCCCGACTTCAGCTCCAGGCCAGCGATGTCGATGTTGAAATCCGACCCGGCGCCGGGCGCCGCCGCGGCGACCGCCATGGGCGCGGGCACCGACGCGGCCGCGGCCGCCCCGTCGGCCTCCAGCAGGTCGCTGAAGTTGAAGCGGCCCTGGGCATCCCGCACGACGTAGGCCTTCAGGCCCGTGACGGCCACGTGGTCCACCACCAGCCGGTTCGACAGCAGGGGCCAGATCGCCACCGCGAAGCGGGCGCTGTCGATGGACACGAAGGTGTCCTTGGCGTCGCGGTTGGACAGGGCCACGTCGCTGACGGACAGGCCGATGCGGGGAAACAGCGACAGGCCGATGTCGCCGTCGATGGTCAGCGTGCGCGCGGTGCGCTCGAACACCAGGGATTCCAGCCTGGACTTGTAGGCGTTCGGATTGAAGGTCAGCAGGAAGATCGCCAGACCGACCACCGCCAGCAGCAGCGCCACGACCAGGCTGAACAGCACCCGCTTCAACCAGACATTCATTTTTTAACCCGCATCCTCGACGTTCTCGGCGTCCCGCCACCGGCCGGACGACAACCGAAATGCTAACCCATGCCCGCCCCCGGCATGGCCGTTTACGGCGTTCGGCCGCATTCTATTGCACCGCATTGCATTTCGTAGAAGAATGCGAGGGACTTCATATTATTTCAAGTTATATGAAAATGCGGTCACAAACCTGACACAGACCTTATATTGAAGGCGCATTCGCCGGTACGATGGTCGATTGCGCCCGAACGCCACATCCAGACGCCGCACAGGAGACTTTTCATGACCCGCCGCTTCGAGACCCTGGCCATCCACGCCGGCTACGTCCCCGACCCCACGACCAAATCGGTCGCCGTGCCGATCTACCAGACCACCTCGTACGCGTTCGACGACACCCAGCACGGCGCGGACCTGTTCGACCTGAAAGTCGCCGGCAACATCTACACCCGCATCATGAACCCGACCACCGCCGTCCTGGAAGAGCGCGTCGCCGCCCTGGAAGGCGGGGTGGCCGCGCTGGCCGTGGCCTCGGGCATGACGGCCATCACCTACGCCATCCAGACCCTGGCGCAGGCGGGCGACAACATCGTCTCCACCAGCAAGCTCTACGGCGGCACCTACAACCTGTTCGCCCACACCTTCCCGCGCCAGGGCCTGGAAGTCCGCTTCGCGCCCCACGACGACGTGGCCGCTCTGGAGGCCCTGATCGACGAACGCACCCGCGCGGTGTTCTGCGAGTCCGTCGGCAACCCGGCGGGCAACATCATCGACATCCAGGCGCTGGCCGAGGCCGCCCACCGCCACGGCGTGCCGCTGATCGTGGACAACACGGTCGCCTCGCCCGCCCTGTGCCGCCCCATCGAATGGGGCGCCGACATCGTCGTGCACGCCCTGACCAAGTACATGGGGGGACACGGCACCAGCATCGCCGGGGCCATCGTGGACAGCGGCAAATTCCCCTGGGCCGAGCACCGCGACCGCTTCCCCATGCTGAACGAACCGGATCCGTCCTACCACGGCGTGGTCTACACCGAGGCCTTCGGGCCGGCCGCCTTCATCGGCCGCTGCCGCGTCGTGCCCCTGCGCAACACCGGCGGCGCGATCTCGCCCTTCAATTCGTTCCTGGTGCTGCAGGGCATCGAGACCCTGGCCCTGCGCATGGAACGCCACTGCGCCAACGCCCAGGCCGTGGCCCGCTTCCTCAAGGACCACCCGCAGGTCGCCTGGGTGAACTACGCCGGCCTGCCGGATCATCCCGAACACGCCCTGGCGAAAAAATACATGGGCGGGCTGCCCGCCAGCATCCTGTCCTTCGGCATCCAGGGGGGCCGCGACGCGGGCGCCCGCTTCATCGATGCCCTGCAACTGATCCTGCGGCTGGTGAACATCGGCGACGCGAAGTCCCTGGCCTGCCATCCGGCCTCGACCACGCACCGCCAGCTCGGCCCCGAAGAACTCGCTCGTGCCGGTGTCGGCGAAGACATGATCCGCCTGTCCATCGGCATCGAGCACATCGACGACATCCTCGACGATCTGCGCCAGGCGCTGGACGCCAGCCGCTGACCCGCGGCCGGCCCCTCGCCTCTCATCCAAGACATCAAGGAAATCTCATGCAATACCAACGCATCCCCGCCGGGAGGCCGCCATGCAGGTAGGCATCCCCCGCGAAACCCTGCCGGGCGAGACCCGGGTCGCCGCCACGCCCGAAACCGTCAAGAAACTGGTCCAGTCGGGTCATCGGGTGCTGGTCGAACGCGGCGCCGGCACGGCCGCCCGCTACCCCGACGCCGACTATGAAAAGGCCGGCGCCGAACTGGCCGACACCGGCGCCGCCCTGGGCGGCGAGCTGGTCCTGAAGGTGCGCCGTCCGGACGCGGCCGAACTGGGCCGCATGAAACCGGGCGCCGTGCTGCTCGGCATGCTGGACCCGTTCGACCAGGACGGCCTGCGGGCCCTGGCGGGCGCGGGCCTCACGGCCTTCGCCCTGGAAGCCGCGCCGCGCACGACCCGCGCCCAGAGCCTGGACGTGCTGTCGTCCCAGGCCAACCTGGCCGGCTACAAGGCCGTGCTGCTGGCCACCCAGTACTACGGCCGCATCTTTCCCATGATGATGACCGCCGCCGGCACCCTGAAGGCGGCCCGCGTGGTCGTGCTGGGCGCGGGCGTGGCCGGCCTGCAGGCGATCGCCACCGCGCGCCGCCTGGGCGCCGTGGTCGAGGCCTCCGACGTGCGCCCCGCCGCGCGCGAACAGGTCGAATCGCTGGGCGGCAAGTTCATCGACGTGCCCTACGAGACCGACGAGGAGCGCGAGATCGCCGAAGGCGTCGGCGGCTATGCCCGGCCCATGCCGGCCGCGTGGATGGCGCGCCAGGCCGCCCTGGTGGCCGAACGCTGCAAGCAGGCCGACATCGTCATCACCACGGCCCTGATCCCCGGCCGGCCGGCGCCGACCCTGATCCAGCCGGACACGGTCGCCGCCATGAAGCCGGGCTCGGTCATCGTCGACCTGGCCGTGGAACGCGGCGGCAACTGCCCGCTGTCGGTGCCGGGCGAGGTCGTCGAGCGCGACGGCGTCACCCTGGTCGGACTGGCCAACCTGCCCGCCCTGCTGGCGACCGACGCCTCCGCGCTCTATGCGCGCAACGTGCTCGATTTCCTGAAACTCGTCATCGACGCCGAGGGCCGCTACGCCCCGCCGGCTGACGACGACATCGTCAACGCCTGCCTGGTCTGCAAGGACGGCCAGGTCCTGAGGAGCGCCTGATGGAAGCCGTCAACCCCACCCTGATCAACATCATCATCTTCGTGCTCGCCGTCTACGTGGGCTTCCACGTGGTCTGGAACGTGACCCCGGCCCTGCACACCCCGCTGATGGCCGTGACCAACGCCATCTCGGCCATCGTCATCGTCGGCGCCATGCTGGCGACCGGCCTGACCGACGGCGGCCTGGCCCAGTCCATGGGCGTGTTCGCCGTGGCCCTGGCCGCGGTCAACGTCTTCGGCGGCTTCCTGGTCACCCAGCGCATGCTGGAAATGTTCAAGAAGAAGGAACGCAAGGGAGGCCAGGCATGATCTCGGCCAACCTCGTCACCCTGCTCTACCTGGTCGCCTCGGTCTGCTTCATCCAGGCGCTCAAGGGCCTGTCCCACCCCACCACCTCGCGCCGGGGCAACGCCTTCGGCATGATCGGCATGGCGATCGCCATCCTGACCACGGCGGCGCTCATCGTCGGCCTGGCGCGCGACGGCGCCACCGCCGCCGGGCTGGGCCGCGTGATCCTCGGCCTGCTGGTCGGCGGCGCCATCGGCACCGTGCTGGCCCGCAAGGTCCAGATGACCAAGATGCCGGAGCTGATCGCCTTCATGCACAGCATGATCGGCCTGGCGGCCGTCGCCATCGCCACGGCGGTCGTCGCCGAGCCGCACGCCTTCGGCATCGCCGCGCACGGGGCGCCGATCCCGGTCGGCAACCGGCTGGAACTGTTCATCGGCACCTTCGTCGGCGCCATCACGTTCTCCGGGTCGGTGATCGCCTTCGGCAAGCTGTCGGGCAAGTACAAGTTCCGCCTGTTCCAGGGCGCGCCGGTGGTCTTCCCGGGCCAGCACCTGTTCAACCTGCTGCTGGCGATCCTGATGCTGGCCTGCGGCTTCTGGTTCATGGCGACCCAGGCCTGGCTGCCCTTCATCCTCATGACGGTCATCGCCTTCGTGCTGGGCGTGCTGATCATCATCCCGATCGGCGGCGCCGACATGCCGGTGGTGATCTCCATGCTGAACAGCTACTCGGGCTGGGCGGCGGCGGGCATCGGCTTCTCGCTGAACAACCCGATGCTGATCATCGCCGGCTCGCTGGTGGGCTCCTCCGGCGCGATCCTGTCCTACATCATGTGCAAGGCGATGAACCGGTCGTTCTTCAACGTGATCCTGGGCGGCTTCGGGGCCGAGCCGTCCGCCGCGGGCGCGGCGGTCGACGGCGCGCAGCGCAGCGTCAAGTCCGGCAGCCCGGACGACGCCGCCTTCCTCATGAGCAACGCCGAGACCGTCACCATCGTCCCGGGCTACGGCCTGGCGGTGGCGCGCGCCCAGCACGCGCTGAAGGAACTGGCCGCGAAGCTGTCGGCCCAGGGCGTGACGGTGAAATACGCCATCCACCCGGTGGCCGGCCGCATGCCCGGGCACATGAACGTGCTGCTGGCCGAGGCCGAGGTCCCCTACGACCAGGTGTTCGAGATGGAGGACATCAACGGCGAATTCGGCCAGACCGACGTCGTGCTGGTGCTGGGCGCCAACGACGTGGTCAACCCGGCGGCCAAGAACGACCCGAACTCGCCCATCGCCGGGATGCCGATCCTGGAGGCCTACAAGGCGCGCACGGTGATCGTCAACAAGCGCTCGATGGCGGCGGGCTACGCCGGCCTGGACAACGAACTGTTCTACATGGACAAGACCATGATGGTGTTCGGCGACGCCAAGAAGGTCCTGGAGGACATGGTCAAGGCCCTGGAATAGGTCCGCCGTCCACCCCCGGGAAGGCCCGCGCATGCGGGCTTTCCCGCAGTCCGGGAACGCCGATTTCCGGGCCGGATCGTTTAGAATTCATCCTTGTCGCATTCAAGCACCGCATATCGGCGCGCAGCCCACGACCATGGCCTTCCAGGAAGACGATCCCTGTCTGGTATCGCAATCGCTCGAAATCAGCTCCATCCTGCAGGGCCTCCTCAGCCAGCGGGTGCTGGTGCGCCTGGACATCCCCGGCAAGGCCGTCTCGATCATCTCCACGCTGCTCGACGTCGATGCGAAATCCGGCGCGCTGCTGCTGGACAACGCCTCCGAGGACCAGATCAACACCCAGCTGCTGCGCGCCCCCGAAGCGCGCCTGCAGGGCACGCTGGACCGCGTGATGATCGAATTCTCGGGGCCCCTCAGGCCCGCCATGCACGAGGGCAAGCCGGCGCTGTCGATGGCCTGGCCCACCCAGCTGCGGCGCGTCCAGCGGCGCGAATTCTTCCGGGTCGACATCCCGGCCAGCAATCCCGCCCACTGCCTGATCGAAGACGCCTCCCTGCCCTCGGGCAAGGCCCGCTTCCGGATCGCCGACATCAGCGCGGGCGGCCTGCAGCTGGTGGACCGGGACAACCTGCTCACCGAGACCTCCGTGGGCACGATCTTCGACGAATGCACGCTGGAACTGCCCGACGCCGGCGAACTGGACGTCGCCCTGCGCGTGCTGCGGTCCACCCACCTGACCCAGGACAACGGCAAGCCCCAGCACCAGGTCGCCTGCCGCTTCTTCAACCTGCCGGACAACCGCCAGATCGCCATCCAGCAGTACATCGGCACCCTGGAACGCGCCGTCCTCGCACGACGCTGGGGCGTCGAATAGGCACACCGGTCCAGGCGGGCCCCCGGGTAAATATATTGGTTGAATATTTACCGCGTCTGTGAAATCATCCCCGTATCGGATCCATCCGGGATCCTGAACGGCATCCATCCATGAACGCTTCCTCCTGTGACGTCGCCATCGTGGGCGGCGGCATCATCGGCCTGAGCTGCGCCCTGTACCTGCGCGAGGCCGGGCACGACGTCGTCGTGGTCGAACGCAACGACCCGGCCAGCGGTGCCAGCCGGGGCAACGCGGGCGCCCTGGCCTTCGCCGAGATCCTGCCGCTGGCCTCTCCGCGCATCATCCGCAAGGCGGCCCGCTGGCTGTTCGACCCGCTGGGACCGCTCAGCCTGCCGCCCGCCTACCTGCCGCGCATCGCCCCCTGGCTGCTGCGCCTGTGGCGGGCCAGCTGGCCGTCGCACTACCAGGCCAACATCCAGGCGCAGGTCGCCCTGATCGGCCTGGCCCAGGAGGAAATGCTGGCCATGCTGGCCCGTACGGGGCTGGATAGCCACCTGCACACCGAAGGCGTGCTGGAAGTCTACGAAGGCGCCGACCGCTTCGCCGCCGCCCGGGAAACCGCCCGCCAACGGCTGGCCTACGGCATCGACAGCCGGCCCGTCCAGGGCGCCGAACTGGCCGATCTCCAGCCCGGCCTGGCGCCCCGCTTCACCCACGGCATGCTGGTGCCCCGCTGGCGCAACGTCGACGATCCCCAGGCCCTGGCCGTGGACATCGGCCTGCGGGCGCAGGCACTCGGCGCCCGGCTGCTGCGCCGCGAGGTCCGCGCCGTCGAACCCGCCGCCGAAGGCGGCCGCCTGATTCTGGACGACGGCACCGCCTTGCAAGCGCGCCGGGTGGTGATCGCCGCCGGCGCCTGGTCGCACCAATTGAGCCGTCCGCTGGGCGACCCCATCCCCCTGGAAACCGAACGCGGCTACAACACCACCCTGCCGCCGGACGCGCTGGACCTGCGCCGCCAGATCACGTTCTCCGACCATGGCTTCGTGGTCTCGCCGCTCACCTGCGGCATCCGCGTGGGCGGCGCCGTCGAGCTCGCCGGCCTGAAGCGCCCGCCCGACTACCGCCGGGCCCAGGCCATGCTGGACAAGGCCAAGGCCTTCCTGCCGGCGCTGCGCACCGAGGGCGGCGAGCAGTGGATGGGCTTCCGGCCCAGCCTGCCCGACTCGCTGCCGGTGATCGGCCGCGCCCGGCGCCATCCGGACATTTTCTACGCCTTCGGCCACGGCCACCTGGGCCTGACCCAGTCGGCCGCCACCGCCCGCCTGATCCGCGACCTGGTCGGCGGCCAGGCGCCCGCCATCGATCTCGCACCCTACCGGCCGGAACGCTTCTTCTGAGGACTCATCATGCATCGCATCGCCATCCTGGATTCCCACACCGGCGGAGAGCCGACCCGGCTGGTGCTCGACGGCTTTCCCGACCTGGGCGCCGGCTCCATGGCCGAGCGCCGGCGGCTGCTGGCCGAACGGCACGATGAATGGCGCAAGACCGTCATCCTGGAACCGCGCGGCAACGACGTGCTGGTCGGCGCCCTGCTGTGCGCGCCCGTGGATCCCGCCGCCACGGCCGGCGTCATCTTCTTCAACAACACCGGCTACCTGGGCATGTGCGGCCACGGCACCATCGGCCTGCTGGCCTCGCTGGCCTGGCTGGGCCGCATCGAGCCGGGCGAACACCGCATCGAGACCCCGGTGGGCACGGTCACCGCCACGCTGCACGACGACGGCTCGGTCGGCGTGCGCAACGTCCCCGCCTACCGCCACCGCAAGGCGGTCGCCGTGGACGTCCCGGGCCACGGCACGGTGCACGGCGACATCGCCTGGGGCGGCAACTGGTTCTTCCTGGTGGACGCGCCCGACCGGGTCGTCCCCGGGGCCGACCGGACCGAACTGACGGAGTACACCTGGGCCATCTGCCAGGCCCTGGACGCCCAGGGCATCCGGGGGCGCGGCGACGCGCGCATCGACCATATCGAGCTCTTCGGCGCGGACGAGGACGCCGACAGCCGCAACTTCGTGCTGTGCCCCGGCAAGGCCTACGACCGCTCGCCCTGCGGCACCGGCACCAGCGCCAAGCTGGCCTGCCTGGCCGCCGACGGCAAGCTCGCCCCGGGACAGGTCTGGCGCCAGTCCAGTATCATTGGCAGCCAGTTCCAGGCCAGCTACGAGCCGGGCGAGCACGGCGAGGTCATCCCGACCCTGCGCGGGCGCGCCCACATCAGCGGCGAAACCACCCTGATCCTGCAGGACGACGACCCCTTCCGATGGGGCATCGAGTCCCGCCCCTGAATGTCCGCGACATGACCTCCGCATCCCCCACCGTCAAGATCCGCGCCACCGAGGCGGCCTACGACCGCATCGAGCAGATGATCGCCACGCTGCAGCTGGAGCCCAACCAGCCGATCGTGGAAAGCGACCTGATCCAGATGACCGGCCTGGGCCGCACGCCCATCCGCGAGGCCCTGATGCGGCTGATCGCCAGCGGCCTGATCGAGCAGCAGCCCCGGCGCGGGCTGCGCGTCAGCGAGATCCGCATCGCGGAACACCTGATCCTGATCGAGACCCGGCGGGTGCTGGAACGATTGATCGCCGGATCGGCGGCCCGCCGGGCCACGACGGGACAGCGCGCAGCCCTGCTGCAATGCGCGCACGACATGACGGAGGCCGCGCGCCAGGGCGACCTGGCGGGCTACATGCGCGCCGACCAGGCGCTGGACCGCGTCACGCACGAGGCCAGCCGCAACCCCTACGCCGTGCAGGCGATCATCCCGATGATCATCCAGTGCCGGCGCTTCTGGTACGCCTACCAGCACGAGGGCGACCTGGAGCGCGGCGCCCACTGCCACCTGATGCTGGCCGAGGGCATCCATGCCAACGACCCGGACCGGGCCATCGCCGGCGCGGACGCGCTGATGGACTACCTGATGGAATTCACCCACACCGTCATCGAAGGATGAAAAAGGCGCCTCACGGCGCCTTTTTCATCCTCGGTTCACTCAGTTCACATACCAGATCGTCTTGACCTGCTGGTACTGGTCCAGGGCCTCCAGGCCGTTGTCGCGGCCGCCGAAGCCGGACTGCTTGTAGCCGCCGAACGGGGTGGTGATGTCGCCTTCCGAGAAGCCGTTGACCGACACCGTGCCCGCCTGGATGGCGCGCGCCACGCGCTGGGCGCGGCCCACGTCGCGGGTGTACAGGGACGCCGCCAGGCCGTAGTGGCTGTCGTTGGCCAGTTCGATGGCCTCGGCCTCGGTCTCGAAGGTGGACACGGCCAGGATGGGGCCGAAGACCTCTTCGCGGAACAGGCGCGATTCGCGCGTGACGCCGTCGAAGATGGTGGGCTCGACGTACCAGCCGCTGCCCAGTTCCGAATGGATGCGCCCGCCATGCGCCAGGCGCGCGCCCTCGGCCGCCGCGCCTTCCAGGAAGCCGCGCACCTTGTCGAAGTGCGCGCGCTCGACCATGGGTCCGATCTGCACGGATTCGTCCGTGGGCAGGCCGACCTTCCAGTTCGACAGGCGCTCGCGCAGGCGGTCCAGCACGGCGTCCTTGACGCCGGCCTGGACGATCAGGCGCGAGCCGCAGCTGCAGTTCTCGCCCATGTTCCAGAAGGCGGCGGCCAGCACGTGGTCCACCAGGCCGTCCAGGTCCGCGTCGTCGAAGATCACCTGGGGGCTCTTGCCGCCGCATTCCAGGACGATTTCCTTCAGGTTGCTCTCGGCGGCGTATTTCAGGAAATAGCGGCCGACCTCGGTGGAGCCGGTGAAGGACACCACGTCCACGTCCATGTGGCGGCCGAGCGCCTCGCCGACCGACTCGCCCAGGCCGGTCACCAGCTGCAGCGCCGCCGCCGGGACGCCGGCCTCGTGGGCCAGCTGGGTCATGCGGTAGGCGCTCAGGGACGTGAGTTCGGCCGGCTTGACGATGACCGAATTGCCGGCCGCCAGCGCGGGCGCGACCTTCCAGGCGTACATCTGGGCCGGGAAGTTCCAGGGCAGCACGGCCCCCACCACGCCGATGGGTTCCTTGACGATCAGGCCCGTGGCGGCCGGTCCGGTCGGGGCGATGCGGCCGAAGCACTTGTCGATGGCCTCCGCGTACCAGCGGAAGGTGTCCAGCGTGGCCGGCAGGTCCGTGTTCAGGCATTCGGTGATCGGCTTGCCGGCGTCGATGCAGTCCAGCGCCGCCAGTTCCTCGGCGTGGGCCGTCATCAGGTCCGCCCAGGCCAGCATGATGCGCTTGCGTTCGGCGGGCGCCAATTGCGACCATTCGCCGGACTTGAAGCTGGCGCGCGCCACGCGCACCGCCAGGTCGATGTCGGCGGCGGTGCCCGACTCGATGGCGCCGATCACGCTGTTGTCGATCGGCGTGGTGTTGTCCATCCGGGCGCCCGGCGCGTCATGGCCGGGAATCAGGTGGCCGGCCCACAGGCTGCCCGCGCGGGCCTGGGCGAAGATCTGTTCCTTGGTCTGCGGCATGGTGGTCTCCTCAGCCCTGGTAGGCGTCCAGCAGCGCCAGGAAGGCGCGTTCGTCCTGTTCGGACAGCGGGGCCAGGGGCAGGCGCACCGGGCCGGCCTCGACGCCATGGCGGCGGCAGCCCAGCTTGGCCTTCTGGTTGTAGTCGCCGGACTCCATCGCCAGGATCACCGGGTACATGCCGCTCATCATGCCGCGGACCTCGTCCCACCGACCTTCGCCGGCGGCCTTGACCATGGCGGCCTGCTCGCCCGGGAAGACGTTGGCGCCGCCGCTGATCCAGCTGCGCACGCCCCAGAACAGGAAGTCGGCGGCCATGTCGTCGGAACCGCTGATGATCTGGAAGTCCGGGATGCCGGCCTGGATCAGGGCCAGGGCGCGGTTGAAGCTGCCGCTGCTTTCCTTGATGCCGACGATGTTGGGGATGCGCGCCAGTTCGATCACCGTGTCCACGGCGATCTGCACGCCCACCCGCGCCGGGAAGTCGTACATGATGATGGGCAGCCTGGTGGCCTGCGCGACCGTGCGGAAGTGCTGCGCGATCCCGGCCTGCTCCGGCAGGCTGTAGGGCGGCGTGGACAGCATCAGGCCGTCGTAGCCCAGGGCCTCGGCCTGGTGCGCGTTGCGGATGGCCTGGGTCGTGGACAGGGCGTTGATGCCGGCGATCGCCGTCACGCGGCCCCGGGTGGCCTCGACCACCGTGCGCAGCACCAGTTCGCGCTCGTCGTCTTCCAGCGCATAGTATTCGCCCGTGGTGCCGCAGGCCACGATGCCGGCGACGCCGGCCTCGATGAAGCGCTCCACCAGCGTGCGCAATGCGTCCACGTTGACGCTGCCGTCCGCCGCGAACGGGGTGACGATGGGAACCAGGACTCCTTCGGTTTTCATATGCATTCCTACAAGCGAGAAAGACGGCCCGGGCGGCCGGGCCAGGACGGGGCGCGGGGCCCCGGAATCGAAATCAGAATCCCACGACGCGCTGGGGCAGCCAGGTGGCCAGGGCCGGGAACAGCGCCACCAGCGCCAGGGTCGCGAACTGGACCAGGATGAAGGGCACCACGCCCTTGCAGACCTGGCCGTATTTCATGTCCGGCGGCGCGATCGACAGCAGGTAGAAGATCGAGGACGCCATCGGCGGGGTCAGGTAGCTGGTCTGGATGACGATGATCATCAGCGTGCCGAACCAGATCGGGTCCACGCCGGCCGCCGTCAGCACGGGCAGGAACAGCGGCACGCAGATCAGCACGTTGGCGGTCCAGTCCAGCACGAAGCCCAGCAGGAACACGATGAACAGGAACAGCACCAGCGTGCCTGACAGCCCGAGGCCCATGTCGGAGATCAGCCCCTGGATCAGGCGCGAACCCCCGTTGGCGGCGAAGATCCCCGTGAACATGATACCGCCGGCCACGATCAGCAGGATCATGGCGGAGATCCGCACCGTGATCGCCAGCGCCTCCCGCATCATGGGCACGCTGAACTTGCCGTAGCAGATGCACAGGATCAGCGCGCCGACCGCGCCGACGGCCGCGGCCTCGGTGGGCGAGGCGATGCCGGCCATCAGCGAGCCCAGCACGGCCACGATCAGCAGCATGGTCGGCAGCAGGCCGCTGCAGGTGATCTTCAGCTTTTCCATCACCGGCAGGCGCATGTCCGGATCGTCGGCGCGGGGGCCTTTCCTCGGGTCCAGGATGCAGACGACGACGATGTACAGGATGAACAGCCCCACCATCACCAGCCCCGGGAACAGCATGGCGGCGAACAGCTCGCCCACCGAGATCTGGGCCAGCGAGGCGTACACCACGGCCACCACCGAGGGCGGGATCATGGTGCCCAGCGAGCCGCCCGCGCAGATAGTGCCGGCGATCAGCGAATTGTCGTAGCGGAAGCGCTGCATGGCCGGAATGGCCATCAGGCCCACCATGACCTCGACCGCGCCCACCACGCCGGCGGCGGCCGCGAACGTGGCCCCCATGGCGATGGTCGCCACGGCCAGGCCGCCGGGCAGCCGCCCCAGCCACAGCTGCATGGTGCGGAACAGGCGCGCGGCGATGCCGGAGCGTTCCAGGATCGCGCCCATCAGCACGAACATGGGGATGGCCGACAGGATGTAGTTGGTGGCCGCCGAATACAGGCCGCCGTAGAGCTGGTTGAACACCTGGTCGCCGAAGGCGAACCAGCCCGCGACCAGGGCGGGAATGATGAGGGACAGGGAAACGGGGATGCCCAGGAAGATCAGCAGGAACATCCCCGGGAACATCAGGGCGGCGACGGTCGGATTCATCAGTGTTCCTTCTTGGCGTCGGAATCCAGGCCGCGGAAGGCCCGCAGGCCCTCCACCGCCAATTGCAGGGTCAGGGCGGTCAGTCCGATCGCGAAGCACAGGTAGAACGGCCACATCAGCGGTGCCCAGGGGCTGACCGTCTCGACCTCGTGCCGCACCCAGGCCCGCCAGGTGTGCGACACGGCGATCCAGGACAGCATGCCGAAGAACGGCGCCAGGACCAGCAGGTAGGCGATGCCCTGGATGCCGTGGTTGAAGCGGGCGGGCAGGCGGTTGCGCAGCACGTCGATGCGGATGTGCGCGTCCTCCCGCAGGACGTAGGCCACGCCCAGCAGGAAGACGGCGCCGTTGGCCATGTAGGCCACGTCGAAGGCCCAGACCGTGGGCGCGTCGAACACGTAGCGGGCGAAGACCTCGTAGACCATGGCCACGGTCAGGACGGCCGCCGCCACGCTGGCCAGCTGGGAGGCGCACCAGGACACGCCGTTCGCGAATCGGGTCAGGGCATTGAGCATCTCGGCCTCGCTGCGTGCGGTCGCGGATCAGTCGCGCATCAGGTAGTTGCTCTCGGCCTTCCAGCGCTTGTGGTAGGCCTCGTAGTCGGCCAGCACTTCGGCCATGTCCGGCTTGCCGGCGGCCTTCTGCGCCTCGGCCGTCTTGTGCATCCAGTCATAGCCCGCGTCGGACAGCTGCTTCACGAACTCGGGGCTGAGCGTGATGATCTCGTTGCGGCCCGAGCGGTACTTTTCCATGGCCTTCATGTCCGCGTCATAGAAGTAGTCCAGGCTCTGCTCGGTGGTCAGCTGGGCGGCGGCCTCGATCAGCGGCTTCAGATCCGCGGGCACCTTGTCCCAGGTCTCCTGCTTGACGACCACTTCCCACATGAAGGTCGGCTGGTGCACGCCCGGCACGACGATGTACTTGGCCGCCTGGTGGAAGCCTTCGGGCATGTTGGCCGAGGGCGGCGCCCATTCCACGGCGTCCACGCCCTTGCGCTGCAGCAGCGTGTAGGTCTCGCCCGGCGGCACCACGGTCGGCACGGCGCCGAAATAGTCGCGCATCACCTCGGCCCAGGGGCCGGACGTGCGGTACTTCAGACCCTTCAGGTCTTCCGCGCTGCGGATGGGCTTGTTGGCGTGGGCCATGATTTCGGAAGAGCCGATGCCCACGATCATGGTCTTCAGGCCCTGGCCGGCGCGCAGCTTTTCGAGCTTTTCCTTGCCGCCGCCCTGGTACAGCCAGGCCTTGTAGGCGTCCGGCCCCATGCCGCCCGGGAAGCCCGAGAAAATGGCGTTTTCCGGATCCTGGTTGACCAGGTAGCTGGACGTGGAGTGGCCGGCCTCGACCACGCCGTCGCGCACCGCGTCGAACACCTTCAGGGCCGGCACGATCACCCCGGCGCCGAAGGGCTGGATCTCGACCCGGCCGGACGTGATGGTCTTGACGTTGGAGGCGAAGCGCTCCAGGAAGTTCTGGTAGAAGGGCGAGCCTTCGGGCACCGAGGTCGGCACGCGCCAGGTCACGTCGGCCGCGGTCGCGGCGCCCACCGTGCACATCGTGAAGGCCGCCACGGCCAGGGTACGGAAAATCTTCTTCATGGTCTCCCCCTTGAATTGGAATACGCGATGACCGGACCGGAACCGCGCTGCCGCCAGTCTAATATCCAATAAATATATTTACAACATATCGAGGGTAAATACCAATGCCGCCGGCAGGGACTTGCCTCGCCGGGGCATCGGAGAAGACGGACGCGGAAAGCGCGCGCGATGTGCTAGGCTCCCTTCCTCCAACTCACAGGAGCCACGCCATGCCGACCATGCACATCGAACTGTTCGAGGGGCGCACCCTCGAAAAGAAACGCGAACTCGTCCGCGCCCTGACCGAACGCACCTGCGAAGTCCTGGGCTGCCAGCCGGACTCGGTGGACATCATCCTGACGGAGATCAGCAAGGACCGCTGGGCCACGGGCGGCGTGCTCTGGTCCGAGAAGAACTGACCCATTCCCGCGGAAACACCCGCGCGGCACACGAGCCGGACGAGGGCGGCCCCTGACGGCCGCCGCCGCGGGTGCCGCTACTGGCCGACCAGACGCTCGACCTTCTGGCGCAATTCGGGATTCTCGCGCACGGCGCGGCTGATGCCGTTGTATTCGGCGACGCTCATGCCGCCCGCCTCGACCTGGTCCACCATTTTCTGGTCGGCCTCGACGCGCACCGCCTGCTTGGCCGGCTCGTCCTGGGCGGCCTCCAGCCTGGGCTGATATTCCGCCGCCACGGCGCTGACCTTGCGCACGGCGGCCGCGTAACGCTGCAACTGCTCGTCGGTCGGCCGGTCCACGGCCTCGTAGGCCGTCTGGGCGCCCGCCGTCCTGGACACCGCCAAAGGCCCCGCCAAGCCCAACGCGATGACGGAAGCGGCCAGAAAGCCCTTCAACACCTGATTCATCCTGTACTCCTGCGTTGCGTGATCGACCGTTTCATCATCGCGGCGGAGACGGGACGTTTCAAGTTTCCCGATGTACGGTCCTGTGTCATCATGCCACCAGCCGCCGCCGGAACCTGGCGTTTCCCAATCCGGCATGCGCGCGCCCGCCCCAAGGAAGAGACACACATGGATACGGATTTCTGGCTGCAGCGCTGGGAGCAGGGACAGACCGGCTTCCATCAATCCCGCGTCATGCCCCTGCTGCAGAAACACTGGCCCGGACTCGGCCTGCCGGCCGGCAGCCGGGTGCTGGTGCCCCTGGCCGGCAAGACCCTGGACGTCGCCTGGCTGGCGGAACAGGGCCACGCCGTGCTGGCCGTGGAGCTTTCGCCGATCGCCGTCGAACAGTTCTTCGAGGAACACGGCCTGCGGCCCGGGATCCTGCCCACGCCCCGCGGCACCCTGTACCGCGCCGGAACGATCGAATACCTGTGCGGCGACATCTTCGATCTGGACGCGGAGACCCTGGCCGGCTGCGCGGCCTGCTACGACCGCGCGGCCCTGATCGCCCTGACCCCGGCGCTGCGCGCGCGCTATGCGCGCCATGTCTACGGACAGTTGCCCGCCGGCTGCCGCGCGCTGCTGCTGACCCTGGACTATCCGCAGGCGGAAATGGACGGACCGCCCTTTTCCGTGCCGGAATCCGAAGTCCAGGCGCTCTACCGCGACCGCTGGCGCATCGAGCGGCTGGAAACCCGCGACGTCCTGGCCCAGGAACCCAAGTTCGCCGCGCGGGGCGTGTCCCGCATGCAGACCGGCGTCTTCCGCCTGACGGCCACCTGATCCAGGCCGCGCCCCCGCTTTCCCAGCATCCGCCCACGGCCGCCGCGAGGCGCCCGGTTTCATGCAATTCCCGCATGAACGAAGCGGTTATGCGCCGATAAAAGAAATACTGGGGCTCTTATTGCCTGCTGCTGGATCGATCAAGATTCCAGGGTTTTCCCTAACATTGAGGGCATTCTTCCCACGAACGGCGCAGGCCGCCGAACCCTCATGAAAAACCTCAAGATCAGCACGCGGCTCGCCGCGGCTTTCGGCTTCATCCTGTCCCTGGCGCTGATCCTGGCGCTGATCGGCATCTGGAACGCCATCAGCGCCCAGTCGATCGTCGAGGAGATCGGCCAGCGCCGCCAGGCCGGCCAGCTGATGGACCAGTGGACCCGGGCCGTCGACGTCCGGGCCAACCAGGTGATGGCCTACGCCCTGGTCTCGGATCCGGAAATGATCGAGCACTTCAAGGAAGGGATCAGCGACGCGACGAAAAAAATCAGCGACTACACCCGGCAGGCCGACGCCCTGTTCACCGTGCCCGAATCCCGGCGCCTATTCCAGCGCATCATGGACGAGCGCGCGAACTACCTGACGGTCCTCGACGCCATCTACAGGGCGCTGGACGGCCACCAGGCCATGGTTGCCAACGACATCGTGCGCGAGCAGCTGCCGGCGATCAACAAGACCTACCTCGCCAGCATCGAGGCGCTGCGCGCCTACCAGCAGGAGCAGATCGACCTGGCCCAGCGGCAGTCGGCGGACCAGGCCGTGCTGAGCGAACGCATCCTGGCGGTGGCCACGATCCTCGCCCTGATCCTGGGGCCGCTGTTCGCCTGGCGCGTCATGCGCGCCATCACCCATCCGCTGCGCCGCGCCGTCGCGGCCGCCGAAGCCATCGCGCAACGCGACCTCACCCACGAAATCCACGTGGATTCGAACAATGAAATCGGCCAGCTGCTGAACGCCCTGGCCACCATGACCCGCAACCTGCGCGGCGCGCTGGGCGAAGTGCGCGGGGGCTCGGACGCGATCGCCTCGGCCTCGGCGCAGATCAGCGCCGGCAACCTGGACCTGTCCTCGCGCACCGAGCAGCAGGCCAGCTCCCTGGCCGAGACCGCCGCCACCATGGAGGAAATCACCGCCACCGTGCGCCAGAACGCCGACAACGCCCAGCAGGCCAATACCCTGGCCGCCTCCGCCGCCAAGACCGCCACCGACGGCGGCGCCATCGTCGCCGAACTCGTCTCCACCATGGGCGAGATCAACACCAAGTCCCAGCAGGTCGCCGACATCATCGGCGTCATCGACTCCATCGCCTTCCAGACCAACATCCTCGCCCTGAACGCCGCGGTCGAGGCCGCCCGCGCCGGCGAGCAGGGCCGCGGCTTCGCCGTGGTCGCCTCCGAAGTGCGCGCGCTCGCCCAGCGCTCGGCCGGCGCCGCCAAGGAGATCAAGGGCCTGATCGACACCTCCGTCGAGTCCACCGCCAAGGGCAACGAGCAGGCCTCGCGCGCCGGGGCCACCATGCAGGACATCGTCGACAGCATCAACCGCGTCACCGACATCATGGGCGAGATCAGCGCGGCCAGCCGCGAGCAGACCACCGGCATCGAGGAGATCAACTCGGCCGTCACCCAGATGGACGACGTCACCCGCCAGAACGCCAGCCTGGTCGAGGAGTCGGCCGCCGCCGCCAGCAGCCTGCAGGAGCAGGCCGACACCCTGGCCCGCCTGGTCGCCACCTTCACCCTGAGCCAGTCCGACGCCGGGGCCGGTGCGGGCGCCCATGCCCGCGCCCAGGCGGACGCGCACGCGGGGGCTTCCGCCTCCGCGCCGGGCGCCGGCGCCGCGCGCCCCACCCAGCCGGCGCGCCTGCCCTCGGCGCCCGAGAAGGTCGTCAGCCCCGCGCCGCAGCGGCCCCGCCAGGGCGCCCAGGCCGATGCCCCGGCCGCCCGCGCCGCCGCCAAGCCCGCCCTGCGCGCGCCCGGCAAGCCCGCCCCGGCCTCCGCCGACACCGGGGAATGGACCGAATTCTAGGTTTCCCGGCTGAACTGTGGCAGCACCGGGCGCCTGTTATTGGCTTTGAAATCAGGCCCGCTACGTACAATCGGACACAAACAATTGTGTGGTCCGCTGCGGACGGCTGCCGACGCGGGCCCAGGAGACATTCCAGCCATGACGCGAGTACACCATGCGTAATCTGAAGATCGGCACCCGACTGGCCCTGGGCTTCGGGCTCATCATCATCCTGCTGCTCATCATGTCCGGCATCGGCGCCTGGCGCATGATCGACAGCCAGCAGGCCAACGACAACCTCGAAGAACGGCAGACCGCGAACTCCCTGATCCTGCAATGGGCCCGCCAGGTGGAAGTCAACGCCAACCAGGCGCTGGCCGCCGCCAACCTGACCAATCCCGACGTGCTGGCGGTCTTCAAGAAAGGCATGGACGCCTCGGACAAGCAGGCGGCCGACATCCGGTCCAAGATCGAGGCCATGATCACCAGTCCCGAGGCCAAGGCGCTGTACGCGAGCACGATGAAGGTGCGCGACACCTACATCCAGGGCCGCACCCAGGCCTTCAAGGACCTGGACAACGGCGACTATGCCAAGGCCGATACCTTCTTCAACCAGGAAATGCCCAAGATCACGGCCCGCTACATCGCCGAGATCGACAAGCTGTCCCAGTTCCAGGGCGACTTCGTTTCCCGCCTGTTCAACGAAAGCGAACAGGCTTCCAAGCTGGGCCTGAGCATCCTGGCGGTGGCCACCCTGCTGGCCCTCATCCTGGGGCCGCTGTTCGCCTGGCGGGTGACGCGGTCCATCACGGCGCCGCTGCGCCACGCCGTCGAGCTGGCCGGCTCCGTCGCCCGGCGCGACCTCAGCCGCGACATCCAGCCCCAGGGCAAGGACGAAGTCACCTCGCTGGAACAGGCGCTGCGCAACATGGGGCATGACCTGCGCAACGCGGTCAGCGAGATCCGCGGGGGCTCGGACGCGATCGCCTCGGCCTCGGCGCAGATCAGCGCCGGCAACCTGGACCTGTCCTCGCGCACCGAACAGCAGGCCAGCTCCCTGGCCGAGACCGCCGCCACCATGGAGGAAATCACCGCCACCGTGCGCCAGAACGCCGACAACGCCCAGCAGGCCAACACCCTGGCCGCCTCCGCTGCCAAGACCGCCACCGACGGCGGCGCCATCGTCGCCGAACTCGTCTCCACCATGGGCGAGATCAACACCAAGTCCCAGCAGGTCGCCGACATCATCGGCGTCATCGACTCCATCGCCTTCCAGACCA
>Ga0222419_100242_pt1 | contig 78698 bp, 77 predicted proteins | sample 1B20Ametagenome_FD_182474 | JGI IMG/M metagenome (GOLD analysis project Ga0222419, IMG submission 182474) | Enriched microbial communities from leaf-cutter ant dump, University of Wisconsin, Madison, United States - 1B20A (version 2) | ecosystem: Environmental > Terrestrial > Nest > Insects nest...
TACAGATATTCGGTATCGTCTTCCTCTGCATACCAGAAGATTACATTGCCTTCAGAGAAGGCATACAGATAGGCATCACTGCCCAGACAAATCTCAACTTCAGTGTTTTCGATTTCAAGTTCGGGCGCAGGAAGAACATTTATGATGATTTCAATTCTTTCTGAAATACAGCCTTCTCCGCTTTGGGCTTCCACCCAATAAGAAGTGGTTTCAAATAATTCGGGTGTCTCATAAGATGCTCCCGTGAAAACAGGTTCTGTAGCTTCTGCGCTGTCGTACCAGTGTACGGTAGCTGTTGATGTTGCGGTAAGTATGGCGGATGTTCCTTCGCAGATATCTATTTCAGTATTCTCTACTGTCAATTCCGGTGTTGGATTTACCGTAACAATTATTTCTGTCCTTTCTGACACACAACCCGACGCAGTTACTGCTTCTACCCAATATGATGTAGTTTCAGTTAATTCAGGGGTTTCAAATTCAGTTCCGGTAAAAACAGGTTCGGCGCCATCAACGCTATCATACCAGTTAACCAAACCATTGTCGGAATAATACTCAGGTGTAATGGAAGCAGACAAGGTCGCTGTTCCACCGGAGCAATTTGTAACGGTTTGTTCAGTAATCACTGAAATGTCAGTTAATGAGCAATTTCGATAAACTTTTGCTTTTCCTACACTTGAAACACCATTTACCTTGGCACCAAATATTCCAATTCCCAAAATACTCCCATCGGAGGAAAGTTGGGAAACTGATCCAAATTCGTTTTCACCAGATTCTGAAATCAATTCATTATTTACAAGTTCCCACTCATTATCATTTAATTTATAAACCTTAACATTCCCAGAGGAAGATAATGCTCTGGTTCCAACCGATAAAACGGAACCGTCTGATGACAAATCGATCATGTGTTTGGTATTTTCATGACTGGATTTTGAACCTTCCAATGTTTCTCCAAGCTGTTCCCAACTGCCGGAATTATTTTGAAACACTCTTACATTCCCTGTATATACATTACTGCTGTTACGGTATTGTGAACTTCCTACGGCAATTATATTCCCATCATCTGACAGAGCTACACTTGAACCGCAATAACCTCCTCTACCAAACCCATCATTTGAATAGAGACCAATAATGGTTTCTTTTAATTCCCATTCGTTTTCCTGTAAACTGTAAATTTTAACATAACCCGGATTCGGGGACAATCCGCCTCCTTCTCCTCCCGTTGCTCCAATGGCAAGTACTGAACCATCGGCAGACAAATCTATGGAAGTTCCTAAATTCTCAGCGGTAACAGTGCCGTAGAAAGTACTACCAACTTGCACCCATTCATTATTTATATTTTTAAAAACTCGAACTATTCCAGACTGGTTTGCGTTAGTGCTGTCATAAGAATTACCAATCGCAACAGTATTCCCATCAGCAGAAATAACAACTGTCCTCGCAGGGCTATAAATATCTCCCCCTATTTGCTGCCATTCACCTTCAACGAATTCAAATACCCGACTACGGTCACTGTATAACACTTCACTTTCATCATCCGGATTCACGTAATAATAACTATATTCTGCCATAGCTACTATATTACCTTTGGATGAAAGTGAAACATCATGTCCGTTTCTTGGTGGCAGGGTATTTAAATCTGCCAAAAAATTCTCTCCTCCCAAAATATCATCACCTAATTGCTGCCAACTCCCATCAATCCACTTAAAAACCTGGACATAACTCCGATCCTCTGTGGTAAATACTAGGCTACTTGTTAGAGGTGTACCGACAGCCAGTGTACTCCCGTCTGAAGAGAGGGAAATACTGTAACCTTTAGAATATCCAAAACCGTCTTGCTCGCCAGCGCCGTTTCCTTCTATATTTATTCCCAATTGCTCCCATTGTGCCAGCCCTAAAAAAGGTAAAAGACACATACTTAGTAAAAAATAAAATTTCTTCATTGTGTTTGGTTTTAAAATTTCATCTAACTTAGAAATAGTGTTCCAAAATTGTTTGTAAAAGCCTACTCTATGGGTTCACAGATAAAAATTTGTTTTACAAAATGCTGATAATGTAATCTTTACACTCAAAAAGGAAATTGATTTAATTTAAATCTTTTATTTGTTAAGTTAAATTCATAGCTGAAAACAGCTTAAAAAACACCACTTCCGGAATAAAAAAAATCCAAAATTCCCCCTCCTTGCTTCGGCTTCGCTCAGCATAAAAAAGGTGGTTTTGGAGGGTTTTTCGAATTTCATCAAAGAAATCATCACGAAGACACGACTCGGAACGAGTCGAATGTGTACAAAACAGAATAAAACCTGCACAAATCTGACCCGGAATAATTCGACCCGGAGCGGCGGGTCGAATGTGTAAAAAATGTCTCGTGGCTTTGTGCAGGTGTGGGATGTGTGCCAAAACCTTCGGATTTATCCCTTACCCAAGCAAAACCCTTTTGTGTTTATGCTAATTTACTCATTTATTGCAAAAACCAAAGGGTTTTTGCGACGATAAATAGAGCAGAAGCTTGGATTTATAACTTTAACCGCACTTGCACGAAACCACGGATTATATGATGTGGCAATTTATTCGTTTTCAAATATTTCTTGTAATTTACGTTGTAATAATTTTTTATTAGGTAATTGTGTCTGATAATCTGATACCATTGTAGGTGAAAGACTTCTACTCAAAGCATATTTTACTACTTCTGTATCCTTTCCTTTGCATAACAGAACGCCAATGCTTGGATTTTCTTTTTCTTTTTTCACATCACGGTCTAAAGCTTCTAAGTAGAAATTTAATTGTCCTAAATGTTCAGGTTGGAATTCTACTGATTTGAGTTCGAAAGCGACTAAACATTGCAGTTCCCTATGATAAAATAGTAAATCTATGTAAAAGTCTCTGTTTCCAACTTGGACGCGATATTCTTCTCCTATAAAAATAAAATCTTTTCCTAATTCTAAGATAAAGTCTTTCATTTGTTTTACCAACTCTCTCTGTAAATAAGGTTCATTGTATTTCTCTGGCAAGTTGAGAAATTCAAAAATGTAGTTGTCTTTAAAAGCTTTTGTAACGTCTGGATTCAATTCTCTCGGCAGTGCTGAGAGTTTTGAATTTCCAATCATAACTCTTTCAAAAACTGAACTGTTAATTTGCCTCTCTAATTCTCGTGAACTGTATTTTTCTTGTATAGTTAAACGTAAATAGAATTCTCTTTCTTCTTCAGATTTTGCTCTCCCAAAAATAATCAAATTGTTAGTCCAACTGATTTGTCTCACCAGTGGTGAGAGTTTTGGAGTGTCTTTATAAGTTTCATAGAATTGTTTCATTCTCCACAAATTTTTGTCAGAAAAACCTTTTAAATCAGGCTCGGTGGATTGAATGTAGTTAGCAAGTTCTTTAACGACAGATTTTCCCCATTCGCTATTTTCGACTCTTATACTTATATGTTTTCCTATTTTCCAATATAAGTTTATCAGTTCGGAATTTACTGCTCTGATAGCGTTATTCCTTGAGCTTTTTATGATTTGAATGATGTCTGAGAATCTGTTATCCATATTTCATTTAGTTTCTATATAGATTACAAATTTAAGAAATATTGGTCGTGTTTTGATTTTTGTATCGAAGGATATTTGTTGTTCTTAGATTACTCTGCCATATCATATAACACAATCATTCACGCATATAACTGACCCGCCGCGGCGGGTCAAATGTGTATAGCAAAATAATCATCACGAAGACACGACTCGGAACGAGTCGAATGTGTACAAAACAGAATAAAACCTGCACAAATCTGACCCGGAATAATTCGATCCGCCGCGGCGGAGGGCGGCTTTTCGTTACAATCATTTTTTCTATACACATATGACCTCTGCGAGGTCAAGGATACATCCAATCCGTGAGTTTAACCGAATGTGTTTAGATCGAATAAACAACACACCGGCAAAACCCCGGAATAATTCGACCGTCTTAAATTATAATTTATTGATTACAGCCAAATTGCGTATTTAATCAATTTGAATATATTCAATTGTTAATATCATTTCTGAAACTTTAGCAATTAATTTTCGATGGACATCTGCTGATATGATCTTATCATTTTATATGAAATTTTGAATCCATGTTTCCAGATCTGTTTCTGAAGAAAGTTTTAATTTTTTTCGCAGGTGATAACGCATATTCTGAACGGTTCTGTAAGACAAATTCCGAATATTTGCAATTTCTTTGGTTGTCAGGTTCATTTTCAACATAGCCGCCAACTCAAGTTCCATATTGCTGAAATCATTGTTTATCTCCAGGAACTTTGAATGGAAATCAGGATAGATTTCCTGAAACCTCAATAAGAATCGTTGGTCATTATTATGAATTAACTCATTTAACTCTTCAAAATTTTTTAAAGTAATTTTATCTGAGACGCCTTCCGGTTTCGAATGTTTTGTTGTAAGATTTCTTTGTTTCTTTTGGTTTTTCAGTATATAAGCCAGTGAAGACAAGCCAATAAGAGCAAGAGCAAAAATAATTATCCGAAACAAAATATTTTTGCTTCTGTCAGGTACTTCGGTTGAAGCATTGTTAAAACTTGATTCAACCATTTTTTGCATCGACTCATTTCTTTCACCCAGCACTTTAATTTTCAAATCTTTAAGTTTATTCTCATAAACAGCCTTGTTTTCTGTATCGTCTAAAGCATTGTAGGCTCGGATAAAGCCATTATAAAGGTCTTCTATATTCAGATGATATTGATTTTCCTTAATTTCTTCAGCTTTCCTGTAATAAACTAAACTTTCATCATATTTCTCTTGCTTGAGTCTGATATTTCCCATAGTGAGAAAATTCACAAAACTAATCGTATGCCTTGCTTCTTTTTCGGTCGTCAAAGAAATGGATTTTTGTGTGTAATATTCTGCTGAATCCAATTGATTTATCTGATAATATGCTCCGCCTATACTTGAATAATCCATGAATTGAGTTCCCCTTCTGAGTTCCTTGTCTTTGAGCTTTTTATGTTCTTTTAAAGAATTAAACAATGAATTCAGGCTGTTAAAATATTCCTCTTTCTGATTGTAAACATTAGCAATATTGGTATAAAAAGCAGCTTTTTGCATGATGATTTTTTGATTATTTTTGTCTGCATTATCCAATATATCCAAACCCATTTGCAATTCTGATTTAGCCCGGTCATACATTTCATTGAAAGCATAAGCCTGGGCCTGATATTTATGTGCTATTGCTTCATACAGACTGTTGTTCAGGCTTCTCGCCCTGTTTTGTAAATACATTGCCGTACTAAGCATTTGCTCCAGATCGGTATTAAAGAAATAGCTGTATTCAGTTTTATTGGCCAATAAAACCAACTCCATAGTATCTTTCTTTAAATCTTGAGCGATTTTAATCAATTCGTCTATTTCAGCAAGTGCAGCCTCGGGCTGTGTTTTATAAAGCTTTTGATTTTCCGCAACCAGCTCTTCCAGGCTTTTTAATTTTTGCGAATCATCTCTCTGCGGGTAAAGCTTACCACTACCGCCGAGAAAAGCAAACAGCAAAAAAAGACTTAAGAACCTCATTATACTCTATTGAGTTGAATTTTGAAGTAAAGTTAAGACTAAAAAATATAATATTTTTTTTGTTCAAGACAAAAATCGAAAGCAATTGTGCTTCTCATAATTAAATAACTGTGAAATACAAGACTAAGAGCCGGTTTAAATTTTACCGAAAAAATGCATCAAAAATTTTCTCACAGATAACACAGATTTTCACAGATAAAAAAGAAAAAAACATTTCCGTCTGCTTCAGTTGACGGATTATCAGTGAGTTGCGTGAAAATGTTTTGGCGCTGTTTTTGGCGCGAAGCAATCCAAAAACTGTGACAAAACAATAGACAGTCAGAAAACTTATTAAAAGTAATGTGAATTACAAAAACTAATTCAATGGGGCTGAAGCCCATTTCGGAGTTGAAGTCTTTTGATCCGGCAATAGGAACTCAAATGCTGAATAAGTTATAAAATGAATTTTGGATGATACAACTTTTCCAAACAGTCAACCCAAATCCGGAAAGTTCAACTTGAAACTTGGAACCCAAACTTGAAACCTGGAATCTGAAACCTGAAACAAAAAAACCTCCAAATTCTTCAGCAACAAATACCAATAATTGGTATATTTGATAAAATTTTAACTTGATGGCAAAGAACACATCCATACTTTTGGGCGATTATTTTGATGAATTTATCAGACAGCAGATCAATTCCGGAAAATATTCTTCTGTCAGTGAAGTGGTCAGGGCGGCACTGCGTTTGTTTGAGTTTGAAGAAACAAAAAGAGAAGAACTGATCAGAGAACTGAAAATCGGCGAGGAATCGGGTATTGCAAAAGACTTTAATCCTGAGAAGTTTCTTGAAAAAATGCATCAAAAATATTCTAAAAAATAATGAAGTATTTCCTCTCTCAAAAAGCCGAAGACGACTTGGAAGAGATCTGGTTTTACAGTTTTCGAACCTGGTCAAAGGAACAGGCAGATGAGTATATCAGACTGATTATTTCTCAAATTGAATTCATCGCACAAAACCCGAATTCGGGAACAGACATCAGCGAAATCAGAAAAGGATACTTCAAATCAAGAATTAAATCACACTATATATTTTATAAAATCGAGTCGGAAAATCAGTTGATCCAAATCATTCGTATTCTGCATGGGATGATGGATATTGAAACAAGAATCGGGTCTGAATAAAATGAGTTTGGATGTGGGGTGCCGGATGCGGGGTGTTGGGAGTCAAAAAACCTCTAACCTCTAACTTCTAATTTCTAACTTTTTAAATCTCTCACAGATAACACAGATTTTCACAGATAAAAAAGAAAAAAAGACATTGCCGATCTTCAATGGATTGTGTAAAATGTTTTGGCGCTGTTTTTGGCGCGAAGTAATCCAAAAACTGTGACAAAATATTGAATAAAACTTACAGGCTGAAATTTTTACAATATACATTATACAATCATACATTATACAAGAAAAAGTCTCAAATCTCAAAATCTAATGTCTCACATCTCCATCAAACACAATAATTTTTTTGCCACCAAAATTCTGACTATTTTTGCCGCTCAAAAATCAGAGAAAAATGGCAGGTAAAATTACACTTACAATGATCAAACCCGATGCAGTCAAAAACGGACATATCGGAAATATTCTGGCGGACATCAACAATGCCGGTTTCAAAATCAAAGCGATGAAACTGACTCAGCTGTCAACCGCAGATGCAGAATCTTTTTATTCGGTTCACAAAGAAAGACCTTTCTTCAGAGACCTGGTCGATTTTATGACCTCAGGCCCCATCGTGGCAGCCGTTCTTGAAAAAGACAATGCAATCGAAGATTTCAGAAAACTGATCGGTGCAACCAATCCGCAGGAAGCTGCAGAAGGTACCATCAGAAAAAAATATGCGGTATCCATCGATGCCAATGCAATCCACGGTTCGGACAGCGACGAAAATGCACAGATCGAAGCTGCTTTCCACTTTGCCGGAAGAGATTTTTACAATTATTGATTCAAAAAATCATCTGACGATATTTCAAACCGCTGACAATTCTCAGCGGTTTTTTTGTGTCCGAAATTCTTTTGACAGCCGTTTGAATTTCACTAAATTCGACCCGAATATGGAAAAAACAAGATGCGCCTGGGCAGGCAAAGAAGAAATTTATGTACGTTATCATGACGAAGAATGGGGCGTGCCGGTCAGAGAAGACCAAAAGCAATTTGAATTCCTGACGCTGGAAGGCTTTCAGGCGGGGCTCAGCTGGATCACCATCCTCAAAAAAAGAGAGAATTTCAGAAAGGCATTTGATAATTTTGATTATAAAAAGATCGCTTCATACAATGAAGACAGGATTCAGTCGTTATTAATGGACGAAGGGATTATTCGCAACCAACTGAAAATTAGGGCGACGGTCAGCAATGCCAGAGCTTTTATCGAGGTTCAGAACGAATTTGGTTCTTTCTGCAATTACATCTGGGGTTTTGTAAACGGCAAAACGGTGGACGAAAAAAGAAAACGATTGGAAGAAATTCCGGCCAACACCGAACTGTCTGACAGAATCAGCAAGGATTTGAAAAAAAGAGGATTTAAATTTGTCGGTACCACGGTGGTTTATTCGCATCTGCAGGCAACCGGAATCATAAACGACCATCTGACGGGCTGTTTCAGACACGAAGAGGTCAAAAAAACGCAACCATAAAAAAATAATGCGTCATAAAAGATGAAAAAATTTGGAAATTATATGAAAAAGATGAAATCAATTGCCCTGACTGCCGCTTTCTCTATCGGCGCTCTCGGCTTTTATCAGTGTACAAATGACGAAAATCTGTTTGAAGGTTTTGAAAACGAACCCGACTTTGAAACATTGCAGGAAGTACACGATCTGATCACACAAAGCGACACCGTTTATTTTACGGTGGTTGATATTGAAATCCCGCAGGACTTCAACACACCGGGCGGAATGAGAATCCATTTTCCGGTTTCTTCATTCGGAACCAACGGCGGCGAAGTGATCACACCGATCAAAATCAAACTGGTCGAACTCTACAAAAGAGGCGATATCGTGCGTCACAATATGCAGACCTACACCAATCAGAATCCTTTGGTTTCTGCCGGCATCTTCTGGATTTCGGGAATCGATGTGAACGGTACCGAAGTGATCTTCAGCGGTGTAACTGCCTATATTCCGCGTCAGACCGATGCGGCCGGATATGAAAACAATATGAACTATCTGACCGGTATGACACAGACCAAACCTTCGGGCACCGTCAATTCGTGGACTGCTTCTTCGGGCACGGTGGTGTTTGACGAAACAGCCGGACTGAACGGCGAATACACGCTCGATCAGGTCAACTCGGGCTGGAACTCTGCACAGGCGCTTTATGATTTTGATCTCAATGCTCAGGAGCCGACCCAGTTCAAGGTTCAGGTGACCAATGCGCCCGGATTTGACAAGACCGAAGTATTTTTCACCAACAACGATTACACAGTTGTTTCAGCGCTGACCCAGGCAGATGCAGACGGCATTTCGACCTTTACGGGCAGCATTCCGAAAGGAGTAAGCGGCAAGCTGATTGCGATTTCGCTGATTGACGGAGCGCTCAACTTCGGTACCCAGGATGTAACCGTAAACGGTGACGACACCTTTACAATGACGGTTTCACCAGGCGAGCCTGCCGAACTTCAGGCGCTGCTGACCGCCATTCCATAAAAACATACAACACTTTCTCACCATAAAAAATCCCGGACTTAGGTTTGGGATTTTTTTTGTGGGTTGATTTTCCTCTAAATTAAATTGAGTTTTAAAAATATTTTGTCGAATTTTATGAAAGAATAATTGTTGAAAATAAAATATTATGGCTCGTAAAGATTGGTCAAAGGAAGAAACTATCATTGCTTTCAATGTTTATTGCAAGATTCCATTTAGTCAAGGTGTAAAGACTAATCCAACAATTATAAAATATGCAAATATCATAGGAAGAACGCCATCTGCTTTGGCGATGAAAGTTGGGAATATTGGACGACTTGACCCTGAATTAAAAAAGAGAGGAATCGGTGGATTGCAACACGGAGCAAGACTTGAAGAAGAAGTTTGGAATGAATTTCATGGTAACTGGGACAAATTAGCTTTCGAAAGCGAAAAATTGATTGCAGAATTTCAGAAAAGACCAATTGAAGAATCCACAGAAATTGAATTAACAGATTTACCGGAAGGAAAAGAAAGAGAATCCATAATCAAAACAAGAGTTAACCAATCATTTTTTAGAAGTGCTGTCTTAATGGCTTATGATTCAAAATGCTGTATAACTGGACTAACGGTTCCTTACTTTTTAGAAGCATGTCATATTTTATCTTGGAAAAGTAGCAAAGAAAATAGAACCAATCCTCATAATGGACTTTGTCTAAATGGCCTGCACCATAAAGCCTTTGATAATGGATTGATTACAATTACACCCGATTATAAGGTTTTGGTTTCATCCTATTTTAATGATTTTACAAATGATAAATCGGTAGAAAAGTTTTTCAAAATTTATAATAACCAAAAGATAAATCTGCCCAAAAAGTTTCTTCCTTCAAAAGAATTTTTAGAAAATCATTACAAGACAATATTCAAATAGTCAGTCACAAATTTAACTTAGAATCTATTTTTCTTCCTTTGGCCTATATATAATCAATTGTTAATATAATTGTGGAAATACTTTGCTCTGCTGTGTACAGTTGCATACAGCTTTATTATACACCAATTTATAAGTTTGAGAATGGAACTTCAAGAGATTATTGGGAGACGTATTGCCCAACTCAGAAAGGAAAAATTAAAGTTATCACAGCAAAAGTTTTCATACGAAGCAGGAATTGAAAGAAGTTATCTAACTCGTATCGAAAACGGGAAGAAAAATATTTCAGTTAACACTTTAGAGAGATTGATTAAAGCTCTTGGAGTTTCTTTTACAGAATTTTTTAACTCAAAAGAATTTTTGGAAAGAAGCGGAAATGAAGAAGCTAAGAGTAATTGATTTTTTTTGTGGTGGCGGAGGTTTCTCCGAAGGTTTTAGGCAAATGGGGTTTGAAATAGTCAAAGGCTATGACAATTGGAAACCTGCTATAGATACTTTTAATCATAATTTTGGAACCGAATCTACAATTAAAAACATTTTAGATTTTGAAACCTCAATTGAAGATATTGAGTCATTACCTGATACAGAAGTTATAATCGGTTCTCCACCTTGCGTAAGTTTTTCAAGTTCTAATAAATCAGGAAAAGCTGATAAGTCTTTAGGTTTAAAGTTAACAGAAGCATTTTTAAAAATAGTTACCGTAAAAAAACATCAACCAAATTCAATCTTAGAAGCTTGGTTTATGGAAAATGTAGTTAATTCAAAAAAGCATTTAAAACCTTATTATAGTTTTGAAGATTTAGGCCTGGAAGAATGGGCGAATAAATATAATCTAAAACCTTCAGATATAGCAATCCAATTGGAAGATAATTCTGAAGTCATCAATTCAGCGGATTTTGGATCAATGCAAAAAAGAAAGCGGTTGATATCAGGTGAAATTATTAATAAACAAAAATTCATCAATCCTGACCCAAGTCATAAGAGTCCAAAAAAGGAAGGAGCTCTGCCAAACTATAACACTGTTAAAAGGATGAAACAAGCAATGCCTCATCCCTATAGCAAAAAGCAGAACAGCACTATAAAAGACCCACAATTTGATATTGAAATCAATTTTAATGAACTTACTGATCATTTTTATGATACTGGGATTTATGAAGTTGATGCTAAATTCTCAAAACATTGGAAAGTAAATCATCCATTTATGGGGAAAATGGCATTTCCTGAAAATGATGATAAACCAAGTAGAACAATTACCGCAGTCAGAATTTCAAATTCAAGAGAATCCATTATATATAAATCTGAAATTAAAAGAAAAGGAGATGGTGAATATAGGCAGCCTACTGTTAGGGAGGCAGCGGTACTTATGGGTTTCCCAATCACATTTCAATTTATGGGTTCTGAATACACCAAGTGGCGCTTAGTTGGAAATGCTGTATGTTCTTCTGTAAGTAGAGCACTTGCTAAGACTGTACTAAAAGAATTAAATCTTAATATTCCAAAAAAGCCAATAATAAGTAAAGAAATTAAACTTTCTGGAATTCAAAATCTCAATACTTTCCAACGATTAGAATTTACAGATCCGCCTGTAAAAAAGGAAGGTGCAAAGTGCCGATGGCATCCTTTCAAATATGGAAATATGACAGTCACTCTTTCCAATTATCGGATCGATGAAGATAAGAAATCACAAGACAGATGGTTTACTTCGATTCAGTATGGAACTGGTGATGGTTTTCCATCACAATTAATTCAAGACAATTATTATTTGGATCTGAGAAATTTAATTTCAGAGTTTAAAGAAGGTGTAAAATTCCTTAAATACATCAATAATGGGTTTACCGAGAAGATCGGCCCCAAAGAAGATCTCCAGCGTCTATTTGAACTTCAAACAGAATCAGATGGAAAAAAGGATCCAACTGAATTGGTAGAAGAACTTAAGGACTTAATTGAATCCCTTAAAATAAAAGATGAAATAATTGAACAAGATAACTTTGAAATATTTCAACATAAAGACAAAATTCCTTTGAAACAACTCCTAGCTCTTTATGGAATAAATAAAATATCAACTATCGCAAATAAAAATTAACAATGCCTGTTCACTTTCATCCAAATAACCCAATAGATGCTTTAGAGAGCATTATCGTTAAAGGAGACGGAAATCCTCTTCAAGGAGAGATTACTGTTTACAGAAAACTTTGGGAAGATTTGAGCAAAAGTGAAATTGAGTGGGATGTTTGGCACGATTTGAAATTGCCTGAACATTCAGACAATTACAATTATTACAAAAAAACAAGTGCACAAATAGACTTTGTGATTCTTTCTAAACACGGATTGATTGTGTTGGAAGTAAAAGGTGGTACAATCTCTACAAAAGATAATATGTTCTATTATGGAAAGAATTTTGAAACTCCAATGAAGCAAAATCCTTTCAAACAAGTTGAGGGATATAAATTCACTTTAAAGGACAATGTTCTTAACAATTTAAAAAACTGTTTCTTTTGCGAAGTTGTTGCTTTTCCTCATGTTGATTATCCTTTTGAATCGAAATTAATTGATTCCAATTTATTATGGACAACATACAACGCACCAGCATACAATAACTCTATTGAAGAATTTCTTTTGAGAGCGATTGAATATTCAAAAAACAAGCATAAACGACATTTTAGAAACTATGAAGATCTTACTGTTAAAGAGTATTCTGCAATCAAAAAAATATTAAGCCCAAAAATTGGAGATAGAAATCATAATACTTCTATCAACACATTGGAATGGCTCGGAATCCACAATATTGAAATTCTTGAAAGCCTCTACAAAAATCAAAGAATATTAATTGAAGGCCCTCCCGGTTCAGGAAAAACAACACTTGCTAAAGCATTTATTGATAAACAATCTGATAAAAAAGGAATCTATTTATGTTGGAACAATCTTTTGATGCACTTCACAAAATCATTATTAGATGAACGAAAGCTATTAAACAACGTAGAAGTTACAACATTCTTTAGATTTTTTCAGAAGTTGAATCCAGAAATTGATTTTGAAAAATTGAGTAGGTTTTCTGAAGATGAATTTTATAATTTGGTCAAAGAGACTATTTTAAGGTTAGAGCAAGAAAACAAGCTGTTTCCTTATGACTTTATTGTTATAGATGAAGCTCAGGATTTGTTTGATAGAGGATTGGATTTGTTTATTAATTCGTTTTCAGGTTATAATGGAAAAGGTCTTGTGAATGGAAATTCCCTTGTTTTATATGACATAGACCAAAGTTATTTTAATAGCGGAAGAAATGTTTCTGAACTTGCAGATTTAATTTCGGAATACTATTCTCATTTCAAATTGAATGAAGTAAAACGAAGTGTTCAAAACCCTGATATTAGAAAGTTAAGCATTGAAATTTTGGACAATCCAAAAGTAGTTAATCGAGAGAATTTTGAAGATTTATATTCTAACATTCCTGTTGTGTATCACAAAGATTTACAAAGTGTAAAGAAGCACATTGTAAAAACAATTTTAACTCCAATTCGAGAAACAGATTCTTCTTTAAAAGGAAGTGATTGTGTTGTTTTGATAGAATCAACTTTTCTGAAAGGAAGTTACAAGGGAGGTGAAGATTTAAGAGAATTGCTGATAATTAAAGATATTGAAGAGTTGAACGAATCAAATGTTGGAGACACCGCTAATAAACTTCGATATACTTCAATCTTAAAATACAAAGGATTAGAAAAGAAAAATGTCTATTTGGTTATTTCTGAACCCTCAGAACTCAACAAATATGAAATGTTTGTAGGTATTACACGAGCAATGCTGAATGTAGAAATAAATATTGTGGAGCAATGAATTTGATAAACCAACATATCCGTAAGCATTTACTTCATTTTCAAAATGAAGAAGATTCTTTTTTTCAGGAAATTTTTACTTTGATTGAACATGATGAAAAGGAAGAATATATCCTCCTTTTGCGTTATATCCACTTATTATTGAATGAAACATTTTTAAGTGAAAAGAACAAGCCTAATACTCTGCATTTACATTTTTTAGAAGATATTAGTGAGGGAGTGCTTTTACTTATTTCTCAATATTTAATAATCCGGCTATTTAAACAAAGTAACTTAAATGCAGAATTAATTGAAGGAAATGCAGAATTAATTAAAGATTTCCAAATGCAATTAAAAAGTATTCAAAAACGACTTGATAGTAAATGTCCAGATGGTGCAAGTGGAAAAAACGGGGGAAATAGAATTTATAGGGAATGGAAAGAAAATAGAAAATATTTTAGAGAGTTAATTGAATTCTATAAACAATGGAATTCAGAATTGATATATCCCAATTCTATTTTTAACTGTAAAGTGAGTATTGAAAACGAACTGAACAGAGTATTTAATAATAAGCCTTATGGTTGGGCAATAGGACAAAATAATTTCCTTCCTACTTTTAATCTTATAAATACAAATTTAAGTTTAAATCAAATAGACGAGATCTATAAATCATTTATAGATAATTTAAAGACTGTTGTCGTATTTGATTGTGAGAGAAAAAAATTGATGCGGAATTTTTCTTTGAAGGATATAACTGATTTCGATATTGATTTAGAAAAATATTTAATCCTTTCTTTTGGAAATAAGCATAGTTCTGTTCAAAGTCTGAGAGATAAGCTGACACTAATTCGAGATCGATTCAAAATATCTAAAAATGATAGTTATTCAATTCTTCAATCCGAGATTGATTATACTTTAAAACTTGAAAAAAGGAAACATATCCCTATTTCATTCGTTGGCATTGATAATTCCAGTTTTTGGGATGCTTTTTTACTTGAAACGAATGTTCAAGATTTATATGAGCTACGCTCCATAAAAATGATGAATTTATATTCATTGTGTTTAAGGGAGGAAATTAAAACTTTCATCCTCAATGATTTATTCTCTGAAAATGACACTTCGGAAATAGTATCTGATGAAACCAAGCAAAGACTATTAAATTTAAGCAAAGATGATTTATCAGAATTAAAAGATTCCTTGAAAAATGTATTGGATTTGATAATTCACTCTGATTTCAAGCAAATTTTATCTAATAAGATAAAAAATGAAACCATAATCGTAGTTGACGATTTTATTCTGAAAAACAAAAAAATAAAACAGTTATTATCCACAACCCTTCAATTATCTTCTGAAAACAAATTGAGTTCTTGGTCTGATTTTAAATATTTGGAAGGTGGAAATATTCTGATTTTATCTTATCAAGACCAAGGGAGGTATCCCTATTATTTTTATCCCAATATTATAGAAACAACTATTTCAATAGGTACAATTATCGGAGCTGTCTACCACAAGTTTTTGTTTTTAACAAGATATCAATGGGCAAAATATAATGTGGCTAAAGATTTACATAAAATTTCAGATCATCCTGTACGACAAAAATATTTTCAATGGGATAGGTTGAGAAATTCAATAAAAGAGTTAAAACCACAAAAAAGTGATGATACAAATTGGGATTTGGAACAACAATATTCAGGAAATACTAATCGAGAGACCATCAAACTAAAATTGAAAGGCGAAAGAGAAAAAACATTCAACAGTTCTGATTTTTTCATTTTTTCAATAGATGATAAACAAACTTTTAAAGTAGATAAAATAGGAGTAATTATTGATTTAATTGATGAAAATGAGAAGTGTTTTCTGTATAATCTTGACGAAATTCAAGAAAGCATCAATCTGTATGAAAAAATGATAGATACTACTCAGCAAGAGGATGAGTTGAATATTATTCGGCAGAATTTTCAAATTGATGAGAATGCAACTGGAAGACTTTGGAAAATTTTATTGCAACAGAAAGCCTCAGGTGCTAATGAGGAAGATTTATATGAAGTGTTGAAAAATCACTTAGATAGTAAAGGACTTAAAATAGTTTCTTTTCATCATTTCAAAAATAATTGGCTAAATCCAGAAAGTGATTCTATGGCTCCACTTAGCAAAAAGGTATTTATAGAATTATGCAATTTTCTTGGCATACCAATAATATATTTCACGCTTATTTGTCGGTTAAGGAATTCATCAAAACAAGCAAGCAGTCAAAGCACTCGACAAATGAATAGACTTTTGCAAGATTTGTTCAATGACGGTTGTTTTGATGAAAAGGTAGATACAAAACAGATTATCACTAATAATCTCGAAAATTACAAAAGAAAACATCCTTTGGATGAATTAGGTATTGATGAAAAATACTTGGGAGAAAATTTAATTACTTTGGTTGAACTGATAAAAGAAGAGGTAACATTAAAAGAATTAGAAAAATTCAAAAAGATGGAATAATGAACAAAGTATTACAAAAGAGAACCGCCTTAGAAACTTTTATTCGGGAACAAACATTGGGACCCGGAATAAACGGATATAAATATGTTGATTTAGAAGATGATATTTTAATGGAAAAGAATCTTTCCATTGAACCATCCATAAACTATGACTCGGAAATATTGGATATAGTTCCTGCGGCTATTTATAGTACAGGGATTCTTTTTCCCGAAGATAAAAGCGGAACTTGTGAACAAGGTGCTGTTCTCGACAACAATGAACAAACCGAAACAGAAGACGGAGTTGATGATAAAGATTCTCAAAACAACAGTATGGAATCTGGAGAAGTTTCAAACGGGGTAGAACTAAATCAGATGTACCCAAAAACAATGGGATTGACTTTTTGTTTAAATGAAAAGTGTTTAGAAAACGGAGAAATTGAATTCGATGTTTCATTTAGGTACTATAAAAAGTTAAAGCAAGATAAAGAAGGGAAATTCAACAGTAAATACGCATTGCTGTGTGAAGTTGATATGGAGAAGATTAGAACCTTTTTGAATGAACACAAATTAGAACAATTTTCAATCCTCGCTAAAGGAGTAAATAATTTCATAGTATTGTCCAAAATCAATTCAGAACAAATTACAGAATTAAAAACAACTATTCGAACTATTCAAAAAAGCTATGCTGAAAGCTTATTTGATAAAACAAGCAAAGTACACAGCTTACCTCGTCTATCCAAAGATAAATGCTATTTGAGTAATTTAAAATCAACTATTTATTACGAATTAAAAAATTCTATTACCGATAATAACATAAGGAAAGAGCTATATTCAATTACACAAGAAATAGAACTAATTGAAAACATTACTGAACATTTACGAAATCTTTTAGATGTTTATTCAGGAGGATATGGACTGTGGCAATCGAATCCGATTAAAAGAACAATAAGACTTAAAAATATTGATTTTCCAAAGGCTAAAAACAAAATCTCGTTTTTATACAATAAACCGCAGACAACAGATAACATTGTTGTAATTGATGAAAATGGAGAAGAAAAAATCGGATTAGAAAATCTTTTTAAGTTCAATATAGAAGACAAGGAGGATGAATATGCATCACTATCTGCCAATATTCAATTAAGTAAAGATTCAAGAAAGGAAGCCAACAATATTTTTGTAAAAGTTCAATTAGTTAATACAAGTACTGCCTTTAAATTAGATACAGAAAAGGATAGCAGATATTTCTCTACTTTTAATGAAGTAGTAAATCAGCGAGCATTCTTTGGGGTTAAGATTTCTGTTGAGAACAAATTTTTAGTACCATATTCAGATTATAAATATTCAAAAAATGAATTGGGAGTTTACAACGAAGACACTACAACTCAATTCATCTATAATCAATTCAAAGATTATGCTATTGGTCACGGCTGTTCTGCAAAATGGGATAGTATAAATAAAAAAGTAGAAACCGAATATTTGCCTGAATGTGAAACACCAGATATAGACCCGATACCGAGAGATAAAAGCAAACCTGCAATAGAGAATAAAGATGGAGAATTTACATTGCCTCTGTTTTTAGAAAATTCTCAAGCTCAAGAATTCAAATGGCTTTCTGTATTTTCTGATGTAAATGATATTAATATAATTGAAGGTTTATTAGCTTTTGTTGATTCTTATGGTCAATGGATTGAGAACAAGAAAAAGGATGCTTCATACCAAGCCGATTTAAAAGATATTGCTTATCAGGAATTAAAAAAATGTGAACAGGATTATCAACGAATGAAAGAAAACGTTGAAACTTTATTGAAAGGAGAAAACAACAAAGATAATCTTGCTTCATTCCGATTGATGAATGGGGCGATGTTTATGCAGTTATGGCATTCTGTAAAAGTTAAACAGAATGAAGTTTCTGTTGTATTTGAAAATGAGAATTTTAAATATTTCGATTCCAACTTTTACAAAAACGCTGATGACAAACTATTTTCTCAAACGGAATCTGCTGGTTGGAGAGCTTTTCAGTTAGCATTTATTCTATTAAATCTTGACGGCATTTTCAAACCAGAAAATGATAAAAATTGGGAAAGAAGAAATGAATGGGTTGATTTGGTTTGGTTTCCGACAGGTGGTGGAAAAACAGAAGCATATCTTGGTTTAATTGCTCTTACAATTATCAATCGAAGAAAACTTAACAAAGAGCAAGGTGGCGGAGTTGCTTCTATTATGCGATACACTTTGCGATTACTTACAATGCAACAATTTCAAAGAGCTTCGTTGGTAATAATGGCATTGGAATTAATCAGACGCTGGAATCAATATGGATTGGGAAATGAACCAATTACGATTGGATTGTGGGTTGGAGACAATTCATTACCAAACAAAACGGAAGATTTAATTACCGAATTTGAAAAATTAAATAATAATCAACCTAATAAAATACCGTTTTCAAATTGTCCTTGGTGCGGTAGTAATATTGAAGGGGAAGACAAGGAAGACACCGAAAACCTTAATAACAGAGAAAATCATTGGTATTCAAAAAGAGTTCATTTAAAATGCTCTAATGACAAATGCTCATTTTCGTACCCAAAAAGACGAGCAAGAGTTCGGCAAAATGATCAAGGTGCAATTCCTGTTTGTTTATCAGATGAAATCATCTATCAGCACCCTCCATCATTGCTATTCGGAACAGTTGATAAGTTCGCACAATTGGCACATAAAGTAAAAGGAACAGACAATGGAAGAAATGCGGATTCAAGACGCTTATTTGGCAACGGGAATTGGGAACAAGGAAAACCTCAAAACGGTTATTTACCTCCTGATTTGATTATTCAGGATGAGTTACATTTATTACTGGGTCCGCTTGGTTCTGCTGTTGCATTGTTTGAATCCGCAGTTGACCAACTATGTACAAGAGAAGATGGAACAAGACCCAAAATAATTTCTTCAACGGCAACCACACGGAATACACAATTACAGATTGCTGCATTGTTTGACAGAAAAGTAAATCTTTTTCCCAAATCCGGAGTTGAATGTGATGATTCATTCTTTGCATTTTATCGAAGAAAATTCAAAAATGCTGAAAAAGAAAACGAAGAATACTTGTCCAAACGAAAATACATAGGTGTCTTGCCGACAGGTAGAACACAAATCTGGATGCAAATGAGGTTAGTGGCTATTATAATGACACATAGAGCTATTTTTGAATTGCAAGAATTACAGGGTAAAAGTCCGCTTGACTATGATGCGTACATCAACTTTGAAAAAGCAATGGATTATTACCATACAACTATTTCTTATTTCAATAGCTTAAAAGAAGTCGGAAAAACCCAATCACAAGTGCAAACTTATATCTTGAAAGAACTCCGAAGAGTTTTCAATAGAGTTATTCGTCCTCAGAAATTGATGCATTCACTTTATACCTATGGCCCGATACAAGAATCTGAATTAACAGGAAGATTATCAGGTGAAGAAGTGAAAAATGAACTCAAAAGTGTTGAAACGAAGTGGAAAGCTCAAAATAGATTCGCAAGTATTGAAAATGATGAAACCATACGAGGAACTGTCCCTCCAGAATTTGTTGTAGCAACCAATATGATTTCTGTAGGAATTGATGTTTCACGATTCAATACAATCATTATGAATTCAATGCCACGGAATACAGCCGAGTATATTCAAGCAAGTAGTCGTGTAGCAAGGAATGATTATGGTTTGGTTTTAACGGTTCATCATCCGTTTAGAGCAAGAGATATGTCACACTACGAAAAATTCATCGAGTTTCACGAGAAGATGTATAGTTATGTAGAACCAATTTCCATTACACCATTCACAAAAAAATCTGTTGAAAGATATATGGGACTGTATCTGGCAACAATGATACGACATACAACAAGAAGATTTACAGAAAGAGATTCAGCAAGTAGTATTTCTTCAATATCAGACGAGCAACTTTCTTTAATTATTTCTGAAATGACTGCTTATTTTGACAATAGAAAAGTAAGACTTTCCAATTTTGATAAATTGATTAATAATCTTCTAAAAGAAGAGAATGTTACCCAAATCAAACAATGGATTGAAGAAGCTTTTGAGGAATGGAAAGAATTAGAGGGAAATCTTGACAGTTCGACAGATTTGGTTTTTAACAGAAAGAAAAATGGAGCGAATCAAGCAAGAAAACAAGAGCAACTTTATGTCGATATAGAAGAGTACGAGGGAAATATTCACAGTAAAAAATGGCAGGTCCCAATGTCGTTAAGGGTAATAGAACCAGAAGCTGCTATCAAAATAAATTCTATTTAAAATGAAAATATTAAACGCTAACCAATATAATCAGGGTATTGGGAAATATAAATTGCTATCTTCCACAGCAGGTGTCGGTTCAATCATAACCACAAAAGCGGGTTCTTATGTTTTGATTTCAGATATCAACAAATGGAAATTCATAAAATGGGCAAATTCCAAAATAGAAACTGTTCGTTCAAACAACTCTGATGACAGGAAAATTTATGAGGTAAGTAAAACTGAGATGGGAAATCGTGGCATTGATTTTATAGATGACCAACGGTTTATTCGTTTTATAAAGACCGAAAAAGATCTGAAAAATTTAGTTTGTTTGATAGGTGTACCACATATGGCTTTAAATGAATCTTTCAATACACCAAATTGGAAAAATCATCCAATAAAAATAGCATTAGAGAATAGTGGTGAATCAGGAACATCAAATGATTATATGATTGTTGGAACACATTTTCCAAAATGGTTTAAAAACAGAAAAGGAGAGCTTAAAAGCATTTCACAATGGAAAGAAATGTGGGAAAAAGAAGGGAGAAAAAATAATGGAACACCTACCAAAGATGATTTTGCTCCACCAAGAGATGCTTCAGATTTTGTAAAAGAATATAAACGAAAAAATATTGAGGGACGTGAAGTAGCTTATAGAGAATATAGAGAACTTGAGCAAACAAATTTAATTCTTATTTGTCCAAACGGACATCTATCAGATATGCCTTGGTCTAAATTCTTAGCTTGGAAAACACTAAAAGATTCTTTTCAGTTAAAAAAAGACGACAATGGAGAAGACTTGTTTGATATAGATTCTTGCTGCAGTAATCCTAATCTAACTTGGACGGAAAACAGAAATAAATCAGAAGGTTATGGAAGCATATACATTGAGTGTAAAAGCTGTAATAAAAAAAGCAATCTTGAAGGAATAAACAACTTAAAACTAAATTGCAATGGACAAAAGCCTTGGGAAATTGAAATAACAAATCCTGAAGCTGCTCCTTATGAAAAATGCTATATACATAGTAATCAACAAAATGGCAGAGAAAAAATGCAGGTTGCGTTGGTAACAGCAAACAATGTTTACTACGCTAATGGTTTTTCAAGTCTATTTATTCCAATGCATCTTGCCGAAGATATTTCAAAAGAATTACTTGAAGCACTTGAAATATTGGAAGAACGATACAATAAAAGAAATACAAATAATCCTATCACAAAAGAAAATTATTGGACAAAAAAAGTAACAGATGATTTTGATGAATTTTTAAGTGATAATGACATCATTGTGAGCTCTGATAAACAACAATTTGAAAATTCATTGAAAAACTTATTTTTAAATAGTGGTGAAGAGCAATCAGATGACCATTATGAAGAGTACAGATGGCAAGAATATAGATGCTTTTCACACAATTCTTCTATTCCAGACATAGAAGAAAACAAAGGACTTAGCTTTCAAGATATTGATTTACCAACTGAATTGATGCCGTTCTTTGTCAAAATACAACAAGTAGAGGAACTTAAAGTAGCCAATATTCAATTTGACTTTACAAGAGTCAAGCCAAAAGAACGAATAGTAAGGATAAATGAACAAGGAGAAAAAGTTGTTGAAGAAGCTTCAACAGGTCAAAATACTTTTTCAATAAAAAAAGACGAATTATTTGTTCTGCCAGCAAACGAAACTTTTGGAGAAGGTTTATTTTTTCAATTCAACGATGAAACTATTGATAAATGGATAGATAATAACTCTGAACAATTAGAAGACAGGTTTTCAAGGTTTTTTAATAAAGAAATTGATACTAAAGTTCAAGGTGCAGGAATGATGCAAAAAATCAAGAATAATGGCATCAAGCACTTCCTAATCCATTCATTTTCTCATTTAATGATGAGAGAATTGGAATTTTCTTGCGGCTATCCAACAGCAAGTTTGAAAGAAAGATTATTTATTTCAAATACTCCTGATAAAGTTATGTCCGGAGTATTAATCTATACTGCGGAAGGTTCAGAAGGAAGTATGGGAGGTTTGGTATCGCAAGGCGAACCTGAAAAAATATTGGATATTATTAAAAAAGGAATGGAAAGGTCTGTTAATTGTTCATCAGATCCTCTTTGTTGGGAATCGGATGGGCAAGGTATTTTTGACTTGAATTTATCAGCTTGTTTTTCTTGTTCACTTGTTGCCGAAACCGCCTGTGAAGAAATGAATCTGGGACTAGATAGACGTGTTCTTATAGATGAATCATTCGGTTATTTTAAAGAACTACTATAAACATATCCAAAAAAAAATTATCATATTTCATCAAACTAAAATGCAAAACAAATCCATTTACCAATCCGCACCCGACTATGGTGCACCCTATTTTGATCTAGTCGAATCCACTGATCTGATCGCTGAACTGGAAAAATCAAAACAGCTGACACTGGAGGTCTTTGATTTGGTGACTGCCGAAAATGGAAATTATGCTTATCAGCCCGGGAAGTGGACAGTCAAAGAGGTGCTCAAACATATCATTGACTGCGAAAGGATTTATGACTACAGAGCTTTTCGGTTTTCGAGATTTGATCCTGCCGAACTGGCCGGTTTTGATGAGGACAAATATGCGGAACATATACGACCGATCCGTCAGACCGTCGATGAACTGAAACGGGAATATCTGTCGGTCAGGGAATCAACCGTACAGCTGTACAAATTTATGACCGATGAAATGCTTGATTTCAAAGGAACTGCAAACCATGCCAATTTCACCGCAAGGGCAATCGGTTTTATGACCGTCGGACACAATATCCATCACTGCAATTTTCTGAAGAAAAATTATTTTAAGATTTAATGCGGGGCGTTCAAATCATTCGCCTCTCTCCCACTTTCTCAATACGCCGTGCTGTCTGATATTTCTTTTCAGCAGATTGAGCCGGATTCTGATCTGGTCGTAGAACAGACCAAAGACCAAAAGACCTGCCGAGAAATAAAGAATCCGGAGTTCAAAACGGAAATAGAACAATCCGCTGACCACACCGCCGAGCAAAAAGAAGACGATGATAAAAAACCGGAGCCGGATCGATGACAGCAGTTTCTTTTTGTGCGCTGCCGATTTGTAGAAAAACAGCTGTGAAAATTCAATTCCGAGATCGGTGAACAGTCCGGTCAGATGGGTGGTGCGGACCACCGAATTTGAAATCAGCGTGACCAGCGAGTTTTGAAGTCCCATTGCAAAAAGCAGCAGATAGGCGATCAGATTGCTGTTGCTTTCGAGCAGTGTTTCGCTGTAAAAAGCGACAAAAGCAAGAATCAGCGTTTCGATCAGCACCGGAATCACATAGACATAACGTTCGTTTTTTCTTGAAATCCATTCGATCAGCAGACCCGAAAAGAACGAACCCAGCAAAAAGAAAAACACAAACAAAAAATAAACCATGCCGCGCCAAACATCGATGTGATAGATCTCACCGATAAAAAACGCAAAATGTCCGGTCACATTGGTCGTCAGCTGACGGACACCCAAAAATCCGGCCACATTGACCATACCGGCCACAAATGACAGCAGGGTCGCAATCCTGAGATTGTCTTTCAGTGTACGATTTTTGGTTCTGTATCTGAACACTTCTTATTTCTTCTGCTCTTTTGCCCAGGTGTCTCTCAGACCGACGGTTCGGTTAAAGATATGACGGTCGGGCGTAGAATCTTTGTCAGGCGTAAAATAACCGATTCGCTGAAACTGGAATTTCTCTTCGGGTTTTGAATCTTTGAGTGAAGGCTCGCCAAAACCGTGTACCACCTTCATCGAATTGGGATTGACAAACTGAAGGAAATTTCCGTCCTCTGCCTCATCCGGACTTTCGACCGTAAACAATCGGTCATACAGTCTGACTTCGATCGGCAGATTTTCAGTAGCCGAAACCCAGTGCAGCGTTCCTTTCACCTTTCTCATACTCGCCTCAGAACCCGAACCTGATTTTGAATCCGGATCGTATTCCGCAAAAATCGTTTTGATATTTCCGTCGGCATCCTTCTCAACCCCTGTTGCTTTGATGATGTAGGCACCTTTCAGACGAACCTCATTTCCGATCGAAAGTCTGAAGAATTTTTTGGGTGCTTCTTCCATAAAATCTTCTCTTTCTATATAGAGTTCTCTTGTAAACGGAACTTCGCGTTCACCCGCATTTTCATCTTCGGGATTGTTTTCAAGGATCAGTTTTTCTGATTTTTCTTCGGGATAATTTTCAATGACCAGTTTCACCGGATCGATCACAGCCATCACACGGAGTGCAATTCTGTTGAGATGATCACGGATTGAAAATTCCAAAAGTGAAATATCGATCAGATTGTCTCTTTTTGCAACACCCGCCTTTTCCCAAAATTCTCGAATCGACTCGGGTGTATAACCTCTTCTTCTCAGACCCGAAATCGTCGGCATCCTCGGATCGTCCCAACCGCTGACCACACCTTCGTCCACCAGTGTTTTCAGTTTTCTTTTGCTGGTGATCATATAACTGACATTGCCGCGTGCAAACTCTCTTTGTTTGGGTTTCAGATCGTGGCCGGGCACCTGAACATGATCGAGATACCATTCATAAAGCGGTCTGTGATTTTCAAATTCAAGCGAACAGAGCGAGTGTGAAATTCCTTCGATATAATCCGATTCGCCGTGTGCCCAATCATACATCGGATAGATTTTCCATTTGTCGCCGGTTCGGTGGTGTTCCTTGTGCAGCACCCGATACATCACCGGATCGCGCATATTCATATTGGGCGAACTCATATCTCCTTTTGCACGGAGAACATGACTGCCTTCGGGAAATTCACCGTTTTTCATTTTTTCAAACAATTCCAGACTTTCCTCGACCGGACGGTTTCTGTACGGACTTTCGATGCCGGGTTCAAACGGAGTTTTTCGCTGTTCGTTGATTTCCTCCGAGCTCTGATCGTCCACATACGCATTTCCGTCTTTGATCATTTGTATAGCCCATTCGTACAGCTGCTGAAAATAATCGGATGCAAATCTTTCTTCAGTCCATTCAAAGCCGAGCCATTTCACATCTTCACGTATCGAATCCACAAATTCCTGCTCTTCTTTTGCCGGATTGGTATCGTCAAAACGAAGATTGACCGGTGCATTGTAACGCTGTCCCAGACCGAAGTTGATACAGATCGCCTTTGCATGGCCGATATGCAGATAACCGTTTGGTTCGGGCGGAAAACGAAATCTGAGCTGACTTTTTTTGTAGCCGTTTTCAAGATCATCCTCAACGATTTGTTCGATAAAATTCAGCGATTTTTTTTCTTCTTCCATTTGAATTTGAAATGAAGTGCAAATTTAGGATTTTTGGCTATAATTGTAAAATTAAAGCAGACTGATTCCGTCAGTTATGCGAAACACTATTTATGAAAAAACCATTTCTCACAGTATTCATTTTATTTTCGGTAAAATTTAATCAGGCTTTCAGTTCATGATCCGGACAGTCAATCCGCAAATCGGAAACATTCAGTTTCTGATTGAGCAGACTGCAGAAATGCTCTCCCTTTTTGTCTGTCTTATAGTTGCTGCAGGACATACACATCCTTTGCACCGTGATGATTTCTGTTTGGTTCAGATGCCGGATGATGCTGAGCAGACTCAGCAGCAGATTTTCTTTGTCATCCGGATTTAACTGATCGACCGGCACCCTGATTTCCCTGGTAAATCCCGATGTTTTCTCAGCCAGATCTCTTCCTTTTTCGGTCAGATGAATGGTATAACTTCTGGTATCCGCCGGGTCATGAGCTTTGACAATCAGCTCTTTCTGTTCCATTGTTTTTACGGTTTCGCTGATGGTGGCTTTTGACATATTGAATTCATTGGCCAGATAACTGACCTTTCTTTTTTCTTCGCTGTGAAAATGCAAAAAAATCAAAAGCTGTATCTGTATCGGGCTGAGCGCATATTCCTTGCTTTCCTGCCAAAGCAGCACCCTGAAAGCCTGTGCAATCCTTTCAAGCGAAGCTACGATTTTGCTTTCTGTGCTTTGGTTTTGCCGATTCAAATCAAAATCTGATTTCATTTTTTAAAATTAATTCATTTTTCTCAAAATTCTGAATATAAAACTGCTCCGCAAATCGTTTTGTCTCTTTGAATTGCGGAGCAATTTGTTTACCCCTTTACTTCGGCCATTGATGCGCCAAAATTAAGATGGAGTACATTCCCTTTTGGGGTTACCAGAGCCGGAACGGATTTTACACCTGCCGTTTCCGCTTCTTCAATTCTGTCTCTCACTTCACCGATGTGAACGATTTCCACATTCTCGGCACCAATGAGTTCCACTATGTCGTGTTCTGCACTGATGCAGACCGGACATCCGGCATGATAAAAAATTGATTTTGCCATTCTTTTGATGAATTAAATGTTGTGCAGCAATATTGCCTTGACAAATATAGTTAGTTGTCCTAACTAATTATAAAATAATTTAATTTTTTTTTAATCCTATATGAAACCATCGGTTGATTTCTGATTTTGAAGACAGCACAGGCCTATTTACGATTTGAAACACTGACAAGTCTCACCGCAAAATAATATCCTTTTATTCGAATTCTCCGAATTCGTTTTTTTCGGAACGATCTGTTTTCTACAAATATTTGATTTCTCCGAAATCATTTTTCAGGCAACACCTGACCGGCAAATTCAATGTTGCCGGCAAAGGTTAAAACAAACAACTTTGGAAAAGTTTCAAACTTTCCAATCTCTCCGGGCACAGAATTAAAAAGAAATTCAAACATTCCAAAGTTCTGAAATCAATTAACTGCAGCCATCACCCACCTCGGAGAGGTGGAATATTTGTAGAATAATTATCGAAAACAGAAACCGACTTCGGAGAAGTCGAATGTTAAAGTTTATTTAAAAACCCTTCAAGGGTTTGAAACCCTTGAAGGGTTAAAGAAAATCAGTTATTTTTGAACTTAAATTATCCCAAATGAAGAATCTCCTTTTCAGTGCATTTGCGCTTTTTACAATTACAGCTTTAGCACAAAATCAAATCAGAGTTGAATATGAAGTTCAGCCGACTTATGATTTTAGCGGCAGCGCTGAGAACATTGATATTTTTGCCAAAAATGCATATTACGAACTTCTGGCCGACAGGGATGAATCTCAATACAGTTATATGCAGCGAGTGGAAAACGAACAGCCGGCCGAAATGAATGAAGGTACCATCATCGTTGAAATCGGATCACCCGGCATTCATTATACAAATACCAAAGAGAAATTCTTTCTGAAAGAAACCGAACTTAACAACAGACCTTATATAATTAGAGATTCTTTAAATCTGATTGAATGGAAAATAGAAAAGGAAACCAAAGAAGTTCAGGGAATACAAACCCGAAAAGCAACAGCAAGTTTGAAAAACAATGAAATTACAGCATGGTATGCACCAAAACTGAATTTTAAAACCGGCCCCGATAAATATTGGGGGCTTCCCGGTCTGATTCTGGAAATAGAGACCGTTCAGGGTTTACAAAATGGCGGAAAACTTGTAACCAACTATAAAGCGATCAAAGTTGAGATTCCTGAAAAAGATAAAAAAATAGCCAAACCGAAAAAAGGAAAAGAAGTTACGGCAGAGGAGTTTCGCGAGCTGAACAGAAAGGCAAACGAAAGAGCGAAAGAAATGTATGGCGGTGGAGTTGATAAAGATTAATCTTGAATAACCCTTCAAGGGTTTGAAACCCTTGAAGGGTTCTCTAAAAAATCACTTAAATTTGAATTTAAATTCTCACAAATGAAAAAAATCGGACTGATACTGTTTCTGTTTGCTTTTGGTTTTGCCGGTGCTCAGCAGACTGCCGAAGAAATCATCGGTACAGCAGCCGGACAGGCAAAGATTGAAAATAAAAATGTGCTTGTATTTTTTCATGCTTCCTGGTGCGGCTGGTGCAGACGGATGGAAGAAAATATGGAAAATGAGCTGGTGAAGGATTATTTTGACAATAATTTTGTAAAGGCATTCCTGACAGTTCAGGAAACACCAAAAAATAAAAATCTGGAAACATCGGGCGGCGAAGAAGTACTCGATCGTCTTGGCGGAAAAAAACAGGGCCTTCCCTATTGGGTGATTCTGAGTCCCGACGGAAAAGTTCTGGCAGATTCAAAGGTCAATGGCGAAAATCTGGGCTGTCCGGCAGATGAGAAAGAAGTTGCTGCGATGATTTCAAAATTCAAAGATTTCAGTCCGAATCGGGAATTGAATCCGGATTTGATTAAAGAGGTTTTTGTGATGAAATAACCTTCTCGGACAAATAAACTCATAATATTGCCGATAATCAAATGATAATATAATCCTGTTTTGGCGCTGTTTTTGGTGCGAAGCAATCCAAAGACTGTGACAAAACATTGACAATCACAAGACCTGTTTGAAGTTTTGAGAATTCCTGATTTGGAAGACAAATCAATGGGACTGAAGCCCGTTCGAGGCTGAAACCTTTCCGGCAATAAAACCCAAATTACAGATAAAGCTCAATCAGACCATTCGGTGTCTCAATCCGGATAAATTTCTCATCCTTATTGACTTCGAGTATCCAGTCATCCACCACCGGAATAAGGATTTGTTTTCCGTCAAAATCAATTTCGAACAGCGCCTGAACACCACTGTCGTTTACATTTTTGATGAAACCGATTTCGCCTTTTTGGCTGTCGATTACCTTGTAACCAATGATATCGTGATAATAAAAAGCGTCGTCTTTCAGTTCGGGCAGTGTGTCCAAAGGCAGCCAGACCGAACGGTTGACTAATTTTTCTGCTTCTTCGGGCGTGAGATCTTCAAATTTGACCAGCAGTTTGTTTTTTGAATGCGGCCCGATGGTTTCAAAGAAAAATGGAACCAGCATTCCGTTTGTTTCAATGAATACTGATTCCATGTTTTGGTACAATTCCGGTTCGTCTGTTTCCAGATGCAGGATCAGATTGCCTTTAAAGCCGTGCTTTTTTGTGATTTTGCCCAGATAATAGCAATCTTCCTTTTGCATATCGAAAAGGAATTTATTCTTCCGGTGCAGCTTCTTCAGAAGATGCTTCGGCAGCAGGTGTTTCTTCTGCGGCTTCTGCTGCTGCAGGTGTTTCTTCTGTTGCTTCAGCAGGAGTTTCTTCAGCAGCAGGAGTTTCTTCAACCGCAGTTTCCCCGGTTGCGGCTTCAGCTTCTTCTGCAGGCGCTTCTTCTTCAACAGCTACTCTTGATTCTGCTTTTTTCTTTTCAGCCTCAAGTGCAGCAGCTTTAGCGCTGTCTTTTGCTTTTGCCAGACCTGTTTTCTTGCTTTCAACTGCCTGAATTCTTTCTTCAAGCCATGCATTGAATCTCTTCTCTGCTTCTTCTTCGCTGAACGCGCCTTTTGCAACGCCGCCCAACAGGTGTTTTTTCATCAGCGCACCTTTGTAAGAAAGAATGTTTCTTGCGGTGTTGCTCGGTTCTGCACCCACCATCAGCCAGTGTACTGCTCTGTCCATGTTCAAATCGATGGTCGCAGGATTGGTGATTGGATTGTAAATTCCGATTTTTTCGATGAAACGGCCGTCTCTTTTGGATCTTGAGTCGGCTACTACGATGTGGAAGAACGGTTTGCCTTTTCTTCCGTGTCTTTGCAATCTGATTTTTGTTGCCATTTACTGATATGTATTTGTGGGAACTCTGTCCCGGTTAATTACATTTTTGGGCTGCAAATATAGCACTTATTTTGAAATATTGAACTGTGCGACAAATATTAATGTAATTCAATCTTTTAAAATTTTTCTTTCACTTTTTGAACCGAACTGTTCATTGCCTTCATTATCGCATTTCTGAGATTGTCATATTCGTCTTTTTTCCAGTTGCCCTTCATTTTTCCGTAAGAATCGATATGTTCCCTGACCAAAAGTGAATTGTTGCTCAGCCTGACCACCTCGGCACGAATCGTTGCAAAACCGTCTTTTCCGGTTTCGATCATACCGTAATATCCGACTGCAAGTCCGTAATGAACATCAACAAACAGGATTTCATCCACACCGTATCTTTCTTTGAGCGGTCTGAAATCCAAATCGGCATAATTTAATTTTGATTCTGAAGGCGCCCTAAAATTACCAATCGAATTCCAGGCGATAGTATCCGGCAGAAATTCATAATTCTTTCCTTTTCCGGCCAGCATAGCGTTGACCTCTGCTTTGATTTCATTTTTAAAATCAAAAGTTGAATCAATTTTTGCCAAAGGTTCCTTAAACCGATTGCCCGGTGTCAAAGCAATATCCAGCAGACCGCGTGATCCGATCTGAGCCACCGTGATATCCGAAACACGAACAATCACACCCATTTTGTTGCCGTTGCTGTACAGGTTCTGATTGAGCGGAATTGATGAAAAACAGCCGTTTACAATCAGAAGTATTAAAATTGAAATTGAGTATTTTATAAAATTCATGATAGCTGAAATTTAAGATTATCCTGCCGCAAATCAAACAGAGATTTATATAAAGACCGACAAAACTAATCAATTCCTGATTTCATCAGACTTTAATTTATCTGTTTTTCTAAATTTAATTAAACTAAATCTTTCAAAACGAATAAAACTTTAAATCACAAGGCTTTGTAAATTAATATTTTGTAATTTTAGTCATTCCAATGAAAAAATTCCAATTATGAAAAATCTGTTTATCATTGGTGCATTTGCCTTTCTGTTGGGTCAGTCAAATGCACAATCAGTTTACAAAATCGCTTCACTGAATGAAGACGATACTATGGAAGTACACGAGGTACTCCTTCCCGATCCGCCGATGGCAGCACCTTCTGATGTTTCACCCGATCCGTTTCTCAGCTACGGACAGCCTGCTTATTTTATCAAAAACCAACGCGGTTTGGCTCTCGCCGATCTGGACGGTGACGGACTTGAAGATATGATTTTCGGAATCAATGATACACTTTATGCCCGAAAAGGAAACGGTGATTTTCTGTTCAAAAAGAAATTTAACAAACCCGTGCTGATGCCGGTTGCTGTCGCCGATATGGACAATGACGGTTTTCCCGACATCATACTGAATTACGGTCACTCGTCTTCTCAGGGCGGCGGTGTGACACTGCTCGATCGTGAAGGAAATGAATTTCCGGGCTGGCCGGTTGCCGTCGGAAAGCAGATGAGCAGTGCGCTTGCGGTTTCTGATTTGGACGGCGACGGAATTTTTGAAATCGTATCAGCAGAAAGAACCTATCCGACCGGATTGCTTCATATTTTCAAAATCGACGGCAGCTCATACAGCTCAGACTGGCCGGCAGAACTTGCGACCGTACCCGCAGCTACTCCTTCGATCGGCGACATCAACAACGACGGTGTCAAAGACATCGTTATGATGAGTTATTCCGAAATGAATGCATTCAATCTTGACGGCACGCAGCTTGACGGTTTTCCGGTTTCGGAAGCAGGTGTGAGTTATTCGTATCAGTCACCGATACTGGTTGATTTAGACGGTGATGATACGCTTGAGATCGTGGGTGCAAATCATGGCGACCATTCAAGATATTTTGTAATGAAATCCAACGGCAGTTTTATGGACGGCTGGCCTTACAATCTGCCGGGCTGGACTTATGCACCGCCGACAGTTGCAGATGTGGACGACAACGGTTCGTATGAAATTTTTATGGGTTATCCGAGTATGAGTTTTAACGGTGAAGAACTCCCCGCCATGTACGGTTTTGAGTCTGACGGAACGCTGCTGGAAGGTTTTCCGATCATGAAAGAAGGCGGGAACGAAAGTGTGGTTTCAATTGCAGATGTCAACAATGACGGTGTGATGGATCTGGTGTTTGGCAGCAATATGACCGATGCGGACGGTTACGGTTTTATTCATGCTTATGCGGCGGACGGCAGCGGTCAGGTGGACGGATTTCCGCTGAGACCGATTGGTTTCACCTATATGAACGGATCGGTTTTGGGCGATGTGGACGGTGACGGACAGCTCGATCTGACCGCTCTTTCCTACTCCAGTTTTTCGCCCAGCGGCGTGGATTCGATTTATATCAATACCTATAATCTTGGTGTTCCCTATCATCCGGACAAGATTCTCAGAAGCGGTTACAAAGGAAACAATACCCGTGACGGTCTGATCGACAAAGCCCAGATGGGTGTTTCGGATGTATTCACCAATCAGATTCAGATTTATCCGAATCCTTCAAACGGAATTCTGAATATCCGTCTCGAAAAAGAACCGAAAGATTTTGGTCTGACCGTTCTCGATATGACCGGCAGAAAGGTTTATTTTGATAACGGAATTAAAAATCAAAAACTGCTGAACTATGATTTGAGCAGTCTGCCCAAAGGAGTCTATCTCATTTATATCACCGCAGACCGACAGAGCAATGCGGTCAAATGGATTAAAAAATAATTGAAACTTACCCTTTATATTAATTAGTATTATGGCCGTTCAAAATTGAACGGTCTTTTTTATGAAAAAATTCCCTCCCCTGATTATGGGATTGCGCCGCCTTTCTGCGGTATCTAATTTTACACCAACTAAAAAATATTTAACAATGAAAAATTTAATTTACAATTTAAAAATGAAACAGGCAGACAGCAAATTGCTGATTAAATTCTTCTGCTTGTCGCTCTTCATTGCCGGTATGTGCTTTTCACATGCCCAGCAACTTTTTACGTTTGATTCGGATACGACCGTAACTCCGATTCCTGATGACGCTTACAATGGTAACATCAGTTCTATGGTTCTTAAAGAAGTTACAATCTCAGGAATTCCGGATGGTATGAATTACGTTACTTCTTACTGTTATTTAAATCTAACACATACCTGGTCAGGAGACCTTACCGTCAAACTCTTTGATGATGTTGGATTTGCTCTGGGGCTTATGAGCCGACCCGGGCTTGAAGAAACGGCTGATGACGGAACAGAATGCTGTGGCACCGGCGTAGATCTGGCAGGTTCACTTTTATTCAATGACGATTACGATGTATCAAGCGAAGATTTGGAAAATTTTGGTAATCCGGTTCCCAGTATGGCTCACGTAAAACCGTCAAAAGGAGCCATCGTTTCTTCTTATGATACGCTTTATGATTTTTTTGGTGCAATGAGCTCTACCATCATGAACGGAACTTCCTGGTATTTTGGGGTGGGCGATGCCGGAAGCGGTGATACAGGTGCTTTTAATTCAGCCACACTCCAGTTGGTTTATGATTATTATTGCGTACCGAAAGTGAACAACCAGTTCGAACATATTACCAATGTAAGTTTTGAAGGAATTAATAATACGACCGGAGCACACAATCATTCGTATCCGGATTATTATTCCGAAACCGGCAATGATTTTGCAACGGTAAAACAGGGTGAAACTTATCCGCTTTCCGTAACGATTTCACCGGATAGTAAAGAATATGTCTTCGCCTTTATTGACTGGAACCAAAACAATACATTTGAAGCCGGAGAAACTTATACAATCATTGAAAATACCGATCAGCCTGGTCCGTTTACCATCAACATTCCCGTTCCGGCAGATGCTGTTTTGGGAGAAACCCGTATGAGAATTGAGCTTGCTTTTGACTCATCAACTCCCGATCCCTGTACTGTAAGTTATTTCGGAGAAGTTGAAGATTATACGGTGGTCGTAGAAGAAGCAATGGGTACAATTGAGAATGAGCTTTCCGCCATTTCTGTTTATCCGAATCCGGTAAAAAACATCCTGAATATCAATGCACAAAAAAATGTGGAAAAAGCAGAAGTCTATAATCTGGCCGGTCAGCTTGTTTTGACAGCCAAAGATCAAAACCAAGTCGATATGAGTACGCTTCCTGCCGGAAATTATGTAGTAAGAATTTTCTCTGGTGATGATGTCAAATCCATTAAAATCATCAAAAAGTAATTTAATCCGACCTAAGCATTAATTTTTTAGCCGCTCATTTTGTGAGCGGCTTTTTCTTAGAGTATCTGTGAAAAAATTCCCTCCCCTGTTTATGGGATTGCGCCGCCTTTCTGCGGTATCTAATTTTACACCAACTAAAAAATATTTAACAATGAAAAATTTAATCCTCTTAGCAACAATTTTTGCGCTTACCGCAAATCTACAAGCACAAACAACCATAAACTTGGTCAAAGACATTAACCCTTCGGGAGATAGCAAACCCGCTGGTTTAATAAATATAAACAATACCTTGTACTTCGCTGCAGACAACGGTACTAAAGGCGTTGAACCTTGGATTAGCGACGGTACCACAGCAGGTACACAACTACTCAAAAATATTAATGTCTCATCAAGTGATAGTGACCCCGCGTATTTTAAAGAATTAAATGGAAAGGTATATTTTTCTTCAAAACAAATTCCTTATGGTAGAGAGCTATGGGTTACCGATGGTACTGAAACAGGTACTGTAATGTTGAAAGACATTTATCCAGGAACAGAAAACAGTAGTGGAACAGGCACCTCTTCAAGAGGTTTTAATAAATTCAATGGGAAATTGTATTTTTCTGCTGATAATGGTATAAATGGAGATGAACTTTGGGTTACCGACGGTACTGCAGCAGGTACATTAATGCTAAAAGACATTAACCCAGGGATAAACAATAGTTTACCAGGTTATAAATCACAAGGTTTTCATGAATACAATGGTAAATTATATTTTGCTGCATATGACGTTACACATGGATATGAACTTTGGGTAACTGACGGTACCGCAGCTGGTACCCTAATGGTAAAAGATATTAATCCAGGAAGTCATTATGATGGTATAGGAAGTTCTTCATTAAGTCCTTTTTATGAATACAATGATAAATTATATTTTGCTGCAAATGACGGTACACATGGATATGAACTTTGGGTAAGCGATGGTACTACAGCTGGCACTATAATGGTAAAAGACATTAATCCAGGATCAGATGGAAGTATTAGTGTTCCATTTTTTAAAACCTATAATGGGAAATTGTTTTTTCGAGCAGATGATGGCACACATGGCGAAGAGCTTTGGGTTACAGATGGTACTACAGCTGGTACACAATTAGTAAAAGACATTAATATAGGGTATGAAAGTGTACCTGGTAATTTTACAAATGGCTTTCATGAATATAATGGAAAATTATACTTTTCTGCATATACCACCGAGACTCACTTTTGGGTAACCGATGGCACTGAAGCAGGTACTGTCATGGTGAAAAATATTATACCTTATCGTTCCCCAACTACCTATAATGGTAAAATGTATTTTAGTGCAAGTGATGGAACCAATGGATTTGAACTTTGGGAAAGCGATGGCACCACTGCAGGTACTATAAAAATACAACCTGCTATCTCATCTGCTTCTAATCCTTTAAAAGAAAACCCTTATTTCACAGAACTAAATGGTTCTTTGTATTTTGTAGCCAACTTTGATGGAAACGGCGCTGAGCTTTGGAAGTTAACTACAAGTGGTCTTGGGGTTGCCGATGAGCAAACACAAAAAAGTATTCAATTTTACCCCAATCCAGTGAAAGATATTTTGCATTTATCTGCCGAAGAAAACATCAATCAAATACAGGTTCTAGACATGAGTGGAAAAGTAGTGTATCAAAATAAATTCAATCAATCTAAAATCAACATTGATTTATCGCATTTAAAACAAGCAGTTTATTTGGTACAAATAACTACTCAAAACCAAACCAGTACCATAAAAATTCTGAAAAATTAATTTTTCATTACAAATTTTTGTCTTTAAAAGAGAGGTATCATGCCTGACGGAATGTTTTGACTTCAAAAAATCAAACCCAAATTGATATGAGTTCACTTCCTGCCGGAAATTATGTGGTAAGAATTTTCTCAGGTGATGATGTCAAATCAATAAAAATCATCAAAAAATAATTTTGACCAACCTTACTTTATATTAATTGTTATTAAGGCCGCTCATTTTGTGAGCGGCTTTTTCTTAGAGTATCTGTGAAAAAAATCCCTCCCCTATTTATGGGATTGTTCAGTCTTACCGAAGTATTTATTTTTACATCAATATTAAAATTTCTGCCATGAAAACTCAACATTATTTTCTGTTCCTGTTCACCTTTCTGTACATCGCAGGCTGTTCATCCGGCGATGATACAGCTGATCCAACCACTTTAAATACAAAAATTATGAAAATTTCCACCGGAAACAATGCTTCATTTTTTATAGATGAAGGCCATCAGCTCTATGCCTGCGGAAGCAACAGCAGCAATCAGTTGGGTTACGAAAATGCTTCGTCCCAATATCTGCCTGTGAAAACGATAAGTAACGTAAGTGCAGTCGCTTCGGGCGAATACCACAGTTTATTCCTCAAAACCGACAAAACACTTTGGGCAGTCGGCTCCAACGATTCCGGGCAATTGGGAACGGGAAATACCAACGACCAACATTCGCCTGTACAAATTGCAACCAATATCATTGAAATTGCAGCCGGAAAAAATTACAGCTTTTATGTAACTGCCGAACATCAGCTTTTTGCGATGGGCAACAATGTCTTCGGGCAATTGGGCAACGGAAATACCAACAACCAAACCACGCCTGTACACATTATGGACAATGTAAAATCAGTTGTCGCCGCAACCGCTCACACTTTGATTCTGAAAACCGACGGAACGCTGTGGAGCTGCGGAAGAAATTTCACTTACGAATTGGGAGATGGCACCGATGTCGATAAATCTACACCTGTACAAATTGCGACTAATGTTACGCAAATGAATGCCGGAAATCAGTTTTCAGTTTTCCTGAAATCGGACGGAACGCTTTGGGGCGTTGGTTTTGACGGAGCCGGACAACTGGGTGACGGCGGTTCGCAAACCGTTCACAATCCCAAACAGATTTTAAATAATGTAAAAGAAGCCAAAACCGGACACGGACATACACTCGCTCTGAAAACCGACGGTACACTTTGGGCAGCCGGACTGAACGATTTCGGACAATTGGGCAACGGTAATTACACCAATACCGGATATTTTGAAAAAGTGATGGACGGCGTTTTCGCCATCAGTGCGGGACGTTCTCATTCGTTGGCGCTGAAAAACGACGGCAGCGTGTGGAGCACCGGAAGCAATGGTTCCGGTCAATTGGGAACCGGAACAGGTTTGAGCGACAGAAGCCATTTTGAACAGGTGAAATTTTAAACTGACCCCGAAGAGGTCAAATGTTTATAGTAAATGTTATGTAAAGAAACATACGACCCAGAAGGGGTCGTATACAAGCGAACAAAATTGTTCTATAAATATTAGAATCCTTTGGATTCTTGAAAAAAGAATTTAAAAACATTTAAAATGAAAACCATCCAATTATTTTTATGCCTGTTTTTTTTCAGTTTTGCACACAGCCATGCGCAACTGCCCGTGGTCTATGCCAAAGGTTTTGATGAAAAAATCGTGGATTGGCCTAAAATCAAAGCAGAGAATGACGAAGACCCGGAGAACGATCTGGATTTTTTCTATAACGATTGCGCTATGGAAATCGAGGCTTTCAGAGCATCAAGTACTTTGGAAGATCAGAAAGATCATTCCTATCATGTTCGATTACTGACAGATGAAAATCCGATGACGGCGTGGGTTCCGAAAGGCGACGGAATCGGGGCAACATTTGAAGTGCTTTCCGGCGGAATTACTTCTGTTTACAATGGCTATCAGGCAAATCCCAAACTCTGGGAGGAAAATTCCAGAGTAAAAAAAATGAAAGTTTACAGCAACGGAAAACCACTTTGTTATTTGGTTCTTGAAGACAAAATGGGCGGTCAGTTTGTGGATTTACCCGGGGAAAAAGATTTTTCAGATTACAACAAACAGATTTTAAAATTCGAAATACTCGAAACTTACAAAGGAACCAAATACCGGGATGTCGCTATTTCCGAAATCGTGTACAGCGGATGCTGTTTCAGCGGTGATGCAGAAATACTGACCGAAAATAAAATGGTTCATGCGCAAAACCTCAGCGAAAACCAAAAGATAATTTCGTTGGACACAGATACCGGAAAAACCTTCGAAACCACCGTCCTAAAAACTGCCGAAACCTATCACGGTCTGATGCTGAAAATTTGCACTTCATCAAAATCAATAACCATCACCCCGGAGCATCCTTTATTTGTGAAAGACTATGGTTTTGTTTCACTAAAAAATGTAAAGAATTCTCTGGGGCTGACTGATTACGAAAAACTTTCAGATCGTATCGAAATATTGATTTGGGAATCGGAATTGCAGCAAAGCAAATTCGAAACATTAAAATCGGTGACGCCGGAAAACGGGAAAATAAAAGCCTATTCCATCAGAAAACTCCAAACCGGTGAAACCTATATCGCCAACGGATTTATCACCAAAACTTATTAATCACCAAATCATAAAATTATGAACATCAGAAAGAAATTTTACATCATTCTCTTTGGAGGCTTTGCTTTAACTTTTCTCCTTTCCTTTCTTTGGAAAAGCTTTTTGACCAATTCCATTTCTAATTTCACAAACGGGAAAATGGAAGGAATGGGAAGTTTGATGGGATTGAGCAATACACCCGTATTTAAAACCGGCATTTTCAGCGAAGACGGAAATTATTTCGCTTACACTTATCAGCCGGAAGTGGAAATGCCCGATGTGGATGCCAGCATCACGATCAGAGGAATGGCTTTCCCAACTTATTTTCAGGTGATGGAAACCGCTACCGGAAAAAAACTGACGGACAAGCAATACGAAACCGGAAAAAGCGACCAAATGTATGTGGTATGGACAGAAGGCGATTTGGTGTGGCTGATGCAATCGGTTTATCACAAAGGAAACCAACTGGCTTTGTATGATATGAAAGCCAATCAGTTCCGCTTTCCGTTCGGCGAATTAGAAAAGCTGAATCCCAATGTAGATTGGAAAAGCAATCATATTTTTTATATCAATACTTCGGCACAGAATGGATTATTACTGGAAGCGAACGACAAACGCAATTACCGCATCGATCCGAATACAGGCAAAGCGGAAACCGTTTCAGGGAAATTTGAAATGGTGAATTATGATGCCAACAAAGATTTTCAGGTTTCCGACCAAAATTCCGACAGACAATTCGGCAAAAAAGAAATCAACGGCAGCCGAACAAGCATTACAGGCGATAACGGAAAAACCGTTTCACAGGACGATTTTATTGAAGTGCAATATCTGACGCTTTCCAAAAACAAAACAAAAAATTACGATGCCCCCATTACCTATTACAAAAATAATTTCTTTGTTCTGTCACCCATTGCAAGTGATAACGAAGTGGATATGGAACTGGCAATGCTCGATAAAAGCACTTTAAAAACAATTTGGAAAATCCAATTGCCGCAAAAGAAATTGAAAACGATGATTCCACATTACGAATCAGAACGCTTTTTTATCAAAAATGACCAAATGCTGGTAAGCAACAACGATTATCTGATGACGATTGACCTCAGCAACGGAAAAATCGTGAAGCAGGAAAATTTATTTCAATAACCTTTAAAAATCAAAACAATGGAAAATAAAAATCCTTACGGAAAATTTTTAAAAACATCAATGCTGATGGGAATTGGTATTGCCGTATTTGCACTGGGCTCAATCTATTTCTCGATGAAACAAACAGGAGCTGCCGACATCGTGAATCAGGTTTTTGGAGGCAGTTTTTGGTTGATGGTCATCGGATTTGTGGTCTTCATCATTCTGTTGATTTACGTATTGCAACGCTGGATGCTCAGCAGTTTGAAACCAAAAGACATTCCGAACGGACTTCCGGCAACGGCAACCGTTATTAAAAGTTATCAGGGAAACATGCGGGTCACTATCGGCGGGGTAAATCAGAATTACCAACTGATTATTGAGGTCAATGTTACGAATCCGCAAGGCGAAACCTGGCCGGCAAAAATGGAAGAGATGATCAACATCACCCAAATCGGGATGTTTCAGCCGGGCGTCAGTTTTGCAGTGAAATATGACCCGAATGACCGAAGTAAAGTTGTTTTTGATCAGTCGGCACAAACTTCCGGAAGTCAGCAAAAACCTTTTGGTTCTGTAAATGTTCCGGGTTATGGAACCGTGGATTCCATTATGGCAAATCAAGCCAAGCAGCATCAGCCGCAGGATATTGTATTGCAACTGCAGGCAACGAGTGCGTTACTCAACGAACTGAATGCCAATGGAAATGGCGTTACAGCTGAAGCCGAAGTTTTATCCAAAACGCAGCTTATCGACAACTTTATGAACGGTGCGGATGCTTATAAACTGCGTATTCGTGTGAATGCAACAGATATCAGTTCTTTTGAAACCGATGTTGTGCTTTTGATTCAAAAACCATCCGTTTACAAAATCGAACCCGGAAAAACGGTGTATGTAAAATATGACCGAAATAATCCGCAGCGCACGGTTATGTCGGGAACAGACAAACCGGATTCTGCGGTAGCACTTTAAAAGACCTTTCTTTAAAATCAGACAATAAACGCTATGTACACTATCGGAACCATTTTAATTTTCGGAATTGTTTTCATCATCACCATCACCGGCATTTTCAACCGTTTTGCAAAATTCCGTAATAGGGTAAAAGACGCGTGGAGCAATATAGATGTTGCCCTGAAACGCCGACACGACCTTATTCCCAATCTCGTGAATACCGTAAAAGGCTACGCCGCACACGAACAGGAAACGCTGAATAAAGTTGTTGCCGCACGAAATGCCGCAATGGAAGCGCCAAAAGGCGACATCAATGCACAGATCAAAGCATTAAGCGAAGGCTCTGTGTTTATAGCCAACGGATTTGTAACGGCTATTTATTAAATTTTGTCATTCAACTAAAAAAAAAAGAAATGAAAATAAGCCTTTTCCTGTTCGCAGTGATCTTAAGCATCCATAGCAACGCCCAGATTTTGTTATCCCAAATGAACGGAATAAAAGTCAACATTACTTTGACAGAAGTGGAAAAAGTAACCGGTCAGCAAATTGAAATTAAAGGGGGAGCTACTTATCAGGATTTTTCCACCACCGTTAAAAATAAGGGTGTTGATTTTGAATTGTCCTTTATCAACCCTTGTATGGGGGAGGAAAAGCCTTGTTATATACTTCAGGGAATTGCTACTACTTCCACCCATATTAAAACGCCTGAAAAAGTGGGTGTAGGAAGCCATTTGAATGAGTTGAAAACTGCCTATAAAAAATATGACTCAAAGAAAAATTGCTACACAGGTATGTTAGAAGACCGCAACGGCTTTTATGTGAGAGACAATAACCGGAGCTTGGTATTATCTTTTGATTTGGAAGAAGATAAAGTAACAAAAATAAGTATCTCGTATTTCCCGGTGGATTGATGATCCCCCTGCTTATGGGATTTTACAATTTTATAGACTGTAATAACTTTGAAAAAACAACATTATGTACATCATTGGAACTTTAATCGTTATTGCGATTGTTATATTAGTAACAATCGTCGGCATTTTCAACCGTTTTGCAAAATTCCGTAACATGGTAAAAGACGCGTGGAGCAATATAGATATTGCCTTGAAACGCCGCCACGACCTTATTCCCAACCTCGTGAATACCGTAAAAGGCTATGCCGCACACGAACAGGAAACGCTGAATAAAGTTGTTGCTGCAAGAAACGCAGCCATGTCAGCGCCTAAAGATGACATCAATGCACAGATCAAAGCCGAAAACCAATTACAGCAAACACTGCGCAGTCTGTTTGCGCTCAGCGAATCTTATCCCGATTTGAAAGCCAATACCAATTTCCTCGACCTGCAGCAAAAGCTGAGCGAAATTGAAGAAAATCTGGAACGAAGCCGAAAATATTACAACATCACCGTTCGCGAAAACAATACTTATGGCGAAAGTTTTCCCGGAGTTGTGTTTGCCGGAATTTTCAAGTATCGGCATTTCGATTACTTTGAAGCAGAAGCTGCGGACAGGAAAAATATAAATGTGGATTTTAAAAATTTAGCGCCTTGAAACGAATTTATTTTCTCTTTGTTTTCCTGCTGTGCGGTACAGTTTCCTTTGCACAGGATTTTACGGTAAATAATCTTGCGGCGGATTTCTATCTCAGCAAAGACGGCTATTTTGATGTGGTGGAAAAATACGACATCGAATTTTCTGAACCAAAACACGGCATTTTCAGGGAGATGCTTACAAAGTTTGATTTCCGGGACGAAAACGGAAAAGTTTCCAAACGGGAAATGTATATCTCCGATATTGAGGTTCCCGGACGTACTTTCACCACCAATGAAATCTTTGGAAAACGATTCAGCGATAAGCTCAGCATCAAAATCGGCGACAAAGACAAACTGATCGATGGAAACCAGCAATACGAAATCCGCTACCGGGTGAAAAATGCACTGATTTTTACGGACAGTCTCGCACAATTTTACTGGAATGTAAAACCTTCGGAATGGCTCTCTGTTTTCAAATCGGTGAATTTTACCGTTCACGTTCCGGATGGCACTCTGCTTTCGCCGAAAAACTGTTTTGTGTATTCGGGAGCCAATGGAAATACCGAACTTTCCACCGAATTTGATGGCGATTATTCCGAAAATATTTTCTCGGCAAAATCAAAAGAAAATTTTTATTCAGTTCCCGGTCAAAGCGTAACGGTTTTGGTGAAAATACCAAAATCATTGATTACCGAAACGGATTTCACACCGCCGTTTTGGAAACGATATGACTGGCTGGGCATTCTGGGTTTGATTTTCATTTCCGTCTTCGGTTATGTCAAACTGAAGTTAAGACTGAACAGAATCACGCCCGTTACCAGTTATTATCCGCCGGAAAATATGGATCCGGCAATGGCAGGCGTGCTGATTGACAACACGGCTGATTCCAGGGATATCTCTTGTCTGTTGCCCTATTGGGCAACGAAAGGCATTATCCGTATGGAAGAAATTCCCAAAGGAGAACGTGCTTTGAATGATAATTTAAAATTGATAAAGCTCAAAGAACTGCCCGAAGATTCCGCCGGCTATGAATTCAATTTGTTTGGCAAAATATTTAAAGAAAAAGACGAAGTTCTTACGGGCAGTCTTGTAGGGGTTTTCTATGAAGCATTGCAATTGCTCAACAATAAATCCAAAGAATACTATACCAACAAAAAATCGGGAGTGAAAATATTTGTTGCGGTTCTTTCATGGATATGGGCGTTTTTCAGCATTTCGTTTTTACCGTTTTTCGTGAAAGATTATATAGACATCGAATCGGTAAAATTCATTCTGTTGCTCATTTTTAATTTTCTTTTCTTTTTTACTGTTTTTCCGTTTTTGTTTGCATACATCACCAACAAACTTCTGACAAAAAATAAAAAAGGAAAATCGGTGATGCCCGAACTTTTGGGCTTTTACCAATTCGTCAAAATGGCGGAAACAGACCGCATCAGAGCCCTGCTGCAGGAAGACCCGCTTTATTTTGAAAAGACAATGCCTTATGCGGTCGCTTTCAATTTACTGAAAGAATGGACAGGGAAATTTGAAGGATTATTATCAAAATCGCCCGATTGGTACAGCAGCAGTTCGGGGACACATTTCACAATGAATACGTTTGCACATTCGTTCAGCAGCAGTATGAAAACGGCAAGCAGAACAATGGTTGCATCGCCATCAAGTGGAAGCAGCAGTTCTTCGCATAGCGGGGGCGGTTCTTCAGGAGGCGGTGCCGGAAGCGGCGGCGGCGGAAGCTGGTGATATGAATGACGAATACTTTAAAAATTAAGAAAACAGTCATTATGAAAACCTTAATCACTTTAATACTTCTATTCATCGGATTTCAGAATCAGGCTCAGCTTACGCTCAACAGTATGAACGGAATTGAAATGGATATGTATCATACTAAAATTGAAAAGCTGACAGGAAATAAAATTGGCGTAAAAGACGATTGGACACCTGTTTCCATCAAAATTAAAGGTGCAGAAATAAAAATTATTTTTCACACTTTAACGGATAAAAACCGTATCGTTTACCGGATGAGCAGTACATCGCCTCAACTGAAAACAGCTGAAGGAATCGGTATCGGAAGCAGTTTGCAAGATATTCTGAACGCCTATTCCAATTCCGGTTATGTAGTCATTAAAAACAGAAATTTTTTAGATGAAGGCGAAGAAAAAGCCGACCAATTGGCGTATCTCCATTCCAAACGTCCCGATGATGACGGCTACTGCAACTACCTCTGTTTCTGCCTGATGAAAGGAAAAGCGGCAAAAATAATTGTTGGAAGGACGGAGGATTGACCATAAAATCATTCACTTAAAAATCAATTCAAAATGAAAAATACACTATTGCTTCTCGCCTCGCTTTTCATTGGAATAGCGCTTTCGAATGCACAGACCAAAAAGAAAAATTCAAAACAAAAATTAGAAATTTTCACCTACAACAGCGAAATGTGCAGCGGTAACAAAGGATATTACAATCCGCAAAAATACTCCCGCAAGGAAATTGAGGGTGCTTATCTTTTGTTTCCCGGTTTCAACAGTTTTTCATTTTTCGGACCTCACGCTTTTTCTCTTGAAGTATTGGAAGATATACGTAAAAATCAAAAACAATATATTTCAGATTTGGAAAAAGATTACCGTGAAAGTCTGAACAGGTTTCAAAAAATATCGGAAGTTCCGAACACGCCGTTTTGGAATAATTTATGGAAGACGACCGGAGAAGATATCCGGGAACAATATGAGTTTGAATTATTTCGGATACAAGCATATAAAAATCCGGACTTGCTGAAACAACGCACTGCTCCTGCCGCCTGTCAAAAATACGCAGACGCCATTACCACCAAAGATGAAAAGAAAAAACTGGCCGTCTGGAAAGAACTGGCCATCGAGCAAAGCCGTAACAATGCAGACCCACAAAGAATATTAGATGAGTTTGAAGCTCGAAGCCAATCTCCCTATAAAGAGGATTATGCTTTTTTGAATTTATTCGGCTTCGGATATTGCAATTGCATCAATAGGGCAAATAATAATAGGGAAACTGAAATCAACGACAGCAATTACGATGCCTTCGATAAACTTTTTGAAAAGATAGAACCCGGCGATTGCGATGAACCCTGATAATTAAATTATGAAAAAACTCATCCTGCTTTCCGCCTTATTTTTTGCCTGTGTTCTGGCATCCGCGCAAGGTTTCGTGGTTAAAAATTTCACTGCCGATTTTTATCTGAATGCAGAAGGATATTTTGATGTAATTGAAAATTATGATGTGGAATTTTTGCAGCCAAAGCACGGGATTTTCCGGGAAATCCTCACGGATTATCAATTACAAAATGCCGATGGAAAAACGGAAAAACGCCACTTAGTCATTCAAAACATTGAAGTGCCCGGAAATCATTTTGAAATTTCCTCAAAATTAGAACAACGGTTTAACGATAAAATCGAAATTAAGATTGGTGATAAGGACAAGTTCGTAAATGGTTTGCAGCATTATGAAATCAAATACAGGGTTTATAACGCTTTCCTTTTTGAAAATGATTTGGTACAATTTTACTGGAATATCAAACCCAACGGATGGCAGGCGATTTTTCAGGAAATCAGTTTTAATATTCATACACCGGAAGGCGCGGTATTGTCGCCCGAAAACTGTTTCGTCTATGCCGGAAATACAGGAAGCACAGCTGTTTCCACTGATTTTGAATATCAATATTCCAACGGAATTTTTTCTGCAAAAAGCCCTCAGTATTTCTTTTCCGCTCCCGGACAGGATGTGACGGTTCTGGTAAAATTGCCGAAAAATCTCATCAGGGAAAATTTCATCACTGTTCCGCCTTGGCAAAAATACGGCTGGTTGGGGATTCTGGCATTTCTACTTCTGGCTTTTTGGCTCGTCTGGCTGAAATACGGTAAAGACGAGAAAGCAATTGCCGTTACTGCTTATTATCCGCCGGAAAATATTGACCCGGCAATGGCAGGTTATCTGATGGACGATAAAGATGATGCTACGGATTTGATTGCGCTCATTCCACACTGGGCTTCACAGGGATTTATAGAAATTGAAGAAATCCTGAAAAGCGGGATATTCGGTAAAGCGGATATGAAGCTGACGAAACTGAAAATTCCGCCCGTTACCATTCCCGAATACGAACAGAAAATGTTCAGCGGTTTGTTCAATATTTGGGGCGATTCGGTTTTGATAAGCAGTCTTACCAATTCATTTTACGTGGTAATGAATCAGGCAAAAAAAGAACTGAAATCGGTGGCACAAAAATACTACGAAAACACTTCCAACAAAGTAATGAAAGTAACAATGGGCGTTGCGATTGCGCTGGGCGTAATTCTTTGCTTTATTTTCCTTTTCACTTTCGGAATTGTGGCAGCGGTCTCGGCTACTGTTACCTGCGTATTCACCGCATTTATGAGCTTTTTCCTGCAAAAGAAAAACCGGAAAGGAAATGAACTGTTTTCTGAACTGAAAGGATTTAAACAATTCATCAAATTGGCGGAAGTGAACCGCATAAAAACCCTCATAGAACAAGACCCGAAATATTTTGAAAAAACAATGAGCTACGCGCTTGCTTTCGGGCTGCTGGACAAATGGGCAAAGAAATTCGACGCGCTGAATATTCCTCCGCCAAACTGGTACCACAGCAGCGGAACACGGATGACAGGAATGTACGCTTTTTCAAGATCATTTTCGCACAGTATCTCTTCCGCTCAATCTGCAATGGTCAGTTCGCCATCGAGCAGCAGCTCTTCCGGCGGCGGTTCATCGGGTGGCGGATTTGGCGGAGGTGGCGGCGGAAGTTGGTAATATTCCCCCCTATTTATGGGATTGATCCTTTAAAAGTCAGTTATGACAACGATCCATGTTCTGGATCAGATGTGATGATCATTAACCCCAAACACGAAAACGCAGTGTTGTTTTACGCCTTTTGAAGGCTTGAATGAAAAACCGGAAACCATTTTTGAAGAATCCGGATTTTTTATATTACTCCGTTTAATCTTTCCATTACCGCCTGCTTATACAATCGTCCGATAGGAATTTCAACAGAGCCCAGTTGTACAGACAAACCATTGTAGCCGGAAATATTGTCAAGCGAAATAAGGTAAGAACGGTGTATTCTCAAAAATTTCTGATCAGACAAAAGGTTTTCCATTGCGGTTATGGTTTGTTTGACCATTAGTTTTTTTGAACTGTTCAGGAATACTTTTACGTAATCTTTGCAACTTTCGATATATAAAATCTCATTGATAAAAACTTTCTTCATATCCCTGTCCACTTTCAGATAAACGAATGCTTCGGCAGCCAATATATTTGGAGTGTCTTTAACGGTGGTTTCATTGCCAAAAACTCTGCTGAGTTTGGAGACGGCTTTTAAAAAACGTTCGAAAGAAACGGGTTTCACGAGATAATCTAAAGCATCCAGCTCAAAGCCATCCACTGCATACTCGCGATAGGCAGTTACAAAAATCACCTGGGGAGGATGGGATAAATTTTTCAAAAAATCCGTACCAAGAATACGGGGCATTTTGATATCAAGAAAAATAACATCCACCTTTTTTTCCTGCAGGACAGAAAGAGCTTCTATGGCATTGCGGCATTGTCCCACAATTTCCATATTTCCGATATCGGAAATGTACCGGCTCAGAACTTTAAGCGCAGGAGGTTCGTCATCTATAAGAAGGCATTGTATTTTCATTGGTTATCGGTTGTGAAATTTTTGGAATTACGAAATGTTGTTCGTTTTCTTTTGCGGCTAAACGAATCATCAGTGATACAACAAAAAACTGACCGTCATCATTCAGTTTCAATTCGTGATTATCGGGATAGATAAATGCCAGCCTTTTCCGTACATTGGCAATCCCGATTCCGTTTTTCCGATAGACAGAACCTTCGTTTTTGCTATTGGCAATTTTGGCTTTCAGTATATTTTCTTTCACGGAAATATCCACACTCAGCCACGATTTTTCTATCTGTTCGGAAGTTCCGTGCTTAAAGGCATTTTCAATAAACGGAATCAGCATCAGTGGCGCGATATATTGTTCTTTGATATTACCGGATACATTCCAGGAAATATCGATACAGTCTCCATAGCGTTCACTTTCCAGCTCAATATAATTTCTCAGAATTTCCAGCTCTTTCTCTAATCGTACTTCTTCGGTTTTGCAATCATAAAGCATATAGCTCAATAATGAAGATAATTTCAGAATAAGTCCTGATGTTTTTGGTGAATTTTCGAGTGAAAAAGAATAAATGTTGTTCAAGGTATTAAACAGGAAATGCGGATGCAGCTGCGCTTTCAGCAATTGCAGTTCGGCGGTGATTTTTTCCTGCTGTGCTTTCAGCCAATCCTGGCGTTTGATATCCCAGAATTTAAAAAATTTAATAACCATCGGTACGGCTGCCGCAGTAGTAATACAGAGATAGCACCAGGCCTGTTGCCCTTTGGGAAGAACATATTCCGGATGCGTGATTTCCTGAATGGGAATAATAATATAATCTTTATACCAGACATCGATATACAAACCTGCAACTGCCCAGATTAAAATAAGTGTCATAAACTGAACTATTTTTCCCTTTAATAAAAAATGAGGTACAGCCCAATAGGCCATCGGATAGCCATAAATAATAAAAACAGGCAGCCATAATGCCATATTCATAATTTGCATTCCGTACGAACCGGGCGAGTCGATTACCTTCCAAAAAGCAGCCCAAACCAAAGTGTGTACAACCCAATAAATAATATGTCGCCATATACGATACTGCGGCAAAAAAAGAAAATCGTTGTACAGGAATGTATTGATGGTTTTCAGTAGATTTTTCATCTTCTATTCGTTTTTATTCTCCTGACTATTGGGGAGTTGTGTTGATTAATGGGCTGTACAATTTTATTCAAAATTAATATTTATTAATGAATGTTTTGTCATAAAAAGACAGATGTCTCATTTTTCGGATATACAACATTATTTTGCCGACAAACACCATTCGGCGGCGTATTCGGTTTTATGACAGAGAAATATTCCGTTGGGCGATTTGTGTATTTTGGAACTGAATACCGTGCTTACCTTAGTCCTGAAAATTTTTTATAACAATTTAAAAACCTCTGATATGAAAACAATTATCTCTCTCCTCTTCCTCGCTTTTTCCCTGAACGGAAACGCTCAATTACTGAATAAGATAAAGCAAAAAGCAGAATCTGCTGTTAATAATGCGGTCTCCTCAAAATCTGACGATTCAAAATCAGACAATGAAGAAACAAATGCAGATACGCCTAAAACAAACAAATCAAATAACAACAAAATGGATTATCCTTTTATCGTATTGTCCGATGCGAAATTTTATTTCTCGGACAAACCTTTTACCAACAGCAATGACGGTGCGAAAACTGATTTCACTTCTCAGGATTTTATTTACGGAAGACTGGAACTCGGCGGCAAAACCCTTTCGGACACTTTTAATTTATCAGCGCAGCCCACAAAAGGTTTTCATTATCTGAATTATGGAATTTTGATTACCCCAAAAGGCAAAAGCGAAAACGAGCTCAATTATGATCAAACCATAAAACACACTGTGGTAAACAGGAGTCGCCCAATTTTGATAAAAGAGGGTGAGGAAAAAAACACCTGGCTCAATTTTGATGTGCTTGCCGAGCCTTCAAAAATATCTACACTGGAAGCTGTTTTAACGCCGGAAAAAATAAGCGAATTCAAACTTCCGGCAGGAATGGATTTTCACACTTCAGATAATAACATTCGGCAAAACTTCCCTGCCAATGGCGCATATACAGTGCAATTGGTATTGTGGAATTATTCTTTTGATGATTGGGGGAATCCTTTGGAATTTGAAAAAGACATTGTCAGTCTTGGTTCTTTTGAATATCAATTCAGCGCAAAAGATGCCGCTGCACTTGTGGACAACAGGCAAAAACGAGCGGACGCTTTAGAAATGAAAGAGAAATTGAAAAACAAACTCACCAAACTTCCCGACTGGTGGGGCAAACCTTTCACTCCTTCAGAATCAATTCTAAGTTCTTCCCAACTTACTCCGATGATAAAAAATTACATCAGCCAATGGAATCTCACCTATATCACACACAAAATATATCCTTACAGCGGCTCAATGGGATGGACACAATATACCGACAGCCAAACAGGTTTTCCGGTATCGCGAAGATCAACGGCAGAAATTTATCTTTTATACAAAGACCCTGCTGATGGCACCTGCCATATCGCCTCACTCACTCTTGATGAAAGTTATGCAGGTGGCGGAACTTACGGTTCGCCTTATTTGAGAGGTTTGTGGGATGATTATTTAATTGATTGCAGTGCCATAAAATAAAACCCGAAAAAATGAAAACAATAATTTTTATCCTCTTCCTCACAACAGGAGCAGGAAGTATGGTACAGGCGCAGTTTCTGAAAAATCTCGGAACAAAAGCAAAAGAAGCTTTGGATAATTCCATTGACCAAACCTCTGATAAAATAGTGGACAAAAGCATTAGTAATCCGATAGACAAAACTACGGATACAGCTTTGGACACAGCTGAAGAAAAACTGAATTCGCTTTTCAAAAAGAAAAACAAAAAAAATGATGATGATGAACCGGCTGCAGTATCCAAAACGGACAGTATTGCAATCCGGAATTCAAATCAAGACATTGATCAATAAAATTAATTATTATTCACCTTAAAATTTGATGTTATGAAAAATTTATTATTTACTGCCGTTATTTTCTTTGCCGCCATAGTAAATGCGCAGACAAAACGAAACGATACGCATAATGCAAACGACCGTTATGCAAATATAGAATTACAATACGCCACCACCACAAAACTTCCTGAAGGAACGATGTTGAAAGGAGGAAAAGTAATGCTCAAAAAAGGATATAAAGCCAGTTATGCGGATAACAACCAAATTATAATTGTACAAAAACCGAATGGCAACACTACAGGAGCTTTTTCGTGCCGATGTAAGAGCGGCAGCGGACGTTGCGGAGCAAGCCTTAGTGATGGTACTCTTACGTGTATAGCATTAGGTGGTTGTGATTGTATTCTGGATATTGCAGTAACTCCACCTAAAAATGCTGCACTTACCAAAGACGCTCTTCAGTGGAAAACACTCATTGTGCCAACCGGAAAAACCGAAGATCCCGATCAGGGCGGTGAAATTATCAAAAAGAAAAATTCACCTATTAAAAAAATTAAGTAAGAAATTTTAAAATTATTTATGATGAAAAAATTATTATTACTCGCAACAATCCTGTTCTTTTCCGCAGCTGCCAACGCACAAACCACGGCAAAAGAAAAAGACAGCAAAGAGCAGACAACATCCGCACCGATGGGAGGAGAAAAAATGAAATCAGCCACAAAAAATTCGAAAGCGGTAAAAACTTTACTTCGGGAAGAAGAAGCCTCAAAGAATGATATGCACCATAGCCAAACGCAAAGCAATGAGGTAAAACGCCAAAAAGCCGAAGATCCCGATCAGGGCGGTGAAATCATCAAAAATAAAAATGTATCTGTAAAGAAAAATTAATTAAAAACTTTAAAAATATTATTATGAAAAAATTATTATTTGCAACAGCAGCCGTGTTTTGTCTTACATTTTGCAATGCACAAAATCTAAAGAAAAGCACGCAAAAACCAATCAGCAATACAACAGTTCAAACTGATCTAAGAGGAAAAGTAAGCAACGCAAAAATTGCCAACGGAAATGTGAAAATACACACAGAGCCCGGCAGGTACGATGTGTATGTTACGTATAAAAAAAGAAAAGTAGTCGGCTTTTATGCCATTGATACAAAAGGAAATAAAATCCCGGCAACTTATAAGAAAAAAGGAAAACCTTCATCAACTTCGTGTTTTTTCTGTATAGATCAACCCGATAGCGGTGTAGGTATCGTGTGTTATGAAGTGGAATGTAAAAATTTACCCAAACCTAAATATGCCGGATATAAACAATAAAAAAATCGCGATGAATAAGAATCGGTAATCAACAAAATTTACATTTTTCAATAACTTAAAATTATTCATTATGAAAAAATTATTATTTACAACAGCAGCCGTGTTTTGTCTTACATTTTGCAATGCACAAAATCTAAAGAAAAGTACGCAAAAACCAATCAGCAATACAACAGTTCAAACTGATCTAAGAGGAAAAGTAAGCAACGCAAAAATTGCCAACGGAAATGTGAAAATACACACAGAACCCGGTAAATACGATGTGTATGTTACGTATAAAAACAACAAAGTAGCCGATTTTTATGCCATTGATACAAAAGGAAATAAAATCCCGGCAACTTATAAGGAGAAAGGAAATTCAGGAATGGTTTGTACGGCCTGTATTCATACGAAAGCAGGCCTCGTACATTGTTATGAAATAAATTGTGGAGATTTACCCACACCTAAACCAGATGCTGTAAAAAAACAATAAAAAAGTTCCAATGAAAAAGTTGTTTACAAAAATCACAGAAAATCCCGATAAAGTACGGCAATATCAATATCGAAGCATAAAATTTTTGCTAATGCTTTTGGGCATTTATACATTGATATTTGCCGTATCGTGCAGCAAAGACGACGATGATAATTCCGTGATTTATCCCGAAGAAAATCCGTTGACGAAATATTATGAACAAACCGGATTCAATATGATAAATCCTGTTGTTGATGACTTCAGTTTTGAATTCGGGTTGGCGTTTTCATCTAATGTAAAAGGAAAGATAAATGCCTTAGCAGTCAGAATTCCCGATGCCAATCCAAATCTTCGGATAACCATTTGGGATTATGATGCGCAAACGGTTTTAAGAACCGAAACCGTAAATGTGGAATCCGCCAATTCCGAAGTTACAAAATCCATTGAAAGTCTGCCTTTGGAAAAAGACAAAAAATATTTGATTACGATGAATTCCAACGACTGGTATTATAGTTCCAGATCGGACGAAAGTGAGGCTGCATATCCTATTACTGCCGGAAATATTGTCTTTTATGAATTTCGCTCGAAGTTTGACGATGTCCAAACGTTCCCGAACCTTGTTTATGAAGATTACAACGCCGGAGATTTGAGCTTTGTATTTCAGCAGACGGATTAATAATGAAACCGATAAAAAAAGATGATTATCCGATTACTATTTCTGCGGTTTTTCTTTTCGGCTTCTGTGGTTGCAGCTCAAAATTCCAATATGCCTGCATCTGAAAATTATGAAGTCTGTTTTTATGAAGACACCAATTATACAGGCAGGTTTGAGAAAATAATCCTGACATCAATTGCTGATACCAAAAATCATTCGCTGAAAGAGCTGAACAACCGGATTTGTTCCGTAAAAGTCCCCAAAGGTTTTGTGGTAATACTCTACGAAAATGATGATGAAAAAAAAGGAAAATCTATTGAGCTGATGGAAGATTGCCTCGATTTATCGGAATTGGGATGGAATAAAACTTCATACACTTCCGTATTTTTTTCCGTAAAACCGGGCGGTCGTTATATAAGAACGAAAAAAATCAAAGGGGAAACCATTCCCGGACATTGGGAAGCAGCAGCCGTTCCTTTGAAAAAACCTGAAAACAAATAGTCCGATGAAACAAAGATTACAACACAGGAATATTTTAATATTGATAGTATTCATCAGCATTTCAACTGTTGCAACAGCACAGCAAACCTGCCGAATTAGCAAAATGATTACACCTCAGGAAACGGAATATTTTTTCAGATACGATGCGCAAAACCGGTTGCAAACCATCTCCGTTCCGGCGGAAAACCATATAGACAGTATTTTTTATTACAAAGACAGCATTGTGATTACTACGGATTTGAATAATGCAAGAGATTCAAAAACAAGCTATACTTTCAATCAAAACGGACAAGCCATTCACCAAAAATTTCTGCCAATCGGATATGAAGGCTGGATTGAAGAAATCGATTACGGATACAAAGACGGCAGATTGACAACCGTAAAAAGAGCAGTCCGTTCGTATAAAGAACCTCCGGAAAAAGCAAAAATTTCGACGGAAACCATTGTTTGGCAAAACGGAAATCCCATCAAAATAAACAATAATGAAAACGGAAAATCCAATGGTTCGATTTCGATGCAGTATGACAACGATAAACCGTTCCGCATTGGTGCTTACCAAAGTTATGACCAGATAATGACCGGAATTGCAATATTGAAACCTCTCAATTTGGTAAAATCAGTCGATGGTGCGGAAACGCTTAAACTGAGCTATGAATTTGATAAGCTCGGCAATATTATCTCGATGACAGAAAAAGAAGAAAACGAAACCCGTATTACAAAATATGAATACGAATGCAAATAAATTTAACAACTAAAAAAATCATTATGAAAAAACATTTCAGAAATTCGGGAACAGTTGTATTGCTTACATTGCTGGCTTCCTGCAGCAACAGCAGTAACGATGTACAAAAAGTAATCGATAAATACTGCGACCTGAACAGTATAGAACACAACGCTTCTTCCGATGCCGATAGAGCAGCAGCCGCAGCCGAAAAGAAAGCATTTGAAAAAGAAGTGGACGACAAATATTTCAAAGACAACAAAGCTTATACACAAATACTGGAAGGAATGAAAAAATGTGATGAGATGTCCCCCGAAAAGCAGTCGCAATCATCCGGGAACAATACGAATGCGACACCTCCTTCTGCTAATGGAAGCGCATCTTCTGTTGCCAACTATTACTGTTCGCTTTTGGACAAAACAATAGAGGCTGCACAAAACGGCTCGGACAGTGAGCTGAAAGAAGCAATGGCAACCAGAGTAATATTTGAAAACAATATGGAAGAAAATTTCAAAGACAATCCGCAAAGAAGAGATTCTGTATTTGCATTGATAAAACCCTGTATGCAAAGAGAAATAGAATTCAAAGCACAGCATTAAACCGGATTAAAATGACTCCGAAAAATTTTCTGAAAGCGCTACTGATTATTATCGGTATCAACATCGGGCTTCTGCTTGTTGCCGCTTTGTTCGACATTTTACTTGCTGCAATTTTTACGGTAGAAATTGCGCCGCTTTGTTTTGCCGTTATCGGGATTTTTTCGGGATTGTTTTGCTATACTGCTTCCATCGGAAATGTACCGGAAGAAAAACTAAAACAGGCATCACTGCAAATAATGATTCTTTCGGTAATATTCAGCATCATTTTGTTTGGGATTATTGGGCCATTTAGCGGAAGCGAGTACAAATTATCCGTACAATGTTTTGCCGTTACGCAACTGATTACCGCAGTATGTTTATGGAAGATTAAGTTTTATAAAGAATTATAAGTTGTGAAAATAATCCAATGAATCAAAACGAAATAAATATACATCCCGTTTTCATTGCACTTATTGCGGTTTCGTTGTTCGGTTTCGTTGGATATAGTTTGTACCGCTCCGGATTTGATTGATAATTCAGGACGAAGATTGCAGGGAAACCAAACCATTTCAGACCGCGATCGATTTTTTGCCGAACCCTGGTAGGAAAATAACAGACGAATTATACAAATTTAATTCTATTATGGAACGAGTTTCTGAATCATTAAATAGCAAATTGACCGATATTGCTGCAAATGGCGGAACCGTTATCATAAGATGCATCGATTATTTTGTACAATTTTCCGCAACCAAAGATAAAGCTCAAATCGTGGTGGACATAATTTGGAACACCAACTATGATATGGATGAAAACGCTATACAGGAAATCAGTAGTCAGAAATTTAAAAAACGAAAGAAAGGTAGCTTTCAAAAAACATATACCGACACAAGCACCAAAAATAATGTAAAGAAGATCATAACGGAAATAGAAGAAATATTTAAAAAGATCTCCAAAAAATATTATAAGGGAAAAGAAGCTACATTCAATTTGGACGACTGCTTTGCTTACTATAATGTAAAAATGCATAATACGCGAAAACTGATATGGGGCATCTTAAAATTAATAATCGCCACAATCATTATCATTCTGGTATTGTATGAATGTGGTTATTTTATTTTACGAACATTTTAAATAACGGATATTAACGTACAAATAATTATTATGAAAAAATATGTTTTAGATCATTCATCCGCAACTGTAAGTATTACACTTACAGATGATGATCGATTTATCTTGAAAACACAGGGAAAAGGCGCAATCGACAAACCAAAAGTGATTGATATTCCGCTTTCGGATATTCGTAATTTTTGTATGGTAGAAACCATCAATCCTCAAAATCTCAAAGGTTTTCGCTCGGAAGGCGATTTTTCCTACAATTCGGAATTTATTTTCACCTATTCCGAAAACGGAAAAACAAAAACCAAACGGATTTTTATAAACAGCAGCGATGAAGATTTTGAACGACTGCTGAATGCATTGACAAAAAAACGTCCGGAAGCAGGTCTGCTGCATCTTCCCAAAGAAGAAGCCCTGAAAATAATGGGCGTAATGTCTGCCAAAAAAACAATCCGTATCTTTTTATGCTTACTGATTGGTATTCCGGTTTTGATTGCGCTCATCTATATTGCAACCCAAATATTTCATAAATGAACCCATTCCAAACACAGTGGAAATGAAATATCATTACGCTAAGCCTGTCTAAATTTTATTGCAATTATTTTTATAGGAATTTTGGGATGGATTTTTTGCTTTTAATTTGAAGACTTATCGGGATGAAAAGTAAAAAACAGGCTCCTATTCCACCATCACATTTCTCCATATCCGTCTCCCCTATTTATGGGATTGCGACATTTTGTTATTTCGAATAGTTTTACCATTTCAATTTAAAAATTAAAATCGATGAACATCAAAATCAGAAATGGAATACAGTTGGAAGCCAAAGGCGGATTAACCGTAGAACAGGCGTGGCTGCAATACGCCTCGGGGCCTTTGGTTCGTGAAGAAAATCTCATCAATCTCGGCGAAAAAATACATCTCCACCTCATCATCCACGGATGGAAAGGGATGAACGAATCCATCAGTATCGGTGCATCCGAAAAAATCACCACCGATGAAGGACAGTGTTTTCTGCACGAAGGCGATTTGTTTGAACGCTACGATGTACTTCCGCTCAAAGCTGCCGAAAAAATTTCACTCTCCGCTGTCATTGACGGCATAGACCGTCTGGTGGATTACTTCCGTGTGGATTTCAGGATTTGGAGTAAAATGTATCCCGAACAGGAAATCAGCGGACATTACCTTTTTTACATTTAAACATTAAATCTGAAAATTATGAAAACCCAAAAAACAATCCTCAGCATTTTTGTACTGTTGCTGCTTTGCTCCTGCGAGTTCAATGTAAGCAGCGGCAACAAAACCGCCGACAATTTAAAAATCGTTTCAGAAAGCATCAACCCCATTAGAAATGCTGTCGAATTTCAGGAAGCCGGCGGTCTGAAAGTAGAATCTGCTTTTCTGATGAAAGACAACGGCGAACTCGTTCCCGAAAACAATACACTGAAAGCAGGCGACCGCTTTAATTTGGTTTTAAAACTTTCCGGATGGCAGGCGGATAACGGAAAAGTATTGATTGGGGCAGCCGAAAGACTGACCAACAGCAACCGCGAAGTGATGCTTCAGGAAGACGATCTCTTTGCCAATGCAGCTGCGGTTTCTGCTGAAGATGCTGAGGTGATTACACTCATCATGGAAGTGCTGAATACCGAAACCATATATGATTTTTATCAAACCGAATTTGAAGTGTGGAACAAGAAGGCAGATCAATCCGTTCGCGGTGCATATCGATTTCAACTCAGGAAGTAAAAATTTTGGAACTCATTTATCATTTGTAAAAACTCAACTACTTTTTTTCTACAAATCAGACAGTTAACAAAAAACTCATTAAAAATGAAAATAAAAATTTTAAATACGGCAAATCTGATTTTTTGTTTGATGATTTCTTTTTCTTCCTGTAAAGGCTCAGACAAAAATGAATCAATTCATCAGGAAACCAACAACGAAATCATGGAATTTCCCGGTGATACTGCTGTTGCAGCATCCGATATCATTCCGTTTCCAAAAAATGTGGAAATCCTTCTGCCAATGGCTTACCGAAAAGACAGCGCCGGCTATCCCGTAACCGTGAAAGGCAAAGAATGGTACGAAATCTACAAAAACAATAAAAACGGAAAATGGATCATCGCAAAAGCAGATTTAAAAGTCAGTTATGACAACGATCCGTGTTCAGGATTAGATGTGATGATCATTGATTCCAAACACAAAGACGCGGTGTTGTTCTTTACGCCGTTTGAAGGATTGTCTGAAAATCCTGAAACCATTTTGGAAAACAAACCACTCATTCCCGGAACTTCGGTAGATTTTAAAATGAAGGATAAAAACTATTCTTTATCAGCTTCCGGAACAGATGATGAAGGAAATACCCTTTTAGCGGATGAGCTCTCCAAAGATTCGGAAGGCAACATTTACTTATATGCAAAAAACTTCAAACTGTCTTTCAGTTCGGATGGTGCAAAAAGCTATTCCATTGCTGAAGTGGAAGAAATGCGCGATGTAAATCCCAAAATAATCTGGGCGGGCGATCTGAACAACGATGGTTTGCCCGATATGATTCTGGATTTGAGCGAAGATTACGAAAGCCGTCATCTGTACTTTTTTCTTTCCGATCAAAACGATTCCGAAAAACCATTGAAAAAAATTGGTGACGGACGGGTGGTGTTCGATTGCTAAAAGAATTTAAAAAAAACAATGAAAACAATTACACTTTATTTCAACATCATCATCGCAAACGCATTATTGATAATCAGCTGCGGACAATCCAAAGCGAAAAAAATAAATCAAAATGCGGAAAATCCGTCCACCGACAGTATTGCCGTAATGCAGACTTTTGAGAAACTGAAGACCAACAAAAAATTCCTGAAAGATCTGGCTTTGGAAAATGAAAAAATCTATAGTTGGAACGACAATATGATAAAAATAATTCCCGGTGATTTGGACAGCGACGGTACTGCCGATGCTTTGGTCGGTTTCACGGTGGAAGGTCGGGGCGGCGGAAACAATTACGATATGCATTATGCCATTCTGCTGAAAAAAAATAATCAGTGGCAATATCAAAATCAGTTCGATGCCAATGCCGGTTCGCCCGATCTATTTTACTGGTTTAATGAAATCAAAAACGGAATCATCAGAGGTGCGATCATGGACAACAACGACGATGACTACGCAGTTCCGGTGGAATTTATTTATAAAAACAAATCGCTTGTCAATACATTTACCGCGCTTCACAAAACCGATATTGGTGAAAGGGAATACATCTCGGTCAGCGAAATTCTGACACCCGAAAATGTTTCGGTTCCATTGACGGCAACACTCAAAGAATATCAACAGCTTCTCGGAAAAGGAAAAATAACCGATCCCGATATGACGGTGGAATGCGGCACCTATTTCGATGAAGGCGAATACCGTGAACTGCAATATCCCAATCTGATTTTCGAATTGAACGATATGAAGAACGCGGCTTTCCAAACGCTTATATTAAAAAACAGCGGCTTCAAACTGCAAACCGACAAAGGCACCATTTCAGCCGGTACAACTTTGAAAGAACTGCAAAATATTCTGCAAAAAAACGACAGTTGGTGGATCAACGATGAAGAAAACGACGAAAAATCCATATCTATTCCGTCAGGCGAAGATGCCGATGGCGGATGGATCATTCGGTTCGACAAAAAAGGAAATATCATAAGTGTGACCTTATTTATTCCCTGTTAGATTCAAAATATTTAAAAATAAACAGACATTCATTATGAAAAACTTAAAACAAATCATAAAATCATCCGTCATTTTGATGTTCGGGTTCGCATTGTTCATCGGTTGTAAAAATGAAAATAAAACTCCCGGAGTTCGGGATATTCAAACTTCTGAAATCCCCGAAACTGCCGCTCCCGCAGTTATTGTTATTCCGCTTCCCGATATGATTTTTGATGTGGAACAATTCGGTGAAAAAGGAATGCAAAACAGTCAGCCGCTTTCCGTCTCGGATCTCAAGAAATTGCAAATTGACAAAATAGATGAATATTTTCCGGGTACAGAAAACGATCTTTCGGAAGTCAATTATTATCTGCTCAAAGAAATGTACAGCGGAAAAGAAGGCGAAATCCTGCTCATCAGCCGGACTTCAGAAATGGAAAACAATGCCTGGCTCGCAACTTATGACACCAAAGATCAGCTGACGGATTCCAAAAAAGTGTTTTACGATGAATGGGCGGAAAGTATGATGCAGACAACATCCGAAATCAAAAACAATACAATCATCATTTCCGAACACGAATTGGATATGGAAGCCGAAAAAACAATTACAAAAACCAAAGCATTCCAAGTCGGGAAAGATTTAAAATTCAAAGAAGTTCAACCTTAAAAAATAAATGAAAATGAAAAAAATCATATCACATACCTTCTTTCTGCTAATCCTGTTTTTCTCGGGCAGATTATTTTTCACAACAAATAATACACTGAGTGGCATCGTATTCCTTATTGCACTAATGATTTACGTTCCCACTTTAACATACATTTACTTGTTTTTGAAGCCCAAACAAAAAAGAGACAATAAAATCATTCCTTTATCAAGCCTAAAACCCGATGAAACAAATACCAATGGTTGGGAACATAAAAGAGCGATTATTCAGCAATATTTACCATCTGGAAATGTGGACGACAATGGAACTATTGTCGGAAAACTTTTCAATTTTATGGTGCAGATTGACGATGACAATGGCAGTCGTTGGACAACTTTAATCAAAGATAAATTCATTCCAATAGCTCATATAGGTTCATTTGGAAAATTCACAGAAACGATGGTGCTGTACAATCCGGGAAATAAATACAAAGCCATCTTCGACCCTGAAAACGAAATCTGGCATTACGAAAAGAAAAATTAAAAAGCGATGAAAACACATTTTACATACTGCATTTTTTTGAGCATTTTCCTGTTGCTGATGACTTCCGGAAATGTATTCAGCCAAATCAATCCGGACGAAATGAACGGCATTCATTTAGACTATACCGTTAAGCAAACCGAGAAAAAAATAAAACAAAAATTAAAACTCGAAAAATCGGAAAATACCTTTCAAAGAAAAGCTTCCGTTGTGTACAAAGGCGTTGCCTATCAACTGGTTTTTAGTTCGCTCGAAGATGAAAACAATTTGAAAAGTTACACCCTGGATGGAATTTCCACCCGCTCGGAGAAAGCAAAAACAGATTTGGGAATCCGTATCGGCAGCACGCTGAAAGAGGTTCAAAATGCCTATAAAATTTACGAAAACAAGCAGTATTTTTCCGTTCAGCAAGGCCCGGAAACACTCGACCCCGAAGATACAACGGTTGAATATTATCGAATTTACGATTCCGAAACCGGACATCTTTTGAGATTTAGTTTTACGGATAACAGGGTGTGTGAAATAGAAATTGAAAGTGTGGATTCGCTTTAAATTATCATTCATAAAAAAATAAAACAGTATGAACAATTTAGAAACACGTATTATTGATTTAGAAAATCAAGTAAAACGACTCACAATGTTGGTGGACAGAATATACAGCTATTCACATCTTGGCATTCGCAAACCATCGCTTGATAACGATGAAGTGCTTACAGGAACCGACCCGATTACCGCTGATTCGCAGTTGCAACAGGTCATTCAAAACCGTGACATCATCGGTGCTGCAAAACGATATGCAGATTTAACGGGAACTGGACTTTTAGATGCGAAACAAGCTGTACAAAAAATGATGAGTTGAAGTATAAAAACAAAAATTATGGCAAACAAAACAATTACACTTTCAAAAGTATTGGCATTTCCGAAAAAAGATACTACCGGTTGGATTCGGACAAGAGCGGTTATTGATTTTTACAGCGACCCGGTAGAAGTATCAGACAATGGAGAATTAGTGGGCTATTTAACGAATATCCTTGTAAAAATGGACAATGTATCCAACCCGAATGAAACTTTGAAATATAAAAATTCCGGCTTTCTGATTGAACGCTATTATTTCCCGAAATCGCATTTGCATTCTTTCGGCAGATATACCGGATTGATTATATTGTACCATCCCAATCTTAAAGAAGCTGTAATCGACCCGGAACAAAAACCTTGGCATTATGAAGTTTAATCAAAAAAAGAACAAGCTATGAAAAGCAATTTATTTTATACAATTATCCTGATATTGATGTTAAGCATCTCAGTTTCGGCACAAATTAATCCCGAAAAATTCAAACCTTTTATCGGGCAAATGGAAATTATCGACACTTCAGGTCCCGGATTGAAATCGCAATCAGGCGATATTTTATTGGAACTGAAAGACGATGAAAATCCCGATTTTGAAACTTTGATGATTTTAAGAAACGCCAAAGGAAAACTGACGAAAGTTATAGAAAATTCAGCTTTGTTGATGGGAAAAGATATGCTGGGCGTTTCGGGAGGAAATTATCCTGAACTTTCAGGAAATACACTTTCCATAGACTATTCGTTGGGAAGCGGCAGTGCTTTGTCGGATATTTCTATTGTTTTTGAAAAAGATAAAAACGGAGATTACCTATTCAAAGAATATACTTCTGTTACGAGAAAATATGGAAAAGAAGATGTTTCTGCCCGCCAAAAAATAACGGCTGCACAAACCGGGAAAATCTTTTTTTCGGAAGCATTAACTGAAGAATTCATTCTGAAAAAAGCAAAATCCGCCAATACCAAACCCGGCAAGAATGATTATCAATATGAACCTGCTGTTTCCAAAATCAGCGGAACATTGACTGAAAAAATGTTTTATGGCGCTCCCAATTACGGTGAAACACCGGAAAAAGACGAGAAAGAAATGGTATGGATTTTAAAACTCGATTATCCTGTGAATGTGATAGCCGCACCCGACCAGCCCGATCCGGAAATGGGGGATCACACCATCCGTGGAATTAAGGAAATTCAAATATATACTTTGGATAAAAAAATAAACTTATCTAAATATCTGAACAAAAAAATCACTGTGCAGGGGCCACTGATGAGCGCAATAAGCGGACATCATCACACTGAAGTGTTGATGGAAGTGAAACAAATCGGCCGGTAATAATTTACTAAGCTTTCGCATACCTGTTCAACTCAAAGGAATACAATTTTTTGAATCAGGAACGGTCTTTAGACCGTTTATAAAAGATTGTATCAATCAGGGATTAGCCAAAAGAAACCGCCTGTTTTTCTGATTTATCAATAATTAAATCACCTGCGAAAGCCGGTTATTGACCGACAATTTTTATTGCTTTCTGCTTCGGCTGAATGAAAATAAAAAGTCCGTTTCTGACAAAAAAATTACATTCTTTTCAAAAAAAATGAAATTTCTGATCCGGCTGTCCGATATTTGAGGATTAATTTTTCTGCAATGAATCAACAGTCAATTTTGAAAACCGCTGATGAATTTATCAAAAAGAAATTTAGCGGCGAAGGTACCGGACACGATTATTTTCATATTGAAAGGGTGGTCAATACTGCAATAAAAATTGCAAAAGAAGAAAATGCAGATTTGTTTTTGGTCGAATTGGCTGCGCGGCTGCATGATCTGGGCGATTACAAACTCAACGGCGGAAAAGACAGATCGGAAGAACTGATCACCGAATTTCTGAAATCACAGAATGCAGATACCAAACTGATTTCGAAAATCGTCGAAATCGTTTCTCAGGTTTCATTCAGCAAAGGAAACAAAGCGGTTTCGATTGAAGCACAGATCGTTCAGGATGCTGACCGGCTTGATGCGATGGGTGCAGTCGGGATTGCAAGATGTTTTGCTTATGGCGGAAAAAAAGAAAGGGAAATCTGGAATCCGGAAAATCCGGAAGATACCAGTCTTCAGCATTTTTATGACAAATTACTGAAATTAAAAGAGCTGATGAACACCCAAACAGGACGCAAAATGGCAGAAGAAAGACACCGGTTTCTGGAAAAATTTCTGACTGAATTTCAAAAGGAATGGAACCCGGAATGAAAAAACAATCCGAATACTGAAATCATTTTGTAATCAGTCAGTCAAATCGTGATGGGTTGATTTCATCTTTTCAAAATAAGTTTTAAGCTTATATTTGCAACAATTTTCAAAACAGCTTTACAATGAAATGTGGAATCGTCGGTCTGCCGAATGTCGGAAAATCAACTCTGTTCAACTGTCTTTCCAACGCAAAGGCACAATCGGCCAATTATCCGTTTTGTACGATCGAGCCCAATGTGGGAACGGTTTCCGTACCCGATCCGAGAATCTATAAACTCGAAGAACTGGTCAAACCCGAAAGAGTGGTTCCGGCAGTGGTTGAAATCGTGGACATTGCCGGTCTGGTCAAAGGTGCGAGCAAAGGCGAAGGACTCGGCAACCAGTTTCTGGCCAACATCAGAGAATGCAACGCGATCATCCATGTTCTGAGATGTTTTGACAATGACAATATCACCCATGTGGACGGTTCCATCGATCCGATCAGAGACAAAGGAACCATCGATACAGAGCTGCAAATCAAAGATTTGGAAACCGTTGACAAACGGATTGACAAAGCAAAAAAGATGGCAAAAGGCGGAAACAGGGAAGAATCAAAAATTGCTGAAGTGCTTGAATCTGCCAAAGCATTTTTGGAACAGGGAAAAAATCTGAGAGAAATGGATGCGCACGAAATTGAAGCCGAAATTCTCGACAGTCTTCATCTGCTGACTTTCAAACCCGTTCTTTATTTGTGCAATGTGGACGAAGAAGCCGTTAAAAGCGGCAACAAATATGTGGATGCTGTCCGTGCTGCGGTCAAAGATGAAAATGCAGAAGTTTTGGTGCTGGCCGCTCAGATCGAGGCGGATATCACAGAGCTTGAAACCTACGAGGAAAGACAGATTTTTCTCGAAGAACTCGGATTGGAAGAACCGGGCGTCAACCGTCTGATCCGTTCTGCCTATCAGCTGTTGAAACTTCAAACTTATTTTACTGCGGGTGTCAAGGAAGTTCGCGCCTGGACGATTCACGAAGGTTCAACGGCGCCTCAGGCTGCCGGAGTCATCCACACCGATTTTGAAAAAGGATTTATTCGTGCCGAGGTGATTTCTTATGATAATTTTGTAAAATACGGGTCTGAAGCAAAAGCAAGAGACGCCGGAAAACTGAGCACCGAAGGAAAATCGTATATCGTTCAGGACGGTGATGTAATGCACTTTTTGTTCAATGTTTAAATTTATTTCCGCATATCGATTTGAAGTTTTCGGGTCAATTCTGTTTTTGACTTTATTTTATTTTTTGACTTCAAATGTCCCGATATTCGGTGATGCCAATTCAAAATCAGTCCGCGCGACCTGGTTTTTTGACCATAATTTTTCACAATTTACAGTTCCCACCGAAATCAGCGCAGGTCATCCGCCATTGTGGGAACTGCTGATTGCCTTCAGTTGGAAACTGTTTGGGAGGCAGCTGGAAATCAGCCGATTACTGTTGTTAATATTTAATATTCTCGCCTACTGGCAACTGATCAGATTTTTCAGAGACAACAGAGGAACAGCGGTTCCGAGATTTGCGATCCTGCTGATTCTGATCGAACCCGTACTGCTTGCGCAGACCGTTTTTGTGAACAACGATATGATGCTTTTGTTTTTCACGCTTCTGGCTTTGAATTCAATTTACAGAAATGAAAAACTGCTTTATTCAATCGCACTGACCGGCGTACTTTTTTCAAATCTGAGAGGAGTCAGTGTTTTTGCAGCGCTGGTTTTGATTGATATTCTTTATTCATGGTTTCGGTTAAAAAAGGAAAATCAAAAATTATTGTGGCAGTCGTATATCATGCCGATTCTGCTTTTTTGCGGTTTTCTGATTTATCATTATCAGCTGTTGGGCTGGGTGCTCAAAGTTCCGCATCATTCTCATCGTGAGCTGGCATCAGTGGGCCAAATGATTCACAATTTGCTTGCAATCATCAAGAATACAATCGATTACGGCCATCTGTTCATTTACGGACTTGTGATTTTGCTTACAGTCAAATTATTCAAGACAAAAAAATGGAAACAGATTTCGGCTGAAAACAAACGGCTGATATTGTCATTTGCAGTGTTTTTCGGTGTATTCAGCGGTCTGTTCATCATGGTGACCAATCCGCTCGGTCCCAGATATTATTTGATTACCTATCTGATCATCGGTATTTTGTGTATCAATCTGATTTTTGAAATAATTCAAAATTTAAAGATTCGAAGACTGACCGTCGCTTTTATGGCCGCAGTATATATCACCGGTCATTTCTGGATATGGCCGCCCACTATTGCACAGGGCTGGGATGCCACACTGGTCAGTCTTGCTTATTTTCCGCTTCGCGACAAAATGGAAAATTATATTGAAGAAAATCATTTGAAAAAGGAAGAAATCGGTACCGAACTGATTTTGAATCAACCCGAATTTACAGATTTGAAAGAACCTGCAGCTTCATTTTTTGCAGATTTGGATACTTCAAAAAACAAATACATCATCTTTTCAAATATTGACAATCAGACTTCAGATGAAGACATTTATCTGTTGGAGCACAAATGGATTTTGGTGAAATCCTACAAACGTTTGGGTGTATTTATGAATTTGTACAAAAACCCCGATTTCAAATCATCAGAAAATTAAACCCGAATCAGTTTTTCGACCGCTTTTTCAATGGTTTCCTCTTTTTTTGCAAAACAAAAACGAACCAGTTTTTGTTCGGGCGGATCATTGTAAAATGCAGAAACCGGTATCACCGCAACCTTGTGATTTACGGTCAGCCATTTTGAAAATTCAAATTCGTTCAAATCAGAAATTTCGGAATAATCAGCCAGCAGAAAATAACTTCCTTTGGGTTTCAAAATTTTGAATTCTGACTGACTCAAACCCTTGATAAAAAAATCCCTTTTCTTTTGAAAAAATCCGGACAGGCTCAAATATTCATCTTTTCTTTTCAGAAATTCGGCCAAACCGTGCTGAACCGGTGTGTTTACACAAAAAACATTGTACTGATGCACCTTTCTGAATTCTTTGGTCAGCGGTTCGGGCGCCAGACAGTAACCGACCTTCCAGCCGGTGATGTGATAAAGTTTTCCAAAAGAAGCAATCACAAAACTTCTTTCTTTCAATTCGGAAAAACGGCTGATGCTCAAATGTTTCAAACCGTCAAAAACAATATGTTCATAAACTTCGTCGCTAATAATCACAATATCGGTGTCTCTGACGATTTTAGCCAGTTCCATAAAATCATTTTCGGTCAAAACCGAAGTCGCAGGATTGTTCGGATTGTTGATGATGATCAGTTTTGTTTTTGAACTGATCATCGATTTGACGATTTCCCAATCGATCTGAAAATCGGGTCCGAGTAATCTGACCGATTTTACAATTCCGCCAAAAAGTTCGATTGCAGGCCGGTAAAGATCATAAGCAGGTTCAAAAATAATCGCTTCATCGTCCGGCCGGATGACAGCCGCAATTGCCGAAAACAAAGCTTCAGCGCCGCCGGCGGTCACCGTTACTTCGGCATCGGGATGATAATCAGAATTGTGAATTTCAGACTGTTTCCGGCTGATCTGTTCTCTCAGCTCTTTGACACCGCTCATCGGCGAATATTGATTCAAACCTTTTTTCATTGCATCGGCAACCAGATTTACCAGGTCGGGCGAACAGTCAAAATCTGGAAATCCCTGAGAAAGATTGACAGCGCCCTGTTCGTTTGCCAGTTGCGACATCACCGCAAAAATTGTGGTTCCGAACTGTGGAAGTTTTGATTTCAGATTCATTGGCTAAAATTAAGCATAAAACAATAAAAAATCGTTGAAAAACATTTGATAATCATTTTGAGTTGGTTTGAAATCACAATTGAATTTTTCTATTTTTGTGAAATGACAGAAAATGTGATCAATGAGCCGGTGTCAAAGACGGCAAACAATTATACAGAAGACAATATCAAAACCCTCGACTGGCGCGAGCATATCAGAATGCGTCCGGGGATGTATATCGGGAAACTCGGTGACGGTTCTTCTCAGGATGACGGTATTTATGTACTGCTGAAAGAGATCATCGACAACTCGATCGACGAATTCGTGATGGGCGCAGGAAAGACAATCGAAATCAACCTGTCCGACAGCGAAGTCAGTGTTCGTGACTACGGACGGGGAATTCCGCTCGGAAAAATGGTGGATGCGGTTTCAAAAATGAACACCGGCGGAAAATATGATTCGAGGGCATTCAAAAAATCGGTCGGTCTGAACGGCGTCGGTACCAAAGCGGTCAATGCGCTTTCATCATTTTTTAAAGTTCAGTCGATTCGTGACAACAAAACCAGAATTGCTGAATTTTCTTATGGCACGCTGACCAACGAAGAGGACGAAAAGGAAACCACAGTAAGAAAAGGTACCAAGATTACTTTTGTGCCCGATCCTGAAATTTTTAAGAATTTCAAATACCGAAAAGAGTATGTGGAACGGATGCTCAAAAATTATGTGTATCTGAATCCGGGTCTGAAAATTATTTTTAACGGCGAAGAATTTTATTCCGAGAACGGACTGAAAGATCTGCTGACCGACAATATTGACGAGGAAATCGTTTATGACATCATCCATTTGAGAGGTGAAGACATCGAAATCGCGCTGACACACAGCAGAAGTTCATACTCAGAAACCTATTACTCGTTTGTCAACGGTCAGAACACGACACAGGGCGGAACCCATCTGAGTGCGTTCAAAGAAGCTGTGGTAAAGACGGTCAGAGATTTTTTCAATAAAAATTATGACCCGAGCGATATCAGAAAATCGATTATCAGTGCAATTGCAATCAAGGTGATCGAACCTGTATTTGAATCGCAAACCAAAACAAAACTCGGCTCAACCGATATGGGCCCCGATCTGCCGACGGTCAGAACTTTTGTAAATGATTTTGTCAAAACACAGCTCGACAATTTCCTTCATAAAAATCCGGAAGTTGCGCAGTCGCTTGAGAAAAAAATCAAAGAAGCAGAACTCGAAAGAAAAGAACTTTCGGGCATCCGGAAACTGGCAAGAGAAAGAGCAAAAAAAGTCAGTCTGCACAACAAGAAACTGAGAGACTGCCGCCAGCATTACAATGATCAGAAATCGGTTTCAAAACTTGATTCCACCATCTTTATCACCGAGGGTGATTCTGCAAGCGGTTCAATTACAAAAAGCAGAAATGTGGAAACTCAGGCGGTGTTCAGTTTGAGAGGCAAGCCTTTGAATTCATACGGTCTGACCAAAAAGATCGTATATGAAAACGAGGAATTCAATCTGCTTCAGGCGGCGCTGAATATTGAAGACGGGCTGGAAGAATTGAGATACAACAATGTGGTGATCGCGACCGATGCCGATGTGGACGGTATGCACATCCGTCTGCTGCTGATCACTTTCTTTCTGCAGTTTTTTCCGGATCTGATCCGTGAAGGCCATCTGTATATTTTACAGACACCGCTGTTCAGGGTCAGAAACAAAAAAGAAACCAGATACTGTTATACCGACGAAGAAAGAATCAGTGCAATCAGTGAATTGGGCAAAAATCCGGAGATCACACGATTCAAAGGTTTGGGAGAAATTTCACCCGACGAATTCAAAAACTTTATCGGCAAGGACATGCGTCTCGAACCGGTAATGATTGGTCGCGATACGACGATTGAGGAACTTCTGGAATTCTATATGGGAAAAAATACGCCTGACCGTCAGGAATTCATCGTCAACAATCTGAGAGTGGATCTTTAAAAAGGCTGAAACGAGATGAGAATTAACAACAAAAGAGTCATTCCGATTGTCAATATCGTTTATACTTTCCTGATGCTGGGCATACTTTGCGGTCTGCTGCTGATCTTAGTGCCGATACCTGCGATCATCAATCTGGCACCGCACGAATTCAGACCGGTATTCCCTTATCTGATTATCTGTGTATTTACACTGCTGATTCTTTATTTCAAAAAGACAGGACCGCAGCAGTTTGAATACAGCAGCGACGGAGAGACGATCACCATAAGGACAAAAGATCCGTTCTGGTCAAAATATTTCCCTCAAAATATAAGAATGGTCGATTTCCCAAAAAGGAAACTCAACGGTTTTAAAATCAAAAAGAAATCATTTGGAAAAGGACTTGAATTGTTTATCAAGAGCAAAAGAAGCAAAGACGGAATCAACCGGGTCTATTTGAACATCAAATATTTGAATAATAGCGAAGTGTCTGATTTGAGAAGATCGCTTCACAAAGTCATTCAAAAAAACAAAGAAGCAGAATCAATGAAGAACAAAGAAGATGAGCACAATGAACGATCACAATAACGAAGAAACCATCAAAAAAATATCGGGCATGTATCAAGACTGGTTTCTGGATTATGCCTCTTATGTAATCCTCGAAAGAGCAATTCCTTCGATTTTTGACGGACTCAAACCGGTTCAGCGAAGAATCATGCATTCGATGCGAGAGCTGGAAGACGGCCGGTATAACAAGGTGGCAAACATCGTCGGGAATACCATGAAATATCATCCGCACGGTGATGCTGCCATCACAGATGCAATCGTACAGGTCGGACAGAAAGAACTGCTGATCGATACCCAGGGAAACTGGGGAAACGTTTTGACCGGCGACGGTGCTGCGGCCGCACGATATATCGAGGCCAGACTGACACCCTTTGCGCTCGAAGTGGTTTTTAATCCGAAAACTACGACCTGGCTTCCCTCCTACGACGGCAGAAACAAAGAACCCGAAAATCTTCCGGTCAAATTCCCGCTGCTGCTTGCACAGGGTGTGGAAGGAATCGCGGTCGGGCTTTCAACCAAGATTTTGCCGCATAACTTCATTGAACTGATCGATGCTTCAATCGCTTATCTGAAAGGCAAAAAATTTGTGCTCTATCCGGATTTCCTGACCGGCGGGCTGATCGATGTAAGCGATTACAATGACGGACAGAGAGGCGGAAAAATCAGAAGCCGTGCAAAAATTCATCAGGAAGACAAAAACACGCTGAAGATTACAGAAATTCCGTTTGGAACAACCACCGGAAGTCTGATTGAATCGATCATCAAAGCGAATGACAAAGGGAAAATCAAAATCAAAAAAATCGAAGACAATACTTCGAGCAATGTTGAAATTCTGGTTCATCTCATGCCCGGTGTTTCGCCCGACAAGATGATTGATGCGCTGTATGCGTTTACCGACTGTGAAATTTCGATTTCGCCAAATGCATGTGTGATCAATGTGAACACACCCGAGTTTCTGACGGTCAGCGATATACTGAAGAGCGACACCGAGTTCACGGTTGAACTGCTCAAAAGAGAGCTTGAAATCGAGCTGAACGAACTTCAGGAACAATGGCATTTTTCATCGCTGGAAAGAATTTTTATCGAAAACCGAATCTATCACGATATCGAAAATGAGGAAACCTGGGAAGGTGTGATCAAGGCGATCGACAAAGGTCTGAAACCGCATACCGCTCATCTGCTGAGAGAAGTTACAGAAGAAGACATTGTCCGGCTGACCGAAATCAGAATCAAAAGGATTTCAAAATTTGATATGGACAAGGCGCAGCAGTATATTGAATCGCTTGAGGACAAAATCGCAAATGTCAAACATCATCTTGAAAATCTGATTGAGTATGCGATTGATTATTTCAAAAACCTGAAATCAAAATACGGAAAAGGAAAAGAGAGAAAAACCGAAATCAGGATTTTTGACAATATCGATGCGACCAAAGTTGCCGCCGCAAATGTGAAATTCTATGTGGATGCGGAGGAAGGATTTATCGGGACTTCGCTCAAAAAAGACGAATTTCTGTTTGAATGTTCAGACATTGACGACATCATTGTTTTCAGAAGAGACGGTGTGATGATGGTGACCAAAGTCGATTCAAAAACCTTTGTCGGAAAAGGAATCATTCATGTCGCGGTTTGGAACAAAAACGACAAACGGACGATTTACAATATAATTTATCGGGACGGAAAAAACGGACCTTCTTATCAGAAACGTTTTGCGGTTACTTCGATTACACGAGATCGCGAATATGATCTGACCAACGAAAACAAAGGTTCGGAAATACTTTATTTTTCAGCCAATCCAAACGGAGAAGCAGAAGTTGTCCAGATACTGCTGAAACCTTCACAAAGACTGAAAAAACTGAAATTCGATCTCGATTTTTCGGAATTGGCGGTCAAAGGAAGAAACAGCAAGGGAAATCTGGTTTCAAAATATCCGATCAAAAAAGTCGAACTCAAAGAAGAAGGTGTTTCGACGCTTGCACCCAGAAAGATCTGGTTTGACGATACCGTGAAAAGACTGAATGCAGACGGAAGAGGCGAACTGTTGGGCGCATTCAAAGGAGCCGATAAAATCCTGACCATCAATGACAGGGGCGAAGTCAAACTCACCGGCTTTGATCTGAGCAATCGTTATGATGACGAACTGCTGGCGATTGAAAAATGGAAACCCGAAAAACCGATTTCGTGTATTTATTATGATGCGGACAAAGACCGTTATTATGTCAAAAGATTTTTGGCGGAAGACACGCTAAAACCTCAGCCGTTTTATTTTTCCGAAAATCCGAATTCATTTATCGAACTGGTTACTGCACAGAAAAATCCGGTTGTCGATCTGATTTTTTCAAAGGTCAAAGGAGTCGAAAAGGAAACCGAAACGGTTGATTTGGAAGAATTCATTGCGGTGAAGGGAATCAGTGCGCAGGGCAACCAGCTGACCACCGACAAAATCAAACAGATCAATCTTCATCCGCCGGTTGAAGAACCCGAAGAGGAAGAAGCTGAAGAATTGGAAAATGAACCGGATGACAGCGAAGGTGCAATCGGCGAACAGGCTTCATTGTTTGATTTCCCGGATGAAATTGATGATTCAGCAACAGAAAATGACGAAGAATGATTGACCCGATTACCATCGCAATTCTTGCGATCACAGTGATTTTCAGCTACAAAGGATTTGGAGATTACAATTTTTTTGACCGTTTTAAATTTCAGCCCGGACCAATTATTCAACACAATCAGTACGACCGGCTGTTGACATCAGGCTTTCTGCATGTGAACACCACCCATCTGCTGTTCAATATGCTGACGCTGTATTTTTTTGCCTGGTATGTGATTGGTTTCTTTTCGAGTCACACCGGTTCGGTTGCAAACGGTCAGCTGGTTTTTGCAATCGTCTATCTGGCAGCAATCATCGGCGGAAATCTGCTGTCTCTGTTTTTTCAGCGAAACAATTACAGTTATTCGGCGGTCGGTGCATCGGGCGGCGTTTCGGGCATATTGTTTTCATCGATTGTCATCGACCCAAATCTGGAACTCTATCTGTTTTTCTTTTTGCCCATCAAAGGATGGATTTTTGCAATCGCCTATCTCGGCTATTCGGTTTACGGAATGAGAAAACAGCTCGGGAATATCGGACACGAGGCACATCTGGGCGGTTCCATCATCGGACTGATTGCACCGATTCTGATTTTTCCGGATATATTTGAACAAAACAAAATCTATATACTCGGCATGCTGATTCCAATCGCGGTATTGTTTGTGATGGCACTAAAAGAAAAAAAATAATCATGCTGAAAGAACTTTGCGGAATCCAATATCTGGAACGAAAACCAAATCAAATTACTGAAAAACCAAAACTGATGCTGCTGATTCACGGTTATGGCAGCAATGAGGAAGATCTGTTCAGTTTTTCGGAAGCTTTTCCGGATGATTTTTATGTGGTCAGCGTGCGCGGCATTCACAGTCTTACTTTTGGAATGTATGCCTGGTATGAAATCAATTTTTTGGATGCCGGCAAATTCAACAATATACCGCAGGGACTGGAATCAAGGGATAAGCTGGTTCGGTTTATCGATGAATTTACACAAAAAGAGAATTGCGACAAAGATGAGGTTTGGATCTGCGGATTCAGTCAGGGTGCGATTCTGGGTTATTCGATTGCATTGAATTTTCCGGACAGGGTCAGACATGTGGCGATACTGAGCGGTTATCCCGAAGATGAATTTATAGGCAGCATTGATTCGGGAAAAGATTATTCAAAACTCGATTTTTATATTTCGCACGGAACTGCCGATCCGGTGATTCCGATCGAATGGGCAAGAAAAGGAAAACCTTTGCTCGACGGTCTGAACATCAAAAATGAATACATAGAATATCATCAGGGACACGGTTTGAATCCTCAGAATTACACCGATTTTATGAAGTGGGTGGAACGGGGAAATTAAAATCACAAATACATCCTCACATTCAATTCCTTCACCTGTTTTTCTTTCCTGTTGCTGTTTTGAAAAATAATTCTAAAAAACATCCGGCAATTTATTCGAAAACAATAGTTAAGAAAGGCATATTCGAATTCTCCGAATTCGTTTCCCCTGCTGATTAGTAAAATTCTAAAATATTTGATCTGTCGCGGCGGATCAAATGTGTACAGAAAGAATGAGTCCCCCGCCAGCCCGCCGCCGCGGGTCGAATCGACTGATTGGATTTTTTTTGAATGCAGATTTCACCAATAAATGAATGTGATAATTCGACCGCCTTCGGGGTCGGTTTATCTCGTTTCTAAATATTTTCTATACACGTATGACCTCTTCGAGGTCAAGGGAATCAAAGAATATAACAAATGGCCAAATTTCCAGATCAAATCATCTGAGTTATATTTCAATGTAAAACGATCTGCCGTTGCGGAACGAATCGACTGATTTTGTTTTCTGAAAGTTGGTTTTATCAATAAATGAATCTGATAATTCGACCGCCTTCGGGGTCGATTTATCTCGTTTCTAAATATTTTCTATACACATTTGACCTCTTCGAGGTCAGTCTAACTTTCGGGGGCGTTTTATTGTTGTTGCCGTTGTTTTTTTATTTGAGTATTTGGAAATATGGTTCGACCGCCTTTGGGGTCGGTTTTTATTGTTGTCTTTGATTTTTCTATAATTTACGGCAGCAGTGCTGCTCATAGCGAGCCTCTCATGTGTGTATGCCCAGCGGATGCTGAAGGGGCAGACCGGAATCGAAGTCAGTGCCGGAACGTATTTTGACGGCAAGATCGGCAATCACTATTTCTTCAATGCCGGCCTGATTGTCAATGGCCATAACGGAAGCTATCGGTTTCTGGAAGCAGAATATGATAAAGCACAAAAGCAAAACGGACGTGATATGATTCACCGTGACAGCTATACCGCCGAAGGCGGTTCGGGTTTTCTGCTTTGGAGCGATTACCGCAGGATTATCGTACTCAATGCGGGCATCAGTGCTGTGGCGGGATATGAAATAACGAAAACCGTACCGGGTGTGTATATTGACGATGTCTTTATTATCCCCGACAGACACCGGTTTGTATTTGGCGCCGGCAGCCGTATTTCCGCCGGGTTTTATCTGAGCGATTATTTTGTGCTGCTTTTGCAGGGAAGGGGTCGGCTGCTTTGGGGAACGACCGGCAACCGGTTCAATCCTTCACTAAGTACCGGGTTGAGGGTTTATTTTTAAATCTGAATTCTTTTGATTCTTATACAGGCTGATTCTTTTTTGAGTAAGCCTGTTTTTAATGATGCAGGACTTTGCTCAAATCATGAAATAACCGGTCAAACTTTTTCGGATTATCGTTTCGCAACTTTTCAAGATTTTGTATCTTCCAATTTACCGCAGGAAAATGACGGAAATTATATACGCTCCAGTCGGGTGTGAGTCTGGTAAAATTCAAAAGGAAGTCTTTATCGTATTCGGTCAGGCTATTTTGAACGGTTGTTATTAATCTGCTTCGGGTCTCTTCATAATCATCGTAAGTAAACGTTTCATCCGTCATACCGGTGAACTGATTAACTAATGATGAACGCTGGTCAATCCTGTTCGGGTTCAGTAATTCATGAGCTGGCCGCTCACTGCACAACAAAAGAAAAAGGAAGCCCTCTTTAATTTGATCGGTAAATCCGTCATTTTCCAACAGATATTTTACATCGAAAAGATCTCTGGGATGCTGCCTTGCCAAAGCTGCACATATTTTGCCTCCGAACAATTGCCCGGCAGGGACTACCTGTATGGCACAAAAAGTGTCGAATGCTTCCCTCGCCTTGGAACATAATTCCATCACGGCGGGTTGTCCCAAGACTCCTCTGTTTGTTAAGTTCACTTCCAGCTTAACAGTAGCTCCCGGAATACTTATCAGCAGTTTTGCTTCTTTTGATTTCAAGTCTGTTTTTGCCTGTACCTGTACTTTTCGAACATAAGATTCTATTGTATTTAAAATTTCATTTATAGCTAAGAGGGAAGTTGTCCGGTCTCTTACAGGTATATAGGTCAGGTCTATGTCCACGGACAGACGAGGCATATTACGGACAAACAAGTTAATAGCCGTACCACCGTGGACAGCTACATCCTTTTCTTTGGCTACCTCCGGTAAAATGCTTAATAAAAGCGCTACCTGATTTTTATAATGACTGTTCATCGTATGCCAATTTTTTGGGGATTGTTATTTGGTATTTGGCGATATATACACCGTCCTTTACAAGCATCCGCTTCCCTTTTCCCATATTTATTTTATTCAGATCGAGGTATGAAAACCACTGATGTCCTGCTTTTTCCGCCATATAAAGAAACAGCCTTTTCACCTTGACGGAGGTACATTTCTCCAACAGATGTTGTACTTTATCGGGCCTAAGGTCGTTCAAGCCCTCCATCATCTCATAACAATGTACCAAATCCAATTTTTCGGGAGCGAGGTGCAGGCACTCCATCATTGCCCTGATGCGGTCAGAGATTTTCATGGAAAAACTGTTCATTTCTATTTTGGTCAGGCCATCTTCTGCGGGCAAAAATGAAGTAGGATAATAATCTATTTCAAGCCCCCAATCGTAATTTAAAAACCAGGCAGGGAGCCAATCACTTCTGCTGCCAAAGAGGAATATCTTTTTTGTGTCCAGTTCGAGATAATGCGCTTTGCCCAATAATGCCATCGCTGTGAGCGCTCCCGGATGAACAGAAAGTCCAGCCTGTTCCTGCAGGGCAAATATAGCTCCTTCATATCCCACGGTATCGCCGAAGCGTATCATAGCCCCGCGCCCGATAGGCTGTAACCAGCGGCTGTCTCTGTACCGGTGCTGCAACTCGTAACTGTAGCCCTCATCCTCCAACCATGACGAAAGCAGCACTACTCCTTTTGGGATGTTGCTCATGAGCTGGTTTATTTTTGTTTGCCTATCATTGCTCATAGTAAATTAATATATACAAATATAAACCATTTTGACGGATAGGTTTAAAATTACATGAATAAATTAACCAGTAGTAAAGTAATTCAGGCATTTTTAAACTTAATTGTTTTTTTTCTTCCTGCAAAGGGAAACTGCTCAATGAATAGTTTAATAGCCTTTATCCGGTTGTAATCGGATCTGTACAATACTTTCGGAATTAACCTCAGTTAACTCCAAAACAGGCGATTGTTTTTACTTCCTGCATCTCTGCACTGTGAATGCCGGCTATTATTTTCTTTCCAATTTCATAAAGTGAATATTATTCTTTAATTTTAAGTGTTATATAAATACAAATCCCACCCCTGCTACGGGATTTGTATTTTCTGCGGACTGTACAGAACATTTAACTGTAAATTTTTATCAATTATGAATATTTATCTGATATCGTTAGTTGATACAAATCTGTCCGAAAAAATGACACTGTTATCGGGTATTGCCGGTATCCGATCTGCATTCTATTACAACGAATACGGCAGGATATTCAGTCTGAGCAAAAAACTGGTGGAATCATTTATTCAGTTTATAAAACGCACCGCATTCTTCCCCGATTCAAAGATTCTAAACTTTTACAGACGGGGGATGGAACTTGATTACGAACCCGAGCATCCCGTAGCTGAGCATGATCCGTTGTCCCTGCCATTGCACAGGTTTGTCCATCATCTCAGCTTCGACCCGGACACCGAATACCAGGTTTTTCCGGTGCACCTGCACTACACAACCGCTGCAGAGCTGAGAATGCTGACAGGTATGGGCATCGTGAATGACGGTATGGTCAGCAGGGTGGTGCTTCACGAATTGGGCATTCCCAAACAAAAAATCAACTTTGGCCCACAGCGGCTCCATTATCTGCAGCAGGTGGTTGAATCTTATGATCCCGGCACGGATGATTCGCTCGAAAAACTGATGAGGCATTTTCAGGTCAGTGAAAGCAGGTTCCGGCAGGACTGCAAAGAATTCTTCGGCTGCACCTTTATTCAGTTTTACAGCAAGATGAAGCTGATGTATGTTC
>Ga0222419_100243_pt1 | contig 78414 bp, 71 predicted proteins | sample 1B20Ametagenome_FD_182474 | JGI IMG/M metagenome (GOLD analysis project Ga0222419, IMG submission 182474) | Enriched microbial communities from leaf-cutter ant dump, University of Wisconsin, Madison, United States - 1B20A (version 2) | ecosystem: Environmental > Terrestrial > Nest > Insects nest...
ACGAGCCTTCAGGCTGCAGCAATACCTTTACCATCAGCAGCCTGGAGCCGCCGGTCATTTTAAGCCCGATGGCAGACGAAGTCGTATCGTCCGGGCCCGGGCAGATCTTTTCCATACGCTGGAACATGCCTGTCAGCGCCCCGCCGGGCCTTCAATACCGGCTGCGCATGGTTGAAATACTGGGCAACCGGAATCCCAACGATGCGATCATGACTGCCACACAACCTTATTTTTTTGAAAAAGAGCTGAATACCAATATGTATGTATACAATCCTGCCGATCCGCAGCTAACGCCAGGCCGGAAGTATGCACTGATGGTAGAAGCTTTTGATCCATTTGGCAATGCCGTTTTTCGCAACAATGGCAGAAGCGAAGTCGTGGGATTTGAATACGGTAAGCTCAAAGAAGATACCACTGTAATTGCAATGGAACAGAAAAACCCAGCTCAGGATACCCTAACGCTAGATGCAAGGATCGTATACCGTTATGATGGCAGCACACAAGCCCGGCCTTATACCGGAAAAGTCTACATTTATAAATCATACCTGCTCAAGGACACTACGGCACAGGCAGATCCATCCAATCCTGTCGTACGATCGCATACATTAAAAACCGCGGAAATAGACCCCAATGAAAATGAACTGGTCGGTTCGGGAGAAGCAGGTGAAAATGGGAACATCCATATTGTATTTGGCAGCAACAAACTGGAGGCGATACCGGAGACCATAAAAAAAGCCTATCCGGGAAGTACCATCATGACCGCTGTATATACGGTCCGGCTGGGCAATCCCTACCTGAACAACCCCGAACAAAAGATCGTATTTGCATCAGGCAGTACCAACGCGGGTGAACTGACGGCCATTCCCAATTCATATGCGCTGCGGGTAAATCTTAAAAAAGGCTATGCCCCAATGGGCAGCAACGGAAAATCAGGAGATGTAAAGGTAACCCAAAGCATGGCCGGGCTGCGTACGGTGATCTACCGCAAAACAAAAGCCGCCGGCATCCCGCTGTATGAAGGTGGCAGGTTGGTCAAAACCGAAGCAACGGCCACGCAGATGATGATCGTCGCTGAGGATACCAGTACAGTCGTCAATGATAATGGAAAAATAAGTGCCGTTGCCCGCTTTGATCAGCTCCTGGTAAGCAAAAATCCTGAGGATACCTACTGGATCGCTGTATTTAAACCACAAAGTAATGAGAAACTGATTGACGAGCCTTTTAAATTTGAAAGTTCACCTTTGGCATCAAAGATCAGGGGGATGCGGGCAATGCCTGACAACGGCGTCAGATCTGAAAAAGTAAACCAGTACCGCTACAATGTAGAAACCAGCTTGAGCCAGATCAGCAATGATCCGCCCCTTGCGAAGCTGAGGGGTAGGATCCTCTACAGGTACCGTGACGGAGTAGGGGGCGCCAGGCCACTGGCCAACAAAGCGATCCGGCTTGTACCGGTCTATGTCTTGTCCAATCCGGTGACCAGGGAACAATATGTACTGGGAAGTGAATCGGCTATTGTCCCCGTAGGCAGCAACAACCAGGAGATTCAGGGCGAACCTGAGAAAGCATGGAAAGACCTGCCTAAGATCAATGGAGACATCAACGGCGTGGCCGGTCAGACCGGTTCGGATGGGTCCTTTGTCATGAACGAAATCCCGCTATGGGATTCTGTGATGACCTTCAACGGATTATATAACATCAGGAACCTGACCGTATTTCAACCGCCGCCGCAATATGAAATGGACAGGGACCAGTTCGAGAATCCAATGGTGAAAGCCATTACAGATGCCAGGGATTCAAGGATCAATCCGGGCGACCAATTTACCGGTGTATTCAATCCGGTGCAGGGTTACGATCAAAACAGCACAGGATTGATCGGCGGTGGCGTGACCGGCCTCAACAGCACAGGTGTGGTGATCGGCGGCAGCAAGGCAGGCATCATTGCCAGCCAGGTCAATGCCCTGCAGGGCGGACCCGGAAAAGTAGCTCCGGTCAGGACCAACCAGCGGGGCGGACCATCAGCAGAACCTTTGGCAGGTGCAGCACTGGAAGCGCGCATGGCACCTCAAGATAATGGGTTCGTCTCTCCTACTCCGCTCACACTCCAGCGCTGTTACCGGGTTATGATCGACAATGAATATTACTTCAGTCCCGACAATAATATTTTCATTAATCCACTAGACAGTATGGACGCAGGCACACTGTACAGTGACGTCAGAAGTTATAAGATCAGGGTAACCGTCGTCGGACAGGATGGCGGGAAGCGGCTGTCCAACGTACGGTTGGAGCTCAAGCGCTATACGGGTTATGATGCACCTCAGGGGGAAGGCGATATGCAGCCTGAACGCGGTTACGAGCACAAAGGCAAGGTAGATTATAGTCAGCTGATTGTGGATGGCATGTTCAGCCAGCTGGACTCCACGCGTAACCTGTTCAATCATGTACTCTATGGATTCGGCGGATATAATATCGTGGCCTCGACCAATGATACGATCAATTCTGTGACTTCGTATAAAGGCAGGATCAAACAAGTGCACCCGGCCGACCCGCAGGAAAAGGATATGAAATACCTGCTGAACGATTTTAACAATACAGAGCCAGAACCGATAGTCGACTACCGGATCGTACTGGAGCCTAAGAATCCTGTTATCGCAGGACGATTGCTCAATGCAGACGGAGTTACCGGCATTAATGGCAGCGAAGCCTATGTTACGTTGCAGAAAGACGCGACGTCATTTAGCATACCTGTAGACAAGGATGGTTATTTTGTATATGCACCTGCCGATCAGGAAGTATTGTCGGGGTATACCCTGAGTTGCGGTGCCTGGGGCTATGAACCGGACCATGTAGCCGATCCGCCTGCCAACTCCACGGTAACTGTAAACGGGATGATCCTTACCACCTTTGTAATGGGCAGCAACGACAACACGGTCATCAGCCCCAATGGAGTTGGATTTACACTGCCGGAACTTAGAAAAGGCCAGAAAGTATTTAAGAATATTTATTTTAAACCGCAGGCACAGCTTAAAGGTACTGTGGTCAATGCACAGAAACAACCTATCCCGGCAATATACAAAGTATCGGGATCAGGAACACTTGAGGAAACCCGGGGAACATGCAATTTTGCAGTGACAGGAAACAATACCAGCCCGGTCCTTGTCGCATCGGGCGGCGACAAGAACGTGCAACAGGCAGTTAATGTCAATGCACAAAAAAACACTTCTACCGGAAAAGTAACTGCTAAACCGGTAATTCCGGCAGGACAGACCAAAGCTAACCCGGTCAGCTCCGCAGGTCAGGTGAAACCCGTAAACGGACAGACCACAACAGCACAAGTGGTCGCGTCCATCAATTTCCAGGGCTTCAATACCGCGGGCTGCACTCAGGAATTCAATGCCAGGGTAGCCTCAGGCAAGCCTGCAGAACTGATCATCATTCCTAATGACCTGAAATATTTTAATGACACGATAAGGATCAGCAACCCTGCCAAAGGCATTACCGATCTGGGTGAAAGAACACTGGTGACACGTGAGCACCGCATGAACATTTACATCCGGGGGATCAGGAAGAACGGACAAACGGTGCCGCTGGCCAACGCTTCTGTGAAGATCCTGGATACCGTGCTGAAAACCGTTGCGAGCGGGGGCCTTATCTATAGCTTTGCCAACATCAGCCAGCAAAACTTCTGGTTGAAAGTAACCCCGCCCCCCGGAACGGCATTTGTACCAAAAGAAGTTACCCTGACCAATACAGAATCCAAAGGTTTCAAAACTTATTTTATCGACCTGGTTGAAGGAGATGCGGTCTGGGGCACCGTAACCATGGCTGGTAAACCTTTACCAAATGCAGAGGTAAGCGTATCACAGGGCATCGGTGCGGCGAGCATTACAGTCAAAACAGGTACGGACGGCAGCTACAGGATCGAAGGGATCAGAGGCGTAGATTCAGCAGGCACACAGGTCAGGTTGTCGGTATCTGCCGGCACACAGCCCAATGGAGAATTCGTAGCCGGCCAAAGCAAACAGGCAGCAGTCAATACCGCAGTCAATTTTGAGCTAAGCGGATACAGCGAACTGGATGTCTCCAGGTTACTGGGCTATGAGATCAAGGTGACAGGAATAGAAAAAGATAACGACAGGACATTGCTGAGCGGGGAACTGCTCATGCCCGCCAATTCAGAATTCAAGCCTTTGGACCCTAATGTCAAGCTGAGCTTCAGCAGGCTGCCGGTAAAAGCCAACACCCAAAATAAAAAGAACGCAAAAGGCATTCCCTATGCGGAACCTGAAGGAGACATTGTACTTGATAACCTTAATTTCAAGACGCTGCTGGGCGAAAGCTATAATGTGATCGTCGGACAGGTGCCGCGGATTTTCTCCAGAGCTGCCATGGCAGGAACTGCTGCGACCTCAGCAACGGCGGTCTTCCGGTCAGGGCTGGCCATAAAAAAACAAGGTGCTTTAAACGGTGCGCTGAGCGGAAAAGCGAAGATCGTGGACAACAGCTTCAATTTCCCCGAAAGCTACCTGAAATTTGGCGACTCAGAATTCTACCTTTCCGATATTCAGGGCAATACCTATAGCCAGAACCTGCTGATCAATAATACGACAGGTGCTGAATATGACGGCCCGGCACCGGCCCCTCAGCCACATACCTGGCATTTTTCAAATGCATCCGGTGGAGCGTTGCAGTTCAAGTTCCTCGGCTTTTCGGCTGTAAGTGAAGTTGCAGCAAATACCTATAGCGGCGGCAGGATCCGGATCAAGCCAACCATTACGGCAGCTGTCGAAACACCAGACAACAAACCACTGGTGATCACCATGCCGGAGGTTTCCTTCAACTCAGAAAGCGTAGCGGGAGTAAGTTCAACACAGCCCATAGAATTTGCGCTGGAGAACTGGAAAGTCAAAGTAAGCAAATGGAAGGTAGCCACAGAGGAGGGCGGCATTCTCGCGCTTGGCGGATCAGAAAACTATGTCAGCACGAGTGCGGGCGTAAACATTTCTTTCAAGACCTTCCGCCTGAGGAACGACGAGCTGCTTATCGGAGATGTCAACCTCGGCAGCCTGAAACTCGGCGGGATCAAGGACCTGAAGATCAACCCGGGCAACGTCACCTTTGGGCTGGACAACAGGACAGGAAATGACCTGAACAAGCACTATGTGCTCAGGCTGCTCGGGCAAAACGGGCAAACTGCCGGACGTATCGAAAACCTGCCCGGATTTGCGCAGGCGCTTGACCTGGAAGCGGTAACCCTCATCAGCAATGGTGAGCAGTACATTGACTTTGCCCCTAATTCAGCCACCGTAAAGGTCTACAACATCATTGATTTCAAACCAATTGCGCTGGAAGCCTCCCAGGGTGGCTTCAGGCTGTCCGGAAGTATGAACCTGGGCATACCTAATCTTGCAGAACTTTACGGCGGCTTCTTATATACCGCAGGAAATGGGCCAAATCAAGTGCAGGATCAGCTCGATCTCAAAGACCTGAGCCTTGACATCAGCAAGGGATATGTCAAGTTCTCCTCCCTTGCCGATCCTACCAAAGACAACGGTAGGAAAGTTCTCAGGGATAAATACCTCGAAATATGGGGCACGGTAACCGAGCCTGGCAAGCTGGACAACATTCCCGTCAGACTGACCAAGGTGCTGAACGGACAGGAAACTGCCATCAATATCGAACAAAGGCCCGCCGTCTTTGCCATGAAGATGTCTGGCGAAAAGATGACCCTCAACCTGTCCCGGACCTGGACCAGGGTACAGGACAACCAATGGGACTACCTGCAATTTACCGGTACATTTGACGACAATTACCAGAAAGGCGGCATGGGCAAAGATCCGCTTACTTTCAAGGTTTACGGAGAGATTGCGGTAGATGATACCAATATCAGCATCAAGGACATAGAAACTCCGGTGGGCAGCATCAGCCTGGTGTTTGACTGGCCTAAAAAAGAAATGCGGGGCAGCATGCAGATCCAAACCCCTGGCGGCGATCCGATCCTGATACCGGGGGGGATCAAATTCAAGGGTATGGCCGAAACGCTGCTCGGCGCCAATGGATTTTATTTTGTACTGGCAGGGGACGTCAATGTTCAGTCTGTACCGCTGATCTTCCCCTTGAGTGCAGGCATCCTCATTGCCTACCACGATCATCTGCCAAAAGAAGTGTTTGACAAAGCCAGCCAATACATGTATCATAAAACCTATCCGTGCGGGCTGGAAAACGGCGGCAGCTTTAAAGGCTTTATGCTGGCCGGACGGAAGAATGTAATCGATCCTGTAGATTTCAGCATAGACGTTCTCGGCATCGCCAGTGCCAATATCAACCTGGAAGTGGGATTTGATGCTACCTTCTACGGCAATTTCAGCAACGGCGTAGAAGTAAGTTTTACCCCGGGTGTCTTTGGAGACATTTCGCTGGGACTGTCCAGCCCAATGGCCTGCGTAGACATGAACGTCAACATGCAGCTCAGTGCCATGGGCCGCTTCCTGGCGCAGATCAGGAACGGAGACGCCACCTTTACCGGGGCACTGTGCATGTCCCTGCACATGGACGGCAAGGTACTGCAAAAAACCCCCGCACTCCCACCCCTATGCGGACCGGTATTGCTCGATTTTGATAAAGGCTTTACCATCGGAGGGATGTTCGGCCTGAGGGCAAGCACTGCACAGGGTGGCAAAATAGAACCCTTCTTCAAAGTGATCAAATCACCTTGCAGTGAAAATATGAACTTATTGTGTAATTAAAAAAATCTGAAGCCATGTTGAAGAGACTCATGATCCTGGTACTGTTGTTTAGCGGTTTAAATTCAGGCGCACAAGAAGCTACTGCCATCGCAGGCCCTTATGGACTCTATATCTACTGCGGAAATGTGCTGCCTAAAAAAGGCCCCTATGTGATCCGGCGCTCAGAAGCGGGGAAGAACAGCTGGTCGGTCGTAGGCACCGCCAGCTTCCCTGCTGATTCGGCACAGTTCTTTTCGGCATACGCTGAGGCAGCTGCGTTAAATGAAGCCGCACCCCTGCTCAATGAGACCGAAAAACCAGAGATCTGGAGGAGAGCAATGAAAAGCACGACCATCGACAGTACGGGCATTTATGCCGGATCACCAGCATTCAGGCAGGCGCTGGGCAATGTCTTTTACGATACCACAGCTGTCAGCGGAAAAATTTATGATTACAGGATCAGCAGAAATGATCCGCAGGGAAAACCCACGGAAATAACGATCAGCAAGGCAGTTTTCAACCCTTCGGTCAGCAGCATGGTTTTAAAAGCTCTCTATGCAGAACCTTATGAAGACAAGGTCGTGCTGAGGTATTACAATACAGCAGGCCCCCTGCCTGCAAGGGTAAAACTCTATCGTCAATATTATCTGCAGGATGAATACCGGGAAGTCCCCGCGGGATACAACATGGTTACTGAGGGTCCAAACCAAACGTTTCTGCTCACAGACCCTAATGTAAAAAAGGGTCTGGTCTATAACTATTATGCCGTCCCTTTTGATCCTTTTGGCAATCCCGGAAAGCCTTCTGATACTACCCGTCTGGCCAACCTGGTACAAGCTGCCGTTCCAGCTGTAGAAAGGCTGAAAGCAATCAGCGTAGAAAAGGAACATGCCATCAAGCTGAGCTGGAAATATGCACCTGTAAAGTTCCTGAAAAGTGTGAACATCTACCGTTCAGAGACCTATGATACGGCACGATATGAGCTCGTGGGCACCGCGGCGGCCAAAGATACTACCTTTTTAGACCGCAAGGTGGAAGCCGTAAAAACCTATTATTACTTCATCAAACTCAACGGTGACCGCAGCTCTGGTGTGGCCAGCGCCCGTGTTCCCGGCATGCTCAAAGCAGATCGGAAAGCTACTGCCCCATCTGGCCTGGAAGCCGGCCGGTCGGCCGAAGGGGTAATGCTTACCTGGAACCGCCCCGAGAAAGCGACGCGGGGATACTACATCTACCGCAGTGAAAATGACACCCTGCACATGAAGCAGGTATCCGGATTTATACCCATTTCCGGAAAAGTGACTGAAACTTACACCGACACCCTGCAGAGCAAGACCCAGCAGACCGTTTATTACACCGTGAGAGCAGAGAACATTTCCTATGACCGAAGTCCCCGGGCTGAGATTGTAAGCGTCAGTGTTTCGGCAACCCGCTTTGATCAAAGCCCTGTAACGCTTCGCGCAAAAACATCAGGCAAAGCCGTCATGCTCTACTGGCCTGTATCACAAAGCCAGTTGGGAGACATCAAAGGTTACCAGCTCAGAAGAACAACAACGGGGGGAGATACCACTTCTGGCGGGTCATTGCTCAATAGAACCCTGCTGGCACCCCTGCAAAATTATTTTGAAGACACCACCGCGGTTCAGGGGCAAAGCTATACCTACCATCTGGAAATACTAAGGCAGACCGGTAACGCAACTGCTTCTGTGACCTACACTACAGAAAAACCCGGAATTCTTTCTCCGGGAGGCATCATTGGCAGTCGCAACGGGCAGAACGTACACATCGGCTGGGATGCTTCAGGCCAGGAAAATGTTACGGGGTATAAGATCTACCGGCTGGATGCCGATGGAAGCCCTAAATTGCTCTCCACGATAACCGGCAAGGAAAAAAGCAGTTACCAGTACAGCAATGCCGGAAATGAAAAGGTCATCCTGACCGTAGTAGCTGTCGGCAAGGATGACCTGGAAAGCGATCCCGGAAACTGGATCACCATTATGTAACTATTTCTTAGGATCGTATATGGCCACAGCGACTCTGGAATCGGCACAGCCGTAGTAGAGGAACCACTTGTTCTGATGATAAACCAGTCCTTCTATAAAAACCGTACCGGCAGGATACTGGCCGCTCTTTTCAAATGAAGCTGTAGGAACCATAAAAGGCTGGTCCAAACGGGCAATGAGTTTTGCAGGGTCCGCCGCACTGAACAGCATTTGCCCGGCACAATAGGAATTGGCGGTGTAACGCTGATCCGAATCTGCACCCGACCTGTTCTTGCCATTGTAAAGCAATACGATCCCTTTTGAGGTCAGGACAGCCGGCGGGCCGCATTCTGTAAGGGCGCTGTCAAAATAGCCCTTTCTTGGCGACACCAGTTCTTTCAGCTCACCTTTTTCATTGACCACGGGTTCCCAGTCTACCAGGTTAGCAGAAGTGGCAGCATAGACGTGGTGCTCGCCCCAGTACATCCAGTATTTGCCCTTATACTTGGTAATGACCAGTTTACCATTCTTCAGTGTAGTCAGAACAGAAGCTGATTTTGAAGCAATGTTATGAAACTTGCCGTTGTACGCCTCCTGGAATATCGGCCCGTGCTTTTTCCAGGTGACCAGGTCTTTAGAAGTAGCCGCTCCGAGCCTGGGCACCTTTTTGTTCCATTGGGTATACAGCAGCAGGTAAGTCCCGTCCTCGGTCACAGCAACTCTGGGGTCTTCACAGCCGCCAGTCCATTCAAACTCCTTCTGGTCATCTTCACCGGGGAAAAGCACCGGCTTGCCAGTCCTTTTCATGTGGATCCCGTCAGTGCTTTCGGCAAGACCGATCCTCGAAGTCCGGTGGCCGATACCGACACCTGATTTGTCCTCGGCCCGGTACAACACATAGATCTTTCCGTTCCTGACCGCAGCAGCGGGATTGAAGGTATCGTTGCTCTCCCAGTCCAGTTGTTTTTTCTGCATCGGGTCGTAAAAACTAGTTGAAGAATCGGGAGAGATCACCGGATTGACTCCCTCAGGCCGTACAAACGGGCCAATCGCCCAATCGGGCAGTTTAGCAATCGGCTGCTGCGCAAACAGCTGTGCCTGTACAAACAGGAAGAGCGCAAATAAATTAAATAACTTTTTCATCTGTATGTGATTTGTTTAATGGTAAGCACCTAATTGGCAGTACCCCAGTTTTTGTTGGGCTGAGCCCCCATGGTCAGTTCAAGCCTGCCGCCGGCAACGATATCTTTATGATCGATATAGCATTTCTGATAAGGTTTGCCGTTCAGCACAGCAGACTGGATATAAATATTCTCAGGACTGTTGCCTTTGGCAATGATGGTAAACGATCTTCCTTTATACCATGCAGGGTCAAGGGCAATCTCCACTTTGCTGAAAACGGGGCTGGTCAGCTCATACCTCGTACTGCCGGGTGTAACCGGATGAAAACCACTTGCAGCCAGCACATACCAGGCAGACATCTGCCCCACATCCTCATTGCCCACCAGGCCGATCACCGAATTGCGGTAGGCCTTGCTGCAAATGGCCCGGGTCCATTGCTGTGTCAGCCAGGGCGCACCCAGGCGGTTGAAGAGAAAAGGCACATGATGTACCGGCTCATTGGCATGGTTGTAATAGTCGTTCCACATCATGCTTTCGGGCACCTGGTCAAAGAAATTGGTCAGGTCGGCCAGGGTCTTTTCCCTGCCGCCCATCAGGGCGATCATCCCCTCAATGTCCTGAGGAACAAACCAGCCCTGCTGATAAGGATTGGCCTCCATCGAGCCGTACCACTGCTTAAGGCGCCCTTCGGCAGGCCAGGGTTCCCAGCTGCCATCTTCTTTCTTAGGCCTGAACCAACCCTTTTCCGCATCCCAGATGTTTTGATAAGATTTAGAACGGGCCAGGTATTTTTGCTGATCAGCAGGCTTGTTCAAAGCCTTGGCCAGCTCGGAGACACACCATTCAAAATAAGCATATTCCAGGGTGGTCGAAATACCGACCTGCTGAAAAGCGTAACCCTTATCGCCATTGCCAAATTTCTCGACACTGTTGACCGCCAGTTGATAGCCCCGGTTCTCATCAAACTTCCTGATGCCCTTGGCATAGGCGTCGGCCATTACAGAAACTGCGGGATTGCCGATCATGCAGCCGCTGTATGCATTCAAAAATTCCCATCTTTCCAGGTAATCTTCTTTCTTTTCATCCGCTAAAGTGACCAGGGAATTGACCATATCATTGACCAGTGTGGGATTGATGACGGTCTGCAAAGGCATCTGGCTCCTGAACACATCCCAGCCGCTGAATATCGTACGCTTGGTAAAACCTTTGGCCTGATGTACCTTGCCATCCCCGCCAGTGTAGTTGCCGTCAGCGTCTGAAAAAGTGCGCGGATCGATCTGAGTATGGTATAATGCGGTGTAAAAAACCTTTCGCTCCTCATCAGTACCCCCTTCAACTTTGATTTTGGAAAGTGCCTTGTTCCACATTGCCTTTGCCGCAGTTCTGACCTGGTCAAAATCCCATCCGCTGATGTCCTTTTTTAAATTGTTCCTGGCACCTTCGATACTTACAAAAGAGATCCCGGTCTTCAGGATCACCTGTTCGTCCTTTGCAGTTTCAAACTCGGTATAAAAGCCAAGGTGCTTCCCTTCCTTTTCCCCGGTACCTTTCAGCACCGCAGCCTCAGCAATTCTTTGCTGGTATTTGTCGCTGGTCACATCCTCCAGCTTGCGGGCCCAGTCATCGGGAATGTCCGCAGACCAAACCCCGTAATTTTTCAGGGGCTTGCTGAATTCAGCATGGAAATAGACGATATAATCCGCTTTCCCTGCACCATTGCCCCAGCCGCCCCCATCGGGCGTACATTTCATCCAGCCCTCGATCGTATGTTCACCGACCACTTTCACATATTGAAGGGAAGAAGTACCGCCTACCCTCCTGGCCAGGTCAATCTGGATCCTGGATTGTTGATTTTGGGGAAAAGTAAAGCGCAGCATCCCGCTCCTGCTGGCGGCGGTAGCCTCTGCTTTGATATTGCTTTCTGTCAATAAAACACTGTAGTAGCCTGCCGCTGCCTTTTCAGAAGACTTGTCATACAATGACCGGTAGCCTAGTTCGGGATGGTCCTGTTTTCCGGCGCTGGTCTGTAATTTTCCTGTCGCCGGCATGACCAGGAAGTTGCCCAGGTCTCCATACCAGCCGATACCGCTCATCTGGGTAAAAGCGAAGCCTTCAATGCTGGTATGCTCATCGCTGTATCCCGAACCATTGTCACCACCGGTGATCGTATTTGGACTGACCTGCACCATTCCGTAAGGAGTCGCCGCGCCTGGAAAAGTCTTTCCAAGCCCATGGTAGGTACCTGCCGCCTTTTCGCTGGTGCTCGCCCCGATCATCGGGTTTACCTCATCTGCAAGTGTTTTTGTACCTGTCTGGGCAAACAGGTCGACGGATAATGCACAGCAGACGACCATCGCCCTGAGACGCTTTCTCATTGTGGTTATATAAGGTTTCATTGACCATAAACATAAAAATATAAATTGGTTTTTACTACTTTTACCGTGATCAGAAATGGCGTTAATGGATAAATATGCATTGGTAACCGGTGCCAGCAAGGGAATTGGCAGGGAACTGGCCATTTCACTGGCCGGAAAGGGATATAACCTGCTGCTGGTAGCCAGGTCGGAAAACGAGCTGCGGCAACTTGCGGAAAAGCTTATTTCCCAATACGGGATTAAAGCCAGCTATCTTTCCTGCGACATGGCCGTACCTCGTGCGGCAGACCAGATCGCAACCTGGAGCCAGCCTTATCATTCGGCACTTTCCATACTGGTCAACAATGCCGGATACGGCATCTGGGGCAACTTTGATCAGCTGAGCCTCCAGGCCCAAATGGAAATGCTCCGGCTGAACATCAACGTACTGGTAGAACTCACATACTTGTTACTGCCTGCCTTAAAACAACAAAAGCAATCCTACGTCCTAAACGTAGCCAGCACTGCCGCTTACCAGGCCATGCCGACCCTGACCCTGTATGCAGCAAGCAAATCTTTTGTTCTTTCTTACAGCAGGGGCCTGCGCTATGAGCTTAGGAACAGTACCGTGTCCATAAGCGCGCTGTCTCCGGGACCGACCGCGACGGGATTTGCCAGCCGGGCCGGGCTGGATGCCCTGCAAGACCTGGCGGAAAAATTTAACATGCCGGCCTCAGAAGTAGCCGATATTGCCCTTCGGGGAATGTTCCGGAAAAAGGCCGGGATCATCCCCGGTTTTCTCAACAAGCTCTCTGTCTTCGGTGCCACCCATCTGCCCAAATCCCTGATCGAGCGGATCGCAGCAGGCCTTTATAAGACCAAAAAGTAGAAACACAATTATTTCAAAATAAATTTGACAATCAGAATTTATTGCTACATTTGCAATGTCTACCAATTTAGTAGTCTTTATAAATGATCAATAAGCAACTCATATCTTCTGCATCACGAATGCGAATGTCCATGACCAGATGGGCAGTATGTTGCTGTTATTGTTGTTGATCGTTAACATCCTATTTACCGGTCAATGCCCACACGTAACCACTGTTTAGCTGGTCTGCGCATACCCATATCTCCATTTTCTTCACAAATAACATTTGCAATCATGAGCACATCATATCCAAAATTTACTTTAGGCAATAAAATAACCGCCGAACAACAAGACTTTTTTGACCAGCACGGCTTTATCCATTTCAGCAATTTCATCAAAAAGGAAACTATAGACGACATCATCCGGGCATCCGGGGAAGTACAGAAAGACTGGATAGACAATAACCGGATCAAAGTAAACGGGATTCCAGTAAAATACGGCAAAGACCTGGACGGCTCACCGATCGTGCAGCGCTTTGCCTTCATCAACCAGCACCATGGTCTTTTTTCAGAGCTGACCAGAGACCCGAGATTTGATATCCTGCTGGACCTGATCGGCCCGGGAGCAAGGCTCGGCACTGAAGAAAAAGACGGGATGGTTTTCAACCATTATGTGAACAGCACCGAAAGTAAATTCACGCAGATGGGCTGGCATACAGACGGCCTGAGGGACATTTTCCACGGGCAAAGACTCAACCCGATGCTCAATGCCGGCATCCACCTGGACAACCTGAAGCCAGAGAACGGCGGCCTCAGAATACTTCCAGGCACACATCAGCAAAGTCTTTACCAGATGCTGTTCAGGAAAAAGTACTTCCTGGACAATAAGGCCGACGCAAACGAGATCGCAGTGATCCCCGCGGCAGGCGACCTTACCATCCACGACGGCAGATTATGGCATCGTGTTGCGCAATCCACCGTAACAGGAGAAGAAAGCCGCCGGAGGGTCATTTATATTCCCATTATTGCCGGCAAATATGAACCAAAGCATGAAAATAGTCCGACAGCGTTCTACCAGCGCTTTGCAGGGCTTGTAAAATGACTGCCATGCTTATCGCACTGATCATTGGCTACCTGGTACGTACAGGAAAAGCAAAAACCCTTAAACAATGGTTCCGGGTAAAGCCCGGTATATAATTTCAATTAATACTACTAAATTAGTAGATTAATATTATATTTGGATAATCGCCCGCAATGGCTGTTTTAAGATCTGTTTGCAGATCTGAGTTTTGTTCAATAGGCCAGGCCGGATGGTCTGGCTTTCTTAACTAATCCAAACATATAAGCATGACCGACCAATTCAACTATTTAGCCTTTGCCATACCTGCATTTTTTATTTTCTTGTTCCTGGAATACAAGCTTGCGGTCAGGCTCAAAAGACCGGACATTTTCAAATACGAGAGTTCCGTGGCCAATGTCAGCATCGGGATCGCGGAAAGATTGCTCAATCTTTTCATATCGGCCAGCTTTTACAGCCTGTTCTATTGGATCTATCAAAACTACGCGATATTTAGTATCCCCAATACCTGGTGGGTCTGGATACTCCTCATCCTGGTCACCGATCTGGTCTGGTACTGGTACCACCGACTGGGCCACCAGGTCAACTTCCTGTGGGCCGCTCATATCGTGCATCACCAAAGTGAAGAATTTAACCTGACCGTTTCTGCCAGGATCACTGTTTTCCAGGCCCTCATCAGAAATCTATTCTGGTGCATCATTCCTTTGCTGGGCTTTCATCCCGCAATGGTGATCATCATCCTGGTCATTCACGGCGGCTATTCTTTTTTTACCCATACACAGTTGATCAGGAACACCGGCTGGCTGGAATCCATCTTCGTAACGCCATCCATACATGGTGTCCATCATGCCAGCGATGAAAAATATCTGGACAAGAACTATGGAGATGTATTTGTATTCTGGGACAAGCTGTTCGGCACCTTCCAGAAGGAAGAAGAAAAACCAACCTATGGGCTGACGCATCCGGTGAAAAGCTACAGCTTCCTCTGGCAGCATTTTCATTATTACCTGGAGATCGCCGCAGCCTGCAGGGCCGTGAAAGGGTGGAAAGCAAAGCTCGGCATTGTCTTTGGCCACCCGTCCAGGTTAGACCAAAGTATCCGGCCAAGGCTCGAGAAAAGGTATCTTCAGCATAAAGCGTCTTCCTCCTACCGGTTTAAGTTCAGGGCTTACTTGAACATACAGCTTATTGTCTGTGTCTTCCTCCTCACCCTGGTCACTGGTGTGTTCCCGCATCTCGGCCTGTATGACCGGCTCGCCGCGGCTGGGTTTATCCTGCTGACGCTTATCAACTGCGGTGCACTGATGGAACAGAAAAGATGGATCTACTACCTGGAATGCACCCGGTTGTTCCTTGTGCTGAGCTATTTTTTCTGGAAATATGGTTATATGGAACTCATTTCCCTTTCTGCGGTATTGCTCATTTTGCTGGAGTACACGTTCCGGCTAAGTAGCCTTTACAAGCAATATGTACTGCAATATGAGGAGATCGGCTAAAGATTTCAATCTGATCTTACCGATACTCGGTCATCACCACCGGATTCTAAATCTGCATTGATGGCTGGCAGCATTGATTTCATCTTTGAGGACTTGCTAATAAATTGTAAACTTAAAGCCCATGAAAAGAATTCTCTTCATCCTGCTATCTTGCTTCTTTATAATAACCACAATGACCCGGGTCCGGGCTCAGTCTGGAAGTCATTTCAATTTTGAGTTCAAGAACAAGGACTATGCAAACCTGTGGTTACCGACGATAATACATGCTCCTGATACGGCCTTATATCAAATAGCAGCGCAAATTAAAAAGTCCGATCACTCTAACAGCCCCAAAAGCCCTATTATGCTTGGTGTATGGAGGAAAAAGTGGCCGGAAAACTCCTGGCCTGTACAGGTACAATCGATTTCAAAAACTTATTCCAGTTATTTCATCGCGGACAGCTCTGAAGCATGCATTGTCGCAATGGGAATTAACGAAAAGAACATCGGCGACTATCGCTATCGTATAATTGAAAATGACCAAAAAGAAATCGTGCCATGGTCAAGTATTCCAGGATTAGAACAAAAATATGGAGCAAAGGAACCATATGGCTATATTGGCCGGTTCAGGGCCCCGGGAAAACAATTACTTATCGAAATAAAAAACATCAAAGATTATAGTATAAGAGACGGCATTTTGCTCGACTGGCGTACAAATCTGAAACCTGAAGTCAAACAGATTGCAGTCTTCGCCAGAAAGGAAGACAAGTTAAGATATTACAACCTCCGACATGACGAATTTAAATTAGGTTTTGCCACACGTTTCCAGGAAAGAACAGGCATTCCCAAAGATTTCAAATTCCCGGAAAATAAAATTGAAAACATCCAGCTATTCCTTAATGAGCATACTGGCATCCCCTACAGCATTGCTATTCGCAGTCATCTGCTTCATGGCGGTAAGTCCTATTTAAGTGAAATCGAAAGCGCGCTTACGCAAGACAACTATATAATCGACAAACGATACTTTGATTATCCGGGAAAATACGAACTCATCATTAACAGAAGTTACAGATATGGCCCTTTGCAAGAAAAAGACGCGGTCCATATTCCTTTTGAAGTAGTAAGCGGTCCCTTCTTTCCGATAAAATGGACAGTCGAACAAATCATACTGATCGGTGCAACTGCTGTACTTATCGCGGGTATGATATTTCTGCGGTTCTATAAACGAAACAGAGAAAGACTTCAGCGTTCGGCGCAGGAGAAGCAGCTCGCTGCCCTGAAACTTAAATCCATACGCAGCCAGCTTAACCCGCATTTCATGTTCAATGCGCTTACATCCATTCAAAACCTGATCAACAAGAACGACATGGAAAAAGCCAATTATTATTTGTCAAAATTTGCCACCATCACCAGACAGGTATTGGACAACAGCAATGAGGAACTGATTGATCTTTCGGAGGAGATAAGCCTCATCAATAACTATCTGCAGATGGAACAATTGCGGTTCAATTTCCAATATGAAATAACAACAGCAGCACAGCTCGATCAGAAAGGTATTGAAATCCCGGCCATGATCCTGCAGCCGCTCCTTGAAAATGCGATAAAACATGGGATAGCACCTCTCAAAGAAGCAGGTAAAATCTCTATCAGCATCAGCGCCATTCAAAATGACCTGGTTTTTGTCATTACTGACAATGGCAGAGGATTCATATCAGGAGAAAAGAAAGGTGGTTACGGATTGAAACTAAGCGAAGAGCGCATCGCATTATTAAATGAATTATATAAAGAACAGCCCTTATCTTTATCCATCAGTTCGACCAGCGAAGGGACCATTGTGACCATACGCTTATCAAAATGGCTAGCATGAAGATCAACGCAGTAATCATAGACGACGAAACGAATAACCTGGAAAATTTACAATTCATTATTGGAAAATATTGTCCTAACATTAAAGTGTGTGGTGTCGCAGACAATGCTCACGACGGGCTCAGCATGATCAGGAACTACAATCCGGATCTGGTCTTTCTTGACATCCAGATGCCTGAGAAATCGGGATTTGACCTGTTGGCCAGCCTGGATAAAATTAATTTTGAGGTGATCTTTATCACAGCCTATGATAAGTATGGCATCCAGGCCATCAAGTTCTCAGCGCTTGACTATCTCCTGAAACCAATCAACATTGAAGAGTTCAAACTCGGTATTGCCAAAGCCAGAGACAAAATAGAGACAAAAAAACAAAGTCAGAATGTAGAGAATCTCCTGGAATACATCAGGTCCGGAAATAAGGAAGCGCCAAAAATCGCGTTGCCGACCCAAAAAGAAACTATGTATGTCCGGACGACAGCTATCATCCGTTGTGAAGCAGAGAATAACTATACCACTTTCTTCCTTAAAAACGGTGAGCAGGTCCTGGTTTGTAAAACACTTAAGGAATTCTCTGATCTTCTGAAGCCTTATCATTTCATCCGCACTCACCAATCGCACCTGGTCAATCTTGACTATGTAAAAAGCTACCTGAAGGAAGATGGCGGTATGCTTTTGCTTCACAATGAGAAAAAGATACCCATTTCCAGACAAAACAGGGAGCTTGTGAAGCATGCTTTGGAAGGGAGCGCTTTGGAAGGCAATCTGACCTCTTATTTCAGGTCCTGACCGTAATTTTGAATGGATAACCTGTTACTTTGTTTCTGCCGAAGCCTTAGTATTATATTCTTCAATCAATGACCGTATAAAATCGAAAGTAAATTTATCCTCTTTATTATACCGGTTCAATACCTGCGGATTGTCAGCGATCAATGCTGACAAATTATCCTTCCTTGCCTTTCTGCTGCCCCAGATCTGATTTGATTTTACTTCTACCAATTCTCCTCCATCTTTTTGGGCATACCAATACTGAGCGGGATTGTTGCCGGTAGTGGCAAATCCTGCTCCGCCGTAAGGATTGGGAGCAGAATACCGGTATCCTGCAGCTCCTTTAAAAAACTCATATAATTTGATCTTACCATCCTGCAATACTTCTACAAAGTATTTTCCATTTTTATTCGGCAGCTCCACAGACCTGAATTTTTTATTACCTGTCTTATAGGCCTCTGTTATGTCTGCTGGTTTAAACCGCTGTGTCTTTTTGCTGCCATCTGCCTTGAACCTTACTTTTTTTACAGTATGGCTCTTCATCTCTCCAAGCACTTTTGTGCCGTCATTCATGATGATATAGTCAGTCTGGGCTTGTGCTCCTATTGTCAGGATAGCAAAGAAAAAGGAAAGGACGGGGAATAGCAGGGTGGCTTTAGGAATATTCATGATCTTGGTTAATATGTGATGCAAAGGTATAATAAAAGAAACATTATGCCTTTTTTCTTAGCAAGCACAACCTTCAATTTAATCATAAAAGCTATTTACAATTATATCGGAGGCTTACGGTTTTCACCTCGTCCCGTTGATTGGTATATGTTATTCGATTTACTTTGCCTTGATTGTAATCTTCCCTTAACTAGCTACGTTCAAAACTAAAGAATTCCAATTCATGACGCCCTCCCTTTAAGCCGAGCAGTCTAAAATGGAGTTTCGGGGCTTGTTGTCATGCAAGGTAATAAATTCCAGGGGAGATAAGTCCTCCAAAGAACTATGAGGGCGGAAGTGATTATACTCCCATCTCCAGTCGTCGATTTTCTCACAAGCATCCTCCATGCTCAGGAACCAATTGACTGAAAGGCATTCGTCCCTAAGCTTACCGTTAAAGGATTCAATATAAGGGTTATCTGTCGGTTTCCCAGGTCTTGAGAAGTCTAAGGTCACCTTATTCTCATACGCCCAGCGGTCCACTTCTTTGGATATAAATTCACTGCCGTTATCACATTGAATTCTTTCCGGAACAGCTCCTTCACATAACACAATATTACTCAATTCCTGTTGAACATCGGCTCCTTTAAGCGACTTGCCTACTAATAAGCTGAGACACTTTTTACTGTAATTATCCACTACAGCAAGAATCCTGAAACGAGACCCGTTGAACAGGGCATCTTGCACGAAATCCATGCTCCAAACCCGATTGATCGCTGGAGTATCCAACCGCTGAAGACGGTGGGCTGCGCTACGGCTTCTACGAGGACGTTTACTTCGAAGATTCAGCCCTTCTTCCTTGTAAACGCGGTATACGCGTTTGTGATTGTCCGTAAAGCCTTCCCGTCTAAGCAGGACAAAGATTCGCCAGAAACCGTATCGAACTCTGCTAAGGGCTATGTCCCGTATACGCAGGCGCAAATGCGCATCCTCTCGCGGTTGATGCCGATAGTAATACATGGAACTGGACAAACATACCATCCGGCAGGCGCGTCGGCCAGATATACGATATTGGTCCTGAAGCCATATGGCAGCCTGCTTGCGGAACACCGGCTTCAAAGCTTTTTTTTTATCACTTCCTGTAGCATCTGCTTGTCCAGGCTCAGGTCGGCGACCAGCTTTTTCAATTGATGATTCTCTTCTTCTAACTGTCGCAATCTGCGCAATTCACTCACCCCTAAGCCACCGTACTTCTTCTTCCAGTTGAAAAAGGTAGCCTGAGAAATACCCATCTTCCGGCAGATCTCTTCTACCCGAGTCCCTGTTTCCGACTGCTTCAGTGCGAAAGCGATCTGAGCCTCTGTAAATTTTGATTTTTTCATCGCAATTATTTATTTAAGTTATTCATAATTGCCCGTTTTCTCTAATTTAAGCCGCTGCTGTTTTTTGGGGGGAGGTCATGATCATCAAAACCGTAATTGAAACTGTAGAAGTCGTTGCCGTTAGGAAATCTTATTGCTTTCAACAAATTAGCTGATCAATACCTTCAATAGCCTTTTGATCAGCATAATATTCCAGCATGTATATCTCTGTATCGGAATTTTCATGGATGAAACGTTCGGTGCTTGTGCCTTTTTGGTAGTTCACCTTCGATGCATTGGTGGCCAGCGTCAGCGGGCTGCCAAATGGATAGTAGTCCGAGTAGTAGACCACATCCGCTTCTCCGCTGCTCAGCTTTGTCCCGTTGATGTCTGTCAGTTCATATTTGTAGCTACCCGATGGACGGTTGTAGATCCCTATCCGGCTCTCTGCATAGACTGTAGTTCAGCTGTAAGTTTATAAGAATTATTCAAAATTCTATTGGGAATTCTCACCTTAATTGCACGATCCAAAATAATTGACCCCCTTTCCGCCAATTTCAAAATCCAAAGTAACAACTTGATTTCAAAAGGCAAAAGGGGTCAGTTCAAATTTGGGAAAAGGAGATCAATCTTTTAGTTTTCACGCTGTCCGCATCGGCATAAGGATTTTTATGTTTGGGATCTTTCCGTGTATGGTAAGCGCTGTCCCGCTGTGCCGGGGTCTGCGCCCCGGCCGCAAAAGCCTGGCTTAGGAATATTAACAGAAATAGGGGTTTCATCTTTTCTTTCAATTAATTTGCGCCAGCAGGGAAAAACTACTTCGGTTCGACCAGTAACATATCACCTCCTGAAGATTCGGATGGTTTATAAAGCTTTAGCGTATTTAGAATGATATCCTGATACTCTTTACTATATTTTTTTGCATTCATATAATTTAAAAGATCATTACTTGGCTTTTCTGTATTCAGAAAGAATAATTTACTATTAGCTTCAAGTAATCCCCAGTAATCAGTGCCATGATCCGCTAGTGAGCCAAACTTTACAAGTAATATGCTCGGCCTATCAGGCTTATCACACCATGGAAATAATTCTATGGTTTTATACACAAACATGCTCATAAAATTCTCTTTTCTATTTCCGGGGCCCGTACCGCCAAACTGATGATTTTTAGTAAGAAAGTCTACCATTTCTGGCTGATACTTTTTTATCCTGGGATCTTTGTCTACATAATATCCCTGCTGGCTATAGCCACAGGCTGAAGTCAATAATAAAGAGAGCAGAGACAGGATTATTTTGATTTTTTTCATTGTTCTTGTTTTTTACGTTCATCCAGTTCCCTGTAATATTTTAGCTGGTCTTTATTAGGGTCTTTCTCTACGTCTTTTCCTTTATTCTGAAAACCCCTTGAGTTCTTATCTGTAACGTGTCGTGCTTCATGAACACCTACAGCACCAATATGTTCATCTTTTGTATAGTTATCCATATATACCCTTTCTCCATCTTTCATTACAACCGGTCGAGTGCCTTCTGGACTAGTAGATACAGCATCTATACCTTTTTCATAAACAGTAACATCATATTTAGTTATATTCCCCTTACTATCTACTGTTGGTTTAGAATAACCACTCCTAATTGCTCCATTGGCCTCTTTTATTAGATCTTTTGTATTTATTGACATGGTCACGTTGAAATCCGCTTTATCTAAATTAGATAACGATTGCAGGCCGGTATTAGTTCTCGACATAGCGTTTCCAATTCTCATGACATCTTTAGTAGCATTTGAAGACCATTTTAAAGAACCATCTTTATTTACTTCATAGGTAATCCTTTTTCCTGTAGGATCTACTATGATTCGTCCATCAGCATCAATCAGCCTTACTGGGTTATTTGCCACATAGTTGTAAGGAGATAAAGAATAATACTTCTCGGAAAGTGGATCAATCACGTTCCATCTTCCAATCACCGGATCATAGAACCTTGCCCCATAATCAAACATCTTCAGTTCATCCTGCTTCTCCTTGCCATTGTACTGGTATTTGTTCTCTGTTCCTAAAACCGAACCCACATTCACCGGCAACCCAAATGCATAATATTCCGTTTCCTGAATCTTCCTGGCTGCACCACCATTGATATCAAAGTACATTCTTCCGTTACCGAGATGGTCACTGAGCGTGTATTCATACAGGTAGACCGGATCTGTTCCTGTTCCGTTCTTAAGTACCCGCCCAACTTCTGTCTGGGCGAAGTCAAATGTCCCGCCCTGGTATTGGATGCCACTAATGTAATCATTATTTGAATTCGTTCCGTATTGCTTGCGCAATTTTGTCCCGGCACCGTCATAGGTATAGGTGAGCGTGGTTCCGTTGGCACTCATCGTTGTGGGAAGGTTCAAGTGGTTATAGGTAATCCCGGATAAGTTGTTGATTTTGTAAGCTGTTGCGGTGTTTGTGTTTGTCCGGGCCGTCATGTTGCCGTTCACGTCATAGCTATAGTTTGTGGTGCCGGCAAGCTGATAATTCGCATCTGTACTGCTGTTGGCATCGACAATTTTGCTCAGTTTGTGTGCATCGTTTGAATAGGTCAGCTCATCAATCAGGGTATTGTTCAGCTTCCGGCTCAGTGTGCTGATGTTGCCCATGCCGGTATATGAGATCTCTTCGTTGTTGCCTCCGCTGCTGATCGCTGAGGTCAGCCGGTTGATCTTGTCATAGAGATAATTGTAATATTTTGAGCCCCATTCCTGTCTGCTGATGTTGCCGTTGTATTGGGCAATCACACCGGAAATACTTTCATTGTATTTTAGTATCGGGTTGAACGGCAGTGCGGTTGCGGTCTGTGTGCTCAGCCAGCCCCGGGGGTTATAGGTATAGTTCACGGTTTCGGCAAAGCTGGTGCCTTTATTGGTGCTGTGGTAGGACCTGGTTTTCAGCTGGCCCACTTCGTTGTATATGTTTCTGGCGATCAGTACGGAGTCATTGGCTGTGGTGCTTTTGTTGCCGGTCTTCTGATAGGTGTCTGCTTTTCTTCCTGCATGGTCATAGGTGTAGTAGTTTCTGGTAAACAGGCTCTCTGTGCCTGCCAGGTAGTGCTTCCGGTTGGTGGAGGTCAGCTGCCCTGTGAAGTTGTAGGTGTTGACAGTCTCATCGTAGTTTCCGGTGGTCAGGGTTCCTCCTTTGTAATGTTGTTTCCAGGTCTTGGTCACCTGTCCTTTGTCATCGTAATAGTTTACTGTCCACAGGTAATTGCTGCTACCGAGTACATTGGTCTTGGTGGCTGTGGGCAGCCCTTTGGTCATATTGCTGTAACTGGCGCTTTGATTGTTGGCTATACCCTGGATATTATAATCGTCATAGTAGTTAATGACCGTAAATACCGGGGATGAGCTTTTTGGTATGGCATTGTTGGTATAGCCGGTGTTATTGCTACTAGTTATGCTTCTACTTTCCCAAAAGGAGGTGGCTCCGTCTACTGTTCCCTGCATGGTGGGCCTATCTGAGGAATTGGTGATTATTCCTGTGATGATGTTCCTGCCTAGTGCATCATATTTCAGGAAGGTCCATTTGTCCTGACTGCGCTGGAGTGCGTCCTGGCTCATAACCAGCTGATCCAGTTTATCATAGACCATATACTCCCAGCCTTTGCCGGGCAGTTTCTTTTCGATCAGCCGGTTACGGCTGTCATACCTATATTGATAAGCGATTTTGTCCATAATGGTCTGATCGGGTATGGCTGCGTCATCAGGACTTACTCCCGCAGGCAGTACAAAACTCAGGTTGCCCAAGTCGTCATAGACGTAATAGGTGCTCAGGGTCTGTATCGAATTGGCTGGTGTTTTATTGAATATGCGTTTCAAAACTACCCGGCCTTCCTTGTCTTTGTATTCTTCTGCCGTCCCGGCTTTGCCGTCTGCGCTTGTCCAGTTCTCATCTTTGGCAATGGTCAGGTACAGTTGTCCGGCACCGTAGCGCCCCGTGCCGCTCAGAGTTCGCTCATGCTCATGGCCGGTTGTGGTTACCGGCACTGCATTGTAGAGCCTGACGGCAAAGCCGGTTGTGGTATAGGAGGTGGATGTGTTGTTGGTGCCATAATCTGCTACAACTGTCCTGCCTTCAGTGGTTGTCCTACTTGTAGCGGGTTGCCAAACAGCTCCCGGGGCTCCTTGTTCAAGTACTCTGTCCAACGGTGAGGGTTCAAATTTTGTTTCAGAAAAAGCGGCATTGGTGATGGTGGTTACTCCTGCAACTGGGCTATTATAAAAGTTCTTTTGATCAGTAATTGCAGTAGAGACATATCTTCCATCACTATTGGCTAAAGTTGCAGTATAGGGTAAATATTTTCGAACCTCCCGACCAAAGGCATCGTAAGCAATGGGTGTCACCACATCCCGGAATGTCGGACTGCTCTGCCACTGTACATTTTGCATTGGCCTGCCCAGACCGTCAAAGTACTGGATATTGGTTTGTACCTGGTTCCGGTTACTACTCCCTGTCAATAGTGCCACCTCCGTGGTAAAGCCTGATTGCCGCGGCGTGTACGTTGTTATATAGTTCTGGTCGTTGCTGCCGGTGATGCCTGTAGGTGTACTTACAGAGATACTTAATGCAGCAACAGCACTTGAATGGGTGGTGTTAAAAGCCTGGATGTAATAAGTTCTTGAACTTTGGCCGGTAGTTGGTGTTCCTGTGATCTGACCATTAATATTATTAAAGTTCAGACCTGCCGGCAGTATAGGATAAATGTTATAAGGCTGGGTTACTATCTTTCTGATCAGGTTGGATACGTTCTGTGCTACGTAAATGTTTCCTTGCTTGTCCATGGAAAGGCCATAGGTAGAGGTCATGCGCACCACCGTTCCTGTGCCGTTCACGATGCTTGAACTGCCGGCTACTCCTGCAAAGGTACTAACGTCACCTGCCGGAGTGATCTTCCGGATAGTACTGTTGCTCTGGTCAGCTACAAATACATTGCCCGAAGCATCTACACAAAGGTTATTGGGCTGGTTGAAAGAGGCTGCGGTGCCTGTACCAGGTAATGAACCTGCTGACCCGGAGCCGGCAAATGTGGTCACTGTACCGCCGGTACTGATCTTACGGATGGCATGGTTGAGGCGGTCGGCTACATATAGATTGCCCGCCGCATCAAAGGCTACACCCATCGGGTTCCTGAAGGTGGAGGAAAGTGCTGTGCTGTTGCTAAAACCCGCTGTGCCGGTACCGGCAAAGGTAGTGACTACTCCTGCCGGTGTGATCTTCCGTATTTTATTGTTGGAGTAATCTGCGACATACAGGTTGCCTGTAGCATCAAAGGCCAGTCCGATAGGACTGTTGAAGCTTGCTCCCGTCCCTGTACCTTCACCGGATCCGGCACTGCCGCTGCCTGCAAAGGTAGTGACCACTCCTGCCGGCGTGATCTTGCGGATGCGGTGGTTCTGCTGATCAGAGACAAACACGTTTCCTGAAGCATCTACTGCCAGGGCCGATGGGTGCTGGAAGATTGCCAGGGTGCCGGTCCCGTCGGCATAGCCGGGCAGACCGCTGCCTGCCAGTGTGGTTACTGTGCCATCTGGTGTGACTTTCCTTATTTTATGGTTGTCGGCATCGGCTACATATACATTGCCTTGCAGGTCAACGGCTGTATTTAACGGATTGTAGAAGTAAGCTGCTGTCCCTGTGCCGTTGGTAGCTCCTGTACCCCCATTCCCGACAAAGGCCTGGGTGGTATTGCCGTTCGGAGCCGCCGGTCCACCGGACACTGAAGGGCTTAAAGTCGAAATGGGTATACCCACGGTATAAGTCTGGGGGCCTGAATAGGATAAGCTGCTGAAGGCCTGGCCGTAGCTCTCTGAGCGATGGAATAACAAAAATACCAATCCAACGCCCAATATATATAGAGATTGTTTTTTCATGATGTAATAATTTTAATCCAGATAGATAGTTATGGTTTGTATTGGTAATCGTAACTCTTGATAATATTTCCGTTTTGATCTTTGATATTCTTTAATCTCTGGAAGTTATCGTATTCATAATAAGTGGTCATGCCTTTTGGATCCGTACTACTTGTTATTCCTACCAATGGAGTATAGGTATATGTGGTCATTGAAGCATCAGACGGCAGAATCCGGAGATCATCAAACCAGACATTACCAACACCATTATTGTCCAGTCTTAAGAAAATGTTTGTCACATCCGCCGGAACTTCAAATTCCTTCTGAAGATAAACCCATTTATTCTTAACTGTTGTCTGTACGTTGTCCACATAGGAATAATATCCGGTTTCTCCCGCTTTCCTCATGAACAGAAATAACTCCGCCGATGGGTTGTCTGTATATATCCAGCCAGAATAGATAAATTTCTTCTTTGCTGTAAGGTTGATAGGTGTCAGAGTTGTACAGTGACTGGTTAATTCGGTTGAACTGCCATTACTTATTTTAGCCGAATACCTACCTGTATGAGATCGGGTATTATCCAAGCTGATACTACCATCAAAGTCCAGAATCTGGTCTTCAAAATTCTGATGATAGAATTGTGTAAGTGATGAGTTTCTAATTTCCGCAATTGGATATTGTTTATTATAACCCCATTTATAAGACGTTTTTACACCTTTCTCTACTGATGTAGTAAGAGGATTTGCAAAATCATCATAGGCCTCATAGTTTACCCTACGTTCAGCTGTAGTAGATGAGACGCCTTGATAAATTTCTTTGGGCACATAAATACCCGTAGAAGGTTTGTAATATTCTGTTTTTTGAAAATCTGTTTGTGTACCAGAAACTGTTGTCGTTTTTTCAACTATTGGAGAGTAAATATGATTATTAAACATCTCAGGATAAATACCGGTTGAAATATTACCCGGATACTTATAAGAGATTTTTATTTCTTCACCTTTACTACCTGTAATCGTCTCATCTTTAAGGAGATTTTCAGGACTGGAATAGGTAAACGATTGGGCCGTTGTAGTTAAAGCTTCACCTGCCAGCCCAAAAGTCAAAGTAGTCTTTTTCTCAAGATAAGGATAGAAAGTGTAAACTTTATTTGCACTCATTCTGACAAAGGACACACCGGCCACACCAGGAATTATACTTTTCGCAATAGATTTTACATAGTCATTAAACCTTGAAGGAGAAGAATTGTATTCATAACTGGTGCTGTCAACTTTTTTATTTGATGCATTGTACGTGGCTGTTGAAACTAGCAAACCCCTTTCTAATTCCTTCGATGTAAATTTATCGACTAAGGTTCTGTCATCTATATTCGTATAGAGCGCTACCGGCAGTGTATCTGGAAATGTATCATGATTCCGATATTTATTAATGACTTTTCCAAAACCAGGAGTTGTTTCTATTACTCTGGTGTAAGTGACGTGGTTTCCATTTGTGTTCCCGAGCATATTAATGTAGTTTTCTGAAAACATTGCACATCTTTGTTCATAATCTGCACTTGCTCTCCAGGATGCCAGTCCGTCCCAACTACTCACACTGTAAGAGACATGTGTGCGTCCTGAAGCGGAATACATTGGAATACCGGAAAGAATTCCACTAGATGTATTATTTTCATTTAAATAGCTATATTCCTTTATAACTGGAGGATTTACTGTACCTCCATCTTTACTGGTAATTCGTTTAATCCGGACCCCACCTGCAAATCCGGTAGAAGATTGAAGTGTAAATAATGGAAATTGCGTCGCAATCTTAGAATAGCTATGAGGCTCATATTCAAAATACGTTGCCCCTCCTGTGGGATACTTTATAGCAGTAAGAATTTCAGACTTCATCAATGATGTATCAGGAGCCCGATAGGTGTAAAGATCATCAAAATCTACTCCTTCATACGTTTTATTATTATAATAACCCCAATTATCTGATTTTTTTAAATTATATCTTGGCAGTTTCTTCGTATTATACGTAAAACTGTATTTGTTTATCAAATTGCTGCTTGATCCCTTAAACTCAACAGAATTTAGTTTTAATCTTTCATTTACATTCTCGGTGTAATTAAACGCAATCTTGCTGTTACCATTAATGTTAATTTCATATAGCTTTACCCAAAAATTTTGGTTTAGCATGGTTTGCGTTGCATTGTGATTATTACCGAAAGTAGGATCAAAAATTGTTCTGAAAATAGTGTTATTGACATCATATGGCAAATCTGCTGAAACATTGGTGTTAAAATTTATATTAATGCCGTTGGATCCTGTAATCGACGATAAGTAGACAGGATTTTGAATAATATAAAATAAGCCGTTATTTGGATCATTACAACCCTGACATGTTCCGGTACTACTGTTTGGGAGATAACTGTAAATTTTTGAAATGACATTATTTGCGACAATAGGATTACCTTCTCTTTTATATGAGAAATTGACCTTAGTATTAGGAGTACTAACAATTTCAGTCAAGTACCAGGTTGAAGGCTGAGTGTCTCGGAAGGGACCGCCATAACTACTGCCCACACTGGTATAAAAATCTATAGCATCAGTGTTTCCGCCAAAAGTATATTTTTTTCCATCCTCTGTTGTGACAATGAATTTGTAGAAAGGATGATTTAATGTTTGTTTAAGTTCAGAACTGTGAAGTGGCCAGTTATCATCGTTTGGATCATACTCAGCAAAATTGACAACCAAATTTAATGAAAACGAGGGAACTACACTGAGTTGCTTTCCATCACGTGACTTAATCTTTATCTTTAAGGATCCTGCCGCATCACGATAAAAATAGAAACTGGCGCTTATCCCCGGCGCATTGATCATAAATTCATCCGGTTCGCCGTCTAAATAATATTTATAATCTACAGTTCCCGTTCCTAAGAAATTAGTGAAGCCGGAAAGCGAAGCCCAACTAGTCCCCGCTGTAGCTATATATTTAGATGCATTAAAATACCCGAACTCTGGCTCTGAGAATCCAAGACCAGTTTGTTTCAATACATCTGCTTTATTTAATTCATCGATCGTGCCGTTGACAATCCTGGTGATACTTCCTCCACAAGACAAGTTCCATCCCAATCCCGTCCACGTGGGGTGTTGTTCAGTCTTTATACCGCTGGCATGGTAGTTTAAAGATATCGGAACCTCAATATCCTTATTTTTTACAGTATATAAAGGCACACTTATTTGAGGTAGACCGTTGAAGAGCTCAACCGGGACTTGGCCATATTTTCCCAATTCGGAAGCATTTGGAGTTGCAAATGAAACCTGTGCAGACAAAGGAGATCTGACATACAAGAGAATTAAAATAGAAATAATTAGAATTTTGTTCATAAACTTGCGTTATTTGATATCGCTTACAAATCTATCCTCATAAAACATTAATACCCAGACAATTCCAATTACTCATGGTTATAAATTATAACCCAGTGTAATAATTTATAGCTCCTGGCTATATTTAGTATTTCCCCATGAATAATTTCCCGACCATCGCCAGAAAGAGAAGTCTTCTGCATCGACAGAATTAACTCCCAGCAAACTAAAAATACCCAGCAGCAAAAAAACTGAGCACCGTGTCTTTCCTGCCTCTATCTTGTGATAAGCACTCTGTGATATCGACAGTTTTGTAGCCATAAATTCCTGGGAGAGTTCCTTCCTCCGCCTTTGGGTTCTGATAAAATAGCCCAGTTCCTTATAAAAGAGATCTTCCATAACTAGCCCCTCCAATTTTTTAGTGCAGATTCCCGGATATACCGGTAAGTATCTTTCTCTATAGCCCTCTTTGGCTTGCTCCTGAAATTAAAATCAAGTTCGCCGTCATCCATGTAGAAATAAGTCCTATGGAGATAATCATACTCAATGGGTGCATTTAAAGAGTCCTTCATAAAATTGATGTAATCCTGAAGTGTGGAAACGGAGATTCTCATCTTGACAGCAAGCTGTGCCCTGGAACCAGTATTGCGTGTTCTGATGTAATGATCAAGAGTTTCGAGTCGTTTGAAAGTGTCATTTAAACTCATGTTAGGAGAGATTGAGATGTTTATATCAGATATTTACATTATGCGCTATTAAAAACTATTGCTCATCTGGAACATTGGCAGGTACATAGAGATCAAAATAAAACCCACTACCAGGCCCAGGAAAATGATGATCAGGGGTTCGATCAGCTTGCTGAGCGTACCCGTCTGATGCTCGACCTCCTGCACATATTGATCGGCGATGTGTTCAAAGAAATGGTCCAGCTTATTGATCTCCTCGCCCACTTTGACCAGTTGGATCATCTTAGCGGGGTAAATGGAGAAACAGCCAAGACTGCTGTGGAGAGAAACTCCCTGCATGATGTCCAGCTCCACCTGTTTCAGCGAAACCTCCACCGGATAAAAGCCGATGGTCTGCCTGGACATGCTGATGGCCCGGAGCAAAGGCACCTTAGTACTGATCAATAACCGCATGGTATTGCAGAACCTGGCCAGGTAGATCTTCAGGACCAGCTCACGGACCAGGGGAACCCTCAGGAGCAGTCTGCTGGAGATATCCCTGAAGCGGTCGTTCCTCCGGTAGCTGTACAGCAGGTAAACCAGGCCACAAAACACCAGCACAACCGGCAGGAACAAGGCACCCATCAGTCCCGAAGCGCGGATCACCATTTCGGTCATCCAGGGCAGCTTGCCGCCAAAACGTTTAAACACATCGCTGAACATGGGCACCACAAACCTGAGCATAAAAAACACCGCTCCGGCCGAGGTGGAAAGGACAATCGCAGGATAAGTCAGCGCGCTCAGGATCTTACGGCGCTGTTCCACCTTACGCTTATAAAACAGGGCAAGATCTTTCAGTACCTCGGCCAGGTTGCCGGTTTCCTCACCGATCTGGATACTGAACTCATCATAGTCAGAGAATCTGCCGCTCAATCTTACTGCATTTGCCAGTGATGCACCCGCAATGACCTTTCCTTTGATCTCCCGGTATATGGACAGGTGCTTGTCCTTCAGGCTCTCCAGTGTCATCAGGTCCAGGCTGTTCTTCAGATCAATGCCCGAAGCCAGCAAAGTACTCAGCTCAAAAAAGAAGTGCTGCTTCTTCTGGTCATTAAGGCCACTGCCCCCAAAGCTGATGTCCTTAGATAGCAGCTCCATCAGGCTGAAGCTTTTCGCTTTTTCACCAGTGGCATCCCGACGGTCCGCCGCACCTCCGGTACGCTGTTTCCTATATTTAGATACATCTATGGGTTCCATAATCCCTCCTCATCGTTAAGCGGCTCTGCCGAATTGTAAAAAGGCTCAGCCAGATCAAACAACTCTGCTGAACTGTATAGCCTGATCCCGCTGATGACCAGCTGCCGGCCCTCCTGCTCAAACCTGAACACCAGGTGGTCAATCCGGCCAGTCTGAACCGGATCGCCCTCAAAGAAAGCCTGCATCTGCAAATGTTCCATACGGAAGGTATCCCTTTCCAGCCCGGCGCTGCGCACCAGCTCATCTTCCATTAATTCATAGCTAAGCAGGCCGAAGCTGACCTGCCGGTCTTTGATCACTACAGCGCCGCCACGCTCCATGTCCCTGTCCAGCACGGCCTTGAACATCCTGATCCCAGCGTGCTTCAGGTTCTTCGAACGATAGCCATCATATATGCGGCTGAACAAAGTAAAGCCGGTATAAGCCATCCCAATGACAACGGATGCCAGCATCATGGCCAGCACCATCTCCAGCAGTGTAAATGCATTAATTTTCTTCATATCCCCCTCATCTTAATGAACCGGTTCAAAACAGCCAGTTGCCTGCCCGCATCGTCCACGCAAACCACCCGCATCAGTACGGTACCGGCGTATTGCGGGCTCGCGACGTACCTGACCTCATACGATCCTTCCCGGAACTTGAGGACCACATCACGTTGGGCTTCTACAGCCTCCAGGCTATCCGCGATCAGTTGCATCCTGTCACTGTGGCCCAGTGCAGTCTCACTCATTCCGGCATCCAGCAACTTCTGATAGATGGCCATGCCACAGGAAAAACTGATCATGAGGATCAGCAGCGCGACCAGTGTCTCGACCAATGTGGCCGAGCCCAGTTTTTTATGCTTCAGTTCAGCCAGCATAACAGTTGATTATTTTCGTTTTGCGGAGCAAGCAGTTTACTCCCCAGGTAATACTTGCTGAGCGCCGGTTTGTCCAGCTTTACATCGATCAGATAATTTTCATAAATGGCCCCCGAAAGCCTGGCCATGAGCCTGATGACAGAGACGGCACCCTCAACACGGACCTGTTTGTTCAGTTCTGCGTAACCACTGCACCAGAGCTCACCCCGCAGCACGCTGCCCTGTCCTATGCTGATCAGGGGCATCTGTTCAGACCTTTCACGCTCCCGGGCAAAAAGCAGCCCATCAATAGCCGAATCCTTTCCAACAGCAATCCTGGCCTGAAATTTAGCCGTATCATTTTTCAGCAGCATCAGGGCAGAAGGATAACGCAGTTGCACGCTGTTGCCCAGCACTACAGAATCCGAGGCAACAACCTGGACACAGCCCCTGAAACCATCGGCTATCCGGACATAGGGCGCGACCAGGATCACCTTGTCCAGTTTTGCCCGGGCACCGACCAGGATCGAGCTGTCAGAAGACAATACGACATAACCCGCTGCCTTAAAATCATCCAGCTGCATCGGTTCAGCAACATGGACATCCATCACAGGATTAAAGAAAGAATTGACTGCTGAATCCGGCACTGCCTTGCGGCCTCCCCTACCTGGTTGCAGCAAAGCAAGCAGTTGATTCATCAGATCCTCATCAATGCCAGGCATTTCCCGTCTGCTGTCCCTGGTAGTACCGTGGACCAACACCTTGTCCTCATATCCCCTGGATTCTACATAAGCCGCCTTGATCCCCGATTTTGGCAAATAGGCCGTTCCTGTGATCCTGCTGTCCCCGCTGATGGACATCGGCCTGTCCTCATCTGCCAGGTAAAACACTTTCAGGCTGTCTTCCGGAGCAGTTCCCATCAGGAATGCCCGTTTCAGTGTGTCCCTGTCCTGAAAGCTCCGGACAAGCCCCAGCTCAAATATCCCCCATTGCCTTTTTTCAAGCAGCACGCGATCATCCATCTGGCCCTCTGCTCCAGCTTCAAACAAAGCTGTGCTCATCAGCGTATCTGGGGGAAAGCTACTGCTCATCAACACCTGCATGCCAGATCTCAGATTTTGCCGCAGCAGAATGGCCCGGTCCTGCCTTTTGTCCTGCATCCTGTAGATATAGGCGATCATCAGCAATGATCCGCAGATCAAAACGATCAGCATGGAGATGATCAGTGAAATATATAGTGCAGAAGAACGGACCCTCATTTCTTACGGAATTTTAGAAACCTGCCGATCCTGCCAAACAGCCCGGTGCTGTCGGCTCCTTCCTTCTTCGCTGTGGGACGCAGCTCTACCAAATGGCCATGCCGGTACTTTATGGTATCCGCCGGTCTGCCCAGGCTATCGTATATGACAGCCGGCCCCTGAAGCTGCCCATTATGGTAAATTGCTGATCTGCTCAGGAGCCCCGTATTCCCCCAGCTCAGCCAGCGGCCATTTTTCAGGCCCCTCCTGAATCTGCCCGATTCCAGGGGTCTTTTGGTAGCCAGGCTGTACACCCTGAAAGAGCCGTGCAATACTTTGCCTGAATAAGCACCCTGTGAGTGGTTGACCCGGCCATTTTCAAACCAGTAGTAAGTATTTTCAATCTTTGGAAGAACCAGCAGTCCTTTGTTTGCGGTCTCCGCCCGTACTGTCGTAGAATCTGTATGCATGACTACTGTCCTGCCCAACCGGTTCATTTGCTTCAGTTCAACCGGCTTGCAGGAGGCCGTAATGGTCAGTAAGGCCAATATTCGTAAATGTCTCTTCATATCAAGCTATTTTTTATCATTCCGTTTTGATCAGTTTCATCTTTTGCCCGTGCCGGAGCAGTATCGCGTCTTTTTTAATGGTCATGATCCTGACTGCTCCAATAGTATCACCTTCTTTCAGCATTTTTTCCTGCCCCTGATAGCTGACGATCGCCAGCCGCCTGCTTCCTTTCCCGTCAGCAACAAAGCCCAGGTATTTGACCTGTTCCATCGGGTCAGGAGGAGGTGCTTCCGGCGGTGGCGCAGGGATGATCCGGCCCCCGGCCTTTATCTTTAGGGTATCCCTGACTACCGGTACCTCTCCGGTAAAAGGATCAGGATAATTGAGTAACAGGCTGGCAGTGTCGGGGAACTGTCTTGGCAATGGTCGTTTTGCATTCCCCTGCGCTACCGGCATAATCCTTCCCTCGTCGCCGTCATTGCCCTGCCCGGCAAATACCCGGTACAGGATGAGCCCCCAGATGCAGCAAACTGCCAGGCCAAGTACATATACCAATGGTTTTTTCGGGTTCATCTTATTGTATGATAAAGTTGCGCGCCTCTGTCAATGCGCCTTCGTTCCCGATCTCATCAATGGCCAGCACCCTCCAGAAAACTACCTCTCCCTGCTGCTGTCCCTGGTTAAAAGAATAGCTGGTTCCGGAGAGCACCAGGGGAAAATCAGCATTATAGATCGTGCTGCCATCACTCCTGTAGACATAGAGTTTATATTTTTTTGCCGTAGCGACCGCTTTCCAGGAAAGCAGTACGGGCAAGGAAAGGTTGGCCCCGTTTGCAGGTCCCGTTACTTCCGGTGGGGCGGGCGGGGTCTTGTCAAAGGTCATCACACGTGTTTCGGACCACTTGCTGTTTTCAGTCCCGTTTTCTGCGCGGACTCGCCACTGATAGGTCTGGTCTTTCGGAAAACTGATGCTGATCTGACTGCCGGTGACCGCGTTGTCGTAAACGAGGCTTTTCTCATCCGCAAAATTCAGCGTATCGATCTGAAGCCGGTAAGATTCCGCCCCAAACAAACTGTTCCAGCTCAGCAGTACAACGGCCTGGTTGCTCAGGTAACCATTGCCGGGTCCGGCGAGCGTCACCTTTTGCTCCTCCAGGCTGGAAGGATGTACCGTAAACTGCCTGCTTTGCCAGGCCGATACACTACTGCCGTTTTCCGCGCGCAGCCGCCATTCATACTTTCCCGGATCCAGTGTCAGTTCCAGCCGCCCGGCCATAGCTGAACTGACCAGCGTATCAGCTACCATAGAAACCGCTCCCGCAAAATCCGGTGTAACGACCTGCAGGTGGTAGCTCAGTGCATCTTCCACCTGTTCCCATGCAAAGCCTACCTGGTATTTGTTGGTCCCGGTACGGTCTGCGGGTGCCAGCAGCTGCACCTTGCTGTTTTCCAGCGATTCTTCAAAGAAGTCTTTGCAGCCGGCGAGCAGCAGCAGACCGGTCAGGCCCGCAAGCCCTACCAGCGAGTTCATTATTTTAATCTTCATCTTAACCATGTATCTGTTATCTTTTATCTATTAATGATCTTTATTGATATATCCGCGCGGCAGACCGGCCAGCTCCATGCTAAGCCTCACCTGCCCTGTTTGTTTGTCCCTGACATAAGAAACCCCCGCGAGCATTCCGGCATCTGTCAAGGTATCCAGGCTACGCTGCAACCGCAACAGCTGATGGAACCTGCCGCTGAAAACGATTTCCTGGACCAGCAGACTGCTGTCCGCACCGGTGCCGCTTCTGACTGCCGGGAACCCCTGTAAAGTACAGCCATACCTTGCTCCATATCCGGCACAGGCATTCCACAACCGGTCCTTCCATTGCAGGGTATCTACCAGAAACTTCCTGTACAATTGATCTACAGCTTCTGCTCTTTCCCTGGTATAGACCGGGCTCACACTCAGCAGCTCATTCTGGTTATTTTCTGCCATCAGCTGCCTGTAGATGTGGTACTGCTCCAGAGTCTTTGCAATAGCAAGCTGGTAAACCACTCCGCAAAGCAGGACCAGCACCGGGATGACCAGCTTCCAGAGCAACCTGTAACTTATTTTTTTAACCTTCATAGTCTGCGAGTTCTATTTCCATTGAAAATTTTCCCTTTCCGGTGTCCTGGTTTATGCCATAATCTGCCACGCTGCAGGATCTGGCCCAGTCCATTGTTCTGATCACGCTCAGCCAATTGTTGAGCAGGGCAGCCTGTTCACAGGTGCCGGATATGGTAACGACGCCCGGTTGCAAGGCTTCCTGCCCTGAATTTGTCTTCAGCAAACCAAAGTGAAGCCCGGTCAGCAAAATCCCCGGCGGCTTGCAGGCCATCAGCTGATCTGTCAGGAAGCTTTTCGGATAGCCACCTGTCCAGCCAACCCTGCGTACCAGCGCCTGCTTATCCCGGATATCCTGCTCCATGCCCTGGTATTTCCCCACCCTGGCGGCAGCGGATTCCTTTTCTGAAGCCAGTTTGCCGGCTGCCTCACTATAATATTGGAAAAGCCCAAAATTGACCAGCAGCACCAGCAAGCAAATGGCCGCCGCCACAAGACCGGTCCGCTGTATCCTGAACCTGGCAAGCATTTCCGCTCTTGTCCCGGCCGTCAGTTCATCATTGACCAGATCAGGAGCAGTTCCCAGTAAACCGTTCAATGCCGCTGAATAGGCAGACAGAAGTTCCGGGTCTATCCGTTTCCTGTCGGCTTCCGTCAATATCGCCTCCTGACCGTCACCCAGCGAAAGTCCGGTCACCTGAAAACCCATTTCAGCCAGTTGTCCCGTCCACTGAAGGGCATCGCTCTTGCGGATAAGCGCAACGGTACTTTGCGACAACTGGTAATAAAAATCATTATAGCTGATGTTCGGCCACAAACGCTGGATGAGCTGCTGGTCAGCCCGAACTTCACCTTCTGTTTTTTTGCTTAAGATCCCTTTTCCTTTCAGGCAGGCCACGACAGGTCCGGGTTTAAAATGCTGTTTAAAATGCGCCAGGTTTCTAAGACCGGTCTTTTGCACCAGCAACTGCACTTTGTTCCTTTTCAGCTGAAGCGTACAGGCATGCAGCCCGCTGATCCCCTCAGCACCCAGCTGGATCTCCAGACCTGTCAGGGTATCTGGCTCAAACCAGTTCTTGATGTCCTGCAGATTCATATTACAGATAAATAATTCATAACTACTGATAGATAATGGTCGGTTTGATAAACACGAGCGTTACCACTTTGCTGCGGGTACGCTCCCTGGAGCTGAACAGCCATTTCAGCACAGGTATTCTGGACAGCAATGGCACACCGCTGCCCGCTTCACTCTTCTCTGTTCGTTCCATCCCGCCCAGTACGATCATGTCTTCATTGTGCGCCCGGATGATGGATTCAAACTTGCTGGTCGAGGTTGGCGGCGGTGCATTGGCAGGCGGGGTACCGATGAAATCAGAGATCTCCACCCCGATCTTCAGGGTCACCTGGTCATCACCGGATACCACCGGGCTGATCTTGACCGAAAGATTGGCATCGACCTTATTGAACTGCTCAGTAAATACGGTCTGCGTATTGACCGCAGAGAATACATTCTGGGTCTTGGTCACATAATACCGGGTAGTACCGATGCTCAGGTTAGCGGTATGCCCGTTCAGCGTAGCCAGCTTGGGTACCTGTCTGATCTCGGCATTGTTATTGGCCTCCAGCGCGCTCAGCTTCATGTAAAAGTTGGGTGTCACCCGGCCGATATTGAACACGCTGTTGGTCCCGATCCGGCCCAGCAGGTCGTTGACCGAGCCCGCACCCAGGGTCATGTCAAGCCCTGACAGTACCTGTCCCTGTGTCCTGACCGTTGAATCTGCGATGCCCGCAGTGATGCCCGTCTTGACCGTGTGACCTTTTCTTACATCCAGCAGGGTTACCTCGATCAGGACCATAGGCACCAGTTTATCGAGTTCTTTAATGTAAGCCTCGATCTCTGCGATCTGCGGAGAAGCTCCCGACAGCAACAGCGTATTCTGTTCCTTAAATTCTTTGATCTCCAGGCCCTTTTTCAGCTCCGCAGGGATCATCATCATGACCGTATCCACCGAACGGTACTGCAATTGCAGCACTTTGTTCCGGCGCAGCCCTTCCAGCTTACGGTCGCCGATCAGGTAGACCCCATTATCCAGTTTGTAGGTATACTCTGTTCCATTGAACATCGCCGTCAGAAATTCATCAAACCCGATATTGTCCACCCTGGTGCTGAGGTTTCCTTTCAGGTCTGAATACAGAAAGTAACTGGCCCCGGTCTCGGCAGCAGCAGATTTGACCAGGTCCAGGATAGGCGTGTTGATGGCATTGATGCTCAGCAGCTTCCCTTTTTTGTCAATATTGAACCCGCCCGGTGCCGCGGTCCCCTGAACCCCGCCGCCCGGATTTCCGGGATCCGGATTTCCTCCCGCAAACTGCCGGAAGGTTTTCCTTACACCGGTTTTCTGATCAGCATTGATGTACAGTTCTTCTCCTTCAGCCAACGGCTGGAATACAAATACCTGGTCATTGGTTTTGGTCAGCTTCAGCTCATTGGCAAAAGCCAGCTTTTCCAGTGCGGTCTCAAAAGGAGCCTCATTGAAAAAACCGGTCACTACCTTGCCATTGAGGGCAAAAGGCACAACGATATTCCTGCCGGACAGCCGGCTGATCTTACGGGCCACCTGTACCAGGCTGTCATTGTTCAGCTCCATAGACAAGGACCCTGAAGCCTCATTGTATTTGACAGGAATATCCTTTGGGGTATAAACCGGTTTGACCACCGGCGGATTATAAGGCGCGACGGTAATGATCGATCCGATCACATTGATCTCCAGATCATAGTTCTTGGCCAGGAACAACAAAAGGTTCAGTGCATTTTCATTGGTCACATTGCTGCTCACCTTGATGTTCAGCATAGGGTCTACATTGATATTCAGCTGGTTACTCTGTGCCATTGCCCGCAAAAATTCCTGGATGGACACCCCGGAAAGGCCTGCCTGTACTTTCTGTTTCAGGCCAGGCACAAAGGCAGACAGTCCTACCAGCTTCTTTTCCAGCACGTCCATGCGCTCCTCTTTACTTTGCTGGGCAAAAGCAGGGACATGCAGGACCAGGGCCAATACGGTCAGCATGCAGATTGTCCGGACATGCAGTCCCTTCATCATCTTATTGATCTCGTTCATCAGTATTTATGGTTTTATCAGTATTTGTTGGTTGTATAAAATGTGGCGGTCGGGGGCATGTACCCGTTCAGTTCAGCAATAGCGGGTAGATCTCTTCCAGGGCCGTCTCTCCGTTCGCAAAGAGCCCAAAGGCATTTTCGGCCAGCGATCTGATTCCTTTTTCCTTCAGCACAGCCTCCGCGTTCAGCTCAGCAGCCTTCACCAGCGAGGCGAGGTCACGGTCCAGGGCGATCACTTCGTACACCGCTTTTCTGCCGCTGAAACCCGTATTGTAGCATTTTGGGCAGCCCCCAGGCAGGTAGTGCTGCTCCACCGCATAAAACGGGCGGAAGCTTTTGGGGTAACCAGTTCCGTCAAAAGCCTGAGCAGTCTTACAAGCCGGGCACAACAGCCGCACCAGCCGCTGTGCCACGGTCGTATTCAATGTATTTGCTGCGAGAAAAGCGGGAATACCCATGTCCAGCAGCCTGGACACCGTACCCCAGGCAGAATTGGTATGGATGGTAGACAGGACCAGGTGACCGGTCAGGGCCGCCCTGATGGCCATATTGGCGGTTTCGGGGTCCCGGATCTCTCCCACCATGATCACATCAGGGTCCTGCCGCAGGAAGGTCCTCAGCGCTGAGGCAAAACCCAGGCCGATATTCTCCCTCAACTGTACCTGATTGATCCCTTCCAGCGTATATTCTATGGGGTCTTCAATGGTCACGATGTTACGGGTACTTTTATTCAGCAGTTTGAGCGTGGCATACAAGGTGGTCGTTTTGCCGGAGCCGGTCGGACCGCTGATCAGCACGATGCCATTGGGCCGTTGCACACCTTGCAGATAGGCTGCAAGATCCTGCGGAGAAAGGCCAAGTTGATAAAGGTCTATATTGGTAGCGTCATTGTTGAGCAGGCGCAGTACGATCTTTTCGCCATGCAGGGTCGGCAATACCGAAACCCTGATGTCAAAAGCCTGTGCACCCGCCTTAAAGCTGATCCTGCCATCCTGAGGAAGCCGTTTTTCCGCAATGTCCAGCCCTGCCAGGATCTTGATCCTGTTGATGATGGCAGGATATTCACCTGTACTCAGCTTATAGCGTTCGATCAGCATTCCGTCTATCCTGATCCGCACCCGGCATTTTTCTTCATAAGCCTCAATATGAATATCACTGCTTTTCAGTTTTTTTGCTTCCGAGATCAGTTTCTGCAAAAAGTCATCTGATGCCGGTTCATGGCTCAGTGCTTCGGTACCCGGAGCCTGGGTTTCTTTAAGGTAATACTGGTTCAGCAGCCTGGACAGTGTTTCTGCGGCCTGAGGCTGAAGATCAAGCTTCCGGTCCAGGATGATCTCCAGCTCGTCCAGTAGTTTTTCCTGGTCTTCCTGTCCATCAAAATACAGACAGAGCCTGCCTGCTTGCTGGTCATAAGGAAAGATCCGGTAATGCCAGGCGGTTTCTCCGCTAATCTCATGGAGCAGTTCCGGATTGACAATAGGGGATGCAGCTTTCATATCAGGTATTGAAAAAGTAGATCATTGAGCCGTTCCAACTGCAGGTGCCCGGACCAGACCAGGACTATGACCGGCATGAGCATCAAGCTTTGCAGACCGGCCAGCGGAACAGTAAAGTTCCCGGGTCTGAGCCAGCGGATATAAAGCAGCGCAGCCAGCGAGATCAATATCAGGCTGACCAGGTAATACAGGAAGAAAAGCAGGACCGGAAAATAAAATGCCAGGCAGAGCAGCAGCAGAACATCACCCGGTCCCAGATAACTGTCCAGCAGGTTGACCATCTTACGTTGTTTCAGGCTGAAAAACAGGGTCAGCGTGACCAGGTTGAGCAGTACAAAACCCATATTAAAAGCACAGTCAGTGAAACTAAACACGATTCCAGAAGACAGGAATAAGAATGCCAGCACAGGAAATGCATACCAGGATATGGCCCGGTACTTAAGGTCCTGTACACCCATCACCCCCAGGGTGATCAGGATAGAGCTGTTGATCAGGATTGAGCGCATGATTTTTACTGCTTAATCTGCGGTAACTTCCTTCAGGTTCTTGTCCTGATCTATTTCCCATACATTGAAAGTGCCGTCCCCGTCAAAGTCCACAACAGCCGTAGCCCGGATCACAAAATTTGTCGTAGTGGCGGCAGCAACTTCCAGCCGGTAATTGGCCTTCCCGTCTGCCCCGTCGGTGGTTAGCTTTTCCTGGGTAAACCCGATCTCCGGAAGGTTGTTTGAATATTTGGAATGCTCGTAGAAATAAGCTTTTTCCAGCTGATGCGCATGCTCCAGCTGCATCTTGGCTTCCGTGGTCTTGGCCTTGGTGATCAGCGGCATCAGGTTGGGCAAGGCCAGCAGCACCAATATACCTATGATTACCAGTACGACTAAAATCTCGGTAAGGGTGTACGCACGTACCTTACGGTTCAGCGAACTGAAATAGGGATTTGTTTTCATAAAGAGGTTTATTTAGATCATATTCCGACAGGACTCCTGCCTTGACATAAAATAACTTAATGCGGATGAATAAGTGTCTAAAAATATTTAGAAAGGCAAAACAACCGGACGAACAGGCCGTTTTACGTGACGAATCCTAAAATTTTCAAGGTTTAACAATATCAATACAATGAATAATAAAGTCTATACGGTATTATAAGTTATTTTTGTCCGGCTATCTTATTGTTAAATAATTTGAACAGATGGGATATTCCTACATAGTAATTGATGCCGACATTAACCTTTCAAAGAATATCGAAGAATATTTAGAAAACTACCCTGTCTTTAAGCTACTTAAAATCTTTAGAAGCATCTATGATGCAATAAAAGAAATTCTGGAGGGAAAGAACTGGAACACGATCACGATCGACATAATCTTCCTGGCAGCAGATTCTTCTCGGTATCTCGATTTGAACCTGGTCAGAAAACTAAAGGAAAAATGCCTGTTCATTGTCCTGTTTGCCACAGAACGTAGCCTCGCGGCCGATGCATTTGATGTAGGGATCAAAGACTTTTGCAAATTTCCCGTTTCGGAAAAGCGGTTCAAAGATGTCATGGAGCGGTTTTACGAGCAACAACGCTCCGGAAACCCATCGCTTTTCTGGGACGATTCCTTCTTTTTCGCCGACGAAGTCGAATCAGGCCTGAAGATGAAATGTTATTACCGGGAGATCATTGCCGTAGAAAGTGATGGCAACCATATCAGGATCTTAACGTCATTCAAAACCTATATTGTCAGCTTCACCATGAAAGCGATGGACGAGATCTTGTCCAGGAAAAATTATTTCGTCCGCATCCAGCGATCTTACATCATCTCCCTGCATCATGTCGCCTACATCGGACAGTCAGAAGTTAAGATGGAGAACCTGGTACGGACCCTGAGTATAGGGGACAGTTATAAGGAGCGATTCAATGCCATTATCGATGAGCTATCTCTGCAAAACCTGAAAGATGCCAATGATAAGCCCGTCTGAAAATTGTCCATCTATATTGTCCATAAGATGAAACTCATTCCAGCTGTATTTTCTCCAGCCCCCTGGTCGGCGGGCCGGTGATCACCCGGCCGCTGAGGTCATACCTGCCACCATGACAAGGGCAATCCCAACTCTTTTCTACAGCATTAAAGACTACCGTACAACCTGCATGCGTGCAAGTTGGGCTCAGCGCAGTAATCCTGCCCTGCTCATCTTTATACACAGCGACCCGCTCACCTTTCAGATCGGCGACCATCCCTTCCCCAAAATTTAGCTCAGAAAGGCTGTCCAGATCCTCAGCAGAGAACCGGTCCGCAATAAAATGCCAGGCCACATCCGCATTCTCCCTAACGAATTCATTAAATCCGGCTACCGGCTTGATCCTCGAAGGGTTAAACAAGGACGCATATTTATTTTCGATCCCCATGATCTCATCGCAGATGATCTTTGCAGAAAGCGTACCGAAGATCATTCCATTGCCATTAAAACCAGTCGCAACATAAGTCTGATCCGCAGCCATTGGCAATTGTCCGATATACGGAAGACCGTCAACCGGGACATAATATTGCGAAGACCAGCGAAAAGCAACTTCCTCCACCTCATAATATTTCCTGACATAGATCTCAAGATCCTGAAAAGCAGCTTCCGGATCACCATGCCCGGTCTTATGGTCCTCCCCACCCACGATCAGGTATTTCTGTCCGTTCAATACATGCGTGCGAAAATAATGATAAGGCTCCTGCATGTCATAGCTCAGGCCCGAAGGATAATTTTCCCAGCGCAGTTTCACGCCCAGCACATAACTTCTGTAGGGTGCACAAGTAAAATTCATCAGGTTGATCCCAGGCGGAATGTGCGTAGCATAAACCAGGTTTGCAGCTTTAACGGTCCTGTCCCCAAATTGTACGGTATGAAAGCCATCCTCAAAAACCGTCTCCTCTACAAAAGTATCCTCCAGCAGGTGACCACCCTGATCCATAAATTCGCGGGCCAGGGCATTAATGTATTTGACCGGATGAAACTGGGCCTGATCCGCAAAGCGTAAAGCCATTTCAAACGGTACAGGCACGTCATTATCCGTATATTCCGTCACCTCTATGCCGGCATTTCTCGAAGACTCGAGGATCTCCATCAGCTGTTTGGTCTCCTTTTCCTGCTCCGAAAAAAGAAAACCGGCTTTGCTTTCATAATCGCAGTCTATCCCCAGCTCATTGACGAACCCAGCTATGATGGCCATCGCCTCTTTGCCCGATTCCGCCACCAGCTTTGCAGCGTCTGCACCAAAATCACTTTCAATCTCCGGATAGGTAGCATCAAAAAAAGTATTGAGGTGCGCACTTGTCCCCCCAGTTGTACCAAAGCCAATCCTGGCAGCCTCCAATACGATACACCGCTGACCGGCCCTCCGCAGCATCAGCGCCAGGGTGATACCCGTAATCCCTCCCCCGATCACAATGGTATCATAAATAACCGCCTCATCAATAGTTCCAGCCTGCAAAGATTGCATTGCAGACTGCCAGGGGCTTTCATTGCTGCCGTCGCGATTGTTATTTGAACTGTTTTGCATATTCATCCGGGTTAAGTATTTCAGCCCTGGCCGGTTTGGCGCTCAGGAACAGTGCTAATCCAACAAGACGTGCATAGGAAATGTTTAGTAATTTTTAATTAAGTGCAGCCATTTTATACCAGCAGCGGTCAAACAAAATGAATGTTAAAACGGTTGTAACATAAATTCAAAAGCTAACCTTTAAATTAAACACCATGGGAAATCTACTCTATGTTATTGCAGTCATCCTGGTCATTATCTGGGCTGTCAGCTTTTTTGGCAACTATTATACCGGAGGAATCATCCACACGCTGCTGGTCATCGCGATCATTGCCATCATCCTCGGCGTGATCCGCAGAGCAGCTTAAACGAAACAATAACTACAATCAAACAAAAAAGGGGGCAGAATTGCCCCCTTTTTCAATATCAAACAACCGCTTAGTTGTGTGATACCTGTTTTACAGCGATCGATTCTGCTGTAGAACCAGTGATATAGACCGTATAGATCTTTCCCTGGGCAAAAGCACTCAGGTCAAAGTTGGCCAGGCTGGTCGTCTGTCCGGCTGCAAACACCTCCAGGGACAATACTCCAGGGTCAACCTCCAGGTAATTGCTGGCATTGTCCTTGGCCAGGTTGGCGGCCAGTGTGGTACCTCCGCTGGTTTTAATGTCCACATTTGCAGGAGCGGCATCAGCCAGATGGACAAACCTGATCTTGGCCTTTCCGCTTGAAGGAACAGTAAGGTCATCGGCATAAGCCTTTACCCTGGCAGTCTGTCCGCTGCCGGCAAGGAATACGGTATAGTACCTGCCTTTGTCCAGGTCATATTCCCCGGTCGCATATGCAGTACTGGATCCCTCATTCCTGAATTCCAGCTGCAGGTTGTTGCCCGAATTCACGGAAATATAACCATCAGAATTGTCCCCAAAATCAAGACCGCCCTGTACAACAGTCTTGCTTGCCAGGTAAAATCCCTGTGCCGATGAATTGGGTGAGGCATTGACCACCTTTACATTGGCAGATCCCGATTCATCAATGTCATCCTTCTTACAGGCACTAAATGCCGTCACGACCGCCAATAAAATAACCGCCGGATACAGTTTTTTAAGGAACTTGTTTTTCATAGTAAATAAAATTTAATAGATAAATGATCAGGCGCAATCAGATGGAATCTATGCAGGTGCAAAAAACAGACCCAACCCAAGAAAACAAAGGTTTTCTGAAAATAAACAAAATGTCAATTAATTGTTAAACAATGAGTTATATCAGCAATAAAAAAGAAGATCAGGCAACATCCGGAAGTATATGAACATCGTCCAGAATAATATACAAACCTGACCGGCACCATCTCCGAAAACTAAAATCCGCACCAAAGAACAAAGACAAAAAACCGGCAAAAAAGAACATAACCCTGTAGAACCAATTGCGCAAAAAAAGAAAATATTCCCCTTTGTGCCCGGCACCCGGTCCCAGGTCATTGACCAGCATATATAACAAATCTGTTTCAATGATCCCTTATCAAAACAATGCGCAGGATTTTCAGAAAAAAAAAGCAGGGAAAGGTACAAAAAGCAATTCAGGCAGGCATTTGGTTAACCATACATCGCCGGTCAGCCATTTACCGGACCGCTAAATTTCGTCTCATGAACTACGAACTATTGCCCGAGGGCGCATCACTGAACCAGGCCCGCCTGGCCAATCACCTCAACAGGTTGTACTGTGCAAAATCCCATTTTACCGAGCGGATGGCCGATATCGCGGAGTATGAGGCCCTGGCAGAAATGAACGAGCTCATCCAGCAAAAGATCAACAGCACAGAAGGAGAGCTCCTTTATATGGACTTCATTTTCCAGATGCTGTCCACCAGCCATTCACTGGACAATTGCAAGATCATGATCGATTTCCTGGACGAGCTGTTTTTCGAACTGGAACAAAAAACCAGTGAACCTGAGCAGCTCAGGGCACTGCTGCTCGAATACCTGCAGCACCTCTCCATCATCGAAGAAGCAGCCATACACCAGTTGGAAGAGATCTCAGCTGAAATGGAAAACATCAGGCTCGAAAAGCTCCTGCAGCGCGGCATCGGGACCGGCTATGAACAGCTGACCGACCAGTTAAAATAAACAACAGCCCTCAAAGCCTGGCATCCACCAAGCTCCGGTCGATAAAGGATTTGATGTCAAAAATAACCGCGCCCGCATCCCGGCAGCGCTTGAAATCAAACTGAAGAAACTGGACATGGGCCACGGCAATGATCACCGCCCCGTAATCCTTCGATCCCGGATTTTGCTCCAGTCTTATGCCATACTCTGCAGCAACCTCGTCTTCATTGGCCCAGGGATCATACACATCCAGCTCCAACCCAAACTGGCCCAGTTCCCGGTAAATGTCAATCACCCGGGTATTTCTCGTATCAGGGCAGTTCTCCTTAAAAGTAAAGCCCAGGATCAGCGCCCGCTCGCCCTTCACATTGCTGCCCCTCTCCAGCATGAGTTTTACCACCTTATTGGCAATAAAAACGCCCATGTGTTCATTGACCTTTCTGCCCGACAAGATCACCTGAGGCTGATACCCCAGCTCATTTGACTTATAAGCCAGATAATAAGGATCCACCCCGATACAATGCCCGCCAACCAGCCCCGGCTTGTAATTCAGGAAATTCCATTTGGTAGCCGCAGCCTCCAGTACATCCGCCGTATCGATCCCCAGCTTATCAAAGATGAGCGCCAGTTCATTGACAAAAGAAATGTTTACATCCCGCTGGGCATTTTCAATCGCCTTGGATGCCTCCGCCACCTTAATACTCGGCGCAAGATGCGTTCCGGCGGTAATGATCCCCGCATACAACTGGTCAATGTACGCGGCCACCTCAGGCGTAGAACCCGAGGTCACTTTTTTTATCTTCGTCAGGGTATTGACCCGGTCTCCGGGATTGATCCTTTCCGGCGAATAGCCGCAAAAAAAGTCAACGTTATATTTCATGCCCGAATATTCTTCCAGTACAGGCACACAATCCTCTTCCGTACAGCCAGGATAAACGGTCGATTCGTAGATCACGATATCCCCCCTGCACAGCACCGCTGCCAGCATTTTGGTCGCTTCCAGCAACGGCACCAGGTCCGGCACCTTAGAAGCGTTCACCGGCGTTGGAACCGTAACAATATAAATAGTACAATTTCTGAGTGAATCCATGTCAGCGGAGAGCTTCAAACCCGGATTTTCTGCGTCCAGCACGCTTTTCAATGTCTCCTGATCAGCTTCCCTGGTCCGGTCGTCTAGATTTTGAAGCTCAGCCACCCTTTTTTCATTGGTATCAAAGCCAATCACCTCATATTTCCGTGCAAATTCGACCGCAAGCGGCAAACCCACATAACCCAAACCGATAATTGCTATTTTTTCCTGTCTCAAGTGCGTCATAAAAAACCAACTGGCGAATTTAACATAAATTAAACATCAGAAATGATTTATTATTTGTAATTTTAAAGCATCAACTAGCCAGATTTATTATACGAGCCGGATTTTTCTTTGTATAAAGATGTTTTTTGGTTTTACGAAATAAATATAGTTATGGTAGCTTTACACACCACTAATGAGGGTTATTTAAAGCCATTCCACAAATGCCCCAAATGCAAAAAGGGTGAGCTCGATACGCGTGTGCCACGGAGTCTCATCGTAAAGCACCTGTTTTTCTGGCTGGATGTCAAACGTTACCGCTGCAACAACTGCCACGCTAAAGTTTACATAAAGACCCGTCCTGAAATGAGCAATTAATACGCCTTTTCATGCCCGGCAATCACCTGCCATACCGTCAGGAAAACAATTTTCAGGTCCAGGAACAAGGACCAGTTTTCCATGTACCAGATGTCTGCCTTTACCCGTTCTTCCATCGTTCCTTCTTCGTTGGTCCCTCCGCGTAAACCTTTGACCTGGGCCCAGCCGGTGATGCCCGGCATTAAAAAATGGCGCACCATAAACTGATCGATCATGGCAGAATACTCTTTGGTATGTTGTAGCATGTGCGGCCTGGGGCCCACAACAGACATGCTACCTGCCAGTACATTAAAGAACTGGGGCAATTCATCAAGGCTGGTCTTCCGGAGAAAAGCCCCGATCTTTGTGATCCTGCAATCGTTCCTGACCGCCTGTAACTTATCTGAGTCACCATTGACATACATGCTCCTGAACTTGAGGCAATAAAAGGGCTTATTATCCTTTCCCGAACGCAGCTGCCTGAATAAAACGGGACCTTTAGATTCCAGTTTGATCAGCAAAGCAATAATGGGATACAGCCAACTGATTACGAAAACGACCACCAGCGCCGAAAATACATAGTCAAAAGTACGCTTAAACATCATGTTGGCGGTCTTTTGTAAAGGCTCTGTCCTGGGTGTGATCACGGGAAAATGTCCCAGCAAGCTCACATTGACATTTTTCTTAAAATAATCCCTCACATCCGGCACCAGCTTGAACCGGATCATTTCCTTGTCTGCCTGGCGCATGAGCTTATTGATCTTGTCTATGGCCCTGTCCGGAAGGGCACAATAGATCTCCTTGATGTGGTGGGCCTTCACATACCGGATACAGTCTTCCACCTTGCCAATGATGTATGCCTCTTCCGTATTTTCGGTAACCTTATCATCAAAAAAACCAACTACCCGGTAACCCAGGCTCATGCTATCCTGCATGATCCTGCTCAGTTCCAGGCCAACAGGCCCTGCGCCGACGATCACCACCCGGGTGTAGCGGATCAATCTGACCCGGTGCTTTCTCCTGTACAGCAAAAAAACAATTTTGCTCCACAGCAGCATCGGCAGAAAGATCAACAGGGTATAACCCATCCAGATATAGCAGCTTTTGAATTCTGGCAACAACAAGATCAGACAGCACATGAAGAGAGTCAGCAGCAGCAGCGAAGCCAGTGATTGTTTGATGGTCGGGATCGCATCCTTGGAAAAAATGTCATTGTACAGCCTCGTGATCTGCGTTGCATTAAACCAAATGAAGTTGATGAGCAGGATCTGCCCTATCCTGAGGTACTCGATCTCATGTGCATCTGAAGAATAAAAAACAAAAAGATAAGCCAGATAGCCGCACAGGTTGATGAGGACAAGATCAACCAGGATACCTATCAACTTATAGTAGGTCCCGTACTTTTCACTAATAGGGCTCGTCAAGATAGTTTATATTTGGCAGTCAAAGATACCATATAAAAAAGCAAAAAACCAAAGCGTATTGCTTTGGTTTCATATCTTATTTAAAAAGATAACCGGATCCTACATTCCAATAGATTGTACCTTAAAGCCGATGGCCCGCAATTTTTCCGCATCAAGTATGTTCCTGCCATCAAATATCTTGGCCGGTTTCAGCATGTTGTCATAGATCCGTTGCCAGTCATAGTCCTTAAACTCATCCCATTCTGTGAGCACTGCAATGGCATGTGCCTTTTCACAGGCACGGTAAGGATCTTCAAATACCTTTACATATTCCCGGTTTTCCTCTGCTTTTCTCGAATTCAGGTAGTTCAGATCACCGTATACCTGATCAGCAGCAACCTTAGGATCGTACACCCTGATCTTTGCCTGCTCGTTAAGCAGTTCATCCGCCACATAGATCGCTGCAGACTCACGTGTATCATTGGTATCTTTTTTAAAGGCCCAGCCCAGGAAAGCGATTCGCTTGCCCGACACCGTATTGTAGAGATTGCGTACCATATTCAATGCAAAACGCTTTTTTTGGTGGTCGTTCATAATGATCACCTGCTCCCAGTAATCCGCTACTTCCGTCAGGCCAAAAGAACGGCTGATGTAAACCAGGTTTAAGATATCCTTCTGGAAGCAAGAACCACCAAAGCCTACTGAGGCTTTCAGGAATTTAGGTCCGATCCGGCTGTCCGTACCAATGGCCCGGGCCACTTCGTTGACATTGGCTTCCGTCTTTTCGCAAAGCTCGGAGATCGCATTGATCGAGGAGATCCTTTGTGCCAGAAAAGCATTAGCCACCAGCTTTGACAGTTCAGAAGACCATACATTGGTGGTCAGTATGCGCTCACGTGGAATCCAGTTGGCATAGACTTCAACCAAAGATTCAATCGCTACCTTTCCTTCTTCAGTATCGTCACCTCCGATCAGAACGCGGTCCGGATCAAAAAGGTCCTCGACCGCAGTCCCTTCAGCTAAAAACTCCGGATTTGACAACACCTGGAATTTTACTCCGTTACCGGTATTGTGCAAAATGTCTCTTACCGCTTCTGCAGTTCTTACGGGCAAAGTAGATTTTTCAACGATGATCTTGTCTGTAGTAGACACCCTGGCGATCTGCCGGGCACAGAGCTCGATCCATTTCAGATCGGCACCCTGTCCTTTACCAGCACCATAAGTCTTGGTGGGTGTGTTTACCGAGATAAACACCATCTGAGCTTCGGCAATGGCCTCATCAACCTGCGTTGAAAAAAACAAATTCCTGCCCCTAGCTTCAGCAACCACTTCACTTAAGCCGGGCTCATAAACTGGGATATTCTCCGGATCCGGATCATTCCAGGCAGCAATCCGGGCTTCATTCAGGTCCACAACTGTCACTTTGATGTGAGGACATTTTTTGGCAATCACTGCCATTGTCGGTCCCCCGACATAACCTGCTCCTATACAGCAGATGCTGGTAATTTTATTCATTATATAAGTTTATTTTAGCTATAGAGTTAATAACAGATAAAAATTTAATAGGCATTTTCCTCTCCTCTTAAGGCATTAATTATCGTCATAAAGATAATTCTTACATCCAACATTGAGGTCCAGTTTTCTAAATAATAGATGTCAAATTTCACACGGTTCTCCATGGCATCTTTTTCCTTCGTCTCTCCCCTGTATCCGTTTACCTGCGCCCAGCCTGTAATTCCTGGTTTTAAAAAGTGGCGTACCATAAACTGGCTGATGATCTCCTTATATTGTTCAGTATGCTTCAGCATGTGTGGTCTGGGACCTACAACGCTCATGTTGCCTATAAATACATTAAAGAACTGCGGCATTTCGTCCAGGCTGGTCCTACGCAAAAATGCGCCAATTTTCGTGATCCTTGCATCGTTTTTTGTGGCCTGCTTTTCGTCGCTATCCTTATTGACCGTCATGCTTCGGAACTTATAGCACCAGAAGGGTTCATCATTTCTCCCGCTTCTCAGTTGCTTGAACAGTACTGGTCCCGGACTTTGCAGTTTGATCAACAGGCCAATTATTGGGTATAACCAACTGAGAACAAATACAATCACCAAAGAACTGAAAACTACATCAAAGACGCGTTTCTTGAATCGGTTCCCAACTTCCTCTAAAGGTTCATGTCTTAACGTGATGATCGGAAATTCACCACCAAGATAACTTATGGTATAAGGAGAAGCCAGCGACCCTCCCAGATCAGGAATGAATTTTAAACGCACACATTGCCGGTCTGCTTCCGCAACCAATGCTTTTACTTCTGTCATACGTTGGGGTGCTACCGCTACATAGACGTCCTTTACTCCGTTTTCAGCCGCCTCAGCAAGTTTTTGAGATACCACCTCCGTCACAAAACCCTTATCATTAGCGTAAATACTGTCATCGTCGCCTACAAAACCATAAAAACTTAAGCTAGCCTGCTTTTGCAAGTAATTGGAAATCCGGATTGCAGTTCCATTAGATCCCATTACCGCTACTTTCTTCGTGGCTTTAAACTTGTTGATCAGTATATATTGAAAAGAAGTACCAATGAAACGGTTTAATACAAAGCTGGCTGCTAGCAGTACATAAAAGACCACGAGGAATGTTCTGGAAAACTGTGAATCTTTTGAAAATACCAGATAGATCGCAAAAAAGACAAAATGAAAGGCTACGCTACGCCATGTTCCTCGATAAATCCGCTCCAGCCTTCTTGCACCATAAGCTGTATACAAGCCAAAAAGCGCCGTACTAAACAACCAAAGCAAATTGCAAACAATTACATAGTTTCTATTAATCTCATTGGAAAGTGCTTTAGTAAAGTCATCAGTCAAATAATACGCTAAAAAATAGATGATGTTCAACATGATCACATCCGTGATTGGCAAGATATAGCGCAATAGATAAATGTAACGGGTTTGAATAGCCATAGGCAATAGGAATTTTCAACAAAAATAATCTATTTTTTATTCATTCTGTAGGCTTTAAGCACCAAAAATACATAAAAAACAATCCACATCTGAAATTTAAGAAGCTTTAATAGCTGGAGTAAATAAAAAAATAAGGATAGCCGTTAAACCACAAATTTCCTTATAAATATCTTAACCTATTTTTAATACAAGCTCACAAAACAAGCAAAAATTTGATGTTAAAACATGTATCTGAACGGCGTTCTAAAAACAGAACATTACAATTCCTTTTTTTAGACAAAACAAACTTAAACACTAAAGTGGGATTTTGCAATGTGTCTAAAATAGTATTCATTCTATATGACCATCAAAAAATATTTTTGATTTCATTTGCAGTTAACACTTTTTTTATATTAATTAGATCAACGAGAACAACCTAACCAAATAACCTAAAACGTATGCAAGCCTTCGTCTTATCCGCAATTATTCTTTATGCCATTTTTTGGATCTGGGCATATTTTGATGCCAAGAAAGCCATTATTCTTGATGATGAAATTAAGTAATGGATCTTTAAGGTATCTCATACAATCTCCCTATTTTTTTATAAGCCTTAACAGATATTGACCATATCCACTCTTTACTAAAGGCTTGGCGATAGCTACAAGCTGTTCAGTGTTGATAAAACCCATTCTGTAAGCTACTTCTTCGATCGATCCGATTTTAAGCCCCTGTCTTTCTTCAATAACCTGAACGAACTGACCCGCCTGCATCAGAGAATTAAATGTACCTGTATCCAGCCAGGCTGTACCCCTGCTTAGCACCCCTACTTTTAATTTACCTTGCTCCAGATATACTTTATTTACATCCGTAATCTCATATTCGCCTCGCGGAGATGGCTTAATATTTTTAGCTATTTCAACGACAGAGTTGTCATAAAAATAAAGCCCTGGCACCGCATAGTCTGATTTGGGATGAGACGGCTTTTCTTCAATAGAGATCGCGTTTTTGTCTGCGTCAAATTCAACGACACCATACCTTTCGGGGTCAGAAACCTGATAGGCGAAGACCACCCCGCCATCGGGATCAGCACTCGCCTGCAGTAATTTGGACATCCCCTCTCCATGAAAAATATTATCCCCAAGAACTAAGGCAACTTTATCCGTCCCGATAAAATCCGCTCCGATTACAAAAGCCTGAGCCAAACCATTTGGTTCTGCCTGAACCGCATAAGAGAATTTACAACCAATTTTACTTCCGTCCCCTAGCAACTTTTCAAAGTTAGGAAGATCATGGGGAGTTGAAATGATCAGAATTTCCCTGATGCCGGCCAACATTAATGTTGATAGCGGATAGTAGATCATCGGTTTATCATATACCGGCATCATTTGTTTGCTCATGACCAGGGTAAGAGGGTGCAGCCTTGTTCCACTTCCACCAGCTAGAATTATTCCTTTCATAAGAGATAGATTGTTATTTATTAAATGATAATTGTTCAATACAGACCTCCAGGCTCTTTCTCCAATATGGAATTCTTAGTCCAAATGCCTCTTTAATTTTGGTTTTATTCATGACCGAAAACTTTGGCCTTATTGCCCTTGTTGGATACATAGATGTTGGAATAGGATTTACTTTAACGTTTGTATTGCTGATATCGAACACGCCCATTGCGAAATCATACCAGGAAGTCACGCCTTCATTGCTGTAATGATAAACTCCATAGGCCTTTTTACCGGACTCAATGATATCCAAAATTGCTCCCGCCAGATCTATCGCATAAGTCGGGGTTCCTACCTGATCTGCGATGATGTTGAGTTCCTCTCTTTCAGCGCCCAGTTTCAGCATAGCCTTGACAAAGTTGTTCCCATATTCTGAATACAGCCAACTGGTCCGTATGATATAGTGCTCTGATAATGTGTTTACGATATCCTGCTCACCTTCCAGTTTTGTCAGCCCATATACATTTACAGGATTTGCCGGATCTTCTTCTTTCAAGAGCTCATGTCCATTACCCTCAAAAACAAAGTCTGTAGATACATGAATAAGTGTAGTCTGATGAGACTTACAAAGTTCGGCTATATTCAGCGCACCATCCCGATTTATTTTACGACAAAGTTCAATATCGTCTTCAGCCTTGTCAACAGCTGTATAAGCGGCACAATTAATTACAAACTGAGGTTTTACTTCACTAAAAATTGTTTCGAGTAAATTATTATCCAGAATATTTGCTTTTGCTTCATCTGGAAAGATGAGATGATCTAAGCCTCTTCTTTCGGCAACTTTTCTTAGACATTGACCTAACTGACCAGATGCCCCGAATACCAATGTTTTCAAATTATTTCTTTTAAAAATGGAAGGATTAAATCTTTGGCCGAGAGGTTCATTTTATCTTCAGGAATACCCCAATTTATATTCAGATCCGGATCGTTATACCGTAATCCGCCTTCAGATTCTTTATGATAACCATTGTCACACTTGTAGGCAAACACAGCTCTCTCTGTTAGTACAGAGAATCCATGAGCGAAACCACGGGGGATATACAATTGCTTATTGTTTTCAGCGGTTAATTCAACTGATATCCATTGACCATAAGTATCTGATTCCTCGCGAAGATCAACCGCCACATCTAACACTGCTCCCTCCAAAACACGGACCAATTTTGCCTGAGCATACTTTCCTTTCTGAAAGTGAAGACCACGGATTACACCATATGTTGAACTACTTTGATTGTCTTGAACAAAATGCCCATTTTGACCCGTTAGCACTTCAAATTTTTCCTGATTAAAACTTTCAAAAAAATATCCTCTTGAATCTTTGAATAAAATTGGCTCTATGATAAAACAGTCTTTGAGTTTCGTTTCTTTTAATACCATTATTTTATTTTCAACTTTCAAAATTAATTTCCTACGGCTTTTTCACAAACATTTTATTAAAATAGTGCTTAGAGAATTCTAATCTAGAAAATAGATACTTTTTTACGAAAAATCCATATATAAAAGCACAGATATAACTTAAAATTAACATTGCCATACCAAATTTTATTAATGAAAAACTTCCGAGAATTATAAAAGTACAGTTAAATATAAGCATATGGACTAAATACCATTCGTAGGAAAAGTTACTGGTAAATACAAAAAATCTATTAATATATTTCACATGCAGGGAATAAATAATTAGCGCAAAACTAAGATACCCTAAAAGTGAAGGTACATCATTAAGAACTTTATATATTCCGCCCAGTAAACCAGTATACCCAGTAATTCCGATGCAAATAATTGATAACAATATGATTTGCCACATCTTAGGAAGAATTAAATCTCCATGAAGGAAATAGTAATTAGCTAAACTCATGCCTAATACAAACTCCCATAGATATTGAAGGAAAAAGCTATTCCATACTCTTATATCTGTTTTTCCAATTAAACTTATTGTAACAGCCCAAGTTAAGCTAATTATTAACGAAATAATTATTTCCTTTATAGGATTCTTTAGTTTAAAGAATCTTAAAATTACTGGAAAAAATAAATAAAACTGCAAGATCATTGATATAAACCAGAACTGTACTCCAAAACTGTTTATATACTTTTGAAAAAACATCTTAAATAAAAATATATGACTTAACAGTGCTAAAACTCTATCATTACTATCATACATAAACGGAAACGCTGAAGAAATGAGCACTATCAATATATAAGGAAAATAGATCTTAGAAAACCGTTTTTTAAGAAAAGTAAAATAATCTAATGGCCTATTTAAATGCGATAAATACAAACCGAATCCCGAACATAATATAAAGACATGCACTCCACCACCTCCGAAATCAATCGCTTTTGCCAATAAAGATGGCAAATTGAATTTTTGGAATAAATGCAATAATACAATAGTAGTGATAGAATATCCCTTTAAAAAATCAATTACTGTTAAGCGCATGTTAATTTAGATATAAAACGAAATAGCGATAATTAACCAGTAAAATCCTTAAGCAAATCCACAACTCATTAATTGAATCATTTTATATGTGGTGCCCTAATTTTCCCATGTTATGTTATTTTTTAGTTCTTTGACTGGCTGACCACCAAAAATTTTATTTTCACCAGATAATTCCCTTGCATTGACTACACTATTAGCCCCGATTACGCATCCACTTGGAATTTTAGCCCCTTTTAAAATCAGACACCTACATCCAATCCAGACATTATTTCCAATAAGAATCTCTCTATTTTCATTTAACTGCTTGCCATCTTCATCATAAATTTTATGGTAATCCGTGTCTATAATTAATGTATCCCACGATACCAAACAATTATCACCAAATGTAATCCCCTTACGTGAAGCTAAGGAACTTTCGGCAGACATTCTAAAATTATTACCAAATATAATTTTTCCCTCTTTTCCAATTGAAATTTTTGAACCATGTCCAATAAAAGCCTCGCCGCAAAACACCAAATCTCCAAAAATGTTTAATATACTGCGAGACCTTTTGTGATCAAAAATACCGACACCTTTAAAACCAATTTTTATTTGCTTACTTTTTACTGGGCCTTCTATAACTATTTTTCCCTTCATATTCATAAGGTAAACATGTCTTGACAAAAATATTGGTAAATAAACCGCTTGGTGGAATGGCAAATACTTTAAATTAAAATAGATTGTTTTAAGACTTATATCTTTCATCACTGAAAGAATCCGCTTTAAAATTTTTATTTGTTTATGCCAGTTCATAAAAACAATATATTAATCCATTTTGCTATTTTTAAAGTTAACTATTATCTTGTAAAATATCTCTTTATAGGAAAGCCTGATTTTTCTCTTGTTTAAAAGAAACTGCATACCTCGCTTTAGTGGATTCTTTTTTAATTGACTAGAGATCATATTAATTTGTTTCTTTCTTAAATACTTAATATAATTTCGTTTTAAGTCATTGTAAATAACCAAATCGCTACGATCTTTAGGTGGATTTTGAAGAAATGAATCTATCCACTTAGTATATATATCATAAGCGACCACTTTATCATAAATATTTCCAGTAGAAGATATTGACAAACCATTACTGCGGTAATTAAATACCGGGAGATTGGTATGAGCAATTCCTTTGTCACCACATGCGATATAAGAACTAATGTCATCAGATCCCCACGCTAAAGGTATATTATAAAAGCCACCATTCTTTCTTAGAGTCTCAGTTCTGTATAAAAAATCGGAGATGTATTGTAGTCGCCGTTCGGTAATTCTATGCCAGATATTATCATAAATAGATTCAAAGTTGGGAAGCGCTGGAGTTAATATTATATCTCCTCCGTTGTCATCGATAATTTTCGATCTACAGTGATATACATCCAGAGTTGGATAACTGACTATTAAATTCTCAAATTCCTCTAAATAATTTGGCTCCAATTTATCATCATCACCCATAATAACTATAAACTCGCCTGTGGCAATCTCAAGACACTTATTCCAATTATCCACCAAATTCAAGGCTCCTACATTTTTAGAATTCTTAAAATATCTAATTCTTACATCAGCATACGATTTAACGATCTCTTCAACAGGTTCAGGAGAAAGATCATTCAAAATTATTAATTCAAAATTTTTTAAGGATTGATTTAATATACTGTCTATGCAATCTCTGAGAAATTTCGCTTTGTAGGCAGGAATGCAAATAGAAAACTTCATACAATTTAAACTAAAAACCTTTGCTAGCTATGATTCCTTTGATTTTTCCGATGGAGATTACGTTTGTCAATAATAGAAGGGCAATAAAAAATATCAGAAATAATATACATTTAATTATCATTTGGAGAACTAAGGATGAATTATGCAGACTTAAAATATTAACTAACAATAGAGAAACCATGCCCAGGGCCGCCGGATAGATAAAAGATTTAAAAATCCGTAGTGAATCTAAATTTAAAACCTTATTATTAAAATAAAGATAATAAAATGCCATTTGAATAAATATATATACAGAATAACCAAGGACAGCCGAGCCAACACCAATGTGGTTACATAGTAAGGCGTTTATCCCCAGCGAAATGAGGCAAGAAATAGCTGTACTATAAACCAACATCTTGGTCTTCCCAGTTGCTAAAACCAAGCTGGAGACAGGAGTATTATGTAAAGTACAGAGAATAGTTATTACCCATGTGCTTAACCACATGGATAAGTGTGTATATTCTCTACCAACATATAAAGTAAGGATTTCATTAGAACAGATTACTATAGGAAGACAAAGTAAAGTACAAATTATAGAGATAAATAAGGTCCCTTCATATACAAAACGTTCGATTTTTAATTGATCCTTATTTAATATCATTTCACTTGTTTTTGGCAAAAAAATGGAACTTGACATACTTCCTATAGATAATATAAATATTGTAATGGTTTCCATAACACGATATTCAGTCACAATACCAATTCCTTTATCTGAAAAAATACTTAAAATAATTGGCCTGAGCTTGACGGCTGACATGGAAAATACACCCATGGCTAAGATTGCTAAACTATATTTCCAAATAGGCCTGAAATTTCCCCAATCAAACTTTGGCAAAAAAGTAGTGATTAGCTCTCTTTTTTTAGATCTCCAATAAAAAGGAGCTAAACTGAAAGTATTTACGATCGTGAAACCAATAAAATAACTGTCAACATTCCATTTAAACCAGATAGTTAAAAAAACTAATACTAGGCTTAACAAAGAGCGTACAATATTGACCTGTTGAACAAAATAAACCTCTCCATTAGCAGTAAGCAATTGATTAAACACAGATGTACTCCAATTTAAAATCGAAAAAGCTGCGAGCACTAAAAACATAATTTTCAAAGTTTCTTCTTGAGCTATAGTTATAGAGAACACACTCATACCAAAAAAAGCAACTAAAATCAATACTAATGCATTTATCAGGCCAATCATTCCATAGAAAAAAATACTTATCCTAACAACAGAATCAAGTAAATCCATCTTCCTTTCTGCTATCCAACTCGAAAAGTATTTAATTGCGCCAGTGTTCACGCCCATATCTAATAACTGAAGATAAGCATTTACTGACATAGCAACTGCAATCAAAGCATAGTCTTCCTTTCCAAAATACTTTATTAAATAAGAAACGGTAAAGAATTTTATACCAGAATCTAAAAATTTCGCAAAAACCCCCCATCCAAAGGATTTTATAATATATTGAACTGTTCCACCCATTTTATTGGTTTATCACATTAATTACACTAAAAATTGCCGAAAAGCAATTATCTCATAGGATATCAAAATCTTTGTGTATTAACAATGCATTTTCTACCCTATATCTATATGAATATGGAACATTAACTTGATCCACATCATAATGTCCGGCAAGAATTAACATAATTGGAATTTCGTTAGCCGGAATATTTGTTACCTTATAGAATTTTTTGTCTAAATCCGGTCTTCTAATATACATTTTGCAACATGATGCAATTTTTTGAGCATGTAATCCCATAACAAATTGCATAGCAAACATACCACCATCAATAAACGCTTGGTTACGTTCATAAACACTCCCAAAAAAATTCAAATCCGTCGTTACAACAAATAATTTATCCGCTTTATCAGCCCAACCTTGATTCCCTAGCTGCGTAGCTAAAATCAAATCCAGATCTTTACCAAATACATGGACACGTGACGCCTGCCTATTGCAAACAGACGGAGCGGTTTGGGCATATCTAACCGCTTGAATTATTTCCTCCTCCGTAATATGCTCTTTGGAATAATGACGGACGCTTGAACGAGAGGCCGCAATTTTATATAAGTCATCATAACTTGTATTAAAATCTAGATTTATTAGCTTTTCAACTGGTTTTACTCCGCCAAACATTCCTACCTCACTTAAATTATTTTCATTACAAATTCTTATTAAACCTTTTCGTAATGTTTCAGATACTCCAGCATCCGGATGTTTTACGAAAGCGTTTAGCACACCTAAAGCCAATAACGATATCTCGTCAACACTATACTTTTTGACATACTTGTCCGTCAAATTATATAAAATCATTGCTTTATCTTTTCCAAAACCTTTCTTGATTACCTTAAAAGATAACCCTTTTTCAAGAGCATGTAGGTTCAGTAAAAGCCTAGCTTGTTGATGTTGTTTGTTCGCTCTATTGTCCTTTATTGAGTATAATAGCCATCTTCTTAAATCCGAATAAAATGCATTCAATGTAGATGGCAATACGCTAATCACGTAAAGAATTGATCTTTTTACTTTTTGTTTCATCAGTTTGCCTTGATTACTTTTAGAAGTATTTGCTTTAAGATCTGTAGTCTGGGATCAACAACATTTACTATACTATCGCTTACCTTAAAACTCAAGTCACTCCTCCTTTTAAAACCCCCTATTATCTTATTAAACACTATTTCATTTTCCTCATTTACACAATCTGCTATATCATCAAATTTCAAAGTATCTGTAAAAAGACCATTGAATTTTCTGCTATATGCCATTGGAACAACAGGAACGCCAGAGGAAAATGCTGCTATACAAGCGTGCATACGGGCGCCTGTAAAAAAATCTAACCCTGAAATATAACTTTTAGCTTCAATAGGATTTTTAAAAACTGGTGCGAGTATAGCTTGCGGGTAAGATCTTTTTAGTTCTTCACCTACAAGATAATCACTTTCCACAGGCTGATGTTCAGGGATTACATGAGACACTATATGTAGTTGCACCTCGTCAATTTTAGTGAAGTAGTCAAATAAACTAAAAATAACTGCCTTATAATCAGTTTTCATATTAAACTGATTTTTTCCGGTATAGCCACCATTCCAGAGTAATCCAGAAACGTTGATGCCTACATTAATTTTGCCGTTGTTATATTTTACTTTTGAAAAAGGCATGTAGAAAGCAATATCAACAAGTTCAGCGATCTTTGTGCCTGGCAGAAATTTAGCCGTGTAATCATAACTTTTTTTATCTCTACTCAATACTAAGCTCAACTTTTTCATAATTGAAATTGCTTTCTTCTCCTTACTATTCTGGCTGAACGGCCCAATTGTTTGCGGTAACAAAACCTGCGGAATATTAAAGAAATTAAAAAATAATTTTGAGCTGTAAATGCGGTTAAATCTTTTATCACCATAAATATCTGCAAAGCTGTCTCCCTCGCCCATATCTAATACCAAATCAAAAGATAAAATCTTTCTCGTTTCATATTTTTTTGGTTTCAATAACATCTTTGCATAAGATTTCCAATTGCTAAAATCAATTCCCAAGATATTATCGAATTCTATTACACGATCACCAATTTCTAATTTGTCAGGTTTGCCAATTGAACTTCCAAGAAAAGTAAATTCAGCACTAATGTTATTATTGTTACAAAGATCATTTATTAGGGCCAAGCTCGAGTAGGCAAGCGCGCCCACTCCTAGATTTCTGTTATATGGGTTGGCCCAAACAATGGCAATTTTTTTCTTTTTAAAAGTCATTCGTCTATTTTTCAAATAATAAGTCAATTAACGTCCCAGAAACATGTTTCTAGGATAAATCATAGTATTAAAACTTTTAATAATCTGCATACAGCCGGAATATTGGCAAATATATTGAAATATCAGGATAGGTAAGCCGCCTAATACGTTAAATTTAAATGAATGTTGGTGATATTTATCAGACAATTAGCTATGTAATTATTGTTTACCTTCAGCGGCCAGTTTAAAAGCCTTATAAGCCGGCTTTGGTTGATATTGGTAATCAAAAAGCAGTGGATGATCATGATTTCTTCCTTTGCTATTTTTCCAAGAATCTTTGTCTCCAACATTCCAGGTAGTAATACCATATTGTTGCTTTTTAGGAATGGAAAGATAAGCTTTAACAATTGAAGCATATTTACTAGCTTGTCGGTCAAGCAAAGTTTTATCAGGAATAAATGATTTGGGTTGTTGATAATTTATAGCAACCTCTAATTCAGATAAATGTATTAATAAGCCGGTACTGGCGACAGCATTAATAGCATTTTTTATTTTAAGATCCGTAACCCTGACTACAGTGTGCATCTGCAAACCCAGCCCATCAATTGGAATATTTCTAGATTTAAAGTCCTTCACCAAATTTAAGACAGCCTGTAATTTTTTTGTACTATATTCATGACCGTAATCATTATAGAATAACAATACATTTGGATCTGCTTCACGAGCATATTTAAAACAAAGCTCTATATAATCTTTTCCGATGTTTCGGAGCCATACATTGTCTTTATAAGTACCGTTATCTTCAAAAGCTTCATTTACCACGTCCCAAGACTTCACTTTACCTTTAAAATGCTTTACAACTGTTTGAATGTGTGTTTTTAGCATTCTTTTCCAATCATTACGACTACCTTTAAAAGTGGTCACCCACGGTGGATTTACCCTTGGCCAAATCAATGTATGACCATGCACACGAATATTATTATCTAACGCGAAGTTAACTATATAATCCGCATCCTCCCACCTGTAAGAATCCTTTCCCGGATGCAGGGCTACGAATTTCATCGCGTTTTCTGCTGTTAAGCTATTATATTCTTTGATAAGAAGATTTCTATAAAGCCGATCATTACGAAGTAAATTAATTTTTACCGCGCCTCCTACTGGGAAAGGAGCAATCGCTTTCAAAGTAGTATCAACCTGCCCGATCGAATTAGCATTTGAAACAAATGAACAATTGCTAATAGCTAAACAAAAAAAAGAAACGGAGATAATACTAAAGGTTTTATATTTAAAGAAGATCATCATATACTTTAATTAATTGATTTATCACTTTATCATTATCATGAACCTTTTTCACATAATCAAAAAGTGCCATACCCATATTACGAAAAATATTTATATCAGTTCTTTTCATTTCAACGGCCTTTGTTATTGCACTTTTTAATTGATCAAAATGCTCCTCATTAGTTCTATATTTATAAACAAGAACTTGGCCATAATTAGGAAGATCTGAAATAGTCCCGATTTCTGGACATATGACACTTCTACCCATAGAAAATGACATTATAACTGATCCGGAATTTAAGCTACTCTTAATATCATAAGGAAAAACAAGCAGATCACATTCTCTCACATATTTATGTATTTCGCTATCAGGGATAAAATTAAAATGCAATACCAAATTTGGTTTATTTTCAGCATATCTAATAAGTGATGCCTTGTAACTGAGTGATTCTGGCTTACCTGCTATGGTAAGAACCACATCATTCTTAAATTCGGAGACCACATCCATCAATAGTTCAATATTCTTATAAGGTTTGATTGCTCCAAGGAACAATAATTCAAGTTTTTTAGAAGTCGTCATCACAAATTGATCATTTAATCCTCCATAGGAATCAATGTAGTTAGGATGCGGTATATAAACTATTTTTTTATCTACACCAATATAATTTTCGTTTAAAATATCCCTTGATACCTTGCTGTGTATAATGATTTTATCGGCACAACGAACAATAATCCCTATCAAGTATTTCTTTAATCTAATGTTTCGTTGATCATGAGGCATAAGATTATGCATGGTCCAGACGATTTTAATTCTTAAGAGTTTAAATAAACCCAATTTAAAGACTTTACCCATGAAACGTTTTAAATCAATGATCGTGGATTTGCCTAACGATTCATACCAGTTCAAATGTAAAATTTGGACGTGCTTAAGAAGTTTTAAATTATTAGAAGCCTTTTCAAAAGGAAACATAATAATTCCCCTTTTTTTCAACCCATCAGTAATTATGGCACCATAACGGTTTGTAGAGTGATCTGTAGGAAAAAAAATAATTTTCATATAAAAATTTTGTACACTAGCTTTCTTATCCAAGACTTACAATATCAGTACACTCAATTATCGGAAGTATTTAGCTTCAGGTCCTCATAACGAAGCGGTGACTTATATCTATTAGTCGTCATTAAAAAAACCATGCTTAAAGCAAAAAACAAATTATTAAATGAAGATACTGATAACCCATTTAATATAACTATAGCAACAAATACCCGAATGTGCCATTTATCAACATTACTTTTAGCAAGTAACTGATATGCTGAATAGATCATAAAAATTAATCCCAAAAGTCCGTGATCTAAGATGACTCGCAATAAAAAAGAATGAAGAATAACGGAATAACATGTTCCATCACCAGAAAAGCTAAATAAAGACTGCCAAAAGCTCATGGCATCACAAGCGACATAACTTAAAGGTGTGATTCGTTCCGCGCCAACAAGCCATTGTAGAATACTCCAGTCTTTAACTTCCCCCCAAAAAACTAACATAAACCTATATCTGTCTATATCTTCGAGACTACTGGACCGCTGTGAAAAAATATAAATAATTACTGCGCCCATCGCCATCACCGCAAAGGGGAGTATAAAAACCCAGGTCTTTTTAAAAGAAATATAAAAGATATAGATTACTAAAACACTATACATAATCAAGGATGACCTTGACAACGATATCAAAGTTATCGCACCAATTAATATTAAATACGACATATATTTTTCCTTTGTTATGGAAAACCTTACGAGGTACAAGGCATACAATAACATTAGCTCGAAGTTGTTTTCTTCATATACAACCGGCCTTGTTCCAATACCCAAAGCAACAATTAAAAGATATTTAACAAAAAAAACTGCTAAAAGAACATTATAAAATATTAATATGTGCCGACCTTCCATCAGTCGTTTGTTTGTTAAAAAAGACAATAAATATATATAGATAAAGCATTTATATATCATTAAGAAGTCAAGAATATTTGCACCATTAAGAATTACAGCGTAAATTAGAGACAATACGAAATATAGCGCTATTGTCCATCTTATAATGATAATTTGTGGTATTCTCTTCGATTTGGCCCATAAATAAGCTCCTCCGCAATAGATAATTAACATGCCCTCCAAGCAATTTAAAATTGGTCCTGTTCTGTCTTTGCCCATTAACAATACCAAAGAAATCAGACTTAAGCCTATCATTAAAATCAAAAATAATCTTTTAAAAAAGAAGCTTTTCATTCCTGTATCAGTGAAAGGATTTATTTATAAAGTCAGAAATCGAAGCTACTAAAGTTGTAGAGGCGAATTCACTTATTTTAGGGGGGACTGGTAATTTTTCCTTAAAAAGATGATGATGGATCTTTTGTTTAAGATCAGACATCTCATAAACTGAGGTTACGTATCCAAGGGATGCCATCTTTATAGCAGTCGAAGTCTGATGGTCATTTCTGTGCTCCCCAAGATTTGCGAGACGAGGAATTACCAGTATAGGTTTTGAGAAACTAAGTGCGGATATAATATTACCCATACCAGCATGACTAACTATTAAGTCCGCTCTTGATACTAGTTCATTAAATTCAGCTGTCGGTAACAATCCGATAACTTTGACGCTACCTGGCACAAAATCAAGGTCAAAAGCTTGCACGATTATCTCCTCATTAAGATCCTGAGCAATTTCATCCATCGTCCTTACCAGACGATTAAAAGGAGCTTGTGTACCAATAGTTACAAATATCATAACAATATATTTCCTGCATAATCAATCTTTGAATTAGATAGCTCCGGCCATTGTGTATAAACTTTATCAACAAAATAATTGGCCAGCCTTCCACTCAATGATAAGCCGTCAACATTCGCAATACTGTCTATCCATATCGTTTTTGCACCAGAAATCCTACCTGCCAACATGCCTAATAAACCAGGAGCAGCACCGGTACTGATTATTACATCAGGTTTCTCAGTGAAAATAATCCTCCAAATAGAGATAAAGCTTGTCAAAACGCGCAATTTATTCCATCTGCTAGAATCTTCTACCGAATAAAATTTGTAACCAGCTACTGTATTTCTTAAATCATCAATTGTAGACAGATAAACAACTTCATGTTGTTCAAATGATTTTCGTAATCTTAATAATTCAACCCAATGTCCACCTTTGGAGGCAATAGCTACTATCTTCATTACAATTATCAGTTAATTCTAATTTAACCTGTGTATTTAAAATCGTTTCTTATTCTTTGTAACATAAATTTCTTAACGGCCCTAGCTTCTTCTTTAGTAACGAGAGGTTTGGAATTCTGGGCTTTAATGCCATAATAAAGATATAGTATCCCTGGATAAATTCCTCTTTCTTTAACCAGCTTCAATGCTTTAAAAATATACATGTAAAATGGGTATCCCATATTTCTATATCCTGCAGCTTCTCTAAGTAAACCTCTTTTAAACCCGCCCTCCGCCTGACGAGTTTGCGTCGGATATAAATGCCAGATTTTTTGCTCGAAGAATTTCTCTGTAATAAATCCTTTGTTTCTTGCCAGAATATCGTCGATCCCATCCCAGCCTTTAAAAGGTCTGAGACCTCCCATAGCTTCCAAACATTCTTTTCTGTAAAATTTAGTTTGTCCTTGGGTATGCCACCTATGATGAGATTCAATAATTTTGACGTTATTATCTGTTAAAATATAAGTAACACCGCTCGCAATTCCCAGTTCAGGAAAAGTGGCAAACTTACTCATGAGAAATTGGAGATAATCCTTACTATCAATTACTAAATCAGCATCAAACTTGGACACAACATCCCAGTCAATCTGAAGCGACTTTGCGAATTCAAGTCCATGATTAAATACGTCCACGACATTATTACCAGTTGCTCTAGACTTCGATGATCCTATTCGTCTGTGGTATTGTATAAAAGGATGTTTCTTCTGATAATTTTTTACAATTTCAGGAGAGTCATCGTCAGACCCATCATCAACTAATAGCCATTTTATAGGATGATAATTCTGGTTAATAATGGATTCGATTGTTTTGGCAATCGACTTTCCTTCATTTTTGAAAGGAGTAATTATTAGCAGATTCATATGTAAATTTTGAAATGAAATTAATTGTTTAAATATTAATCTTGCCTAAGCTACCTTCCGTTTAAGTTCCAAAATATATCCTTGGATATTCTTCAAAAAACGGAAATAAAAAGGAACTTCCAGATCTAGTTCTTTCAACTTCATCTTGACAAAATTCGGTATTATATGTGCTTCATTTTTAAGCGAAGAATAAATATATTTATTGATGTGAGATTTAAGTTTGGAAGACAACAGCCCCTGCTTAAATAAAAAAGTTTTTATATCTAGCCGCAAATTAATTCTATTTGAAAGTATCTCAATTTGTCTGTTAACATCAGTACTTCTTGAAATTCCACTCTCCAGAATATGAATAACAGTTAACTCCTCTATATCGTACCAAACTTTTGCGCCGACTTTCAACATTCTGAACATAAGATTATATTCTTGTGATGAAGTTAAGTTTTCATCCCATCCTCCAATATCAATTAAGATTTGTCTTTTAAATAGGTTCGCACTTGTAATACCTAAATTTGAAATAATTAAGCCAACCCAGGGATCCATTAATTTTACATCTCTCTTGGATCTATTAATTTTGCCTGCTTCAATTCCTTCAACTTTAGCTCCACCAACTATCAAATCAATATCATTTCCTTTGATCGAAGATAATTGATGTGAAAATTTATTGCTTAAAATCTCATCATCAGCGTCTAAAAATTGTATCCATTCACCTTTAGCTTGAAATAAGCCTCTATTTCTTGCAGAAGGCGCCCCTTTCTTAGTCTCTTCCAATACATTGATTTTGTCTGGATATTTTCCCTGAATATCTTTTAAAATCTTAAGTGTATTGTCTGACGAATTATTATCAATCAATATTAATTCCCAATCTTGGTATTCTTGATTAAGAACGCTCTTGATAGCTCTATAGACAAATTTTTCAGAATTAAAACATGGGATGATAACAGAAATCATATTGTTTGTATTAGGGTCAGCTACTACCCATAATTATTTGTTACTCTCTTTTAAAAAGCTTTCTTAGCCGGGCTCTGGTTGTGCTTAAGTTGCCATCATAATCTTCGCCATATGTGCCATATCCGTAACCATAACCGTAGCCGTAGCCCGATCCGCCTTCGTGCTTAATATCATTAACGACAATACCTAAGCGTTTCATCTTATTTTCCCTACGTAGTTCTTCTACTATTTTCAATTGTTCTTTGGCAGTATATTTCTGACGGACAATATATATACACATGTCTGTGAAACTGCTCATCAACTGCGCATCAGTTACTAATCCAACCGGTGGAGCATCTACAATTATAAAATCAAATCTTGTCCTTAATTTTTCAAAAAGCTCTTCCGTCCTGGGATTCAAAAGTAGTTCGGCAGGATTTGGTGGTACCGGACCAGAATTAATAATATGCAAGTTTGGTAATATATCATTCAGTGGCTTAATAATATTTTCAGGCTCTAGCTTTGAATCTATTATATAATTACTAAATCCGTTTAAATTAGGAATTCCTAATTTAAAGGACAGTCCCGGCTTCCGTAAATCTAACTCCATTAACAACACCTTATTACCAGAAAGTGCAAGAACACTGGCAAGATTTAATGCCACGAATGACTTTCCCTCTCCTGACATACTTGATGTCAAAAGAATTATCTTGTCTTTATTAGAGTTGAGATAAAATGAAAGATTAGTTCTTAATGCTCTGAATTGTTCGGAGATCGCTGATCTCGAATGATTTACTACTTGCAAACTTTCAAGTGAAGCACTATGACTTATTTCACCGATAATCGGAGTTTGAGTATGGCGTAACACGTCATCTTTAGAGTCTACCTTAGTATTAAGAAGAAACTTAGCATATATAACCACTGCAGGTAGAATAACTCCTAATAAAATGCTAGCCACATAGAAAATCATCTTTTTAGGGCTAACAGGCCCCTCAGCCTTAGGGGGATCGATATTTTTTGAATTAGGGGTATTATAGGTTTTAGCGATAGCCATCTCTTCACCTTTCTGCATTAAAAAAATATATAAATCTTGCTTTATTTTCTGTTGACGTGCCATTTCAAGATAGTTGCGCTCTATTTCAGGAACACCACGCACTTGATTTTCTACTTGTTTAGTCTGATTTATAAGAGATGACTTATTAATTTCAAGACTACTTTCAATGCTATTTAAACTCGCAAGCATATCAATTCTTAAGCCGTCAATTTCATTATCAAGATTTACAATAACAGGATTACTTTCATTCACCCCTATAAGACGACGATCACGTTCCAAGAGTAAACTATTATACTTTTCAACTAAGCTTGTAAATAATGGATCCGATACTATCAACGAACTTGGAACAATTCTATCCCCTTTTTCATTATTTTTTATGTACTCTTTAATACTTTTAAGTACATTTAACTGTGTTTCGACTTTTGCCAAATCGTTTTCGTATTGACTACTATTTTGTATTATAACACTTGATTGCTGAGACATTTCAGCTATCTGATTTCTTTGTTTAAAATTTTGAATATTTCCTTCTAAATCACCAAGTTCTCCACGGAGATAATTTAATCTCTTTTGAATAAAGATATAGCTGCTGTCCGCAACTTGATTTCGATCATCTACATTTGTCTGAATGTAAATCTTAATAAGCCTGTTAAGAATATCTTCACCCTTTCGAGGCTGAGGATATAAAAAATTCAAATCTACAATAGAGATTTGCTTAGCAATTACGGATACATCTAACGCGGCCTGAAGTTTATTAACAGCCTGATCAACGGAGGACACCGCAACTTTATAAACTGATTTGGCAGAAAGAATTGAACCGTTATTTCTAATTTTAACTATACCCAAACCATCTACCCTGATCGTGTCGTTAAAACTTACCAATTTCTCTCTTTTTTTAGTTTCAAACAACAACTTTCCCCTATCTTCAATAGTTATTTCAAAGATTTGCGATTTAATTGTATCCACTGTTGATATAAGTTCTACGTCAAAAGGCGGATTATAAATTTCATCATCGCGTAAGGCGCCTTTAGTAAAATAGGTAACGTTTAGTTTCATATCACGAACCACTTGCTCCATTAGAAGCCGAGTTTTTAATACTTCAGCTTCATTTTCCACACTCGAACTTAAAGGCATACCGATATCTGACAAAACAGCACTTGTAACGCCCGTTCCTTTTCTAGCGTCATTTATTAAGAGTCTTGCATGTATATTATATTGCGGGCTGGTATATTTGACATAAAGTATGCCTAGTGAAACAAAAAAAAATATCGAAAACACAAACCATGGCCACCCTGAAAGTAACTTTAAAAAGATTTGTCTATAATTTGTATCATCTTCTTCCTTGAAGGACATACTTGTATTTTGCGGAATATTAATCATTTATTATCGTAACTCACTATAATTAATGGTGGTAAATGTACTACCATATTCTGGTAAATATTAACACTAATGTAGAAATGGCGGAAATCGTTACCGCTGCAGTAGTTCTTGCAGCACTATTTAGCGAAATTACCTTCGCTTTATTTGGTTCAACATAAACAACATCATTTTGCTTCAGATAATAGAACGGACTAGCAAACAGCTCTGTAGAATTTAAGTTCAATCGACCTATTTCTTTTTTTCCATGATTGTCACGGATGACTGCTATGTTTTCACGTTTACCGTATATTGTAAGATCACCGGCAAGACTTAAAACGTCGAGTATTGAAACCTTTTCATTGGGTAAGCTATATGACGCTGGCCTCGTAACTTCTCCCAGCACAGAAATTTTGAAATTAGCAAAACGGACATTTACATTTGGATTTTTAAAATCCTTACTAACTTTCTCTCTAATTAGCTCTTTAGCTTGATAAGTTGTGAGACCTAATACGTGGATTTTTCCAACAATAGCTAACTCGATATCGCCATTTTTATCTACAGGAAATCCAGTAATCTCTTGTCTTGTCGGACTAGTGGACGTGCCAATTGCCTGCAAAGTCGTAGCTTGATTCACGATCTCGATGCTCTGCGGATCTGCTGTAATTATGTTGATAGACAAAATATCGTCTATTTGAATAACTGGTTCTATATATTTTGCCACAGTATCTATTTTACTAGAGTCATTAAGCGACATATTTTGAAAATATGCAACATGCTTAGTATTTACACAGGAATCTAAAAGTAAAACGGCAAGAGCCAATACAATCACTGTGAATGCAGATCCTTTAACTTTGTTTTTCATCTAGTTTATTATATGGACTTATTAATCCTGCAAATATATGCTTTTATAAATTTTAATTTATGCTAAGTTTAATGCCTAAAGAATTTCTTATAGAAACGACATCGCAACCTTGAATCCGATTTTTTTGTAATTGGGCTATCAATTAAACAATTCCATATTTTTAAACTTATAATATCCTAGCAGATCAAATAACTTACCTGAGTTAACAAGTTTTTCAAGAACTCCTAAGTGCCTTTCACTATGTAAATCTGTACCTGCCACATCATACAACTTATGCTCTAATAAATATTCAGCCGTACGTTTTACGTCTTTACCATAATAACCTGAGATTGCAAGCAAATTTAATTGAAAGATGCAACCGTGATCCTTAAGTCTTTGATAACTCTTATAATTTTGGTGATAGAAATTGTACCGTTCAGGGTGTGCAAGAATAATGGAGTAACCTTTGATTTGTAAGTCGAATATAACCTGCTCAATTTTTGGATATTCATTAAGATAAGACATTTCTATTAGCAAATGTTTGCCAGGCAAAGCGATAAGATCTGGATGAATAGTAAATTGTTCATCGATCATATACTCCGCAGCAGCACCAATTTCAATATCAACATTTTGTTTTACCAATTCATCCTTTACCTTTTTCAAGGCCGGAAGAATAGTTTCAGAAGAATTTGGATAAAGCTCGGTGAAGATATGAGGAGTACAGATTAGTTTTTCAAAGCCCAAATCCTGTAACCGCTTAATAAAAGAGACCGATTCAGCAACATCCTTGCAACCATCGTCTATTCCGGGTAACAAATGTGAGTGAATATCGACACCTAACCAATTAATGTCAGTAACTCCGCTTGTTTTTTTCTTAAAAATCGAAAACATCTACAGCTATTACGTAAAGTGGATAAATTTATCTATTAAAAACGCCCGATTAATATATCTATTCACAATATCAACAGCTTCCTTTTGTCATATTAAAAGCAAAATTACGAATATTATCTCTGAATTCCGAAAAAAATATGTAAAATGAATACATTACCATTTTGTTAATTTCAATTCAACCTTCCCAGATAAACACTCGCCGCCGCCGACTTCCTATCCTCACTGACAAAAGAAATATAGACCTCCATCCGCTGTCCTAACTGCACTCCGGAAAGCTCCAGAAAATCCGTGCAAACACCTCTTCTTGCCCCGGCAACAATATACTCCGCCTGCTGCTGTTCGGGAAAGTAAGCCATCATCATCACCTGGTCACCATAATAGAACCAGTCCATTCCCCCCGGACAAAGCCAGGTAAAGCGCAGACCATTTGATTCCATAGCCACTTCCGGTCCGATCGCTTTGATAAGATTCCCATTTGCCACCAAAACTTTAGCATAATCGATTTCGACCTCAGGTATGTCACCGGTCAAAGCATTCCGTTTGTTATAAGAGACCGCCAGATTATAACCGGTCAGCCCATTTAAATAGCCCCTTTTTGAAACCGGGAAGCCCACAGCGACAAATTCAACCAGATGCTTGATGAAGTTGACCGTCACCTTCAGTTCCTCCCTGTTTTGCAGTTGCTCCGCAGTAGGTTCCCTGGTGACCTTCCGGCGTACCCTTGCCATTTGCTTTCCATTTTTGATGTAATAGATCATATTGCCCAGTTTTCCACTGATCAGTCCATTAATTATCCTTGCCATGATTAAAAAAATTTAAATTGATGATTAGACAGATTTATAAATTCAGGTATACACTATTGCTGACATCCTTATTGTCAGCAGAAATGACAGACACATAGCAGTGCAGCGTTCCCGGCAGAAAATTCCCGGGCAGTTCCAAATTGCAGGAAAGCTCACCCCTTCTGACTTGCCCGATCGAGGTCACAGCTATGCTGCGTTCAGCACTGTATACCGACATACAAACAAAGTCGGCAACCCGGTTGAGCCGGTTTTGAGGAGCAGCAAGCCAGCTAAACAACACTGCCCGCTGATCAACGATGAGTTCCGCAGAAAGCGAATTCAGCGGTTGCAGCTTACCACTGCTTAAAACCAGCTTGCTATAATCCACCTGGAGACGAGCAGCGCCACCCAAGACCAACGCAGGATAGCTGGCCCTGAAAGCAGCATTCAACGGCGTTATATCAACCACATTTCTGAAACCCACCCTGATCAGTTCGATAAACTCCATTAAGCAGGTATGCAGCAACTTGAACTTGGCACGCTGGCACAACTGAGCAGCCGTATCCGGCTTATTAGACTTGTGCGGGAGTGCAAAGACCACGTTCTTCTTGCGGACGATCCTGCCGATCAGCGGGCCCGTTTTATTGACGAAACCACCATGTATGCCATTATATAATATTCCCATATCGTTTCATTTATAATGAATAAAGCCGGTACCCCGACACAGCAGGGCACCGGCTTTATCATTGGTTTTCAAGCATTAGCCCTGCACTTCCGTAGGCGCTAAAAACTCGCTGGTGCTGTTCAGCTTGCCATCGGCAGAAACAAAGAATACCCAGGGGTACACAATGTCCCCGCCCCAGTTGGCCGGAACCGCCATGTCATAGCTCAGCGCTGACCTGGGCGCCGCATCGACTGCGGTGGCATACCGGTCCTTTGCCGGATTGTAGACCACCACAGTGAGCAGGTCTGTCGGCCCGCCGATCTTATTTTCGATCGTAGCGCCCCAGCTGAAGTCCAGCTGCGCATCGGTAGTGGTCGCTAGCGTGACCATAAAACCATTGCTCAGCCGGCCTTTTGCCAGCATGATCTTGCTGTAGTCCAGTTCCGGCGTACCGGCATTCAACACCACCGCATTGCGGTAGTTGTAGGCAAAGGCCGCATTAAAAGCCGTCTGCTTTTCCTCATGCGCATTTTGCCAGCCCACCCGGATGATCGGCGAGATCCAGCTCTGCCATTTGACCACCAGCGCAAACTTGTTGCGCACCAGCAACTGGCTGGCAGTAGGCGGAGCCTCAGATGGATGCGGCAGCGGCGTGATCACGTTCTGTCCGTTCAGCCATTTGCCGATCAGTGCACCTGTTTTTTTCCGGAAGCCTCCAAAGGCTCCCCATAATTGAATTCCCATGTCTTTAAATTTTAAAGGGATTAAACCATAAAATGAATTATACCATTGTCCTGCCTTTCCAGCCCATGCCTCTAGAAAACACAGGTCGTCAGGTGTCAAATGGTAATGTCAAAACTAGCGGGGGCAGGCATCGGAAAACGAAGCCATTTGACCACAAAAAAAATAGTCATTTGACACTTTTAAAATGGACAAATGACTACTTTCGGCCTTTTTACCACTTTGAGAAGTCATTCTTACTTCGGTACAGCGTTTTCTTACTAATGCCTAAAAAGCGGCAAATGTCAATTTCAGTGAGCCAGCGTGCAACATTAGGATATAGTTTCAGAAACAAGACATACCTGTCCAGTGCGGGCGTAAAAAGTAAATTAAGGTGCTGCATATTTCGCAGGGAGATCCGGCTTCTGATCCTGTCGGTCTGGATCTTCACTTCAGGAAACATCGCATACAGTTCAGTCATTTTGGCCCGGTTGATGGTAAGGAGCTCACTGTCATGCAATGCAGAGATGTAATACAGTTCATTACGGGTGCCGTCATAAAAATCAACGGGAAGCATCATGAAAATGCCTTCATAAAAAAAGTCAAAGATCATTTCCTCGCCGCCCTCATTATACCGGTACAGCTTAAATAAGCCTTTGCATATAAAGCTGAGCTCATCTGCATCCTTTCCCGGCATCAAAACCGGGGTATCTCTCTTTATGATGCGATAGTGGTAAGGATTTTCCACCTGGATTATAGCTTGATAACGGAGACTAAGGGGATGCAACAATGAAAGTGCATCAATGAGCTTGCGTATTAACATCAGACAGGAATGAATGCGCCGCAGTCCTGGTATATGAGAGCGACTAATGAATAAATTAACACCAACAACAGCGTTGGTTAACTTAAAATTAACATCAATCTAAAGCCTATCCAAATGAGATTTCTCAAGTTTAGGTTTTTTGCCGCATTGATTTTTTCAGCCTGCTCAGCTCCTCGCTTGCCATACCGATATAACTGGCGATATGCCGCTGATCCACAAACTCTTCCACCACGGGATCAAAATGATCCAGAAATTTGGCGTAACCATCTGCGCACTTCACCTTACACATCTCCATCTTATCATGCCAGTCGGCTTCCCCCGCCGCTACGATCTTTAAAGCCAGGTCTTTGACTTCCGGCATTTTCGCCCCGAGGTCCATAAATGACTGATAGCTGAAATTGATCATGATGCTGCCTTTCTGGATCACAAAATAATTTCCCACGGGGACTCTGTTCATAAAGCTATTGGCAGCCAGTGAGACCTTCCCGGGCAAGGAGATATCTATGGTTTGCTGAACATAATGCTCGCGGTCCGGCTCTGGCTTTAAACTTTTATATACCCTGGTATATCCCCGGACCGGCCAGAATGCCAGATCGGCTACTGTGGACGGATGGTTAATAATGGTCTCTTTATGGTATTCGATCTCGCTGGATAAAGCTGGCCTCAACAAATCAGGAAAGTCTCCGGGCATCTCCATAAAGGTCAATAAATGGGCAATCAGCTCATCATGGCTGGACTGATGGTTTTTCATGAACATTAGTTTAGTTATTGGGCAACTAAAATAAGTAAATGCTGTTACAACTGAAGCCAAATCATATCCTTCCCGCAGTGGTCCCGCCCCACTACAATGCCATTTCGTTCCAGTTTCGCTCCATCGTTACCTTTTGACGAACATCTATAGCAATTGCAACGCATTTGTGACGGCAACAAGGTGTGCCTGGGCGGGAGCAATGCGGGAGGAAAGCAATTGGAACGTCATGTTGTTACACTTACATTCAATTGCTTAACTTTGTGAAACAGGAAGATGAACTGGAAACGGATCTTGACAAATGGCTTTATGTGCTCAAGCATATTAGCAAAATGGACAGGATCCCGGTTTACCTGAGAAAGCCTATATTTGAACAATCGATAGCCGATCTTTAGGGTTGAAAAACACGCCTTTGTTTTTTCATAATTCCCTAATTCAATGGTTCTAAATTGTTTTCTAAATTTAGTCCAGCTATTTAGGGGGGTTAGTAACACTATCCTGGATAAAGTGGTGACCATACAGAAGCTTCCGGAAGAGGACAAAAGCCATATCATGTATTCGCTGGATGGGCTCATTCAGCATGCAAAAAGAAGATTAGCGTATAAATAATAAAGTCCCAGGGTCAGTTGACCCTGGGACTTTATTATAAAAATTTAAACGTGGTTATTAAAGAAACGTACGGTTCAATATCTTCCTTTCGAATGTTGTAAAGCAACACCAAAGTATTTCCCATCCTAACAATGACACTTTTGTTTTTAAAGTCCGGGGCTATCTCTTTGATGTCATACCGACCTCCATCTGTTACCAATTGGTTTTGTATTAAGTCCCCCAATTCTTTACTGGATGGCTCGTAAATCTTGTTCTCCGCTACAGAATCTTTTAACCCCGTTTTAACAAAAACGACTTGATTTTTAACATAATAAAACGCAAAATCAGAAGACCCAATAGCTTTATAATACTTCATTCTTTTAGGTAATCTAATTTCAAATGACACAGGCATAATTACTTCTTTATCCATGGTCAGATTATAATTTGCTTTATATCGAAATAGATTATAATCCTTATATATCGTCAAGCCTTGATCAAACAGCCTCTCACTGAGCTTCGAATCCTTATATGATGAACACGATATAATTAAAATACTTATCAGGGATGCCATTCTTATCTTCATACTTAAACAATGATTACTTATCAATTCTCTTAACCGCATTTCTTAAGTCACTTAAACTAATATTAACACCAGGATGAATTAGCCCTTTTGAATTATAAAAACCTACAGATCTAATATAGTCCACTTTAGGAGTTCCTCCTATAGTATTAGCACTTGGACCAGTGCTAACTTCCCGATATCCCAAAACTACACTCGGCTGGTTCCCTGATTTAAAGATATTATCCATATCAGTTCCCGAAGGTTTAGGTAATCCAATGCTTGTAACTGAACCGTAGGAATCCTTTTTTAACGGATGTGTATGAACATCGTGACCGACTAAATCACCTTGACCTGTCAAATCGTTTATTGCTGTTTTTATCTCTTTATCGCCTACATCTCCTGAAGAACCTTCAATGGTAGAAGACATTTTTCCTTGCAAACCAACAGCAAAATAATTTTCCTTGCCACTTGCTTCTGTTTTATCAAACGCATCACCCATTCTATCCAATTCACTCATAGAAGGCTTATCAATAACACTCCCGTTATTAATAGCATTATCTACTTTATTTGAGAAGGTTAACACTAGCTTCTTATCCGTTTTCCCATCTTCGACATGCTTAACCATCTTACCATTCAAATTATAATAATCCGTTAAAGGCATCATTCCATCAGGGTCTATAAACCTCATCGGATTATTGAATGCATAGTTATAAGGACTATGCCTCCTCATCTTCTCCGCCAAGGGATCAATCACATTCCACCTCGCCAGTACGGGATCATAGAAGCGTGCCCCGTAATCGTACATATCTGAAAGAACGTCCTGCTCCTCTTTGCCATTATAAAGATAATTATTTTTATCTCCCAAAAGACTCTTGCTCACATTTAATCCAAAGGCATAATAATCATCCCGCTGGATCTCCCTGGCTACCCCGCCATTGTCATCAAAGGATACCCGGACATTGCCCAGATGGTCTTTCAGGTTATATTCATAGCGATAGGTGCCGTTGGACGGGTTACGGACTACCCGGCCCTCTTCAGTTGACATAAAGTCCAGTGAACCATTACTATATTGGATCCCCGAAATGTACTCCCTTACGATCGAACCTTGCCTTGACTTCAGTTTTATGCCTGAGGCATCGTAGGTATACCGGGCATCGTTGGTACTCGGTTTGGCTATGGAGTCTGGCAGGTTCAGCAGGGGTATCCCGTGAGATCATCGGGCGCTACGAACAAAACGAAGTTTCTCCTTCTGTAAACGTCGCCAAAAAGATTGCCGACACATTAGAGCTGTCGCTCGATTACCTGGCCGGAGAAGGTAGCAAAACAAGATTTTACAAGCAGACACTCAAAC